>JAABUU010000118.1_pt1 | contig 189500 bp, 209 predicted proteins | sample 5559301 | NCBI WGS metagenome assembly JAABUU01 (sample SAMN10711884, study PRJNA513360) | rock metagenome | isolation source: Antarctica rocks | place: Antarctica: Victoria Land, Richard Nunatak white
TCGGAATTTTGAGGCGGTCAAGGGGTGGGCGGAGAAGTGGAGGAGTTGGGATGAGGGGGTGGCGGATGGAGATGGGGATATGGTGGATGAGGGAGGGGTGGACTAGGCTAAGGGGGGGGGGGGGGGCTTTAGGGGGAGGATAATAGCATCAATGGCCCGTAGATATACTTAAGTTCAATTTTGGAAACCTTCTTTGTTGTTATAGGTGTGGTGTGCAGATTCAGTTATTGGGGAAGTTTTTATCGTTTGCGTAAACGCGAGTACATATTTACCCTCATTCATACATACATACATACATACATACATACATACCCTTGACGCTGTTATTTCTTTGGATATGTGAAAAAAGGTTGTTGGTGGAGTGAAGGAGTTAGTTATGGAGGGGGGGGGGTTTATTGAGATGAGGGGGGTACAGTAAAGGAGCTAGCTGGTAAAAGGGGGGGAGGGAGGTCGATCCTTTGTTTTCACTTTCTAGGAAATTTGCTTTCATTGTATGTACTGTAGTTGGAGCAAGCATGGTACAGTAGATACAAGTCATACATCATACCCCTGAAGCAAAATACTCAGTTGGAATTGTTCTATTATATTGTAAACAGAAATCGGTGTGGGGTGGTGTGGTGTGGTGTATACAAACCCCCCATATCCCAGAGCTATCACTCTACTAACCACCACACCTCCCCGCCCCGACCCCCTCGTGGCACTTCACCCCCACCCCTTTCCCCTCCGCCCCTCCCGTCTCCTCCGCCCCCATCAAAACCCCCTCCTCGAAAATCGGCACATGCCGCTCCCTTACCCATTCCATCAGCGGCTCCCACTGCACGCACTGATGGTGGCCCTTTGCGATGGCGGTGAGCGTGGGCGGGTGGCCGGGCAGGTATTTGAAGGTGCTGAGGCTGGGGTCGGCGTGGCAGATGATGGATTCGCGGAGCATTTCGATGCAGTGGTCTGTTGGGTTGGGGGAGGGGCTGGTGAGATTGAGGGGGATAGGAGGAGAAAGGTGAAGACGTACGGATGTGGGCGGGCCATTCTGTCATGGCGGCTTCGGTTTCGTTGGTGAGGTAGTAGTCTTTGTAGATCCAGTGCCTGATCTTTTTCAGGCAGTGCAGTTCGTGGTGCACGCCCAGCTCCGCCGCATAGCCCGAACCGTCGGCGAATGGGATGGAAGTGAGGTTGTAGTAGTCCAGGTCTTCTTTTGAGACGCGGATTCGTATATCTGCGGGCTTTGTTAGATGGAGTTTGTTGATTCGGGTACTTCGTTGATGTTGAACCTTCGAATAGGTCATGCCAAGCGTTATCGAGCTCGGGTCTGGGATCGCCGGCAAAGGGGTTGTGATGGATTTTTACGGAAAATGGGCGTTGTTCGAATTGGATGGCAGAGGAGCGGGCGAGGGAGGGGAAGATGTCTAGGTTTGCGTTTTTGCATTCGGCTTCAGGCCTAGGAGTGGAGAGCTTGAGGAACAAAAGAACGTAGAGAATAATTAAGGGTATGTAGGCTATTGCGAGGAAATAAGATAGCCATCGAAGATATTGCGGTCTCTTTCTTCTTGCAGGTTTCTGCGTGATATCTAAAGAGTCGATGCTGGTATCTCGGGTTCTATCTTGGCTCTCGGATTCGAGCAGTGGTTGGTTATCCAGTTCCTTTTCTTGGTATGTTCCCGCCATCAGGGAGAAAATGTACAGTTAAACTATGACATTGAAATTTCAACGAACACAAAGAACCACCGAGTACCATCAGCGTTCTGGGCAGTACCAAAATTGCCCATGCTACTACACGTGCTCACCCGAGGAAATGTGATGCAAAAAGCAGCGAGAGATTCGACAGTCAGCATGCCGCTAGAGCTGCATAGTTCCATGCAAAGCATATGGTAAAGCAGATGCGGTGGTGACGTGGCTACCTAGTGTCGAAAAGGAAATGATAGTACGGAGTAGGGATTATTTTATCCAAGTACTGCTGGCAATGTACCACTGCCAGGCATACCTAAAACAGATAAGTTGTATGCAAAGCATGAGCGGAGTTAAGTGACACTAAAAGGTATTGGATGGACAGGGGAAATGGATCCGGATGGAATTGAAGCCAAACGGCGTAGTCCTCGCGTTTTCCAAGAAGTAGAATCATCCCCAAGTTGACCCCAACGCCCTGAACCTGGGCTCTGACTTACCTTGACCTATGGCTATTGGGTTTACAATTACTGACACCGAGAAGGATTCTCAGTCGACCTCTGAGCTTTCAAGCCATGGAGCCATTGAGCGCCCACGGAATCGTTGCTGACATCCTGAAGGCCCCCCCGCAACGTCTCAACGGCAACTCCCGGGTTGCCCTCCGCAATGTCTTGCACGGGGCGTCTCCAAAGACTGGGATACGATGAGTGAGACCCAGGATGTAGATAACGGCCCACATCATAATGAGCTAGGCGTCCAGATCGATGTTGTTTGGTAGGGACACCGGGCTCAAGTGTTGGTGCAGTGTGGATTTCCCAAGAGGAGAAAATGGAGGGAGCTAGAAGTTAAATGGAAGGCCCGAGCATGAGGAGAGTTCAGACTCCGCATGTTGGTTTTTCCCAAGTAGGAAATCAAGGCCCACTGGTTGGAAGATACAGTGCTGTTGACTAGCAAGAAGCCCTATAATGAATCTATGAGCTGGTTAGGACAATCTAAAGCCGTTGACAAGCCTGCACGTGGTACATATGGAAGATGGTTCGGTGACAGCAGAAGTCAGCTTAAGGTACACTGCTATCTAAGCGAAGGAGCGCTAACATAGACCCTGTCGAGCAGCCTGTCCGACACGTGACTGCTGCCGCCCGCATGGGGCTTGGTGTTCTTTGAGACCAGACTATCATTGTGTCGCAGGAGACAAACGATTGGTGCAGCTTGCAGCGCCCCCCATGCTTTCCTTACTCTGGAACATTCTACACCGCTTCTTCCGAATAGAGTGGGGTAGTGGCCAGCAGCAATAACCTGTCCAAACAAGCATCGCCGGATGCCTAACAGTCCTCCAACCCCTCTGCCCAGCAACGGCATGGCCGACAACATTCCGAGAGAAGTTTGCGAATTGCGATACTCTTGTCTTGCGGCACAGGCTCCACGAATGCAGCTACGACGCTACCGAATACCCCGCTTCACCTCCGCCGCAGCGACTGTATTATACTCCCTTAAGACGCCGCATCCGATGATCGTAACCTATCTGAAACAGCGGGAATCGTGGAGGAAGGCGAAGACATGTGGCCAGCGGTGATGCAAGTCGCCAGTGTGGCGGGGTCTCAGCGGCCTTGCAGCCAGCGGGTCAAACGGTGAGTCGGTGACATGTACTACATCGAAGGTCTGGATCGCAAGAACAAGCGCATATAGTAGAATCTACCGACACGGCGTCGAATAGAAGTCTGCATCGATGCATCATGCAGTCTGCATCAACAAGCGCCAAGGAGTATAGCAACCAACTCTTATCGTGCATGTAGAACAACACCGGAGAGTCAATGTCTCAATACAAGGCAACAATGCAACACTTCGTGTTTCGAGACGCGGAAGTACATCTTGTTCAATCAAGGTACCGAAAGCGGGGGATCCCAACTGCGGTCCAGCGAGGATGACCCGATGCCGAATCTACCTTGTTGAATAGTATTGTTCATGGTTTGATGCTTAGTAAAAAGCCATACCTTTTACGGGGCCGAGAGCAGAGTGGGGCCCCAGGTAACAAGGACGATCACTACTGTCATGGATGATGGAGGGAACTTACTTGGCGGACATTGTTGCTGTACGCTCTAATGCAGCTCGTAGAAATCGTAGCGTACTTGCTGTGTGGATTCTTGGGGTAAAACAAAATAGAGGGACCCAGTACTCTGTCTAGGTTGACGAGAATCGGAACATGGAATATCCAGCTAGTAAAGAGCCACAAGTGAATAGAACAATCCAAAGAGAAGGCACGCAATCAGAGTATGCAGCATCAATCAGAGCTCTTCCTCTGGCATCCACACGTGGAAGCTCACTCGCAAGTGGTACTTCTGGATAAATTGAGACCTACGCTGGTCACGGCCATCATTCGGCGTCTTCCATCCCCAGGAAAGATTCAGTCCAACTGTTGGCTATGGACATGGAAGACGTCTTAAGTTTGCATCTTATGCAAGTCTGAATTTATCCTATGCATGCAAAAACTCCTCGGTGAATATTCCATTGGGATCCCATGCCTGTTTCAGCTTTCTCAACTTGGCTTGTCTCTCACTGCCCTTGTATCGGTAATCAATCGGATCCAGGCGATCGCTGTTGACATACGTAACGAAGTCCTTCTCTTCAGTGCCTGTTCGCACAGCTGCCTGGGCTTCCCGGTCAAGCTGAGCGACACCTTCGTGATGGGCGGGATCAGTGTACCACGACAGAACATTCCTATCGTATCCACAACTATCAGCTATCGATTTGGTGTCTTAGCACTGCTGAACACAACTCACAGCCAGAGATCGACATCATGATTTCCGAATGCCGTGTCAACAGCATCCGTCTTTTTCGACGGTGAATGCCACTCAACCGTTAATCCAGAGCGGCCAGCATCCGGAAATCGTTCTAGAAGCCTGCGGTGGATATCAATGAGTTTGATAAAATTCTCGGTCTTGAACTCTTGAATACCAATCTGACTAAACCGCTTGAAGTCTCCCTTGGCGCACATCATTGATATGTGGTCGCTGTGATTCTCGAAAGTGACAGGGTTGCTCATAGCCATCATTGGCTCGAGATCCGCTAGAGGCTTGAAAGCCGCAGCAGCATTTTCGGTGGGTCCTAGGTACTGCGGCGCGACCAGCAGGCATTGCTGGAAGGCTGGAGGTGGGTTTACTATCATGAAATGCCCGGCTGTGGTGTGCTCCGGGTCAGCCATGATCTTGCTCATGGCATGACATACGTCCTCTGCCCGCTGGGTGGGAAAAATGAATGTGCCCAATGAGCGAGACCCATCAGCATTCCCGATCGTCGAGAGGGAGTATGTCTTTATGCCTAGTTCCGTTACAATGCCGAAGTATTGACCTGCGCCTCGAATTGCCCAAAGAAGATCTGGATTGAAATTTTCATCCACTTCTACAATATCTCCCTTGGCGGTGATTATGCGGGCCGATAGGATGTTCTCACAAGCAAAGCCTATGAGTGGTGTGTAGGAGCTAATCCCTCCGTTCAGGAAATAAGGAATTACGCCAACAGTATTCCCGTTACTGACGGCTATAGAAGCGTCAGTGTCTGATCTTTTGAGACATCACCTACGTCCACACAACATACTTGTGAATCGCCCAGCCTTGTAGAGAGCCACTTGCAGTTCCTTGGTCAAGAGGCCCCCTTTGACTTTTGCCACATGTGTTGTCGAGTCAACAGTTACATCTTTGTAGAGGCTGAAATCAAGAATGAAGCCATTATCGCCGATCGTAGACCACTGGCTATGGCCCCCGGTTGCTGGGACGAAGGGAACGGATGCCTTGATGGCCTCCTTGACCTAATTTATCGCAATATTAGAAGACCGGAATATTGGTGCAGAGAGCTTGAGCAACAGCCCAGAGATCCGAAGTACGAAATGAGGGAAGGAAAGCCCGAAGGTCAGTAATGAGGCTATACAATTACAACAGTATCTGCCTCGCTGACGGGCTTCACAATGGCTGCTGGGACCTGTAAATCAAGATCAGACCATCTTTCCAGAGATGTCTTGAACTCTTGATGGTTTTGATCGGTAAGGATCTTTGAGCCTTCGGAGAGCGCTCCTCTCAATGACTCGGTAAAAGAATCCAGCTTCATCTTCAAACGTAAGACTTGAGTGATACAAGGTAGGTCTCAAAGCTTCAGAAACAAGTCAAATCAACAGGAGAGTTCGAAGATCTCCAGACAGCGAATTCAAAGGCGTAGGAAGAAGAGCTTGAGATGTAAGATTGATGTTCTATGGTACATGCTCATGTGCATGCAGAGAGTGAACCACGAAGGTGGTAACACATGTCGCTGCTCGCGGCCACGAGATAAATGTCCGAAGGCAGCAGTGAAGGTTGCTTGCCAAGCCATAGGATGCCTGTGCCCTTCTGCAGCAGGATCCTGCTGTGCTGTGTGACACGAAGTGATAAATCGAGATCTCTGTGGCTAGTATGTACGGAGCACAATTTCGTAAATTACACACCAGGTTTCGAGAACCGCGGCGCTAGAGTATGTTACACCAATGGCTCTTTGGCGCCAAAATTACAAATTACAATGTCTGCACGACATGGGCCCATAAGGTAATCAGCTGATGTGCCTATTCTAGCTCTACTGCCGAACGTTCTTTGCGCGACGCGTAGGCCCGCATAACGCCATACTATGGCGAGCTTGATCCCGAAACCAGTTCCACTATGGGGATTGGGGAACGATGCTTGCTGACGGGCCGCTAGCTGAAATTCTGCTGATCTGTAGATGATTGGAGGTCAGGTCAGTGTGCCCCTTGTGTTGATGACACCCAGAACATTTCAGATTGCAGTCTCCAACAATAGTTTGGCTTGGTGTCCGAACACAGTTGCCAAATGCGTTTTGGACCCCAATGACACCCTATCCAGCAATTAATTGGCCACTCAGTCAATGCGTCGATATTAGACTTGTTCCCACACTATCAAGCCCTGCAGCAAAGCACCCCACGATATACCTTCCAAGCATGCTTCTGAGCATGCTTTTTGTACATGCGATCCATGTGCCCGGGTAAAGAGGTATACCTTATACCTTGCGGTCGTGCATGCCCCTTAATCTATCTTGAATCTCGGAGATAAGCCGAGAAAGACGTTCATGCCGTGCAAGCCTCCATCTTCATGGAATGCAGCTTCTTTTTCTATGCCGACATCTATTCAATATACTATACGCTCTTTAGCCTCTGGGCTTTCCTTGATTCCCAGTCACAGTGAGATTAGGGTAAAATGGGCCCTCGACAAAAACCCGGTGCGTGACATTGTCCACGGCTGGTAAATACAATTTCTGAACTATTGACATGGAAACTCGTATGCTCATAGAATGTTACATAAAAGTAGCGGAACTTAGACAGGATTCGCACTCCCTCCGTAGAATTCTCTCTGTACTCTTATACCCTTGTGGGGCGCCATGTCCTGTAGCGGTAGGCTCTCAACGTGCGTCTGGAACTCCGTGATGCCGTTGTGCGCTTTGCCCTTGTGTAGCCCCGCGATTGAAGCTGTGGATGACCTGTCATCCGCAGTAACATCTGTGATTGTAGGTCTACTTTTGCGGCTGTTGCTGCCACGGCTGTAGTCAGATATTACTTTGGCGGAATTCTGACGGCGTGTCATGAGCAATGGTCGAAGCGTAGGTAGACAAGCGCCAACTACAGCCACAGAGCACTCTATCAAGGACCAAAAAAAGGTTGGAGCCGTATAAACTGCGTAGAACTGTCAGAGAAAGCGGATCTGAAGGGAAAAGGGACGGATACATGTGATATCGGTAAAGTATGCCATGATTTGCGCAAGAGTAAAGCTTCTCGTTTGGGCAAAGATAGCGAGACGAACAATGCCGGCTGCGCACACACTAAGAGGCAGTGCCATGTCAGTACTGAATCATCAAAAGATAGGACACACATTAGAAGATACTCACATCCCACCGAGGAGAAACATGCCGGCAACTGCAATCCTTTGCCTCATCGGTAGATGTAACTTTAAGACCATAGGAATAGGCATAGAGAAAATGAAGAGATCGATGACAACATCTGTCACAGCAGTCGCCATGTAGAAAGCTTGTTGGTTGATACAGAACGGTGCATAGTTCATTTCAAATTGTGTCCAGATGGTGGAGACGGGTGTACACTGGAAGGCAGTCACCAAGGCAAAGGAGATACCCCATGCAGTAGTGATGGCGATTGCGACATTGGTGATGAGCCGAAAACTCCTAACAGTGAAAATCCGGCGGTAGAGAAATATGACAGAGGTCTTCGTAAAGGCCAGTGTAATCGTGGCCAGTAACTGGAGAGCAAATTTACACTGACACGTAAAGCGCGAAGTTCAGTGATTGGACTTTTGAATTCCGTGCGATTGAAGAGCTTACCTTCTCATAATTGATGAGCCCTTGATCGAACACCAGCTGTCCCTGAGGGCCTTTCGTTTGATGCGCTCCTATCTCCCCAATCTGCGCTCCTAGACATGGTGTTACTTATTGCCAGTCATGGCCATTAAGAAAGAGTCTGCGGACCTATAATTTGGACGATTCCCAGAGCAACACAAAGTATCTAGGGATAGGTGAGTCAGGTAAATCTCATAACGTTAATCTAACCTACCAAAGCCGGAATCATCAACCAGTCGTCGATGCCCAGTTTTGCGTTGCTAAGACTTCGAGCATAGAAGCGAAGGCCAACAGCTACCATCGGTAGAATGGCAAAAACGACTGCTACCGCCTCCAGGGCACCTTTGCCTGCGTAACTCATGCTGGCTATTGATTGTATTGCGTCCCTCTGTTAGAGAAGGTGTACGGAATACAAATTGAAGGTATCCACAGTTGGGCTGATAGAGAGGAACGCACTGATTAGACAACAACTCAAACAGAAGTGCGATAGCTCAAGAACAATCGACAGAGGTCGGACCCTCGGAGCAATTATGCAACGTCGCAAATGATAAATCAAGAATCGGGAACTAGCTTACAACATAAGCCATGCTAATGCATGGTTGACGATGGCTGTCTCATCTCACTCAAGACAACCCCCACAACGGAGGGCACAGCCTACGGATAATAATCGTTAAAGCAATCCCATACCACTGTCCATCAGTCTAATGATTGTGTGTCGCACACAACAATAAAGCGAGTGCCGAAAGCGACCACCTCAACAGGCTTCACGGTCTCTTCTCCCACAAATTAGCCAGAGAGGAGTAGCTATGTCTCGGAGCCAGTTCGATGGTCTGAAATAGGGCCGAGCCGCTTCGAAATGAAGTCCAAGTCAGCACCAACACGATAAGCCCGCCAAGAGTGTGGAGGCTGGGACGGTTGCTCTAACCCATGACCTTCGTCTCCCGGCCGAGGACGCTTAGTGATACTGTAAATCATCTGGTGGTGTACGGAATACTCCGTAAAGCGACCAATCTCATCATCAGCTGCTGACATGATGACTCCTGCCTTGCGGAAGTCTCATTCTGATTTGGGAAAGGGCACAGCGGTTCAGCAAGAGCTCTAGAATAGGCGCGTTTTAGAGACGGGTTCATTGCTCCAGTTTATCAGCGTTAGGATGTCCAATTAATATTTGCGAAATTAAAGACGCACTCATTCAGTGGCACGGATGTTGCTGGGAGAAGAATTGGAATACTTGATGATGACAAGAACGTGGCTGGGTGGTCTAGTTCGACCGCGTGAAGTCGTATGCAAGGTATTCTAACGCACGGAAGATACCTGAGTGCTCTGCAGGCTGCTAATGTACACGATACCTTAGCTCCAGCCCTAATTCAGAACAAACATCAAACCCTGGTACAGTACGGATGTAAGACTTTGTACTTCCGTACTCCATACAAATTACAACCGTCATTCGCGATGCTGTACTCCGTAAAGCGTAACAATTCTTCCTATGAGTTTGGTTTGTGCATTTGTCTGCTTCTGACGAGCCCCGAGTTGAGCAAGCAAAGTCGTAGGGGCAATACGCGCGTGAGAAGACTCTCGAGCTTTCATCTCGGCGAAACTTCGGATTTTCACGGTTGACTTTCGGTGCTCGAGAGAATCAGGTGATGATAATCTACCAAAACCGTGCTCAGTTGAAGGGGGCTCTTTAGGACGCTAGTGCTGCCTTAGTTGCTGCCGTTTATGACACCCATTGATCAAGGGAGTTCCGACAGGATGCAAAGACTCGCATTGTTTTCCAAACTTCTCGTTATGCAACCGCACATCATGTTGATTCAGTTGATCATCTAAAACACGGTGATAAGGGATCTTGAATTTCGACTCGATCTTTACTATACTCACCACTGATCTACCACGTTGTCTGCTATTGGACGGGTACACATCAATTCTTGCTTCACCATATCGCTTCTTCCGTCTACGCGGTTTCAAGCACCGGTAACCTGGCTGTTTTTCTTAGGTTGACTCTCTTCTTCAATCTCTAATCTGCTTGAGTCTTACCCTTGATCATGGTTTCCTTCTCTACTTATATTATTCCAGAGATGTACTCCCTCTCGACTGGCATTCCTGTTACGATTGCTCTTCTGTCGCTGTGGGTAATTGCCAAAGTCATTTATAGATTGTTCTTTCACCCCTTGGCGAAGTTTCCTGGGCCTAAATTGGCAGCCGTAACGGTGTTCTTTGAGTTCTACTATGATGGCATCAAGGGAGGCCAGTACACTTTTGAGATTGCAAACATGCACCAAAGATACGGTATGTAATTTAGCATGCGATCTTATTCTACGCCGTACGATCCTCTGGCAGCATATATCGCAAAGCCAACTGCTCTATAAATTAACACACGTCCATTCTAAAGGGTCTGTGGTCCGCATTAGTCCTGATGAGCTTCATGTGAACGACCCTGAATTTATCAATGAATTATATGGCGGTGTGTCCACGAAAAGAGATCGCTATGAATTCGCAGCAAGACAATTTGGGTTGGGCTTCTATCCAGGTTATCGAATCGCTTCTGATTAGATCATAGGGTCCCAGAGGTAACAGATCTTGTCTTGGACAACCGGAACTCTTGACTCGATAGTTTTTGATCAATTTCCAGAGCGTTTCGGGCACAATCGGACACGATCTACACAGGCTGCGCCGCAATGCCTTGAGCAGTTTCTTTTCCAAAGCTTCTATCACGAGGCTTGAGCCTCTCATCGTACGGAATGTGGAACTTCTTTGCAATCAAATGGAGCAGTACAAAGGCTCGAATCGGCCTGTCCCGTTATCTATGGCTTTCAGCTGCCTGAGTACTGATATAGCCGCCGAGTATGCTTTCTCGACGTCATACAACTTCCTTCAGGTGCCTGGTTTCCAAACACCCTTTTATCGAGCTTTTGCATTTGCTTTTCGAGCCGCTGCATTTGTGAAACACATCCCATGGATTGTTCCTCTCATGGAGAGTCTTCCAAGGTTAGTTCCGCCTGTTCTGCACTTCTGTAGCACTGAAGTTTACGTCAATCGTACAGGTTCTCAATCTTTCGAGGCAATTCGGAAATAGCACATCTTGCACAGTGGCGGCAGGTTATTGCTAAGCACTCTTATTGTTCGGTAACATAACTCAATATCATGGCAGGAAATGAGAAATCAGATACTTGAAATTAAGAAAAGAGTCGCCGAACAAGAGGATAATCAAAAGGGCCATATTACAATCTTTGAGGAAATATGTCGAGGGGACCTCCCTGAACAAGAAAAGTCTGTGGAGCGACTCGCGCAAGAAGGAGCACTTGTAGTGTCCGCTGGAACCGAAACAACTGCATGGGGTATGTACAGCGGCCTCGATCTTGCCAAGTGCTGATCAAACATATTTCAGTGCAATCCGTGATCGTGTATTATGTTCTTTCGGACCCTATCATTCTATCTACACTTTACGAGGAATTGGTGGCTGCTATTCCAGATTCTAGTGAACTTCCCAGCTGCTCAAAACTTGAGCGTCTACCGTATTTGATAAGTCTTTGGGCTGCTCAGCAGCGTGTTCTCGCTCCGAGGCAATCGACTAACGTATAATACAGTGCTGTGGTGTCCGAAGGTCTCCGCCTCGGATATGGCGTTTGCCAACGTCTTCAACGTGTTTCGCCCAACGAGCCCATCTACTTCAGGTCAACTTCGAAGAAAGACGACGATTTAGTGTGGACAATTCCGGCCGGAACGCCTGTTGGTATGACATGCGCATTGGTTCATCTGAACCCAGGTCTGTGACGGCCTCAGATGTTATTGGCGCTGCACTGACAGAGATTACCAGACATATTCCCGGAGCCCCTCAAATTCAGCCCCGAACGCTGGATTGAAAACCGCCACCTCGACCGCTACTTGCTGTCTTTTTCAAAAGGGAGCCGCCAATGCCTTGGCATGAAGTAAGAACTCCCCACTCCCTCCATCTCTGGGGCACTACGTTGTGATGAAGGAGAGGTGGTTTCCTTATTCGTTCTTGGTAAGTACCTTCTAACATGAGATAACTGCACTTTAGTCTAGCATATGCAGAGCTGCACATTGCCATCGCGGCTTTGATTCGACGGGTCGGATATCGCATGTCCCTCTTTCAAACGACGACAGACAATGTTGAGATCGCACGGGACTTTTTCGTGCCATGGCCAAGAGGGGAGAAAAGCGTACAGGTTTTGATCAACTGATACTCTATCTTCAACCGGCAGTCTATTGTGTGGTGTAAGTGGGTTAACGCTTGTGGTTTTGGCGGCTTTTTCCCTCTTCAGAAATAGCGTATGAAGTCCTTTCGGATAACAAGACCGTAAGACACTTTGAGGTGGGGGTTGACCAATCTTTCAAAATTTCCATCTTTGTTCCGTTTAGCTAAATCAATTTGGGAATATTTCATACTATTCAATTACATTGATCGGGGTTATTCGACATTTCTGTCGTCTGTGATTCTATCTCCGTAAAATAGTAAGTAGCTTGGCAGACAACATCATACCGTAGCAGTAAAAGAATCAAAGAGTTCTCTTTCCACCTTTGCCATTCCATCCACTATAGTCTCTTATTGTAGCAGCTTCGACATGGTCAATGGTACAGTACAGTATGACCATCAACAGCAATACCTCGACAATACCGTAGCGCCGGTCACCAACCGCCTTAACCCCAGTCTACCTATGGAGTAAGGCACTTACCCACCACCTATGCAGGTCACTCTACTTTATTTTATTAAAGTACCGATCAAGTACTGACCATTGATGCAACCACCACATGGTAATGCATGTACTTGTACTCCGTAGGATAAGGTACTGCCTTCACAGCGTACTAGACTTCGTACCCTGCCCCCACACTCGCGGTTTCTTCGGAGAGCCAAGGTTAACAAGAAACATGCTACCAAAGACGAGGCGTTCCGACTAACATGCACTCTTAGTACTATTGCTACAATACAGCTTACAGCTTACAGCTATTTTGTCTACCATTTAGTCTGTCGTCTAGGTACAAGATACACCCGCCTGTTTCCTATGCCTCGCTTGAAGGCCTCAGGAAATGGAACTTAATCTTCAAACCCCATGTCTGGGTGGCAACTTTGTTTCCAGCAAGGAAAACTTCTGCATCTCCGTCTTCCGTTTGCCTCGGTCGTGAACCCATTGTCTCAACCCCATTCGACGAGGGACTGGATACTATAGAATATGGCTGCTACAAGTAGGGTCGCGGAGCTAGCTTCGACAATCCAGGTTGAGAGTGCCAATATCGAAGAGCATTTGCTCTCTCAAGGCCTGAAGGCACCCTCATGGGATCTTGACACGCCCCCGCAAATTCCACTGCTCACGTATGCCGCCCAGGCGTCGCAGAATGCAATCCTGGAAGCAATGGACGAGCTTAAAGCTCTCATCCTTGGACCGATACCATCTTTGATAAATAAGGCTACAGATGCAGTATGGTGGTTCAAGGCCTACATGGTTGGCGAATTTACTAACTCTACCATAGCACAATGGTTTGCTCGGCATCCAAGCTATATATCGGTTTAATATTGCGTCCAGTTTCCCTGTCGGTTCAGAAACAACTTTTCCCGAGATAGCAGAGCGTTGCGGGCAAAATGAAGATGACCTCCGACGATTACTTCACTTTGCCATGACGGATCGTATTTTCAAGGAGCCCCGGAAAGGTGTTGTAGCTCATACCCCTGCGTCTAAAGCCCTTAATGAGCACCCAATGTTGAGAGCGTGTCTCGGGCAATTATGCGAGGAGCTATGGCCAGCAGCCTCACGTACAATCGATGCGATGGTGAAATGGCCCGGCTCAGAGGAGCCTTCGCAAACTGGCTTCTCTTATGCGAACAACACAGATGACCCATTTTTCGTCGACCTCGGCAAAAACCCGTATCGCGCAAAGCGCTTTGCGGATTCAATAACATTGTTCCATATGAAACCGGGGTTTGAACATTCCCACATCGTGGAAAACTACGATTGGGCCGCTGTCGGCAATGGCTTGCTGATTGATGTGGGGGGCTCTCACGGCACTGTCAGCCAGGCAATAGCGGAAAGCTTCCCAAATATCCGCTGCATCGTCGAAGATCTTCCCGAGGTTATCAAGACCGCCAATGTTCCAGAGGGTTTAGCCAATCGCTTTGAATTTATTGCCCACGATTTCTTCACCGAGCAGCCTATTCGTGGCGCGGATATCTACTTGCTTCGCTGGGTGCTACATGACTGGTCTGACAAGTATGCGCTCAAAATTGTCAAGAGCCTGATACCAGCTTTGAAACACGGCGCGAAGGTGGTCGTCAACGAATTCTGCCTTCCAGAGCCAGGCGAAATGACTCCGTATCAAGAAAAGCAGGCTCGGTATGTCTGGTTCCCCTCGCGATTGTTCCGCGCGCTTACAAGATCTGTTACAGCAATCTGGATCTTGGGATGAAAGAGCTTTTGAACGCTAAAGAGAGGACTTCCGAAGACTGGAAACAGTTGTTCCATGACGCCGATCCTAGATTCAAACTTTCTCAGATCAAGAAACCTCCTGCGTCTGAGCTTTCTATTGTTGAATTCACTTGGGAAGGGGAAGCCCCGAATACCAACGGCCATAGTTGAGTATTAGATGCTCCATCACTTAAGATGCTCTTGGGCGGATAAGAGCCAAGCAATGAAACAGATCACGAAGCACGACGAAGCGTAATGGGTTTAATTGGACCCCGAAACGGCGTATGTAAATTTTTGGAACTGACGAACAAGGGCCATCCATGCTTGATATATATCAAATATAGACTTATATCTTTGCAATGTTAAGCTATGAGTTCTGTCAACATTGGACTGTTCCTCTCCCTCGCTATCTCTCAACGATTCTTTTTCGCTTACAAGGATTCCTACAGCCTGCGCTTCTCTGTCACTGATCGGGGTTTCGAGTTATGGACAAGCTGCTGGGTTAAGAATCCTTCCAGCGCAAAAGCTTCTTTGGAAACATGACTGGCAAGCTTCGATCCTTCTTGTGCGTAGACGTTCTTCCCCAGCATCTTGGTCCTAATTGGGACTCTTCTTGCATTCGAGATATTCCTACGCCTTGTCTAGCAACTCACTCCGTCCTCGCATGCTTCGAGCGTTTCATCTCGAACCAGCTCCTAAAAGTCTGGTCCGGAGTCGCCTAGCTAAAGGTTCATGACCTCAAGCACATTCGGCCTTGCTCACTCAGGTCACCCAAGTGTCTCCACCGCGATGTTTTTTTAGGCGTTATTCGTGGGGCTATTGTTCTGCCAATGGCAATCCCGATCTTGTAACCAAAATGCATATAACGTGACCACCTGACCAGCCGTAGATTTAGCGAGAGAGCCTCTCGCTAAGGACAATCGTGACCTTGACTGATTTGTTTGCGCTCCGAGCGGGAAGATCTGTTGTTCCTGACAGCGGCCTCGTGGCCTCCATCATGGTTGGCACGATTAAGCCACCCAGACGCTGTCAGCAATGGCAAGCGCCTTAGGCACTTCGCGAACACAAAATCGCCTTTGCAGATGTAACCCCCAATGTCCCGTTGTCTGCTGTACTTCCGCATCCTCTTATGTCACGTCTCTTACGATGTTGCTCGTCTAATGTTTAAACCCGTTGATCTTTATTAAGAGTTATTTTTGGGGGCTAGCGTTCACTCCCTCGGCAAATTACAGTCTTTCTTGTTCCTTGGGGATGACCATCATGGGACTGTCAATCTTGTTGATGCCATCCCAAAACCTGTTCTGGCTTCAACTGCACCGGTACCGTCAGCAAGCTTTTCAAAGCTCGAATTCCTTCAAGCCATCCACTACTTACCATACTAGGACACGGGAAATGCCCTAACAACGAGAATCAATACCTGAATCAATCAATCTGGGCCTTTTTGGCGCGATGATAATCCACTATCCGCCCCATTTCGGAGATCAGCCACTTTATGTCGGCTCCTCGCCTATGTTAGTGTGGATTCTTACACAAGTGACCGCTCAAGGGAAGAGAGCAGCCAGATAGCACGTATTCCGTACATACCACAGTAGTCCCTCCGTGGCTGGCTCGGCTAGGCGGCCTCCCCTTATATATACCTTGCAATCCCCACGTGGACATGTTACACAGCAGCCATGTTTTCATCAACCTTTCTGTTCTTGTCTGCGCTGCTCCCTCTGGTGCTCGGCATTGCGCTGCCACAGAGCGCTCCAGCAGCTGCAGCAGCTCCTGCTGCCTGTGATCAGTCATGCAAAATCGACAAGCAACTTGGCAAGCAGCTGTCGCCTGCTGCATCTATTGTACATACATCGGTAAACGACCCGCGGTGGAGTGACCTTGACGCGCCCAACCCAAGTACGGTGGTCAATGTCGCTACAGAACAAGATGTCGCGGTCACTGTATGCCTTCTCCGCATCCCATGTACAGTGCCCCTTGATTGCTAAGTCTACAAAGGTACAATATTGTGCCAAGAACAACATCAAGTTCCTCGCTCAGAACGGTGGACACTCCTGGGTGATTACCTTCAACATTGGCCCTGGAGACTTGGTCATAAATCTGCGACTCCTCAGCCAGGTCACCTTCAATGGCGACAAATCTCAGGTCACCTACGGAGGCGGAGCTCTTATTTCCGACATTGTCACCGCAGCCTACGCAAATGGCGTTCAAGTCCCCACAGGTAATTGCAATTGCGTCGGTACTCTCGGGGCAATCCTCGGCGGTGGATTCGGGCGTCTTATGGGTCTTTACGGCATGGGTGTTGACAATCTGCTTTCTGTCAATCTCGTTACCGCAGATGGCCGGCTTCAGAAAGTGGACGCAAGCAACGCCGATCTGTGGTGGGCTCTCCGGGGCGCGGGCCCCAACTTTGGCATCGTCACTTCGGCCACCATGAACTCATACCCGGTCCCTGCTACGACAAACGGCGCCTACACCGGTAGTCTTGTCTTCACCAACGACAAGATTGAGGCTCTCGTTGTAGCCCTCAACAATCTTGTACTCGAACCTCCCATGGCGATATTCCTGTATTTTGCCAACCAAGGCCAACCTGCTGTGGTCGCCATCCCCTTCTACGCCGGAGGGACCGTTGATCAGTACAAAAGCGCCTTTGCGTCCATTTACGCCGTTGGGCCGATTGTGGACACAAGCTCGTTTGTTGCCTACAACCACCTAAACGACGGCAGCGACTCCTTCTGCGTCAAGGGGATGCGCAAACCTTCTTACGGAGCAGGACTAAACCAAATGGACCCCAAAGCCTGGCGTGCCGTGTTCAACGAGTACGTCAAGTTCTTGCAAAACCCGGGCACTCAGATGTCTGCCGTCTTGATGGAATACTACTCCTTGCAAAAGGCCCAGACATTGCCGGACTCATCTTCGTCTTACCCGTTCCGGCACACCGTCAAATTCAATGCGTTGGTCATCCCGTGGTACTCGGACCCAGCTCTCGATCCAGTCGCAGAGCAGTTCGCTTCTACGGTCCGCGATTTATGGAGATCCACAGACAATGTGGCTGTAAACAGCACGTACGTTTCGGAACTATTTTTTTATCGTCTATTTCCGACCAGATTTCTCGCTTCTGCGATGCAAGATATCAAGTCCACTAACGCTACTTGCAGCTACATCAATTTCGCCTTTGGCGACGAACCGCTCGAAACGGTATACGGCGCGAACGTGGCCCGACTGCAAAAAGTCAAGGCGCAATACGATCCTACAGGACAATTCAACCAGTTCTTCCCTCTTTCAAAAGGTAAATAGAAAACGGGGACGATCCGGCCAGTGGGCGGGCTTTCACTTCTTTGACTAGCCGCATTGTGACTTATTCTTGTACTTATTGTCCCAGGCTGCCCATCGAAGAAACACGGCAACGGCAATGATGGCAAGTGTGGAAAACGGGATATAGACGGGGAACATGAACATGACCATGAACATGACCATGACAACTAGGGAATAGTAAACACAGAAGGGAATCATAAACACAGACGGGAATATCCCAGCCAACTTCAAATCTCTAGAGCATATTGTGAAAGGCTGTTCAGCATCATTGCCTCTCTCCCAGCTGCCGATTCCACCCACCCATTGAACCAGCTCGATGCGCCATTAACAGCGGCGCACGATGTCCAGTCTACCGTATCCCAAGCACATCTCGTTGGAAGCACGCCCCATATTGGGGAAACCCCAACACGTGCGCCGCTCCCGATCCAACTACTGTACTCCAAGGCAACGCAGTCATCTGCCCGAACGCATGCAGCGTCCGATGGAAGCGAAAACAACTGGATGCGAACACTTAGGCCCAACCGGCCAGCCCCGGTTTTTGCATACGGCCCAGTTACCACCGTGAGGGGTTGGTACGATGCATGTATGTACTAACAAGCCGGTTGGTAACGTATCGATTTTCGAGGTGTTGGATACGACTAGAGTACTCCGTAGGATTGGGCTGACTAAGGTAGGTACTGTTGGGTTGATTGGCGTTGTGTGCGTGTACGGCACGGCACGAATCATCGTTTGACATTTGACATGTGAGTGACACTCGCATCGGGAACGACGGCACAGGGGAGTGGGGGGGGCAGCGCCTGAGATTGGTGTAACCATGGATCTTGTTTAAGTACCTTAGGTAGTTAGTGAGAATAAAGGTACAGTATCTTCCGATACATAGTGCCACTACAGTATTAGTGCAAGTTGCTAAACCCTGCATAGCGCTCGGGGCTTGCTTTCTGTTTACGGCTAGACTGAGTGCAGGGTTTGCTGATAACCATTGGCTGACTTGAACCTGGTCTATCGCCGATAAGGTAGCTTTTGAGAGCAAGTCACATATCGAGTATTTCGTACAAGGACATCGTTCCCACTACGTACCAGGGTCGTCCGTCGACCGTGTCCTCCGGCTCCTTCTACTTCCGTGCTTCTCAGCGGGAGGGGGTTGGTATTGTAAAGAAGCTACCTACATTCACCGCCTTTTCGTCTGTTCATCGATACAGCTTACCGTCGCAGATCCCCCGGTAACAACCAACAACCAAACCCCCCCAGGTCTCGGTCTCGCCCTCGCATCATTCTCCCCCCACTACACACATCTTTCATCGCCAGCCGCACCTCTCCAAAGCCCACCAAGCCCATCTCAAACCTAAGTACAACTCCCACATCGACATCAATCGCCCTGTCACCCCCTCCAGCTCGATGTACGGAACTAACCTTTCCCTCCTCCATCTGAGCTGTAGCCGCCCATATCGAAGCCCAGCATGGCAAGCTCGAAGTCCTCATTAACAACGCCGGATGCCCCCCCCCCTTTCCCCGCTTCCCCTCCCTAGAATCCTCCCTCGCCTTCACCACCGGGCCCCGCCCTCGTCACCGAGGCCTTCCTGCCCCTCCTCCACACATCCCATATCCCGCGCCTCATCTTCATCGCCCAGTGTCTTGGGGACCCTGACCACACACGCGGATCCGAATGATCCGTTCAATTGTATTCCGGGTCCGCGTGTAGCGCCAGCAAGGCGGCGCTGAATATGTTGGCGTTGGGGCATGCAAGAACTTTGGAAAGGGAGGACGGGGTCAAGGTGCATGGCATCTACCCCGGCTTTCTAGCACCGGAGTCGACTGGGAACCCCGCCGTTGTGAGGAAAGATTGGGCGCGCAGGAGCCGGGGGTTGGGGCGGAGCTTGTGCTGAGTGTGTTGGGGGGAAAGAAGGGGAGGGATGTGGGGAAGGTGGTGTTTTGAGGGGATGTGAGGGCTTGGTGCGTAGGGAGATGGGTCGATTCGTAGCAGGGAGGGAGAATTGGCGCTGTTGAAAAACGGTGAGCGTCGAAGGAGGGTAGCTTTGGATGCTGGAACCAAAGGGTCAGGTAAGTCTGTTGATGTTGTGGCAGGTCACTCATCTAGCGCATCGTCGAGCATGCGGGATAGATCGTTTCTACGTTATTCTTTATCATCCTCTATCGCTCATAGCTTTTCTTGTGCTTTACAAACATGGGCTAATGAAAGAAAATCTACGAGTCGGAAACCCTAGTCTTTGCTACAAATTAATTCTCACTTTGCACTTATATATTATAAACTGTATCTTTTCACTATTAAAGACTAAGTTTATAATCATGAATTGTTTATAAGCTTTTTAAATGATTGTGTTTGACTTAAGCAATAGTTTTAATTATACATTTATGATGATGTTTAGTAAAACATCAGTTGCAGCGTGACAAGAGAAGCTATCATCATCCCCAAATCCACCTCCCCTGAGCCCTTCCCCCCCAAAACTAAACCCTCCCTTTCACTCCATCCCATCCCATCCCATCCCATCCATCCCCCCTCCCCTTATCCTCAACCCCCCCCACATCTCACATCAGTATCACCCACCCCCAACCCCTTAAGTCAGCAAAACCAGCAAGGGCCAAGACCGGTTTAAACGGGAGGAAAGAAACGGGGTTTTGGGGGGAAAAAGGGAAAAAGAGCTAGAGTACGTATGCTTTGACGAGAACGGGGCCGAAGAAGCGGGATCTGGAGACGGCTGAGGTGCGAGAGAGAGAGAGAGAGAGGAAAGGAGCGGAAAGGAGCGGATGGGGAGAAGCTGGGAGTGTTGGGGGGGAGTTGGGGGGGGGGGGGGGGAGGAAGCACAGGGCGAAGGTGGTATAGACTCGGGCTTTGAGGGGCGACTAGTAAAACAAAGGTCAATCGAGAGAAATCTGAAATCTTTCACTCCTGGCCTCGCACACCTCCCAACCCCAACCAACCCATCCCCATCTCCAGCTAACCCCAACACAACCACAACCTCCCTCCCCTTCCCTCCCTCCCTCTTCCTAAACCCATCTTCGACGCAAAGCCATCTTCGACGCAAACCCTTACCACCCTCGCCGCACTCTGCGCTGGTGGTGCCTAAGCGGGAAGAGAAAGCGGAGATGGTGAGGATACGGGGGGGTGAGGGTGTGGGCGTGGGGTGAGTGGGTTATGAAGGCGGCGGTGGTGGTGGTGGTGGTGGAGTGGGCTTGAATGAGATGTAGATAGGGGTTTAGGGGGAGTGTGTTTGTAGGAAGGAATAGGATGGTGAGGGGGGGATGGAAGTGGCGAATCCGGGGGGGAGTCTTATCAGAGTCGGTCGAGCAAAGGAAAGGTTGAGCTTGATGGTTTGGGAGGGATAGAGACGAATTATTCATTCGCGGGGGAAGGGGGAGATGATTGGTCCGCGGGGACGATTTTGGGATTGAGGGCGAGGGGGTTTGGTTTCTTGGGGAGGAGAAGGGAAGATGGGGGGGGGGGGGGAAGAGGAGAAGGAAGGAAGAGGGGGGGGAGGGGTGAGGGAGGTTTATATTGAAGCATAGATTGTGATGGGGCGGATGGTGGATGTTGTCGAAGAGTTACGTTTTCTGCATCACCTCATTCTTTGTCCTCGCCATCACCGCTGATGTCGCTGCCTTTCCCCATTCTTCCCCCGGGCCCCCCAAAAACCGCGCAGCCTTCTCCACCCCCTTCTCTTCCACCACCGCGCCTACACTCGTCGGAAATACCAATCCCGGTCTCGGTTCGGAAATCATGACCATCGAGGTCCTTGACTACGTGTTAACGGTTTTTTAATTTTGAGGTGGGTGATGTAAAGGGAGGGAGGGGGTGATGGGAGTGGGAGGGAGGGAGGGAGGGGAAAAGGGAGAGTGTTGAGAACGGGTTGTGAGGGAGGAAGGAAGAAAGGGGATGACTTTGGTTTCTGAGAAGGTGCACGGTCTACCTCAAACAAGACAGAAAGATCGAGTACACGAACGCTGAAAATTCGAACTAAGCGCTGAGATGGCGCATAGGGCATGTGAGGGAGTAGTAGTTTGGGTAACGTAAAAGAATGAAGAAAGAAATATAGCGAACTTGACGGACCAGCCAGATTTTTGAAACCGCGAAATTCTATCAGGAAAGACGCTTCGACCAAGTCCAGAGCAGCCAGCAAAAGCGAGCTCAAGGGAACAGAAGAAGAGACAGTAGGGGGTGAGGGGGGGGGAAAGAAACGCGCTGCCTGGGGAGGGTTAGAGAAGAGTAAAAAGTGTTGATATTTGGGGAACGGGCACGGATGAGAAGAGTTTGCCCTATATGGCATAATGGCATGACATGCACGCAGGTATGTATGTATGGCTGGTTGCGGGAGTGAGCGAGCTGGGGGGGGGTGCTCGTGCCGTGTACGACCGACTGACTGGGATAAAAAGGAAATGGGGCTGTGGTGGTGGTGGTGGGAGGAGGGGAAGGAGCGGGAGTTGTTGATGGGGAAAGGCGGACGTTGGAGCTGGCACGAGGCATGGAGATTGTTTTTATAAGGGATGGAGAAGTCGGTTCATACGATGGGAGCGGGAAGAGTGAGAGAAAAGGGGTGTGTGGGAAGTTATCGGTGGGGGGATCGGGGTATCATAGGGGGGTTGCTGGTAGGTCACTTTTGGGGGTATGGGGGGAAGAGGGGCGTTTTTGGTGGAAGATTGAGCCTGAGTACGGAAGGCAAGATCAACAAAAGGTGATCTAAAGATCGAATGTTGATGTCAGATTTCTGGAATCGTTATCTATATCTGAGATGTTCCGAGCTGCATTTGCAGAGAAGACGAAGAGTCCTGGTCGTCCACTGTATGTTTAGGAGAAGTAGGAGTAACATTCTTGCTTAGATATGGTTTCATACCCTGTTGGTTGAGCTTGAAGCTCGGAGCGAAGATCTAGATACCTGTCTATCACGCTCTCGAAGTCTCTTGGTGACAATGGATTGCAAGAGGTGAATCTATCTGCCAGCGAGTGCTCATAGTATCCGCGAACGAGAAGCATGAAAGCGGCTGTGGAGTCTCGCGGATTTGGTCTCGTCTTTACAAAGACGACCTGCCAGCGGCCTTTACGCTGAGTGCCAAATGGATGCCGAAGTAGGCACCCAAGACATGCCTTGGAACGGTTGGAGAACGACTCCTCTCGAATCAACGGCGGGTTGAATGGAGTGCTACGGTGTTGCACTCATAGCTTGTGCACAGCCCAGCCTTTGAGATCGATATCCTTTAGCATACCACCCAAATGGCCTTGGACCTCCCGACCGTCTTTCCAACCCTTGGGACCAGCGTAATGTTTGACAAAACCGTCTGGTCCCGAAACCAGAACCAATCTACTACCTGGTGGATAACTGTTTGTCCATCGCTTTTTTTGATAATCAAAACGCATTTTCTCCAACGCATTCGCATAGTCCAACCAGGGGTCATCAAGGAAAAGTCTGAGATAGTCTTTGGTGATGAAATTGTTGTCTTCATCTACAAAGTATTGGATGCTGATATTTCCGGGGCATTTCGCTCTCAACTTATCAAGCTGTGTGACCAAGGCTGTTTGTGGTGACATGTATGCAACAAGATCTTTCATGGGCCGTGGTTCTGCCCTCTGTTCCATGTCCGGTGCTTCCATTGGGGTTTCAACTTCAAGAATATCACTTATTCCGCCTAAACAGTCTTCTCGCCTTCTATTGGCCCACAATATACGCATTTTTGGGTTCCACCGTGGGGACTCTCCACTGCGCTCAAATAATGCATGTGCGATCTGTAAAGCAGGCGCTATACCAGTACCTCCCGCGATGAATAATACTTCTTGAACTTCTTCCGGAAGCTCATATTCTATATGTGGGCCACGAAGTTCTATTGTTGCACCCAGTGGAAGCTTATGAAGATACCCAGAGACTTCTCCTTTAGGGTCCTTGCGGATGAGGAATCTTATAGCACCATTTGTTGTGCTCTCATTTACATCAATGGGTGGCAAAGGTGTATACGATCTTGCGATTTGGAGCTGTGGTTGTTTCACTTGAATACTCCACACACTCTTTTCCCAGGCATCAGCGTAGATACGTGAATTCTTTGCCGTAAGATTAGGCTGAAGAGTGAAAATGCTGCTTGTGGAAGAAACGCATTCTTTCCCGACAAGGATGAAGGGTGTGAAGTCTGTTGGGTTTAGGACCTGATCATATTTCCACTTGTTGTAGGCAGTATATTCGTAATATGCTAAAACACCACAGGCGACGGTTACGACAAAGAATGTCCACCTACGCCGTGCTGGGACCTTGGTTGGATACGCAGACGATGCAAATTCGCGAGCACCAAACTTAGCAGTTGCTGAGAAGAACTTTGGATCACTCAGAGGTTTCAAACAACTTCGCCGAAGTCGAAACAAAGAGCGCATCGATATCACATAGATTTATGTGTTATGGGTTTCCCGTCGAATGAAGGAAAAGAAGAGACTATCATCCATTTGTAGTTCTTGAGAGTCGCGATCATTATCGTCATCCCTTAATCCCTGCTAGTCTCAGATAGCCGAAACCGGCAAGCGCTTTCTCTTCTCAAGCGACTCTTGCTCCTTGATCAACATTTTCCTTTCTCAATTCAAGTCTTCCATAAGTCTCTTGTTTACCCGCTACTTCATGCTACTCTGAAAACATGATTCTGCGGAGACGAGCATCATAGCCACTCCCATCCTCCATTCTGACATGTCCCGTTCTGGCTATGCTAACCTCAATCTACCATCTACACATCCCCAACGAGACTCTCTAGAACTCGCTTCTCTAGCCTCATCTACCCCAACTTCATCCCGCAGTTTTCAATCCTCCTCTCCTGGCATCTCCTCCTCTCGAAAAATCTCCCTCGAGAACGATGATACACACTCCGCGTCTAATCCGGAGAGCATCCCCCACCCAATACCCCACAACCGCTCCTACTCAGTCTCGTCTACTTTCGATTTCGCCTCCAACTTATTTCCACTCTCGTCAACAGCGACCGGCTACACCACTCTCGGTGCCTCTGTATCTGGGACTTTAGATCTCAATGGCGGATCCCTTGAAAAACGAAAATCTCTTACCTACCTAAACGGTCTGTCCCTGATCGTTGGGCTGATTATTGGCTCCGGGATCTTTTCCTCTCCCAGCCAGGTGAACACTAATGTTGGATCTCCAGGCGCATCCTTAATCGTCTGGGCTGTTGCTGGGGTTCTTGCATGGACAGGTGCTACAAGCTATGCGGAATTGGGAGGAGCGATCCCTCTCAATGGCGGAGCGCAGGTATATCTGTCAAAGATATTCGGGGAACTGGCGGGCTTTCTCTTCACCTGGTGTGCGGTCTTTGTGCTGAAGCCTGGTTCGGCTGCCATCATCTCGATCATCTTTGGCGAATACATCGTACGAGCTTTAGTAGGAGCAGAAGCGGAAAACGCGAGCGCATGGATCAATAAAGGAGTCGCACTCGGAGGACTGGCAGTAGTAACATTACTCAACTGCATATCAACAAAACTTGGGACGCGGATGGGCGATGTCTTCATGTTCTTCAAATTCGTCGCCCTCTTCGGCATAACCGTAACCGGCATCGTTGTTGCTGCCACCGGCTTCACCTGGCGCGGCGGCTTGCCCGACACAGACTGGAAAACTAGCCCCTGGTTTTCTGGCACCTCCACAAACCCTTCCAATTGGGCCGTGGCCCTCTACGCCGGACTTTGGGCCTTTGACGGCTGGGACAACACCAACTACGTTGTTGGCGAATTTCTTTCCCCACACCGCGACCTCCCTCGCGTCATCCACACCGCCATGCCCCTCGTCATTCTTTCCTACCTCCTCGCCAACGTCGCATACATCTTCGTCCTCCCCGCCTCCACAATCTCCACCTCTACAACCGTAGCCGTCCAATTCGGCTCCGTGGTCTTCGGCCCCATCGGTTCGCTTGTCCTAGCCCTCACCGTCAGCGCAAGCTGCTTCGGCGCTCTTAACGCCACCACCTTCACCAGCGGCCGTCTCGTCTACGCCGCAGGGAAAGAAGGCTTCCTCCCCGAAATCTTCGGCCGCATCGGCATGCCGGGGACCGCCGAGTCAGGTCTCAACCGCCTCCAGCGCCGTTCCTGGGCCAGCAAAACCCTCACCCGCCTCATCGGCGACGAAGAGGGCGGTATAGGCTTCACGCCCATCAATGCCATGGTTTTCAACGCGCTCCTCTGCGCCGCCTACGTCGTCGTCGGTGAATTCGGGACATTGGTGACTTTCTACGGCGTCGCAGGCTACACCTTTTATTTCCTCACCGTGCTCGGCCTCATTGTCCTCAGAGTCCGTGAACCGTATCTGGACAGACCGTATAGGACGTGGCTGTCGACACCGATTATTTTTTGCTGCGTCAGTCTGTTCTTGGTCAGTCGGGCGGTTTTTGCGAAGCCATTACAGACATTGGTTGTGGTAGCGTTTATAGGGGTAGGCATTCCAGTCTACTACCTTCGGGTTAAGGGAAGGGGTGGGAGGAGGAAGGTTGGGGACGAGGATGGGGGGTGGAAATTTTGGAGGAGGTGGAGGGGGTGACTGGGGCGAAGGGCAGACGGGGTGAGTAGATTGCAGGTTGATACCCAATACAAATTAATATTTTCGCTCCTGATGAAGTTATCTTTCAGTGATGAGGTATGCTTCGGCTTAGCGCAAGCGAGGTGTGAACGGATCCACATCAACTACTTCCGTACACCTCGCACGACCGTAAATGAAGACATGGAAAACAACGACGGCATCCCCGAACCAAAAATCACATCACGATCTTGCCAAGACTTTATTGTCAAATCGAGACCTTCTCTAGAAGCCAATCCCTAAGCCTGAACCTCACCCTCCTTTCAATAAGGAAATTCCAAACCTCCCTCCTCTTTCCCACATCTCTCTTTCCACCAAACTTCCTACCCCCCTTATCTCCCACCTCATCTCACCACTTCATCCCCCCAACCCCGCCCAAGCTCTTCCGACTACTTCCCCAAACCAATCAACCTCCCTCCCTCCCTCCCTCCCTACCTACCAGGCGAACAAAAATGAACCCCCGCCTCTCCCCCGCCTCCCTCACTTATGCCCCACCAACAAAACCCCTAACCCCACATCTACACAGTCCATCAATCCCTCCCGTAAAAGTCAAGTCCAGTAACGTATCCCTCCGGGGGCATAGTATATCGCACCCGCAAGGTCGGTGTGTGGGAGGATGGGAAGGAGGAGCAGGAGGGAGGAGATGGGTGATTTGTGTTTTGTGATTTTGAGAGATGAGGAGCGGAGTTGGATCGGAAAGGGGGGGGATCGAAGGGTCTGGGAGGGAGGGAGGGAGGGAGGTGTATTTGTGTAGGATCGTCGATGCTTCTTGGTCGTTCTATCGATGGACTTGTTGGAGGAGTTGAGGAGTGGTCAAAGGATGTGTCGATTACGGGCTGTTGAACATGTCACTCAGACTCTAATACCAAATTCAAGGGGCATGCATGTCTACGGTCGAACATGAGCTTCTGCACACCAAACATTTCGTTGAGTGCAAGAGTCTTTTCAAGTGAAAAAGAAAACGAGTGTTCGACTAGTCAGGCTAGACATATTAAGATGACCCTGCGCCCACCTCCCCTATTCTCCCTCGGCACTTGACGAAGCTGCGGCCCGTACACCTGGTCCACCTCACATTCCAATCACGTTGACGTGTTTCATGAGCGCCCCGAGCCGCGGACTCATTGGGAAAGGATTGGGATTCGGGTATCGGATATGGAAGGTGAAATACGTATCGCCGTAGAACGCTTTCGAGGCCTCTTCATGGATCTTTCGACAAGTCTTTAGGATCGCCAAGTAATTTTTGGGTGGACCTATTGCCAGGCCGCAGGAGATATTCACTGTGTTGGGTCCGTCGAAAACATAGTCGATGATGTGAGCGCGAACTTTGGAGGGAAGCGTGAGGAGGCTTGCTTTGTTGGGAGGGTGATCGTTCGTTGAGCTGGGGGCCGGAATCAATGGTAAGGCTTGGGGAAGTCGACTGGCCAAGGCGAACATGCGCGGCCGAAATTGGAAGCAAACGTGGTTGTTGAGGACGTATAATACTATGGGCCCAAGAGCAGTCGCTAGTCTTGATGTGAGAACGCGGCACCACCATGCGTCTGTATCAGTCCAAATTTGGTCAACGCTGATCCTTAGATCTAGTGTGTCGAAGCCCGTCAAATTCTCCACCTCTATGAAATCCCACAGGTGGCACCATTTCTCATAGCTCTTTACACTGATCAGGCATTGGTCTCGCAATATCTCAGAGCCACCAAAAGCCTGCAGCAACGCCTTGGCAATAGTTACTGTGTGGCATCGCTCGTCCAAAACTAGCTCGATCTTGTTCATCATGCTGCAGATTCGAGGACTGATTGACGCGGGTGGTAGATTCCATCGGCGCATGGGGAAATCCATGGTGCAGCCTGTCTGATAGAGGAAAGTGTTCTCCCCGTAATAGATTGATGAAGCTTCCGCGTAGATGAGGTGACAAGTTCGGAGGATCTCGGTATGGTGGGAGGTTTTGTGTCCATGGCCATCGGTGCACATGTTGACCTCAGACGTTCGGAGGAGGAGATAACGGTAAACCTCATTTCTTGCCTCGGGAATAAGCTTAAGAAAGCCATTCGTAGTAGATAAAGACTCCATACTGAGATTGGTGGAGCCGACGAAAGATGCGTTTTAAAGCGTGGAGGAAACGATGCGAAGTATGGTAGAAAAGAGAAGCGGTTGCTTGAGATATAGTACCTTTTTACGCGTATGGTCACCGTCGATAATTCCGGTGATCACCGTCCGTAAATAATAAGGCTGTGGAATGCAACTTCGAAGTGAATGCTAGTGACTGACGGTGTATTGGGCAGGGCCGTCTGACCTTTTGAGGATCAGAGCTGTCCAGCCGTCTGATCGAACAGGTGTCCGGCCGTCTGATATCACCTTGTGCACAATGTATTACTGGACATCGTGAACAGGTAAGGTCTCTTATGGTGAGACTGTAAGCTAGGACTGAATCGAAACGGCCATTCACAACACAGCCTCTTGGTCATTCATATCATCATCCTCCGCTTCCTCCTGCTTAAATTCTTTCTCATCTGCTTCTTCTTTCGCCCGCACCTCGTCTTCCGTACCGAGCCCAAAGTTCAGGTGCTTCCAGTCCTCAATCTCTTCAATGATACACCTCAGCCTATCCCTTACGCTCTCCACCGCGTAGCTTCCCAGTAACAGCCTCAGCGGCGGAAAGCTGCAATGCGCCAGCTGCCACACAAGCTCCGCAGACTTTACCGCGCTCGTCGGCTGCCTCTCCCCAAGCCATTGTACCATCCTTTTCGCGTGCCCGGCCGGCGCTGTAGGTCCGGCATACGGCTCACTTGCTGGCTTGATAGAAAAGTGTCCGAATCTTGGCAGAGGATGGGCCTTGCCATCAGGCTGATCATCTCGCCTGACATGCCCGGGCTGTACGAGTGTGGCTTTGATGTTGAACGCGTCGATCTCGTAGAGCATGCTCTCGATCAATCCCTCTACAGCGTATTTCGTCGCGCAATAAGGCCCTAATCCTGGAACGCCCAATGCCCCACTCGTACTACTGAATATCAGATACCTTCCGCCCTCGCCTCCCTCTCTCTCCCTAAAGTACGGCAGGCTGATCTGTAAGATATTCAGCGTCCCCCAAAAATTTGTCTCAAACTGATTCCGAATCTCATAGTCGTCTTGATCCTCGCAAGCCCCAATGACGCCATAGCCGGAGCAATTGGCGATGATGTCGACACGGCCCCAGTGATCGATGGATTTCTTGAGCACAGCTTCTACGGTCTCACGTACACGTACGTCACAGAGAAGGCCGAGGCAGCGATCTTGTGTATGCCAATTCTGCATGCATGGCATAGAATCCACAAAGGTGCGGCCGACGGCTGTAACGAGGTCGTTGTTGGTTAGGGCGGCTTTGATAACCGAGCGACCCATGTGGCCTGTCGCGCCGAACACCTATATGGTCAGATTTCAGTATCTGCTGGGGCATGGTCGGTCGTATTTGGCTTACTTACAACCCATACTAGCTGCTTGGGTGGGTTCTGAGGTCCTGGGGGATCGCAGCTTGCGGGTAGTTGGAGCTTGTTGCTCCGCGAGGCCGAGGGCGATATGGCAATTTCTTGGGGTTTGGTGTCCATGATTGGCTGACAGGAGCGCCCTGCACAAGGGCACTGTCCTGTGTCACATATTCAATCACCTTTATGGACAGGTTGAAGGCGAGGGCTAGTGGCCCAGACGGGTGGAGTAACGTATATCCGCAGGCTACTGTATCAGATTTTGTGCAACAATCACGTTTAAAGAGAAGTACAGTTGAGTTTCAAAGGAAGGGGAAGCCGAAGCTCAACTATTTGATCCTAGTATATACCTGCTCTCTATCCATCTATACCACTTGTGATATCACATACCCTAATCCCTTTCCGACTTTGTGACAGAAACCATATTCCATCCAGTTTTCCCAAGCCCAAGTTTGTTTTGCAAGAAGCTACGAACCGAACACTGGCCAAGCCACATCATTAACCCGTAAAAAATGTATCGTGGTATCTAAGAAGATGAAAAAGCCGCTGCGTCATGAAAATGTAGAATTACAATGAAAGTGGAGTCGAAACTTGCAAGGTACTAGCTTTCATGAATCACTTATCCACCGCGACTCCAAAAAATAGACCGAAATGGCAAGGCTTTTAACATTTGAATTCAGTACAGGCCCTAGATGTAAGGACGCATGGAAAAAGTAGATGCATGGTGTTGATTATATTGGCGCAATCCCTGGAATCATGTAGAAGTAGGGGTCAGGACCTCCACGGTGTTGCTGGCGCTTGACTTGCGGGAGTCAGCATGACCACCAACGGAGCTTGCATTGGTACTTGGAAGAGAGCTACTCTGAGGAGACTGTGCATCACCTGTTAGGAGTGGTGGTGTGGGAGCAGCGGATGTGTCGATGGGCGCAGGTAGTGAAGCGTTGGGCTGGAGTTGTGGATGAGTAAGGGGGTTGGTGTAAACGACTTTCTCTATGGCGGCAATTTGTTTACCGTAAGAAAACCTCTTGAGGAACGCCAGCTGAGGTTTGATCAACTCAACAAGCTCGTCGTATTCGGCACCTTTGAGCTGAGTAAGTAGTTTCTCTAGTAGGAAGTTAGCATGTGAATTGTGTAGGAGAGCAAGTGAGTTTACGTATGACATAGTTCCCGTACTGATCCCTTATCAATGTTGAGATTGGACTTTCACCTTTGTCGTTCAGCACAGTCAAAGTGGTGACAATTTTCTTCCTCTGCTCGGTAGAGCCAAATTGGATACTCTTCTCCACCACGTTACTAGCAAATTTGTGTTTTGAAAAGTTCACAAGCTGTGCAGTGACGAGGGCGATAATCTTTGCTCGATCTTCTGGCTGACCATGCTCAATTACATGCTGGGTAACGTAGTTGCCATATTGATCGACGATAAGGCTCGGTGCACAAGCATGCAACTCTTGAAGAACAGTTGTTCTGGTAGGTTCTTCGCAATGTTCTAGCATGCGTTGGATAACCCGACATCCGTAGGGATGTGTTGCAAGCCCTTGTACTGCTCCTGTGAATGCATTGATGATGAATTGTATGTGGTCGGCTGGCACCCTCTCGATGGCCTTCTGAACTACATGGTTTCCATTCTGATCCTTCACGCATTTGAGGACATGATTTTCGAGTTCTTTAACCAGTTGCGCTTGTTGGTCGGTCAAGATGTGTTCAAGGGCCTAAGATATCAGACGGGTGTTAGGCAATGAGAGAGAAGGAACCTACCTTCTGAACAACCCGACATCCATACATCTGCAACGATAGCGTCAAGATGTGATTCTTCATCTGGTTCGCCAACATCTTCTTCTGCGACTGGTTACCATGTTCGAAAAACTTCTGAATCACGTAATTGCCGAACACATCCGTCATCAGCTGTATGGAATTCGGATGTATTTCCCGGAAGACCTGCTCCTTTTCATCGCTATTAGCGGTCTCAAGTTTTTGCTGAATGAATCTGGAGCCGTGTTGATCGCCACTGAATTCAACAATATGGTGATAGATGTCCTGAATTTTTTAGTGGATGCCTGTGTACCTGTGGGCTTTAAGGCTTACCTTGAGCTCATATCTCTTATTTGTTTTACTATTATTCCTGAATTCCTCGAGCAATGGACTTCTCAGGTGCTGGCCTGGATCCTGCTCTCTGGCGGGACCTCGTGGGATAGGTGGACCGTTCATAACGTTGGGAGCAGGAGCCAGCGGATAATAAGGAGCAAGTGGATTCATCCGTAGGGCATTCTGAGGATGAAAATCGTACGCATGGGTAAAGGGGGTCCTATACTGGAAAGGATTTGGTTGGGGGGGTGCATAACCCTGCTGCTCTTGCTGTAGCCCTCGCAGTTTGTGATCCAGTAGCGCCGCTTGCGATGTGGGGAGATTACCGCTGAGACTACCACGCGAAGGTAGCCGATGCTGGTATCCAGAAGGAGGCGTTTCCCCGGTGGGATAGTACGGACTTGGTTGACTACGACGCGCATCGCTGTTGCTTGGAGAGTGCGAATATTGCCCACTGGAGGGCATGCTCCGATATTGGCTTTGCTGAGCTAACGAACCAGCAGTGATTGCGTCTGGCCCGAACGAATCGAGATTATCTTGGTACGCACCACCTTCTTGACTCCATGCATCACTGGCGCTATTGGCAGCCAATCGCTGAGCATACTCATAGGCCAAATGATTCTGGCCCGAGTAAATGGAGTCTTTGGCTTCAGCATATTTGGTTACAGCATGATTCGCATCTGGGTTGCCTCGACCAACGTTCAGTTTCCCAAGATCTTCAGTCAATATGCCGAGTTGCGTCGGGCTTGGCTGATCTGCATACTTCGGTCCGTGAGGGTTGCTGTGCATAGAATAGGATGCTGAATGCGAAGACACATGCGGACGATGCGAAATTGTGGTTGTCGGACCGAACTGGGAATACTGTGGGTTTGGCAAATCTTCATCAAAGCGGGATGACTGGCCAACGCCATTTCGTGATGGTGGTAAGCTTCCACTCCGTGATGCTGCGCCGCTGTTGTATCCCGACACGCTGTTATAGAAGTTCTGACGATCAGAATGCAACGACGGTCTCATGTTTTCGTTCGTTCCTACCGACAATTGTTTCGAAGGACGGCGATTCCCGTCGTCACTGTTTTGCCGCGAGGAGCGTCCCAGGGTTGTCGAGTCATATACGCTTGAAGTCTGGAAACTTCCCGAAGTCGGGTCGAGGAAATTCTTTTGCACTGTCTTGCTTGAGAACCCTTGGCTCATCGCAGTAGCTGCTGGGACTGAAAAGTAGGACGAGTTGACCGAACCTGCTTCTGGGACCGATTGAGGAGCAAGCTGGTTGCTGGGCTGACGACGCAGAGGGGAATGTCCTGAGTGGTTCGTATGCACACTGGAAAGAGCAGGAGAGGTATTGTCGATGGACTTCCACGGTGTAGTATGGCGGCCGGTCCAATTGTCCGACTGCGACGACGGTAACAAGGATCCAGATCCGGTAATTGCTTCGAACCCAGCTGCAGAATCGCTTGCATCTTCTCATAAGAGGGTCAGCATACAGCGAGAGTGGGTACCTCGCCTCAAAACTGACCTTGATTACGAGGATTGTCATTTGAGCCGCTCTTCAACCCACTTCCAATTGTTGTACCCCAAATGCCGCCGTTCCAAGCACCTCCTGCACTGCCGAAACCTGGGCCAATAGAGGAACCGTGCGAGGCCCTGGGCTTGTCACCATTGATCATGCCTGAACTAGATCCAAAGTTGCCGAGACGATTTCTAGTCTTTGGAAGCTCTAGTCAGCAAGCGAGTTCCCTTCAAACCACGAGCAGCATCGGGTACGAAAGCCTTACAGTGGACGCCATTCTAGCAGTTTTGTTATCTAAAGGTTCGATCTTCAAGGCGGTTTGGTTGGCGAATCGAACGCAGGATTATCATCAATTCGGTAGTCTTCCATACATTTGTCTAGTAAAGGCGTTTCGACAGGTCTAGCTGTTGTGTCGTGATAGAAGCTCCAGCTAGGTTTTCGAAAGTCATTAGTGCCTCGTCAACGCTCTCGCCGGACTTCACCGACAGTTCTTACCTGTACAAGGGAGTCTCGCCGTATCTATGTCCCCGAATTGATTTTCCATGTACAAAGGAATTTGAAAGAGGAACGGGCCACGGTCGAGGGATATATCTGTTGAATGCAAGGTGGTGGTTGCGGCACCCCTTCGTTTGCCCTGCAACTTGGGTTTGAGTATCTCAGCAGGCAGCCGTCCAGTAATCGGACGCAGATCGAACGATAATGTCAGTCGTCCCCGCACAAGGCGTCCTGAAGTTTTCACCGCCAGTCCACATATGGGAGTGTGGAATGGGATGAAGGTTTGGGTATAAGGAAGCAAGGGGGTTGCAGGAAGTGCGCGGTTGGAATGTTTGTTCGGATTTGCCAAAGTTGGGTCGGCAGAGGTAATCGGTGGGCCTCGCAGAGTCAGGTTACACAATGAGGGGACTGCTGACTGTTCTTGCGCATGCTTTTCGAGTTGATGGATCACATCAGTAGTTCAACAAGACGCCAGAATTATGGCCAGATATTATTGATAAGACCGTTGTCAGTATATCTGGACGTGCCAACTAGAATACGGGCCCCGGGTATGCTACGAACGCCTAAAGCAAAGTAAGGCCAGCCTAAGATTCCAGGTGACAGGCTTGACACTAACTGGACACTAACTGGGGGCCGGCGGGAGATCAAAGGTCTTTAAATAACAACAGGGTCCAAAAACGCTCAAGGGGGAGGAGAGAAATAGGTACTGTACTGTTGTACTTCATACTGATCATAATCCCATATCGAATGCACGATTTCGGTACAAGGCTCTAGGAGCATACTGGTTGGTTCCCGTTAGCATGTCGAACACAACGCGTGCGATTGCTGTTACGCAGCTGCTTTCCGGGCGTTTGTAGCCCCTCAATCTTCCAGCTTCTCATTCTCAATTCGAGTATTGAGATCACGTCGCTCGTGCTCGGTTTGACATGAAAAGCATTCAGCCTTATTTCTGGAGAATGATCCTTAGCTTTGGTTCCTGTCGCACTTGACCCCATGGAAGCCCATTGGTTCGTCTTAACGCCACAGAACTCCTATCGTCGCAGGCATCCTGATTGGAAGCAGCAAGTCAGGAGTACAGTCGTCATTGGCTCGAGTAGGACAAGCACCACATTAGCGGCTCGTAAACGTCTTTCTGGCTTCTGCTGTGTAACATTTGTGACTTTTGGAGTCTTTATCACGCCACAGAAGTCCATGGGGCTTCGAGTGGAGACCGAGAGTATCAGTTTAAGCCTGCTACATATGATTGCTGCAACGATCAGAAGAATTGATCAGCATTCAATAGTAGTATGCAGGTAAAATCCCCGCAGTGGAGGATCAGACCAGATTCCTCCAATCGGAACAGACCCAGACATCGAAAAGGAAGAGGAGTGATAACGGTGGGAGGCTCGTCGGCTAGAACGTGGAGATTGGAGACGGGGAGACTGGAGACTGGAGATTTGAGATGTGCTTCTGCAGTTCGTGGGTCGTATTCTACATGTACACTTGGGCGGGACGAAATAGACTTTATTCCGTACGTGTAAGCCATTCGCGTTAGAACCAGCTTTCTTGATGTTCCAGTATCCAGTCCAGCTGCCAGAAAAGAGCGTGCTAATTGTTCCCTTTGTGTGTCCCAAGATGCAGACGGGTAGGTCTGAATGATAATGGTAATACAAAGGGGAGAGACATCTCTTTGCAATTCAGGAACAGAATCAGCGTTTAAAGCCGTTATGTAAGCCATCCATGCGATTCCGCGATGATGATTGGCTTAATGAGTGACGGAATGTGATCGGGCGATGGTTGTTTACTACTCCGTACGGTATTCCGTACGTATTTTGCGTGTGGTGGAAATTGCATCGAATCAGCTCCGGCGCTTGGCCTTGGCGGGTCCTAGCGCCAATAACGAACTCTCCCTCTTTCTTCTTTTCTCTCTCCTGGCTCTTCACCTTCACCTCCTACCTTTTCCACACCTCCCTCTCACTCTCACGACGATACTTCATTCATTGATCGCGAGTAGCAGCTTCACTCTTTCAGCTGCTTACTTCGCACCACGCTCTTTCAATCCTAAATTGTAATCAAAACTGTGATAATCAACAACCCGAGATCAATCCCGGCACACCGTACGCGACTCGAGGTATGTGCAGAAATGCTTCGATATCGTCTCTACTTGGTACTTGAATTGACCTCCACCAGATTACACAAAACCATTGACCCCTCCGCTCCACCCTCATCACAATCATGCCTACCCACCATCACCATGCCCACTCGCACCACAACCACCTTCGATCCGACATGCCTGTTGACACTGCATTGCTCGTCCGCGACACTTTTCTACCCCGCGATGATCTCAATACTGCAGTTCTCACACCCACAATGACCAAACTCCTGATCGCTCTTATCGTCCTCGTATTTGTTGGTATCTGCGCTGTTGCTGGTCTCTTCGTCCTCCGTTCTCGCCGAAAAGCCAAGGAACAACAGAAATCGGACCTCCCTTTTCATAAATCCAACCATCGCCGCCTCACTATCACTGCTTCTCCTTACGGCCGTCGTTCAGAGAGCATTTACGTCTACAAGGAGAAGGAGACTCTCATCTCAGAACCTGGTAGCCCACCAGCAAGTCCTGTTCCGGAGATTCGTATCACCTTCCCAGAAGAGGAGGATGAGGCTGGGAAGCGCAAGTCCGGGCGCGTGGTCGTTGTACGCATCAGCGAGACTGGTGGTGTTGGATTAGAACCGTATAATGATGAGCATCTGCCGCCATACCAGAGAATTGAGTCGGAACGCTTCGAATCTTTGGATCTGGACCGGATGGGAGGGCTCAAGGAACTCGAGCGCGGCCCGAGGTTGCCATAAATCTGGGCCTGAAATAAAGACCCAGATTTAGATTGTAACTCAACTGTTCCTGCCTAGCCCAACTTCCTATCATCCAAGCTACCTTCGGTAATGACCACTGCTTTTTCTTCCTGATGATCTGCCTCGACCAGACCCGCGCTATAGACAACTCATACCACCACCAAATCTCTACGTATCCCACCTAATGGAGCTCACGGTCGTCTTCCCACCACAACCCTGGTAGCGTTTATTCTTCTACTCATAACAATCAACCAAGGCCCAGGCGTTAGCTCCCCGAATTTCCCGCAGCTAGGCCAGCAATCGAGGCAAGGAAAACAATATTTATATGCTGTATGCATTTTGGTATACCAGAGAATTTTCCCGCGTTTTATAATGTATTTAGCCTAATGCGAGTCACATCATGAAACATCTATTTCAAATGGTTTGGTTCCTGGTCATTCTTGACATCTGCATTGTGGATATCTAAGAGAGCTGGGTGACTCTTATTAAGCATCGGAGATTCAGACCAGATGGAAAACTTCGGTGTCAAACAACCGCTTCGCGAGTGGAACCCCGAACAATCGCTTTTTCTCACACCCTAGACATTTGACACGTTCTCTAAATGTTTTTTATTAGTATCGCCTTGAACCTATAGTTTTTACAGCACGTTTTTCTCGTTTGACGCAACATACCCTCACCTGAGTATACACTATTTGCCTTAACCTCCCCGTAGACTCGAGAGTGTGTCAATGAGCAGAAGCGATGAGGTTATGTTACGGATGTGCTTACCGTCGAGAGAGCTGATAAATAAGTAAAAATAGGAAATAATCCTGAGTACTTTCGTTTGATGAAACTATTATACGAAAAGGTTGGGAAGAAGACTCTCCAAGTGCTTCAACGCATCAAACCCTCATACGAGCATACTTTACCCACGTCAGATGTATTGTAGATGAGGCTATGTAGAACAAAGAATGGGCTTTTGCCAGTGTCAAAGTCGTTGGGGTAATAGCCGTACTGTCTTGAGAGTCAGAATGTCTATGACTGCATTCAACGAAGTGGTTGAAGCTATTCTCGAGGTCCCGTACATAGTATAAAGGAGCTCTGAATGTTGACGGTAAGAATTGGACGGAGTACTCACTTAACTCGCAGACTAACGCTTTTAGAGGAATAAGTGAATGGCAAGACCTCGAAAATTTCCTGACTCTCCGAACGGTAAAGCTGGCTTCAGCTTGCCTCAGATCTTCGATTTAAAACAACAGGGCATACCATGGACTTTCGATACATAGCAGCAACTCCCATCACTTTCTTATCCTTTACATACACCCTAGTCTAATCGCATAGCAGAAACCACTACAGATGACCTCGACCGTCAAGATTGGCCAGAGCCTTCGGGACATGTTTGGCGTTTATTGTATTTCTGGGAGGCTTTATCGAGATATCTGGACTGCAATGAGGGGAAATCCCTCATAGTTGTTCTTTTGCCTTGTCTGACATGCAGCAGTGCTCCGAATACTAGGACAGTAGCTGTCAAAACCGCCCCACACATCGCTCGGACAATGAACGTGAGGTCCTGAGACATTTCCGGGGTCGATCATGCATCCGTCAGTCAATCCATGAGATCCTAGAACCTGTAGTCTTAGTGGTGGAACACCTTGACGACGACCTGCTAAACGCATCGAATTCGAAAAGGCTGGGGAGGCCCGGTATTGAATTTGTAGCCAAGAGGGTTCTGCAGGCACTGAACAATTTTCATGACGCTGGCTATGTGCAAACAGGTACAATGCATAACCCCTTAAGTCTATGAAGCCTAACATGACTATATTGACTAATTGTAGACGTCAAACCGGATAACATTCTCCTCAATTACGGTGACGGCCAAACTCGTTCAGCAAAGTAAAGCTAGTTATTTGCGGTGAAGCCTATGCTCAGGACCCAAACGCACACCCTAAAGAAGATGGGCACATCATCGGAGCAGCGATCTTCCGGAGCCCAGAAGCGATGCTGAACCTGAAATGGGGCACGCCAACAGATATCTGGTCCCTTGGTGCTACTGTAAGCCCCAGAACCCGCCAGTCGTAACCCTCGCATTGACCATACCTGACTGATCCCATCCGCAGCTCATAAGCCTGACCTGGAGCGAGAGCTGGCACACCTTTGAACCCACGAATCGAACAGCCGCTGATGAAGCCTATCCACTCCATGTTCTGATAAAGCATGCGAATTTTTTCGGACCGTTTCCGCTGAGCTACCAGGAGATCGCGGACGACGAGAGACTGGATGTCCTTACGGCCGTTATGAATTATGTTCACGAGAACGAGAAGCGAGAAGCGAGAAACTTTTGCAATGGTTGAAAGATCCTGAACTTACAAAAGTAGGGTAGAGCGTTCACGAGTAGGATTATAAAGCTAAACACACGAGACAGACCAACAGCAACACAGCTTCTACAAGATAAATAGTTCAACGCGGCATAAATAGTTGTTTCTCCGTTGGACAGATAGATCTTACATATGGGTTAAGTAATATTCCTAGCCTCTCTCCTGTTGGCCCCATTGCCATAATAGCGAAATCTCCTAATTAGTCTTGGGAGTACAGAAAACAACATATCCGATTGGCGCCATACCTTCCGAACTCCCCACTGTTGCAGAGAGCAAGAACGGATTTCCAAGATCTCCCAAACCAAACACGACCATCCTTTCGCACATCCCTCCCATCCAACCTTCTCGCAAAGAAACAGGATACTCACTAAACGCCCATCTCTCCCTCCGTAAGCTATCCTGACGGCAAGTTAGGTACAACCAAAGAGCACCTCAACGCTCCCGTCTGGAACGAATTAATGCGCCTTGCGGTGGAATCTGGACAGTCAGTGGGACGGTGGTTCTGGCCTTTGCCACAGATACTATGATATTGATAAATCTTGGTTTTTGGTGGAGATTTGGCCTAGATCCGGATCCGTCAGGTGAGACTGATGAGTGATACTTTTCCAACCAACAATGAAGCCCTTAGGATATTAGCAACAGCTTCTGGATGCTAGATTGGATGATCGATCTGGGCTCAAAATATTCAGACAAATGAGACAAACGGGCAGTGTACTGACGATTCTCACTTTCAGTCCCACCTCCTCCTTCCCTTCTCCCAAAAACGTTACACCGGTGCCGGCTTTCGAACTGGATAGGGCTTTACGGTCATCATGTGCTCGCCATACTTAGGTAATCTGAACGGTATCGTGCAAACAGTGCCTTTGAAGCTTTCGGCAATCTCGTGCTCGGGATGGAAATTAGGTAAAATGTAAGGCATCATGCACTATATGATGCTATGTAGTACTACCAGTAACCGAATTAGCCGTGGATCGTACAGCTAGAAGATTAGGTGGTGGAATGCAGATACAGGAGAGCACATACTGTAAGGACAGAGTCATCTGCTCCGCTATCATCATTCGAGAGGTAAACGTAAAGAATCAGAGCATGATCGTGGCAGAAACCTGTTCGTGTCAAAGTAAAGCATCAGCTAGAATAGGAAAAACTCCATCTCCATTATCCCAAAACTCACAAGCAATGACCCTTCCGCCCAACCTCCCAACACCCAACACCCTTCCCCAATCCCTTCCCTCAACCCTCACAACCGCCCACCCTTCCTCCCCTTCCTTTTCCTTCATTCTTGTACTGGCGTGTGCCCTGATCCCCTCTTCCCCGCCCTCAACCTGCCCTGGGTCTAGCTCTGGATTGTTCAGTCCTTCCCATTTACTTTCGATCTTGAGCGCAGGGGTGGTAACTCCGATTTTCAATCCACCGTGCATATTAGCTGATAGTACTAGGCGAGATTGAGAGAATTCTGCTGCGCCACTTTGGGTGGGCCGATTAGGTTTTGAGGTTGAGGTTGAGGGCGATAGGGCGAGCTTCGTAAAGCGTTCGGAGATTGCTTTCAGCTGTAGGAGGGGTGGGAGCATAATGTATACATCTGGTTCGCGGCAGTGGGGTTCGTGAAGAGAAGAAACAGAGGCAAGGTCCAGCACAAGGACGGGAATCGATTGCGTGATGGTTGTTTCGCGGTCATGGGAGAAGAAGCCAGGGAATTCCGGGCCTCCAAAGGATTCATCGCCATTAAAGCCCGAAGGAAGGGGTGCATTGTCGGCTTCGAGGGCGGGCTTGGTTTGTTGAGGACGGGAGGATGTGAGGGTATTGGTAATGATGGTAAGGGAGAGGAGGGGGATGTTGTCTTTCTTCGTAAGACGGAGGGAAGCCGATGAAGCGGCGAGAGCAGATCGTAGAGCGCGATGGAGGGGTGCGAGAGACACACGGAGGTTGATAGTATTATCGGCAATGGCAGACTGGATTACATAGGTTTCGAAGATACTGTCCTTGAACGGAAGGGTTAGGAGAATCGAAGATGAGGGTGTAATATTCTACTCACTATTGATAGGACCCTTGATCAAGGTTAGGTATCCGATTTTATTTGTTGGAAGAAGAACTCACGCCCATACTTGTGAGCCTCGCTCTGGTATGACCGTGAATCGGACTTGATCATTGTCAAGTCGGATCCATACTTCCTTGCCGAGAGATGACAGCGATGCTGTCAATTCTGGCACGCTCGTCAGTTCTCTATTTCAAAGCATGATAGAGTGGTTTTCAGTACTTGTGAACGTGCTGATGTTTTTGATCGCAGCTTTGAACCTCATCTTCTAGATACAGATGGAGGCGAGGATCCACATGTGTTCCGTCGACTAGGCGTCCCCTTGCACAGTGCCCTTAGCCTCTAGTTAAAGGCTATCGCAGAGTTTCACCGCTCTACAATAAGAGATCAAGGGCTCCGGAGCATTGTTTCTCAGGGCATCCAATCATTACAGGCTAATAATGTCTGTTGGAAAGATGAAGACTAGTTTGCTACAAAGTATTGGAAACTCTAATGTAATGTGTCGGAGCAACGTTCAGCATGGGTATCGTCCTCCAACTCCAGTTCCAAAGCTCGAACACGATACGCCCAGCAATGCTCGCCTAGCCGCTGCATCCAAGGATTCCTCCCATTTGTACATTTCAACCGTCTTTCTTCGACTTCAAAAAAAGTCTTTTCGTTCCTCCAACCTTTCCTAAATCACCAAAGTCTCCCTCTCCGAGTTTTTTCTTCTCAGCACTAGTATTCCTGGCTTGATCGACCATACCATCCACCCATGCTTGCTTTCTGGGAGATATCTCAACCTTCTTGATTCTCGGACCCGCTAAACCCAATGGTGGATCATCTTCGGTCCACGAATGGCGCGAGGATGGTCGTATTGAAGCTGGACTAGAATCTCGCGACTTAGGTGTAGAGTTCTGACGCGCATAGGTCAAACTGTCTGGGGTCATGGGTGTTTTGAACTCAGAAGGAGCGAGCTCGGAAAGCCGTCGGTTCCTGGTATTGAGCATCGAAGGAGAGACGGGCCTGCTCCTGGGTGTATCATGAGAGCTAGAATGTCCGGTTAATGCTGTTATCGGGGAGCTTGACTGTGACTGCGGAAACCCTTGAATTTCGAATCTTCCATCCGAACCCGATCGTCGTCCGTGGTGGCCCGCGTATTCTTTCAAGTACTCTCCAAGATCAGCCCAACCGCCACCGATGCGAACCATAACACGTTCGCCATTCTCTCCCACTAGCCGAATATAAAGTTTGATAGGTGCTGCCTTGCCTGACTGGTGGAGGTGATACAGTTTGATCTCGGGGTCCCCATTTTGCGCCCGCACTTTTGATGATTTTGGGTGAGCTGGTGCGAGAGTCATCGGAGGCGATGGTACCGAGCTCTGCCTTCTTAAGAGTTGCATAGCAGGAGGGCCTGTAGCAGGTGTGTGAGGGTCTTGAGAATCTTCTGGTCGAAAAACCTCAGGTGCGTCGGCTTCAGGTCCAGAAGTGAGCCGTATATGTGCTGGGATATCTGTTAGTATTGAGCTAATCCGGGCCTCAAGCTGATCATCAGAGCTCTTAGTCGGGGTTCTGTTGGATAATTGCAATGCGGATTTTGGTGTAGCGATGTTAGCTTCTCGGTTCCGCTGCCTGACCCTGATAGGTGTAGAGCCAGGACCCAGGTCTGTAACATCCTCGAATCTATGCCGGGATTTTGGCGGAATTGGGGGTGGGGAATCTAAGGAAGGTTGGTTTGCAGAGTCCTTCACATACTTCTTGGATCGAGAGCCTAAAGCCGATTCGTAATTGTTGTTAAGCTCGAAGGGCTGAATTGGTTTCTCGGCAGTTGTACGTGCAGATTCTTCTTGTTGCAAGCGTAGTAAGGCAGACGTTAGCGGCTGACCCGAGCCTAGATATTCGTTTTGGGATTGCTGGAGGCTGGGAGATGCAGATGAGTAGCTTTCAGCTCTTTTAATACTGTCGTTGCGCACCTGGACAAGTATTAGTGACACAGAAGGAGGTGGCGATATTGCTGATTAGATACCACGCTCTTGGGTGCAGCCTCTACAGACACGGTTGACGCACTCCTTGCCCTTAATTCTGATTCAAGCTGGGCTGGACTCGGAAAGAATCCATCTTTGAATCCCGCAATATCATTCACACCCAATTCTTTTTTGAAGGTTGAAGCCCGACTACGCTGAGTCGTTGGGGACGCATAACTTGGTGGAAAACCCCCTTCGTTAGTCATGCTGTCACCTCGCTCCGTGCGCTGACTTGACTGCCGAGAGACAGTACCATTTGGACTCATTGGGTCTTTCGAACTATAACTTGGAGTTGTGACCTCAATAGGACCAGCAAAATATTCTGCTCTTGAAGCATCACGTATCTCAGGGCTTGACATGTTAGAGAAGTATTCAGATGTTGCTGATCCTGGATACGATGTATTTGGGGACATGTCTGCAGAAATGTTGCTCAGCGCACGTGAATGTGATTTGTGGAATACAAGAGGGCCGGGTCTAGCCGCAGGACCATGCTTTTGTTCAAGTAGCTCAGCTTCCAATGTGTCTAAGATATCTAATTCCGAGCTGGCCGGCAATGGCGTTGAGGTAGCAAGGTTTTGTGGATTGACCGTAGAACCACTCGCGACCTTGACAGCATGAATGTTCCCATCCGGAGATTCGGTCCCATCAGTTCCAAATAAAGAGTGTTCTTGCGTCTCAGAGGACTCGGATGTAAGAACTACATGGGACAAGATTTCTTGACTTGGATTCCCGTACCCCAAGAGCCCAGTTGACAGATCATTGACAGATCCAGCAGTGGTTGTCTTGGTCTCTGCGCTTCCCGGACAAACAGCAGAGGTTTCACTCGGAGACTTTGGGAGAGGTGATCCCGAATAGGAATCGGTTAAAACGTTTACCGTTGTTCGAGCGGCACCGTTGCTCTCGTTCGCCTTCCGATCAGACCGGTCAGAATGTTCGTGACCTTGGATTGCTGGTGATACAGAGCGAGCTGAACAATGATTTTCAGATTTGGCATCCGGCGTATTTCCTATCTCTTTCGTAAGATGGCGTTCAATTAGTTCGATGCCCGACTGATTTTCCGAAGTACGTGCATCCCGCGCTGGATCTTGTATCTCTGTATTCTTTTTATGACTAGTCTGGTCGATAGCCTCAATACCTTCGTTGGATTGTCCGTTTTTCAGCTCGTTTTTCAACACCTGGTTCTCAGTCTCCACGACCCACGTGCCAAATTCGACTTCCAGGATTTCCATGCTCTCAACCCACCTCTCCGGCAAAACGTCTTCTCTGCCTTCTAGCATATCCAACATGCTGTCTAGTATTCGACCGAGTTCCGTGATTCTATTACCGAGGACAGTTCGCATAGTAGCGAATGCTTCGCGTGAGACTAGCGACTCTAGATGCTCCGTAATAATCTCAGACTTGCCAACCGCGTTCCATGCAGACTCGATCGCCGTTCGAGATTCTTCAAGACATGCTAAAAAGTCAGGAATTCTCCGCAAAACCATCAAGCGTACAGACCAGGTATCCAGCAACAAGTATAGCTGTGTTATGGTAGGCAATGCTTGCATGATCGTGGCTGTTATTACTGCAGTGAAATCATCGAGGCGATTGTAAGCGGTTACATGACCACTGTTTGGCTCGGAAACTTGCAGCGACGGACGTGCTGAACCGGCCGTGAGATGAATATCTCGCATATAGTCCTTTAGTTCATCTAGTTCAAAAGAGTCCATATCATCCGAAATCGTCTCGATACGATCTTCGTACTCTTGTACAACGAATTCGGGGAGACTACCATAGTGTGCCTCCTTTCCGGCATTATTATGCGCTTGCAACCTTTCTCTATTCGGCCAAAGCTCATTAAGCCGTTGGGGGTACACGTATTTGCCCATGTTCCTTGATTCATCCTGTCCGGGAGGGCAGTCAAAGCCGTTACGGTACCCATCCGCGGAAGGCCAGGGCCATGCCATAAGCTCACGATACCATTCTCTTGTTTTCTTCGCAGCTAGCGCCGCTCTTATCCCCAGCGCTCGTTCCGAAGTCGTCGCAGCTGCAACGCTATCTCGGAGTATACTGCTAAGAGAATTTTCTCCGCTTTCGACAGCTTGTGTGGCCTCCAAGGCTTCTAGTGTTGAGGTTGGTGACAAGTTGGATAGCAATGGATCCAATTCATGGCTTTGTAGGCGCCGACTGGGCGAGCGCGAAGGCGAGCGGGAGAGTGCTTGGTTGGGGGCAGCAAAGCGTGCCGTCGGTTTCAAGGCGGCTGGATCCATGGTCTAAATGCCTCATTCAGGTCGTACAAGGCGCGGAAGAAAAATGGCGCAAAGCATGACCTTAGATACACTCCACAATCGTTGAACTGGCGAGGTCAGAAGAACGTGTTATCGGTAGGAAAAGACCCTTGGACTGATCCAACTATTTAAGAAGACGAGGCATTGCGAATGGATGGAGATATTTCTAGTGTCGGAGATAGTGTAGAGTAACGGCCGCTAAGAGCCCCACGTGCCAGCGTCATCGTCATCCGGCTCCCGTCTCCTCCCCTGCCTTTGCCACTTCCCATCTTCGCTCTCTCTCTCATCGACGGACAACCCCAATATCCGCTTAGAAGACAGCGACCCATGGGCTTTGGCGCTACCGCCAATGGATGATCACATTAATTCCACGTCTCATGCGTGAAAGGCTGTTCAAGTGTACGGCATACAATGTCTGCAGAGAAGAGTTGATCTACTACCTCTGGATGAATCAGATGCGGAAGTCATGTCGCCAATCGATGACTTTCAACGTTCTTGGTTATGCAAACGTCTAATGTGTATTTCTTTGCTTGCTTACGACGTTCAGTCTACGATTTGCACTTAAGTTGTTGTTGTTCTGGCGCTGGTAATGAATGCATGTTAAAGAAAATTCATGGGGGGTGAAAGTCAGAACGATCCTTCTTTGTCTAAAATGAGATCAAGAGCATTGTATTATTTCGCTTCTCATTGCCTTATCATCATATAATTCCTTCGTTCTCGAGTTTCTCGAGTATCCAATCTCAGAAATTCCTTATCTGCAATCCCGCCACCAGCAAAGCCTATCCAGCATTTCCAATATTCTGATTATGGGTTGCGGCCTTTCAAGACCTCGCCCTTTACCTCCCGACTCATCTTACCGCCCATCCTCTCAGGCACCTCTCTTCGCCACCAAAGAATCTTTGCATTCAGAAACCGATTCGGACGCCGCGTCCTCACCCTGTAGTTCTATCTTACCCACCAGAGATCAAACCCTACGCCAACGACAACAGCAGGAATGCCACGAGCGCTGCACTGGGCACGGAGTTGCTTATAACCGCTTGATTAGTGAGGAGGAAGAACAAAGATTAAGGAAAGCAGCCATGAAAGAGCGTTTAAGGAGAGGGACGAGAGACGAGAGAGAAGAAAACGGATCTAGGGCCTCCCCTCCCAAGTCATTAAGCGTTTACTGACTTTAATCTCATATCACTGCTTCGGCGGGAGTTCTGGAACTCTAAATGATGAGGAGATTTAATGTCAAAGGAGGCCAAGGCTTGAGATGAGTCATCAGTAAATAGCAGAAGCCTCTTCTCTGTACATATACATCATCGTTGATTGGTTGCATACGAAACCTAGAAATCTGACGCGAGAAGTCTTGTGAGAACGTCTCCTACAAACGCTCCGAAATAGCAGCCTCCTCATGCTGTAGCGAGCAACCTCTAGCCTTTTATCCCATTACAACCATTTTGGCGAGAGAGAAAGGTCATCGGTTCCCTACTGAGCGATCTGCCTCTATGATGAACACTGCAGAGTTTTCAAAGTATTGCGACAGAGGACAAAACCACTCAGGTGCCCCAATCATCTTGAATGTTGCGGTACGAGTTCATTTGATCATATCCTGTAAGGGATATTGTGACTGGCCAAAACAGGACTCTTTAAAAATTCAAATACAGAAAGCATGTAATTAAAGATGCCAAGAGAGGGGTGCGCGAGATAGACAGTAGCATACGGAGGACAATATTAGCAAGAGGTGGAGAGATGAAATTGACGAAATTAGCCGCATGAGAGAGATATGGCGTGTTTGATCACCCGGTGAAGAGAGAATAAGTACAGACGAATTTTTGTGCAGCAATACGTAAGGTAGATATTGCTGACCTTCTTGAGGATGTATCAATGTTGCATATTTGCCAAAAAGGATTATAGACCGGGCACTGAGAACTTGGACGTGATTAAGAAGACTATAATCCATGCGCAAGTTTTAGTAGTATATTTCCCCCAACGAAGACATGATTGCTTCCATTGTAATACTAACACCAACCTCCAAATCAATATAAAGTGCCTCAGCTTGTGTCCGGCGAAGCGCTAACTCGTAGAATAAATTCCGCTCATGGCAGCGGGAAGCAGCAAGCTGCCTGGGTGGTTTGAGAGATCAAAAGTTGTACATATCTTGCTATCAGCGGCGTAAATTCTGCAACGATGCTAGAATTCACGGTCAACATCTTACCGTCTACGAGTAGCTGTTGTGGAATCATTACCCGGTGCTCTAACCAATGCGCTTACGCATTATCTCAACCCAATCACCCAATCATGGGGGACTGCCTTATCGCTTCCTGCCAATCTATTCTCGTACAGTACCACATTATGCTCCTCTCGTTCGCTTTGAGGTTCTGGACGAGTAAGCGGTGATGTCGGAACTCACCCTACCTTTATTATAGAAGATTGTCAATTACTGTTGGTGCTCGCGGCACACTTTAGCTGTCGCTGCAACTCAGCAAGTGCAATATCTTGGTAGCTCGGTTTGCCTATTCCTGGAGTGGCCATTGGGAACGCATGACTTGTTTAATTAGAACCTAGAGACAGATGATTGCGGTCTCAACGTGCGATCCCTACACATATATCCCTTTCAACCCTCATGAAAAGCATGGCGCGAGTTCAAGATCCAGACCGCGACGGCAATGAGCGGTCCTCCTTACTCAAGCCTGTCGAACAAGCTCCGGCTCATCCAAGTTCCTCCCATAATTGGATACTTGTTTTGGCCGTGGCATTGGTCATTTTCACAGACGTCTCCATCACTCTTGCTTCCGCCCCACAAACACGTCTCTATGAAGCAATATACTGCACTAAATGATACGAAGATCATGACCTAAATTGACCGGAGAAAGTGGATGGGTAGACGAACAATACTGCAAAATTGATTCCGTGCAATCGCAAGTTGCGTCGTTGAAGGGTAGTTGGCAATGTTCGATCAACTTCCAGGTTGGACTCTCCATCTCTATTACCACACGCGCATTTTGCAGGTATATTAGTTGAATCAACCTTTCGATACCAGTTGGACTTCAAGCAGAGAGATACGGGAGGAAATAGCTTATAGTTATAAACGTATTCTCACTATCATTTCGAGATAGTTGGTTTTACGCTGTTTGTATGTTCTTATTCTTGGTTTCCAGTTTTGAGAAGTGTTATGAGCGTATTGAAGTTCGTATAACAGGTCGCTCTCCTAATGTATTCCCAATGAACCTGATCTTACTCGAAGCGCTTGCTGGCATCTTTGGAGGCGGCTATTTTGTGTTAAGAGCTTTGCTCTACCTAATTCCCCCTGGACGACGGTGAGCCCTATTCTGTTTAGTGTCCTTGTCCTCACTTTGTCTTACTACTTACGACAGAGCCGTCGTTTTCTTCCGGCTTACTGCGGCTGCGTATGTGTCTTACTTGATCAGCCCTCCGATAAGCGCTGTGCTGCTTGAGATGGATCCTTGGATTCCGATGAACATCTCATTAGCCCTTCATGTTGTTCCTGTGATACTCGCGTTAGTGCTACCGGAGACTTTGGCCAGTCCGGATTCGGTGGTTCGACATCTGACCGCGGCTATGGGCAGTCATGATTCGATAATCACCAATGCCGGAGATCAGGAGCAACCAAGTCAAGCTTCTCTCACCTTTCGCAAAGGATCTCTTCTGCATCGGCTCAAGGCAATTCGCTACTCAATTGTATCCAAATCCAACTTCCTCGTCCAGGACTGGCGCATCCCATTCCTACTATCAATATACCTTATATACATGAATATCAATGCGCTTAGCGATCCAATCCTCCTTCGATGCATCTCGAAACGTTACTCGATCACTCTTGCTCTGGCATCGTACTTCTGGTCTTTCGAAGCGGCTGCGAACATGCTAGTATTTCTGGTCATAATTCCGGCAATTTCTACGTGGCTCGTTCGGCGGCGGGGACATACCCTCCTCTCGCAAGACACCTTACTCCCAAGGATTCTTTTTGCTATTCTTTCTCTGGGGCTTATACTTGTGGGTTTAGCGCCGAACTTGTGGACAATGACGTTAGGACTCCTCGTGATGAATTGCGGACCAGGTGGTCTACTAATGGTGCGCCCGCTCTTGACATCTTTCGTACAGCACAACGAAGTTGCTCCCATGTACGGTGTGATGTTGGTTCTATGTCTGTCTCGGGGCCTTTGACGGCAGGCTTGTTCAATGCCGGGCTAGGTAAAGGTAACGGCGCTTGGCTTGGCGTGCCTTATCTGGTCTGTGGGCTATTTTTCGCAATTGCTACCGCTGGACCATGTGCTGCGAATTTGGGTAGCGAAGCGGTCCCTTCTGAGGGAGAGGAGGGCGGTGAAAACAGCTTATTGCATGCATAATCGATGTATCGAATATATGCCACTGGGACATGTGACGAAAGTGCCTCGAAACGCATCTCTTCAAGGTGCTGTACATTAGTCACCTCAACACCCAATTTACATTCGTCTTCCCTACTCAAGTTCGATACCACGACTAGGGGGACTACTCTCTTCAATTATCGCTCACCTGGTCTTTGGAATGTCATTGGACGCCATTTCTATCTTAGGGCTGAGATCAACCAATAGAGCTCGAGTATAAATGCCTCCTCGCTTAACCGCTTCATAATATTAATGATCTCCTTATGAAACAGACACGGCTGGTGCGCCGAAGTTTATGACACTGTCACACAAAACTAATCATGAGGCTGGGCGAGCTGAAAAAGCTGACGCCGAAGGATTCGCCATGCCGTCACGGCGACACGCTGGCAACAGTAGATTATACCGTAGGTCTGCCATTGTCCAAATTGCGAACCGCCGACGTCGTCGACCCCATTTCATCTCTCCCAGGAAAACAGACTATCCAGCGCTATGATTACAGTACCAGACATTGAAATGAATGGAGAAGCCCTAGCGGACGACAAGCCGCAACAGACGCTACAGAGACCGCGCCTAAATACCCAGCTGACCGTCTTCCGAGAGATTGTTGGTATCAATCCGACGCCTGCTCTTGGAATTGGAAAGTCAAAGAGACCAGCCCCGAATAAAGGCATTTACCAACGCACATGCCAAGCAGAGTCGAAAGCCAGGCTCCAGTACTATGCCTGCGCTGCCACGTTCAATACCTGCTTCCTGTTGCAAATCGTGGTAGCCGCCGCGTTGACCGCGATTGGTGCCGCTAAGGGCCCTCATATTGCTGTCACGGTGCTGGGGGCGGTCAACACCGTCATTGCAGGCATCCTTACTTACTTGAAAGGCCAAGGTTTGCCTAACCGCCTACGACAATACCAGAGTGAGTTGCGCAAAGTTAGAGAGTACGTTGAGGAACGAGAACGTGATTTTAGCCGTTTGGATTGCAAATTAGACCTGGATCATGAAATAGCTATCATCTGGCGCCTGTACGAGGCTGTCAGACAAAACAACGAGGATAACTTCCCGGACACTTATCACAATTTCACTGGGCCCGATGGAGCGAAACCAGCTGAGACCCCCAGGGTGCAGACACCTCCTTCGAAGCAAGTAAACGCCAACCCAGATGCAAAGGCAACAGCGAACGTTACGCAGGTCAAGGTGTCCGCTATTGAAGTACCTCCAGGCCTTGGTGAAAGGTCGTCAAACGGAAACAGCGTACATGTACCTATCGAGGCTGATGGAAATCTGAACGGAACGCATCCAGGCATGAGTGGTGGACATCCGAGTATAGAGAAAACCGCATCTATAGATGGACGGCCCCGAAGCATGGACATTGAGCCGGCAGCGACTGGAAAACTTATGGCGCCATATGCTGGCTTACGGCGCACGAATGGTGCCATATCTTCAGGACGACCTTCGTCCTCCATCGAAAGATCGCTGCACAGACATGCTTCTACGGAGAGACCTGCAACTTCGAGGGAACGACCGAACAGCATGACTGATCGACGGAGATCTGTAGATATATCATCTGGAGCAAAAGATGGATCTTCGGACAGAAATATTACTTATGCACCTCTGGAGCGACCCATAACCCCAACCGGAAGATCGTCCAACAGAAACAGTGCATACGAACATACGCCCCCGGAGCGACCTAGAGCGCCAGCCCTAAGCGGTCGTTCATCCAATAGAAACAGCCCGTACACACTACCACAGGATAATCCAAATCTTCCTACAGACATGATCCGAGCTCCAAGTGAGGGTTTAACAAACGGCAATGCGGGGCTGGCGGTCCCGAGTCGTAGAAATTCTACCACGCCGGTTAAGCAGTTCTACACTGCTGCCCAACGGAGAGGCTAATGGACTGGCTCCAACTTAATGGTAGATGCTCGAGTCGCCTCGGCACTTCTGCCAGTCTTAGGTCATAAAGTATGATTCGGTTTGCTGGCTTCAAGCTTTGGAGGAGTATTGCTAGTCGACTTTGTGCAAACTGTGCTAAAAACCAAGCCATTTATCGTTCTGTAACTACCCTTTTGATGCTTGTGGTACCCCCAGCGATGTTAAAGGACCGATGTGGTTTCTCTAAAGCCTACGGGTCGAATCCATCTGCAAGTCGGTAAAAAGCTCTTCAGGAAATATATGCAAAAGGACGATCAGTAGATGCTTACACCTACGGGTCTCAGTGCTAGCAAACACTTTGGATTAAAATTTCATATTAAGTTCGACGATTAAGATAAAAAGGTGTAAGGCACCGACCAAGTTTCTTGAGAAATTCAGGAAGAAAGAAAATTACAATTTAGAGCTTGTCTTGTTGGAACAAAGAGAAAATATACTTCACTTTGGTGGAGCTATCTTTCCGTCACCGACCGCATAACAAGCACGATACCATCAGTCGACCAGGCAGCAGCAATAGATGATAATTGCGGATTGGCCTCACTCCCTACGCCGAGTGAGGACAGCCTCGGTAACTTGTGGGAGACTCGTCGAAGAACCAACATGTTGGGATTGGAGTGGGCCAGATTGCTGACCTCCAATTTGCCGCTAATCTTAACACCTCAACATATTCCTGATGTCCTCTCCCTATACGACCGTATCCCAACGTTCAAGCTCAATGCTTCTTTGGTCGTTTCTATACATCTATATGTCTATGTCTCTCACAATGTCGAATCTTATAATTATTCCTATCCTCCTCAATTTTCTTATAAACGTCCAGCATTAAATCATCTAGAATTCGTTAAATCATCCGCAATGTCGTCTTTCTTAGCAGACTTCGTACTCATAGGCCTTCAAACGTCGCTCTACACCCCGCCGAACCCTATCAAGGGGCAGCTCATCGTCCTCTGCACCTGGCTCGGTGCCGCATGCAAAAACATTCGCAAGTACATTTCTCTCCACCAACGGATCGCGCCGGGAGTCCGTGTTTTACTCATTGAATCCACAATCCCCATGCTTATGAGCACCTATGCACGCCAGCGAAGTGCCATCAACCCTGCAGTCTCCGTCATCCTGGACGTCCTAGCCGAATGCAGAGAATGTTCTCTCTCTGGCGAGAAGGCACACCCAAACAGCAACATGGCCAACGCTGGACCCAACATCTCCATACAGCAAAACACCTCTTCCACAGCATCGTCACCCAAAATCATCCTCCACGTCTTCTCCAACGGCGGCGGAAACACCGCCACCCAACTCCTCCTCACCCTCCGCTCCCGCCTCGGCTCGCCCCTCCCGCTCGCAGGCCTGATCCTTGACAGCGGTCCCTCAAACGGCACCTACGGCAAATCCTATGACGCAATACTACTCTCCCTCCCTCCATCCCTGCTCTCCCGCCTCCTAGGCCCCACGTTTGTGCATCTTTTCCTCATCGCCCTGTTCACGTGGATCGCGTGCGGGAACGAGAACCCGGCGACTCTGGGCCGGCGCACGCTGCTGGACCCGGATGTGATTCGAGGAATCGGGGAGGCGGGGGAGAGGAAGGTGTGTTTGATTTATTCAAAGGCGGATCGCATGTGTGAGTGGAAAGATGTGAGGGCGCATGCTGAGAAGAGTAGGAGGAAGGGGTGGGGGGTTCGGGAAGTGGTGTTTGAGGATAGTGAGCATTGTGCGCATTTTTTGAGGGACGCGGTGAGGTATACTGAGGCTGTGGAGGGGATGTGGGAGGGTGGTAATGAAATCACGGGGTTGCATGTCTGATGCTTTTTCACCGAGTTGGCTAGTGCCTTCGAGAGGAGCGCAGGAAACACAGCTCATCAAAGCAAAACCAACCTCCGAGTCAACTCTAACCATATGTTTTACGACTACAAAAGTTTATCCAACTCGCAGTTCCTCGAAATCTCGGCTTGCTTCGTGATTTGTGATGCCCCCCTTTGGAATGGCTATTCGATAAGTTATCTAAAGTAGAGCATTGACTTGGAGCTTAATAAAAGACTTGCGTGTGGTGGGTGGGTGCAAGCAGCAAGCTATCCAATAAATTCAAGGTTTCATACTGTCTTCCAGACCTACGGCTCGTTCCTCAAGCCCATCTCACTTTAACCGAGCTTAACTGCATCGTAATTAGAAAAGCTCGCAACAACGGTGTCTTCGTGTTTTTGGATACTCGAATGATGTTAAGTCTTCATGTTTCATGTTTGAGGGATTTCGCAAGTATGTACGAGTAGTGGTCCGAGACTTGGAGATCGATATACCATCCCAGATCCTGGGATGGACAATACAGAAATTTTGGATTTGACGATTTTCGATGTGATTGCTTGATGTATATAGAAGCTTTGTGATGACAGCGAGCACAGCCAGGTCTTTGCTATCGAAAACCCCTTTTAAATAATGCCTTCAGTACAACTGCCAAAATCCTGGCAACCTACAACTCATCAAAATGCACCTTCCACGCTACCAGCCAAATCAGCAAAAGCACTCAAGCACACAAAAAGGAAGAAAAAACTTACTTCCAGGAAACGGCTGAAACCTCGCCCAATCATCCGACAACCACCTCTTCTGCCCCAACGTGCCCGGCACGTACTTGATCTGCTTCGATGGAACCGGCAACCATTACTTCGGTGACACTTCAGATACCAACATCGTGAAGCTATATCAAAAATTGGATCGTGGGGACCCAGAACAATTTCACTACTACCAACGTAAACCAGCCTTTGCCAAGTAGCCTTTGTAAGCTCATAGCTGACAAGTCGTTCTCAATATAGCTGGAATTGGTACTTATTCGACGGGCAGTGGAGATTCAATCAACACCGGAATCTGGGGGAGCTTCGCACAGTGGTGGTCACGGACGCTTGATCAAGGCATCGGGACCACTTTCGATCGGCACGTAATTGCTGGATATCGTTTCATAATGCGGTATTACGATGAAGACGACAAGATCTTTGTCTTCGGATTTTCGCGTGGCGCCTTCACCGCTCGTTTCCTAGCACGGATGATCAGCACCATCGGAGTGCTTTCCAAAGGTAACGAAGAGATGGTGCCTTTTGCGTACAAATCCTATCAGGACTATGAAAATGGCGTTGGTGCGTATAAGACAGCAGAAGCCCATCAGAAATTCATGGCGAAGTTCAAGAAAACGTACTGCAGGGTCAACGCCAAAGTACATTTTCTAGGGTTGTTTGATAGTGTCAATTCTGTTGGATATTTCGATGCCCCATTCACCGCTCCTATCTGCCTACCGTTCTCGGAACAGCAGATCATATCCGACACGCTGTTTCCATCGATGAGCGACGCATGAAGTTCAAGCCAGCGCTTCTTGTCCAGGACAAGTTGGATCATCACAGTGATGTGGGAGACATCAAAGAGGTCTTTTTCGCAGGGAACCATGGTGTTGTTGGAGGCGGCTGGCAAATACCAGGTGACAGCATCGAAAACGATGAGGCCAATGACCCTGTACAGCTCTCTGACATACCACTCGCATGGATGATCACAGAACTTGAGCACATCAAGTCCAATGATGGTGCTTCCAAAATTGCTTTCAACGAGAACGTCGACGTTTTTTTGAAAAACTTTCGCGGCAAGGAAGAACAAGCCTATACGGCTCCAATACACGATCCATTAAAGTTTGGAGGCGGGTACTCATGGCACAATGTCATTTTCTGGAACATCAAGGGTAAGCAACCTGCAGTCTACAAATTCATTCCTAGTACATGGCCATCGAGTGATAACGGATCCACCTCTGTCTCTTCTAGAATATCTATCTTTCTTCAAGCGATTGGAACTCGTCAAAGGTCAATGGCAGTTGGTCTTCCTTCCCACCAACATGGGTGGTACGCGTGATGTTCCAAGCCATGCGACTCTGCATCCCAGTGTTCATAAGCGGATGAAGGCATGCAAGGACTATAAACCGCGTAACCAAGGTCTAGAGTCTCTCAAGCAGTTATAGTACGCAGTGTGGTTTTGGTAGAGCGTTTTGATGTACTCCGTAGTGGGCAAGGTATCCAGTGCCTTTCGTGCCTTGTCGTTGTCGAGGAACTACTAGAGTACATTAAGGTAGCGTCGAGTAGGAAGTAGGTAAGGCACGGAATAAGGTACGTTACGGTACTTTTGCAATAGCGTGTCCTGCCCGGTATGATCACATTCCGCGCTTAGCCCGATTGGTATTTGCTGTCTAGCACTTAGTCGAGTTGATTTTGACTTTCCTACGTTTCGATACACTCACTATTGCCTGCACCTCCATCATCAGCTGAACTCGAACCAGACCGAACAAGGTGTGGCTACGCGAGAGCTATGTATCATTAGTCCACTGATCAGGTACATGGCGTACAGCTTCAGCTTTTTCCCACGGCTGAACATGTCCATCCGGTTCAATCTTCAGCTGTCTGCGATTGTCGTTGGTCAGATTGGATCGGGAATTTGCGTATCCTGACTGCATAGTCTGCTTTGTTGCGGGGAGCCTGCTTGTGCACTGCTGAAAATAGTCGATCTCGACGAGACGCACACGAAACGCATCTTCAGGTCTTGATGTGGCCCGAGCAGGACTGATATGCGTCATGCGTGATGGGATCTTTAAGCCTCGTCGAATAAGGATACGCATGATAGTCCGTCTGTCCTACTAGTATAAGTTTCTTGAAGACTGTAAGGTAGCAGCTGACCTGAACCGATGCCGCTCTGGATTTATGGGAGTCTGGACAATTTGTTTTAGGAGAACAGAACCGTCGGTCATCAACTTGTCCACCTCATGCGCCATATACCTCTCCCATCGCCTGGATATGTAGACAACCTGTCTGCGTAAAGAGCGTGCTTGTAGGTGACTCAAACATTGACAGCCTTGGTATTCTGTTGCGAGTAACCTCAAATCTCATTTTAATATATTCAAGTGAGCGATTAGTCTCGACCTCTCTTAAGAAAAGTAAGGTAGAATTGCACACAAGTACCTATTCGAATATTCCAATCTTCAAGGGCCCTAATCCGGACAATAACTCCAGAAAATGGCTGAATACTGATCGAGAGCAGATCACTAAGGTAACCCAGGTTCGGTAAAGCCATCTTGCTTGTGCATGCATGAGCAGGTCTGGATACGTCGAAATTGACGAGATGAACCGGAGATGCGCTTCTAGTGTAACAACGTGTATAGTATAGGCGGGTAAAATGCAAGACGAAGGAGGAACAAGCAGTGTGAATCTAATGTTTTAAAAGGGGGATTACTAAAGCACAGAGTTCCAGTCTTCGAAGTGCACGTCGACATTGGACTGCCTGATCGTTCACGGCTCTTATTAAGGTGATCCTAAATGGGAATTGAGACGGTCATCCCTAGTACAGTTCGTTTACAGCGCAAAATGCAGAACTTTCAAGTCTCAAAGTTGCTCACGTATCTTCTCCTCCTATTCTTCAGCATTTTAGACCTCACGCTCGGCTATGCATCGTATGGGGCCCCGCGTCGCATAGTGGTGGCCACGATTAGAGGGTATTAGTTGAAAAAAGGCGTAGGATAAGGTAAGTAGTAAGGAAGCCGCCACGTTAAAAACCAAACATCACGACCTACCTTGTCTTGGAATTGCAACATCTGTTGTGTCTCACTCGCCTCCACATTGGACATATGAAACCCCCCCGATTCATTCCCTACCGGGTATACAATCCTACAAATACATTCCCGACATCGATCATACAGTACTACCCTGAACGCCCTCCATCGCTTCTTCCAGCGCTCATGACTCCAATCAACTTGCCTTGGACATTAGTCTCGGCATTCACTTAGCTAATTCCGCCACCATGATTCTTGATCTCCTGCTTATCCAGTACCTCGACCTCTTTCTTTAACAACGCTCTTAATTCGGGACTTATAACTTTTTCCTTCTCTGCTCCGATCCCTTGCGCCACCGCATTGCCGACGCTTCCACTGCTACTACCAGCCGTATCGGCACCCGTTGCCGCACTCTTGCCTTTACTGGCTGGTCGTTCGGTGTCAGCGGGTTTGCGCTGCCGGACAGTGGGAGCCGGGAAACTATCTTTCTTATCTATAGCCTCGACGGTGCGTTGAAAGCGGCGGAAGAGCGCTTGCGCGCGAAGCAGGGTGGACGGCAGATCGATTGTATTCGATAGTTCATTCACATACTTCAACACCTCATCGAAATGCTTCAGATGCTCCATTATCACATCCCGATGCTTTTCCAGGATCGCCAGCGCAATGAATAGGTGGAATTGGCTACTTAGGAAATCCGTCCAGAGAGACTCCCATAGGCGGAGGACGTCGGGCCATTGAAATTCGCGCTTGTACCAGACGAGCAGCATGCGGAAGAAGAAAAAAAAGTTGGTGGAGTCGGCGGATTGGAGGTGGAGGTAGAGGGCGGGGTCCATGAGTTGGACGAGGTGGTCGAGCGTGAGAAGTTGGGCGCGCATGCCGGATTGGTCGCGGAGGAAGTTGCGCTCCTATTGTGGTCTTAGTACTTGGATATCGGGTGTAGATATAGGGTACAGCAGACCATTCGTTCCATGAAGCCAGCGAAGCCCCAAAAGGCCACAGCATCATCTTGCATGACAGCATAGATAGGAGCCAGGAGATCACTCATTCCCTGGACGTAGCCCAACTCTCGGTTGTACTCATTATACGTCAGAAGCATATCTTTCATCTGTTCCAAGTGGACATTGGTTCCAACATCTGCAAATGGAGAGTCAGGGTCGGGATGCGGTATATCTTCACCCTCGAACAGGGGTATATGACGATCGGTTCGGTGAACATCCTTTTCTACATGTTGGATCCCAAGCAATGGGATGTGTCAGCCTTCTGCAATCAAGGTAATTTAGCCAGAAAGAGCGCAGCCTACCTATCCTAGCCTTTTGATCTTTCCACCATTCATTTTCTTCTGCGGTCCCGCTTCCATCGACCATTCGCTCCCACCAGGCACCTTTTAATCGAATGAATTCGTCTCGTTTGCTATTGATGATCGCTTTTCTCTCATCAGATGTGCTAGCCCAAGGGTACATCCCTAACAAGAAAAGCCAAGCTTCTTTCCTGACACCATCAGTTGGGTTCAGACCACCAAGGAATATTCGTTCTTTCACTTCCTCAGTCGTAACCTGTAACCGACCCGTCTTAGGATCAAAAAAGCTATTCCATTCTTTCAGCGCCACGGGCTTTCTCTTGTCCTTCAACGACATATTCCCCGCTTCCATGTCAAGGATCTCGAATTCGCCCACATCGCTGTCCTCCATTTCCAAGACATCCTGCGCCGTGAAAATTCGTTGACTCCGGTCCTTTTCGCTCTGCTCTGCCATGCTCATTGCCCACCGAGCAAGGTAGACTCTAGCGCTGTCGAACTCATCTTGCAATGTCTGGACTTCGGGATTCTTCATCAAACGCCTGACCTGAGGTGGAATCTTTGGGTTTTCCACAATATCCTGAGCGGTTCTCCTGGTGAAATTCGTCACTTGGCTCATCTTCTCCAAGAAGCTCCATCTAGCTTGCTTTAATGCCTTTGTGAGCGGATCCATTCCAGCGTCTCGCCCTCCCTGTGAAGCCGTGCTACCGCTAGCGATGCCAATTTGACCTGCCGCTCTTCCAGTCGGCGAGTTTGGGCCACTTGCTGACTCAGGTTTTCCACCAAACCCTAACTTGTCCTCCGCACTCGGCTCAATTAGATATACTGACGGATCGGCACCAGACCTTTCCACGACCACGTATCTCTTCAGCCATCGCAAAACTTCATCGCCGCCCCAGAATGTGCCCCCATCTTCGCTAAACGGATCAAAGTTCTCCCTTACGAGTTTCTTTTTCTGTAAGATGGTGGATTGACATTCATCATCATGGAAGAACAAAGCTGGAAAGCTGCTCCCCCCTCTGGTATTAATTACCACACTTCCGAACCACCAGCCCAAGCTAGGTGGTCTGATCAGCAAGGAATATATCTCGCTTACGGGAACTGCGAAAGCATAGGTGCCTATAGCCCCGCTATGAGTGGTGGATGTAGGTGGTTGAGGTACGAGGGGATTTTGCTTTGGTGGGGAGGATGCTTCTGAGAGATCGACTTTGACATATGATTCATACGCTTCCCCCAAGGACGATTCTGGTAGCCAAGCTAAAAGGTAAGAGGTGGCCTTGACGCTCCGGGAAGAGGCAGAAGAGGTGCGCCGCGCTTGGGGTTCTGTAGCCGGAGACTTTTGTTGAACTAGAGCAATGAAGCCGGGTATGTTGTCTTTGGAGGATGGTGTAGGATGTACGTATACCTGTGATATCCGTTAGCTATGACAAAGAGGAATCTTGACCGCATGAGCCTACTTTGCTCTTTGAGAAGAGCAGCTTCACGCCTTGCCCAGAGAAGCTATGCATGATTGTGTTGTACTCGCCCTCTTCGTCGTCGCTGAGATCATAGAGAGAAGTTGAGGGCGACGCTGGTGGTGTATGTTGCGCGGCTGGTGAACTCATGGCTGTCACGTCACCTGCCGCTTTCTAGGCTCAGGGAAAGCTTGAACACGTGCTATGCTAGGGCTTTGAACGAATTCGAGTCGATGTACGGAATAGGCGCCCACAATTCCCTAAGTATTGACTGCAGGCTACTACTCTGTGATTATCACAGCTCGCGGGGTTTGCAGACCTGCTGTGGCTGGTGTGCTGCTTTCAGGGTAGTGGCGGGGTCCTGGAGTGGCGCTATGACGCGGCGACGAGAGAGTAACAAGGGCAGACAAAGTACGGACACGGTTGTAGCACAACTCCATGGACTTCATAAAGAATTTCCTCGTAGTGACGAGTGATAAGGTCTGGAGGTTTGAATCTACAGTCTTCCGCATCTTGACATGGCCATTCCTCTAATTATAAACACTCCATACAACGTAATCATAGATTCTCATGTCCAACTGTCAACGCGACAGAATTCTCATCGGGTCAAGGCTTGAGATATTCGCACTCTTCGCTTTCCCGTCGAATATGAACTCGGATATAAGTTTGCCAGTCCCCGGACCATTTTGGATTCCCCAGCAAGTATGACCCGCAGCTATTAGAAGACCTTTCACTCCAGTCTCTCCGATTAGCGGTCCACCACTAGTAGCATGAACGTTTGGCAGATAACAAGCTTGCCTAACAGTAACCTCGCCATCTCGAAGCTCATCAGATACAGATGAGACATAATCAATAATGTCCTGGCATCTCGCGTCGTCCGTCTCCACGTCCGCTGTCGTCTTCGGCAAAGGCACAAGAGTGTCTCCTTCACCACATGCATAGGCCTCGTTGTTCGGGCGGGCATAGATCTCAGGTGTAACCTGCTTTTCGTGTAATCGTTTGCCTTTGAAAAAGGTATCAGTCCGTCCAAAATCGCGAGGCAGCGAAATCTCGGTGAAAATCGCGTACGCAGATATTGGTTTCGAAGGGCGGATAGTGACGCTGTGGGCCCGAAGCGCTGATATTGGAGCTGGTGGATAGACTCTCTGAGTCCAAGGCCCGGCTGAGATAACCACATCTGTAGCCGGTATGGTGTGAGATTGAGCTGTTTCCTTGTCTTCATACGTAACTGACTTGACGACGCCCTCAGACTTATCAATGTTCGTTACTGATCCAAGGATAACTTCGGCACCCTTTTCTTTCGATAGTTCGGCCATGGAAGTAGTAAAAAGGTACGGGTGAACCTGCGCCGTGGTATCAGGATCCCCCATCTCGTAATAAGTCTTGACGCTATCAGCCGCGAACCAGTAGAGGTCATTCGGTAAGCCTGCGGCAATCACTTTCCCAAGCGCCTTCACATCCCTCTTTTGGAGCGACACAGAACCACCATTTTGCTTCGAACCGTCCTTGCTGGTTACTTGGCCTAACGAACGCCCTTTTGCAGATAATTGCCCGCAGTGGATTCGACGATATCCCCATCTTTCTCCTCCGCCATGCTGAGCTGCAAGCTCTGCGTGCAGCCTATAGCTGAGCGGTACGAGATTGCTTGGATATGCCCACAGCGCAAGAAGACCCCCGGCTTTCCCCGAAGCCCCGCCTGCAATCTTCGAAGCCTCGAGTAGGGTGATTTTGTGCAACGAAGGGTCATAAGATGGATGCCGCGTAAGGAAATACGCAGTTGTACAGCCGATGATACCGCCTCCTGAACGCCATATGTATCAGTAACAGTGCAGACTAGTAAATGTGATTGTTGGGAATGGCCAACCAATAATGACTATTTCACGCTTTCCTTGTTCATTAGCCATTCCGATGGGTGACAACAGGCTTCTAGATACTATCGATCTCAAAGACGCCACGACGCTGGGAAGATGCGACTCGATCAAAGGGCGGGGATTATGGTGGGAATAAAAGGGCAATGTAACATGACGGCGGGTCTTCGCCACTCATGCCATATACCCCACGAAAGCCGTTGACTACAGTACCACGACTACTTACTGCGGTAGCGCGACGACTCGTATCGATAAGATAAGATAATCGCACGCTATCTGTAATCTTATCAGATGCGGAACACAGCCCTAGCGAGCACGTGGCGAGCAATTCGATAGAACTGCTTTCTTTCTCTAATTCCATCTTTGGAAGAAATGAACCGTTCGGAACCAGTCAGCCTCTTGTCGACATCATGGACGACAAGGGGAGAGGATTCGCAGCTCTTAGCATTGCGCCTTGCTCCCATCTAGCTGGCAAGAAGAGATTTCCCAAGAACGGTGATTTGGAGCCTCCGCCGGTTGCGCAATACCGTAACAACCTGACTGCGCTCTCGCAATGTCACAATCTTCTCTTTCTTGCGTATACCGACACAATCCAAGTCTACCAGCCGCAGTTCCCAACTCAACTAATCTCAAGCAAGCCACAACTCGAGTTCAGACTCCCAACAACCCAGCACGGTTTGGCAGGGTATATTGATCCGGGGCATCCCCACGCCGTCAATCATCTTGTCGTCGGCGATTTAGGAGAGGAAGAGATTCTACTTGCCACATGTGATGATGGCGATGTCGTGGCCTATACTACACGGCATATCCTTAACGCTATCGAGGTAGAACAAGAAATTGAGCTCCTGCTTTTCGAACATGTACGACCATTCTTCAAAAGAAATGTTGGCATGAGCGCTTGGGGTGTTGCAGTACATAAAGCTGCCCGTCTTATTGCAATTAGCTCAAATACAAAACAAATTGTAGTTTTTGCGTTTGCTATAGGCCAAAGATCATCCTCAGATGGTCTCAATTCCCCGGCCGATGTTTCCATAGACGACCTCGACACTGACCCAGGAAGTGTCGACTGGGAACGAGCAGCGACGGGATCACCAGATTTTCGGTCGCGCAATCAAGAGATTGTCCTAAAAGGTCACTCACATAACATTCCCAGTATCGCCTTTTGTAATACCAAGGACGACCCAAATGGGCGCTACTTGGCGAGTACCGACATCAGCGGCTCAACCTATGTATGGGATATATGGAAAGGGGCGATATTGATAAAAGCATCGGAGCGGTTTAAGATCGGTAATTCCTCATTCCCTGGCTGTGAGTGATGCCAAGAAAGTATTCCACCGTCGAGACTACTAAAAACAATAGGGCGCCGCGGCTGGGGTGTTGCGTGTGTGGATCCCAGCTTCTGTAGACTTGGTACGAGCAAGCTTGAGGCATTCGGACATGATGTGGTCCGGTGTGATGCCGGAAGGTTTGGGATCGAGGCCGACAATTCTGCAAGCCTGCAAAACGTCCCTGACTCTTCTCGCTGGCATCCGGCATATTCAAAGTACACGGCAGTGCCTGGTATGAATGAGTCTGGAGACTCAGACGAGGATTCGGACGAAGGAAGTGATGCTTCGATTTCCGATGACGAGGAAAACGCGGAAGATGGAGATATGTTGATCGGGAACGGGCTCGGTTCTCCACATGGTAGTATGCGTTACTGATATCTTAATAGACTACGTCAGATTGTCGTTGACGAAACACACAGACCCCAACGTTCCCCTAAATATCCTCAACGAACCCTCCGGAACCATCTACCTCTTCGAACTCCCAAACACCGCCAACGCCGTCCCAGTACCAGCGCAAAACTCCACACCCCGCCCCCCTGCGCACTCCCACCAGAACCCCCACCAACACCCCCCCAAACTCCCCTTCCACCTCTTCCAAGCCTTCGAATCCAACATCTTCCTTTCCCACAACCTCCACCCCCTCTCCCCCTCACTCACCGAATCCCTCGCCTGCAAACACCTCTTCGCCCAAGACACGCCCCCAAGCCTAACCTGGCTGCACCAGCTCTCCCGCATCAACATGCTCCTGCAAATCCCCGACCTCGGCCTCATCGCCCTAGGGAACCAAACCGGCCGCGTCGCGCTCTTGACCACCACCGTGCTGCGCCGCAGGAACGATCATGTGGGCTTTCGCGTCGATTGGCTGCTCCCGCTGAAATCGCAGGAAGAGAAAGGCCAAAGGCCCGAGTCGCCGCTGTTGGGGATGGCGGTCGGGCCGATCCAGGGAAGGGAGATGACTCCCGCGGATGAGGAGGTTGGTGGTGGTGGTGGTGGTGGTGGTGCGGGGGAGAAGTGGAGGGCGGTGGAGAGTTCGAGGAGGTATCGGTTGATGATGGTTTATTATGATCATACGGTTTTGAGCTATGAGATCTGGCGGGATTGTGGGGCGGAAGGGGGCGATGGGGTTCTTGTTGGGTAGGGAGGTAAGGGGGTGGGAGTTTGAGGGTAAGGGAGGGAAGGGGGTTGGGAATTTTTTAACGACTTATGGCGATATGAGGCCTTGGGCGTGTGGGGGGTTTATGGGGTTTGGGATTGGTACGGGTAGGTTTAAATGATCTGGGGCGTTTAGGGAGCGAAATGTTGAATGTTGAATGTTGAATGTTGAAAGCTTAATGATTATGATAGCAACAGATTAAGTCCAAACCCAACATTGATCGTACTCTCGAACCTGGAACGTACAGTACGATAAAGGTATACACGCCGTCGTGTCTTTTTCGCAACGTGCTTCGATCCCGAAGAATGAGATACACATTAAAAAAGCTCTATTTGTCGACAACTGCAAGTCCACTACTTCCCCCCCCCTTCTTATTGTAACTTAGCGTTTCTTTCGTAGATGAAAACATCACCTGCCAGATCCCTTTTATGATCAAGACTATTGCCGAACATTACGATTTGCATTACCAAATGCCTTCCCCTTCGTTGAAGAAACCAACCACCACCTCGACTTAGATACTACAAGCCGGGCATGATGAATGCCCTTGCGCTTGCCCCGTCGCCCTCTATCCCTACCAGAAACCAACGGATATTACACCAAATCCCCAGTGACTCCGACCTTCCACCCCGTACGAAGATCCTTCCTGCAATCCTAGTTTCCAGACCCGAGCCCTTCAAACAACCCCAGCGTACTTTTCAGCTTCGCCAGCATCTCTTGCCACTCGCCCTCCTCGTCGCTTAGGGCGGTGACGGCGCCGCCGGCACCAATCGTCCAGGTATCCGGCCTTTCATCTCGCTTTTTCCTAGTGCTGTTCTCTTCTAGTTGAGACTTCTCACTAACCGGCCTCTCGGCACCTTCATCGTCGTCCCATCTCACAGCACTCCTGATCACGACGCTAAAGTCTCCACCACCACCGACGTCAAGATATCCGACAACGCCAGAGTAAACGCCTCTTTCCCGTCCTTCGAGCTCTTTGAGCAGTTTGCAAGAACGACGTTTCGGTGCGCCGGTCATGCTGCCTGGGGGTAAGCTGGCCGCTAGCACGTCGATGCCTGAAACGCTCTGTCTCCGCCGTGGCGCCGCTGGATGGTCTTCGCAATCCTGGACTTGTCTCTGTTCTGGCTCGTGATCGGTAGAAATCAAGTCCCCTTCGATGACTGTGACGAGCTGATACAACGTGGCGTATTCCTCCACAGCCATTAGCTTGCTCACTCTAACGTTCCCAGATCCAACCACGCCATGCAGATCATGACGGATCAGATCGACAATCATGAGGTTCTCTGCGCGCTCTTTGGGCATGGAGAGCATGGCGGTTGCTTCAGCCAGTGTGGTGGCTGGAGCACTAGGGTGTCGGAAGCGCTTGACTGTGCCTTTGATCGGTCGGAACTGGCAAGTCGACTTTAACGCCCGATTATAACCGTTAATATTACTAATGTGAGTAGGGCGTGACCAGCGCAGGAAACGTTCCGGAGAGCTTGAAAGAAGAGTAAGGCCACCGAGGCGGATGTAAGCCGAGAAAGGTGCCGGGTTCAAGGATCGGAGACGCAGGTAGAGGGGCCAGGAGGGAAGGCGGGTCTGCGGGGTGATAGTGGCGCGAGTAGTGAGGCAGAGCTCGTAGGCGTCCCCAGCGCGTATGGAGGTCTGGCAAGAGCGAATTTGGGATTTGTATGTTTTGGGGTCTGGGTAGGATATTTTGTGGACCGGAGATAGAGAGAAGTGCGACTGCTTGGTGAATGATATGGTTCTGCTAAGTAGCAAAGTTGTTTCTTCGACCCACCTCGGATCATTGTGTTTGATGCTTTGGATATAGATTTTTTGTTTTTGGTGATCTATCACGATACTCCTTTCGACAAAGACGAAGCAAAGATGAGGTCTGTTGGCTTCTAGCGAGTCCGAAGACCCATCACCACTGTCTTGATGGATGTCGATTGTCTCGCGACAGGCCTCATATGTTATATAGCCCATCAAGCCACCCCAAAAAGGCGCCTCGGTATGCCCGTTCCGTGCCTGTCGGTCTTTCATGAAGTCCTTGAGGTAGGAGAAGATACTTCCATCGTAACTTCGGAGGTCTATTAGCGTAGATTTTCCTCCGCAGATATGGTGGACATCCCCACTATCCATAGAATATTCCAGCTTCAGGGAATCGTGTGATATGATACCAATGATACTATGAGTCCCGACATCCTCTCTTTGGTGCAATTCAGAGTCCAAAACCACGGTCTCCCCTTCTATCAAATTTAGGGTCTCACATATCGCAGGTACCGTAATCTGATCTAGGTCGATAGTCTCTGTTATCACCTCGAAGCGCTTATGGGAGACCGGAATTCCGGCGACTGGAGTTCTGTGTCGGGATTGCTTTGGGATTGTTTTTTCATGGCAATGTTTCAAGCTCTTCGTCAAAGGAGCTTTTGCCTTCGGATTATCACAGCGACCGGCATGTCCAAACATAGGATTCGTAAATGGATTGCTCTGGGCTCTGGATCGAAGCTTTTTTATTTTGTTGGCAGCGTAAAGCGATTGCTCTTGGGATATAGTCTCAGTTGTGTTTGTGTTTCTTCTCCAACAGCGTACTTCTTTCCACCAAGCACGAAGAATATGTCGTGCGCTCTCGTTCGAGCATACCGACTCCGGATGAAACTGCACACCATAAAAAGGCTTGTGCCTGTGTTTTACAGCCATTAAAATTGAATCTGGATTCCGGTTTCCGGCCTCTCCTGGAGAATGATTGTCGCGGGCATTGTCCCATGCAAGGGGAATAAGTTCGCCGCAGGCTTTGATAGGTCTGTGAAGGTCCTCGTGGCACGGTGTCTCTTTTGTACTATATTGAGGGGATTTCAGTGAGGCATGAAGAGAATGGTACTGCACCGTGATAATGTCTTCGGTGCCCTCGAAGATCGAAATGCCATTACTGTGTATTCTCCTTAGAATCCCATGGCGAGGTTCTGGCAGAGCCTCGACTTTCCCACCAAATGTGAGAACAAGACTTTGAAATCCGAGACATATGCCTAGGATTGGCAAGAGATCGTCTTCTTCCAGCTTCCACAGCTCACTGAACACACCCACATCGTCAGAATTGTTCGGATTGCCTGGACCAGGCCCTGCAACAACGGCATTGAACGGCTTTAAGAAAGCAGCAAAGTCGGTAATATTCTCATCAATCTTGATGATTGTGACTTCGGCAAGTAATTGTGTCTCCAGCAGGGATATGATGTTGTTGGAGAAAGAGTCGTAAGCGTCGACGAATAGAATTTTGGGTGTAACTGCATGTGGCATGGTAACATTAGGCAAACAGTTACCGGGTTTATGCAATGGAGAACTTTCAGCCAAAAGGAAGAAGACGATTTCATGAAGCAGAGAGCAAATTTACAGATTTCTACAAGATAAGAAGCGCAAACAGCCGATAATCACTTGTAGCGTAGGACGTTGACCAAGGTCTTCGGCTTTCAGGCGGTGCGACAGGACATCTCTCCCTTACACTCATTCAGCCCATCTGAACAGAGGACACGATATGTTTTCACAACGGAAGACGCAAGGAAAAAGCGAAAAAAAGGGTAGATAAAGTAAAGAAAAGTGTTTGTCTCAACCAAGGTTGAGAATTACCTCAGCACCATTGCCTTAGTAAGCATGCTAAAGTACATTTACACCTTACCCCATTGTATTAGCGTCAAACCTTATATTGACACCTTCATCAGCTGTCGACTTGCAGTGAAGGGCAGTCCACTGTGATACCTTCGATCCCGTCAGTAAGAAAAATTCTTAAGCAGTAGCAACGCTTGATGGAGACTCAAGGCAAAGCCGGTTATGTCTGATGATGGCTTTTCTACCCGTCAGCTGACGACTAATCTGGCTACAAACAAACCCTTTGCATAACAATCTCCAATCTTTTGCTTTCTGGTCCCAACAGCTTCTTAGAGTAATACATCATTACGTTTGTAAACCCTAGAGAATCTGTGAAAGCTCTGCATTGAACCATGGGCGCCGTGTCCCATATTCCTCCCCGGGATACTGCATTGGTACCGGAATCAGGCCTTCAAATTCCTGTAGGCTACGCTGCTGGTCGGTGGACTGGAGAGGCTGGATGATCTGGGCGTCTGATCCGTCGTGGCTTCCTGGTTGCAGTGAGCGCATGGGTATGACGACACCGCATTCCCAATTACGACAGTTCAGCTTCGGTGCTTTCGATACTCCGTCTTTGATGAGCTTGCCCCATGCACTCTCCGAACAGTTGGCAGAACCTATGTACGCCCAAGCGCTGGACCCGGAGTTGTATGTAACATCCTGTGGGGCTTTTTCCTTCTGGCGAACCAAAATAATCTGCAGAGAACCCAAATCAGTGTATGCTGCCAAATCGTCGCCATATTAAGATACACTTTGGAATCATAGAGAACAAAAGCGCAAGACTCGTGATTTCTAAAGCTCCGACAAGACTGCGAGTAAAGAAAAATCTACCAACCTTGTTATGCATCAACACGCCTGTCCTTTGACTCTTGCAATCCCGAAGCAGCTGCTGCGGGAACGTTGGTGATTCATACCATTTTTCTTCGAAACAAATTGTGCCGCCACCCCGCACACCTCCCCTGGAACTCGCAACTGTATCGCGCGTTGGAAAATAGATGTGAAAATCTTTGCTGACGTCAGTCTCCACTCTGTCTTTGAACTCTTGGGCTTCCTTGTCAGCGTCGCTGGTCTTCGCTTTGGTCTTCTTCGAATACCGCCAAGTATATTCTGTTAAGCCATCGTCTCCCTGAGCAGCGAGATACAGTGTCGTCAAGAAGCCTATGTTTAGCGATCCCATCGAGGAAGTGACAAAGTCCATGTTAAGAGACTTGTGCGTATCCAGACCCAGTTGTTTTACCGCTCTGCCGAGCCCACAATAACCAGTACGGCCCCAGGCTTCGTCTCCAATGTGAACACCGCCAATTGTGTGGACAAAGGCCATGTCTTTGGTTTTCGAAAAGTCGAACTTATGGACACTTTGAACCACGGTGTTTTCAAGCCCCATAGCCTGGAGGAAATAAACCAATTCTTTTCCGAACGCTGTCAGCTCTGTTGTATCAGTGTGATGACCATCGGGTTTTCTGGGCAAGTCGATCAAGAACACCGTATTCTCTATCAACCCGTTTCCTCTCCAGTCATGATCCACCAGATTAGCCGTTGGAACAACGACCCTCAGATGGCTAGGATAGCTGAGTAACATAAGTTTGGAGTGCATGCAGTTGACCTGGCCTGCCATAGAAGGAAAGCAAAGACGTAGGTTTCTAATTTTCGATGTTTCCTTTGTGTATCGTCGCTTTGTGGCATCATCCTTGGCCTGCATTACAAAGTAGAGTTGCGTAGTAGTAGTCTTTTGGAGCCTCGCGAGTACCCAACCAATATCCCACTGGAAGGAGCTTAGCACTGCTAATTCCAAATGATCCCGCTGCAGGACTTCTTCGATCGAGATATCATCCTTTCTCGCAAAACCAAATACCCAGGATTTCTTCACAATACCATCAAGATACATGGCATGCAGATTTTGGGCGTAACTTAGAAGTGTAAAAGAATCGGACTCCTTCATTGCTTTGCGAGACGGTGGAGGCGATATGGAGGCTTTGCGTTTACGAGCCAGCCTTTCATGCTCCATTGCTTCTCGGTCAAGGCCCAACAAGGTATGAGAGGTTGATACCGGCACTGGAGGAGAAGGTACGGTAACAGAAGCGTTGGGTAATCCGCCTTCAGAACCGACGTCGATGTCAGCTGAAGGCTGTGGTTCCTGTTCTTGTACGGAGAGCGCAATGGCTCTCTTCAAATCCTCGTCCTCATTCGATGTATCCATGATGAAGACTGGGTTCGGACTACACCGTTGTACAGATTTGATGGGCAGGCAGTTGAACCGACCAGCCCTTGTCACGTAGTAGGACGAATGAAGAACACGGATCAGTGATATCTGGGCAAAGGTTTCCGTTGTCCATGACTATGTGTTGGTCAACACTCGATTACCGGTAACTTAGTAAGCGATGTGAAGGATTTCCGACACGTCGACACGTGATGGCGCGTCACCCCAGGCGGCAGCGCTAACGCACATACCGATCTGAGCTAATCTAGCGTGAGATCCTAGCGTTGTTCTGGAAGTACAACCAACGTCACCACTCGCCATTTCCGGCCAGTCAGGTTCTCCCTGGGGAACTCTGGCCATTGGGCTGCCTTCCTTCCTTTGGAGGAAAGTCTTCACGTCAATGTCGGATTCAGCATCTGCCTGCAGGCCCGTGTCGCATGTCGTCTTGGGGGCTACTACATATAGCTACTTTATACATAACATATAATCTGTGATCAAGTCCCCCCCGTGAATCCTTTCTCATCCATTTCACGTCTCTGCATTGGAGCGTGGTAGTATCCCACAATGTCTTCCAACCCTCTCCTCAAAGATGGCAAGAAGAACGTGGTCATCATTGGAGCCGGCGCAGCTGGAATGGTACATCTCAACCCCCCTAGACATTGGAGTTGAGATTGCTCACAGAGAATAGTCCTGCGCCGCTACTCTCGCCGAGCACCCAGACAAATTCAACGTCACAATCATCGAGCGTATGTCCGTGTGTGGTGGTCAAGCGACGTCGATATCCTTGGACAAGCAGAAGTACGGAACCTCGTGGATGAACGATGGCGTGCAAGGAGGCTCGGCCGCGTTCAAACACACCTTGAATTACTTCAAGAAATACGGCCACTCCCAGCAAGATGTCAAGCTCCAGGTATCGTTCGGTAAGGGCCGGGATGGCTTTTGGACAAACGTCTTCCCCAGTCCCATGGTCGATAAGTTTTCTGGGGATATTAAGAAGTTCGGCCGCGTCCTGAAAATAATCAAATATACCATGCCCATCCTTGGGATCGTGCCGATTAAAATCATGCTACGCATGTTCTTTTTCAACAAGGAATTCGGCGAGAAAATGGTCATACCCCTCATCGCCCTCTTCCTGGGCACTGGCAATCAAACCCCAAACGTCTCCTGTGCGGTCCTCGAACGCCTCTTCGATGACCCCAACATGAAACTTTGGGACTACGACCCAGAAACGCTTCTTCCCAATCTCCCCCTCATGGTCACCTTTCCCCACCTTGAGCGCTTCTACGGCGACTGGGCAAATGATCTCCGCTCCAAGGGCGTTGATATCCGCCTCAACACCGACGTCTCCGCCATTCTCGGCCGTAGCAACAAAGGCGTAGTCCTGCAAACCCGCCCCTTCGACCCTGAGCGCAAAAGCGCCCAAGTCGTTGGCGCAGGCGAGCATACCGGGCCCGCTTCGGATACCGAGACCTTTGACGACCTCGTCATAGCCATCTTAGCCGACGACGCGAAAAAGCTGCTTGGCAAAACAGCGACATGGAAAGAAAAATTCGTTCTCGGCGGCGCCCGCTTCTTCGACGACGTCACCATCACTCACTCCGACGCCGCCTACTTCTCCAAAAACCACACCACGCACTTCTCCGACGATCTGTGCGCAAAGCCCAAATCCAAAGACCAAGCAGACCAGATCCGTTTCGCCAAGAACGAGATCCCGGGTCCCGGTGGTGAGCCCTCGGGCTTCAGGCCTATGTATTACACGCACTCGTACCCCGAAGATCCGATGAAGATTGAGATGGCGTTCGACTGTACTAATTATCAGCATCAGTTCCGGATGGATCATGATGTGGATAAAGCACCTATACCGCATGAGCAGCATGTGTTTCAGTCCATCTTTCTAGACAAGACAAATAGACACTTGTGGACTATCGACGAAATCGACGAGAGCAAGGTCATCGAGAAGAAGTGGTGGCATCAATTAGGACACCGATGGCAACATTACGTTCGTGTCGTCCCAAACATGATGTTCATCAATGGCAAGAACCACACTTATTTCGCTGGCTCGTGGACTTTAGTCGTAAGCATCCCCCCTCATCTCGCTACATTATCCCTTCCCCACCCCCTCCCAGTCACGGCCACACGCACTAACAAGCCCCCAGAACATGCACGAAATGGCCTGCGTCTCCGGCATCGCCGCCGCCTACCGCCTGGGTGCCGAATACGAAAAATTCGACGATTTCGCAGAGGATTTGTTTAAGAAGTATTTGCTTATTAGCCATGGGGTTATATATAAGGGGGCGAAGAAGGTGCAGTAATGGTAATGTTAGTTTGAGATACCTTTGCGGCAATATGGTATGTGTACCAGCTTTGGGTGTAGTAGTAGGAGCAGCTTCAGGGGACTTTTTGGTTGGTGGGTCGTGGGTGTGGAGTTTAGGATGTGGGTATAGCGTTTTTGGATATTGAATGAATGGGAAGGGGGTATATACGGGGAGAGCGGGAAACGTACATATGAAGCACCAACTCCTATAACACGTCTGATATTCACTGGTTGGGCGGTTGGTCTGAGTTACTTTACCCCTATGATGCCACCCCACTTCTACCTCACCATCCTAAACGAACCCCTGCACCCCCCCATAGACCCTCTTCCCCTCCACTAACGCCCCTCCCCATCTACTGCCCCGTTCCCAACTCCCCATCCCATATCCACACCCCCCCATCCCCTCTAATCCACCACGACACAAACTCCATTACTACCCCCTCTAGCTCTCTAGTCAAGGAAAATGCCGAGATTTCGGGGGGGGGGGAACACATCTTGGGGGAAGATTGGGGGGGTGGTGGTGGGTGGGAAGGGTTTCGTGGTCCGAGGGATACAGTACTTGCTGAAGAACCATATCCCGAGCCCAGTATCTTCTCCAGCCGGTTTCGAATAGCCTCTGGGCAAGTCGGGTGTCCTACGCTATGTGTCTGCTGGTTTTATACGGCGAGTTTGAGATTTGGGGTCTTTGGGGCTTTAGAGCGACGTGATTTGGGCGTTGAGAGTTAGGAGTGGAGAAAGGAGAAGGGAGGGGGGAGACGGGTTAGAAGGGGTGGTGGATGGGAAGGATAAATAGGGATGGGAAGATGATAAGAGAGAATGAAAGAGTGAAGAAGAGCGATCTGACAGGAGTACTAGTGAAGAGATAGGCTTCATACATGCGTTGTCATGTGTATTCCAATGGTTGTTTTGCGAGTAGAAGGTTTTGAAATTGAAGATATATGAGTGAGGCAGATAAGATTTTCGAAATAGCTATTCGCAGAAGAACGCTTCGTGTGGCATTGGCTAGTTCGAAAGCCTCTATATACTCCTTGCAGTGGTCTGGAGATGTTCAATATTGTATTGATTCAATCCGTGGGGATTGGTCTCGATGAAGGATTCTGGAGACTAGAATTTCGTACGATTATGCTGGTGCCCATTGATTGAAAGTGGGTGGACTGCCGACGCGGTCGTTTAGACGATGAGCGAATAAGTCGAAAACTTGGAAATTGTGCATAAAAGACTGCTCTGGAGGCGGAGAAGGGCCTTTGTGATCTGTAAGGTGGGTGAGAATGTGTGGGCGGAACTGTCATCTGGAGAAGATATTTCAAGAACGAAGATCGATTCCTGATTGTGTGAGTATATCATATAGATCGCAAAACAGGTTTTTTTTTGGGCTTGAGCTATGGTTAAATGTAGAACTGCTTACTGTCCGTGCCTGATTTGCTTTCTATATCCTACTATTAGTTGAGCTGGAGACTGGAGTCAAATGAAAAAAAAAAGTCTTGCACTGGAGTTTGAATCTTAACACCGTCTACATACACTATCACGGAGCCGCTAATCCGTTATGAGTTCCTATACCACGTCAGTAAAACCAACATGTAACTTCCGTCCGCGGAAATTATTATCTTCTTGACCGTCATCGCTCATTGTCGCCAAAGCCTCCTCACTCTTCTCTATCTCTTCTTTCGTAATGTCGCTAGTATCGCTATATTCCCCGTTGCTCATCAAAAGTATACGCAAACGACTGTTGTATCTTTTCAAAGACTTGCAATACCGCCCAAGGGGCAAATGTTGGAGCACCCGAGCAAGCTTGATACCTCGCAAAGGCTCAAGCGGCTGGAGGAATTCTTTTGGTCTGCAGGGTGTATCGATAATTAGGTATTGCAGTTGATTTTCCTCGGCGAGAACTTCAGCAAACGCCCGTACTGGTCGATCAAAATAAATATCATCATATCCGGTAGACCCATCCTAGTATTCAGATGTCTCATTGTCAGAGCCAGACGTCGCATGCTCATATTCGGACGACCCTTCCGATGAGTATACATCAAGTACATCAGGGTATCTGGTCCAGAGGCAGCAGCTTCTAATACGCTTGGTATTGGGGTCGACGACTGCTCCATTTGCTCCTCTAGCCAGCTGTCGTGTTCAAAAAAATCTTGCCCAGCTTGGCTGTCTTGTTCGACGTATTGGCTTGGCCACTTGTTGGTCCGAATCCAAGTCTCAACCGGATCAGCGTTGTTCTTGCTGGTGTCGCTCTCTGCTTCCTTCTGTGGTTCTCCTTCGGCCTTGCAGCTTGGAGATGAGGTTCGAGGTCGTTTCGAAGGAGGCCGGTCTTGGTCTTGAGGAGAAGACTGTCCAGCTTCTCGTTTACGTTTCTGGTGGAGCTTTGAGGTCTGGGCTCTGAGCCTTCACAGAAGCAAGGTGTGAGCCACACACCTAGCGAGGATCACTGTAGCTTGATCCTCCGGACCTCCCTTCTCCGAAACTAGCTCTCACTCTTGGCATGCCTTCAAAACCCGACTTAGGTTCCACCGCCTCGATATCGAGTTTGACGGAGCGGAGCCAAGACTGGACGACACGAGGAGTATGCATGGGCTAAAATTGAACGTTCAAACCAATCACCCGATATCTAGGGTTATCGACGATATAGCACGCTACACGATTGCATCCCTATCCTATTTCGAATTAGAATCTATCCCGGAAAGGCATGAAAACGTACTTGTAGGTACTGGCCACATATTGTGCTTTTTGCGGGAAAGTGATCCAGAATTCAAAGCCTTCATCAACCAACTATCGCGCAGCTCCGCATACTTCTACTTGAACAGTTTCCCCATTTCAGGGAGATTCGGCGACCATTCATGTTTAGGAGCAGATGTAAATATCCGGAAACGTGTACAGCTGAACATTGGTGACAGCTTCACAATCTCCCTCAAGCAAGAAGGCTTGGAGACATGTAACATCAATTCGCCGTATTCAGTAGCTAAGCTGGTGGTGGTGCAGGGTCTCAATGTTTACTTTGGCAGAGCAGACCATCAGAAGAGGAAGAGATGTGCCGATACTGGCCTTCCCGCTCCGAAGCGACAGCGCAGAATAAGGTCAAGCATGAATAGAATAGCATTGAGAAAAGACAAGAGTAAAGAGGCAGCGAACGACAGATTCTGACCACCAGGAACAAGGAGAGCGACGCCAATACTGGCTCCGCTGAGTATCGTCTGATCCTTTCACCATCTTCGTTGACAGGCATAGCAGAGGGCACGATCAATGCAATCTACATGAGTGCGCGGCGCGGAGAAAGGTACGCATAGATGTGAAGAGGTGAAGAATGGGTAACTTCATCTCCTACTCCCAGTGTTCTTTATTACGCGGTCTTGTTGTAGCTGCCAAGCGATCTCCCTCGCTGCGATCTTGCTTAGGAAGGCTTCTAACCAAACCAAATCCGGATTCATGGTTCCAGCGCTCCCGATATCTGATGATAGATGGAGCATTCTCTGTCAACTGTATACTTGTTCAGTACGTGCGACGTTTAGCACGGTGGTATATTCTACCCTTTCGAGGTACTTCCCATGACACGATCGGCACCAGTCTTTCTTGCAATCTTTACAATAGAAGCTGGTCTTAACGTTGTCTCGACAAGTTCAGCAGATGGATGTATCATGAGGTCGGAACTCAACGCTGCGTCTCTAGGAATGCTCCCTGGGCTTTCTGATTCATTCGGCCGTAGGACCGCGGAGTAAACTGGAACATAGGTTTGGACGCATGTTCCAGCTAACGTCGCCTCGAAGAGTCACATAATCGAGATAATCCATAGGCTTGGTTGTGGCAAGGTTCTCAGGGACAAAACTATCATATGAAGTGGCTGGATTCCCCCTATATAAGCACCAGAACCATGCAACGTAGGCCCATGATCAAACCCTCAAGCTAATACCTAGGCCATATGAGGCATTACGAAAGAGATAGCGGATAGATATCACCTACAGCTACTGTTGACTTTATCACTGCCAGATAGATTATTTGAAGACACTTTACACCTAAACAATATAACGAACCTACTCAAGTATGCTATTCGTTACCCTCCTCGAGAAAGATTCTCACACTACTCTCCACCGAATCATCCTGCTTCTCTCCCAAACTCGAACGGTGATTGCAAAAGAAGCCAAAAACACAGATTGACTATGGAAGTGCCATCTACTGTATGCAGTAATAAGACAGCTGTGCTTTGATCATGACGAAGACTTCTGCACAAGCAAGTAAAGTACGTCAATGATCAAATGTTCAAGTGAACAGCTAGTTTGAAACATGTTCATATTCAAATGAGAAAGGGTATTTACTCAAGCATGCTATTCGCTGTCTTCTTCTAGCTTAATTCTCACACTGCTGTTCACTAAATCATTCTGCACTTCTTCAATCTTCATGCAAAATTTGCAAGAAAAACCCTTTCGTGTCCGCCTATACAAGTAGTCACTGGTGCGTAGTCCTAGTATCCTAGGCGAAGCAAGGTTGAGTACTGTAAAGCCGAGAGAAGTGCGGCGTTACAGAACCTTGTGACTGGTACTATCAAAGCCTACTCTCATGACCTTACCCAAACATATTGACACCACCAGCTCTTGACAAGAAGACAGATCTGCCGTGGCCTTCCCCCAAGATTTTGACACTCTGGCCTTTAATCTCCAACGCATCTCCTCCGGATGCCACACTTTGATCAGGATAATCTCTCCAAATCTCATATCCATCCCAATGGCCATCCTTTACCGCCAAATCTACAACTCTCTTTGCTTGTTTCATATTGGCCACCTCCATCAATAGAAACTTCGCGTCAACCTTCGCTGCGATCTCCAGGAGCCTGGGGTAGAAGGCATCACCAATTGCCAATTCTTGTTCCAGAGTACCTCCCTCCCCGTCAGACAGGGTGTAAGCATATGGGGGAACGAGAGCGCTCTTGGGTTCAAAAATCCTCACTGAGCGGGACGTGTCGGTAGTGAAGCTGCAAGGGGATATATACGGTGGGTTCGAGACTACTATATCCCATGTTCCGCTCAAGATAGGGAGATCATGGAAGATGTCGCCTTGTACAAACCGCACCTGCTCACGTGCGACTTGACGCAGGTGTGTCTGCGCAATGTTCCAGCGGAGGTTTTGATTTGCCAGTGCAAGAGCTTGACGCGAGATGTCAACACCATGTAGCTGGGTATCTGATAATTTCGCGGAGAGGATGGCATGGAGGAGGAGTGCAATGCAGCCAGTGCCGGTACAAAGATCCAAGATACGGAGCTGAGGCCATTTTAGCAGTCTGTCGGCGGAGAGAATAGGCTTATTTCTGTTGATTAACAGATGCGCCAGACGAGTTGTGTAGGCTTCAGTCTCGGGACTAAATGCATTGTTAGCAGTAGAAAATAAGATCGAGGGCATCGTAGACTGACCGAGGGATCAATACCCCTCGCTTGCAGATGATATCGAGGTCTCCGAAAGGTTGATTGCCCAGAATGTATTGCAACGGCTTTCCCCTAGATCGTTGGACACATAGTTGGTGTAAGTGCTGCCATGGTCGTGGAGGAGAAAGAGCTTTTGTAGTGGTCAGGACATGCTCGCGCAGCCATCTCAGCTCATTACGAGCGGAGGAAAGATCACGGCATGTCCGAAGAAGTAACGGGAGCAGTGGGTTGATATGGTGGGCATGACGAAGGAGTGAGTTGGAAAGTCGTGGCATTCAAAACATCCATGTTGGAGATATATAAAGGAGGACGAACAGCCTCGAGCGACTTGCAGTAGAATGTTTATTTCGGCAATCGATAGCCCGAGGACCAAACAGCCCAGCTCCTATATTTCACGATTCCATAATCCACATTTCTTCCCAATTCCACAAGATGGCAACTACACGCTCTCTTTGGAAGCCGCCACGGAAATATGTTTGTTCATATCGTTTCCCCTCCTGTTCAGGTATTCGTCGGATATCTCAACTCCCTCCATCACCAGCCCTGTCCTTCCCCGTCGTGGACACATGCCCACCACCAACGTGCGCATGCGGAGCGACCCCAGCCGGCCTTGACATTGATCGAGAGCGATCTTTGTCGGGTACCGTAGCTCCGTACGCCCAGCATGTCATCATAAATACAGGGAAGTTCGATTGGAAGAGCAGAATAGAGGACGAGGAAGGTCCCAATCTGGCGCGCGAGCTGAAGGCTTTGCTTGGACCCAAAGGTCGTTTTCATGATGTGGGTAGGAGATGTCATCTTTTGAACGCAGCTTGCTCTTCCTATTTCACCTTTGAGTCAATGCTAATCAATATGGAGAGCAGCCAAATAACAACATCCTGATCACCAACTCCTCATCCATAGCAGGACAAGGGAAATCGGAGGAATCCTACAGTTCGGTCCAAATATTCCCTCATTTTCGCGCTATAAAACACATTGTCAACACCCCACGAGCTATTGAAGCTCTCGTGACGCAGTTCTTACTCCCCGATACCCAAAGTTGGAACCATCCAGATACCCACGAGCCTTACACGGTTCAGAAGATCACGGCACCCAATATCTTTATTTGTGGCCATTCATCTCGGGATGCGCGTTGCGGTACCATTGGGCCTCTTCTTCGCCGTGAATTCCAACGGCAAGATGCGCGCCATCCTTACAAGTTCCGAGGCGCACAACGTCCATCATTCATAACCCAAGCAAGCCAACCTGCTGCGCGTTCTACATTCACTCGTATTAAAATCAAGAGTCCAAAACGAAGTTTGATTAGCCATGTTGGTGGGCATGCCTTTGCCGGCAACGTCATCCTCTACATTCCGCCTTATTGGCCATTACCGAACGGAGAGACGTCGCCGCTGGCAGGAAAGGGTATCTGGTATGGACGGGTAGAGCCGAAACACGTTGAAGGAATATACAAAGAGACTGTCGTTGAGGGAAGGGTCATCAAGGAGCTTTTCCGAGGTGGAGTAGCGCAGGGAGGAGAGATTTTGAGTTTATAACAAAAATTCCGACATCACGCATGATGGTCCGAAGAATCCCAAGGTCCTTGAGTCGTATATTTTCTACAGAACGGCAGCAAAGCTCGTTTGCCCCGTTACGTGACGGGATTCGACGGAAGCCCATCAGCAAAAGCTTGACCACAGGAGTACATCGGCCGGGTATAATCGCTTTTGGAAATTTAAAGGTCGTGTGTCACTTACTAGTTCCTATATTCTTACCATTAGAAGGCATACACTTCAGTCAGGACCTGTACGCCTCTCTCTACCAGCATTCAAAATCGAAAATGGAGAGGACTTCTGAGACGGGGAGTATACATTAGATGCTAATATCTTCGAATGCATATCGTGCCTCGAGAGGCGTACCGGGATCATAGCCCTGGTAGGCGCAAGAGACGATATCAAAGCATACATGTATAGATGTCGAGGTATAGACCAGAAGACTGCGTAGAATAGAGTACCACCTTAGTTGTTCAACAGTATCAAGGAGACAAAATTAAGAGATAGATGGAGAGATGCAGAACCGACAGAAAATATGGGGTTCGACATGGTCAGTCATGCAATTGGCTACGTTCGATCAATATCTAGGCCGTCCGGCATGATGGAAGATTGTCTTGACTTGATTAGATTGGAATGAACTGCTGTGACTTGTTTAACAAGTAATTCGGGATTTTAACAAATCTTACTGCTAGCACTATTCCATCGCAGGATGTCATGATATACGCTGCAAAACAACTTCTACCTATGTCATCCGCATCTCTACGCACAGAACAATCCCGCTGCCCCACTGCCCCATCCACCCCATACCAAAGCCTCGCCTCCAACCCCCGTCAAGCCCACCCCTCCATCTGCAACGGTCCACCATCCCACTCACTCCCCCCCACCTGCACCTCCCCCCCCTCCTCCTCCCCCTCCACCAACCCCATCCCCCCAACCCCCCACCCCATCTTCTCCAACTCCCTCGCAAAGAAATTATCCTCCTCCGCCACCTCTTCCCCCTCCCCTTCCCGCCTTTCCTTCCCTTCCATCACAGCCCGATAATTCCGCAAATGCCACCAATGCACCAGACCCCTCCCAGCCTGCTCCAGCGGCACGGCTTCCTCGACAACCCCATCCACGTCCCCGCCGCACAGCCATTCATCACGCAGCTCGGGCTTGCAGTGCAGGTAAATCGCCGTGATGACGCGCATGTTCGTCTGGCGCCATTTGCGGCCGCAGTAGGGGACTTGTGACTTGAAGAGCTTGAGGGTGTAGAGACGCAGCTCCGGCTGCGGGATCTTGAGCGCTTTGCGCAGGATCGTGCTGCTCTTGTATTGCACAAGCAACAGCGCGCGGTGGGCTTTTCGCTTGGTGATCTTCTGGAGGAGGCGCAGGAGGGTGATGGTTGTGAAGAAGAAGCGGGGGGAGTAGGTTGTTAGCGGGGTAGTGGGAAGGGTCCCCGCCGTGGGGTAGCCGAGTTCGTCGACTTCAGGGCGAGAGGGTTTGGTGTCTGTGGGGAGCGGTGGGGAAGACGGTGGGGAACGCGAGGCGGGAGAACGGCGGTGTTTTGGGATGGCGGGTGGTTGGGCTTCGTCGTCGCTGGAGGTGGAGGGAGAGAGTGAGGGCTGGGGCGGGGTGGTAGGGGGATGTCTGGAATTGGTGCGGCAGAAGTTGAAGAAGCTGCGAGGAACCGTTGACAATGACTTCCGGATAGAGATGGGGATCAAACTTACTCGAGATCTTCGCGATCATTCTTCTGATCTACTGCTCTGTCTATGTCTTGATGGGCAAAAAGCTTGAGAATTAGTGGTATGTAATTTGCGTCAAGAAGTAGTTGGTTCAGGTATTCGAATTTGAGGATGTCTAGACGGCAAATCAGCTTCCATACTACATCAACAGGCTTTCGAGTTGGCTGGCTCACGCGACACTTTGAACCATTTCAGGAGCATGAGGAGAACACCAGAGATAGCCTTCGATGTAACTTCCCTCAAGCGTATGGCATTGAGCTCTTCAACTGCCGGATCGGTGCCATCATCGTTGTTGGCCAGTTGCCCGTTTGCTAAACCATTCAGATGAATTGCCGAAGCTCCATTGATCTTTCGTTTGCCTTGAGATGCATCACCGTTATCCTCAGCAAGAGATAAGTTGTTAGGGACCCCGTTTTGTCCACTACTTTGCGTCACGAGCGCGGAGACATTGGCAAACACGGCTTTCCACAGAACAATGACTACCGACTGGAGATGAGGCAGGGAATTTCGCTTACCAAGAGTTAGCCGGTGATTTACTTGTGGGAATTTCAATACATACGTAGAAATTTTCCACAGCATCCAGTCGTCGTTGTACATCTTCGTTGTCTGTTTCCTTCTCAAATTCGGGCGCTTTAAGTTGATACTCAGCTTTATTAGACAGCTCATCTCCTTTCATGTTGGTCTCCGCCACTTCAGGATCGGATAAATCGTCGTCCTTGCCGGCCTCATTCCATCCTCTCTCGTACGTGATGAATTTCTCGCGCACATCCCAAAGTTGCCGTATCGATCTTGACATCCGCATCCTACTAGCAAAGAGCTGTCCAGCTTCCTGAATGGAAGCTGGAACATCGTTACCGTCCCATCTCTTCTCGACCAGTTGGTCCTGCAAGGTGGCACTACCTTTACCGCCAACGATATTAGTTGTATCATCTAGAGGAGGGTATAAGAAGGGAAAGTTTTGATTAGTCTGGTAGTTTTGCTTTTTGCCGCCCTTTCCGCCAGGTCCTGCAGGTGAAGGCGGTGGAGACGGCGCGGGCGTCGCAATATGTACAGGTTGATTAAAGATTGATCCCGCAGTACCATTAACATTGACGCCAGCGCTGAGTCGCAGGCTCTCTTGGCTAACGCGACGGCTAGGATGGTTAGGAAGTGGAGGTAATATCGAATTGTTTTCGAGTTCAATAGGTACTAGCGGTGGTGGAGGGCTGTACGCTGGATACTTTGAAGTTATTTCTTGTCGAAACAAATGGTAATCGAGTGGTGATGCTGTGATAAAACCCTCCCCATGCTCGTTTTCAGCCTCATCAGAAGCATCGCGAAGAGCAGCCTTAGATTCTTCCACTTCCTCTGTGCTACCAAACACCAATAGGACGGATTTCCAGAACGTGAGAATAATCTTTAGCAATGGAGTTAGTAATATAATTGAGGATCATGGTCAACGCTATGCTTACTCTTGAGACAGGGAGCGAAGACGAGTCTTCCCACCTCAGCTTTGCAATCGTCCGAGCCAAAAAAGCCAAGAAATCGGGCGTTAGGTCGGCTGCCAAGTACACATATTAGAAATATGTGACAGTAGGGGGTCCATAGTCATACTGATGGCTTGCCGAATAGAAGTCTCTTTACTTTCACTAATTTGCCATCGCCCAACTTCAACAACACAGTAGAGTGCAGTGAGCACTTGATTGGTCTCGATCTGCTTGAGAAATTTCATGGAAGCCATTTCTTCGTCTTTCATGGGAGACAAGTCGTTGAGATTGTCGGAATCTCTAGGGTTTAGTTAACAGGAATATTCACAAGCAACAAGAGTTACGCAAAGCCCAAAGTGGTAGTAGAATGACTGACTTCTCATTATCACATGATCTTGTAAGAACATCGAAAAGCTTTTGTAATGCGCCAATCCTACAAAGAAGCTTTGCTCCATTCACTATCCATCTCAGCTGAAGCTTAGATTTGCTATATTGCGAATTGCCTTTCACACCGAATATGTCTTTCTCGGATCCCTCCTCCTCGACTACTAAGCCAGCAGTATCACCCCAAACTCCTAGCGCAATGTATGATATGCATTCTAGACTTTTGACTCGTGTCGAAAGTTCCGTGCTGGTTAAAGCTTGGAGGGCTCCAACCAGGAAATTCTCCCTGTCCGCCGCCTCAACATCAGTCCATTGTAGGGCTTTCTCTGAAGGAGCGATGCGAGTAGCTTGTCCCTGCTCCCATTTTTCATCGAATGTCTGTTTTGCCCGAAGCAACATATAACGCTCTTCATCACTGTATTGGAACCACTCCTCAAGCTCCTCTGGAAACTCCCGAGTATCTGTATACTCGTATGCGTAAGCAGTTGGCTCAAGCTTTGGTAAGTCGGTCACTAGTCTTCTGAGTTGCTGCAAGCTTAGGGAATCGGTTGGGTTCCCTCCCTCATCCTGCTGCTGAGGTGGTGCAGGTGGAGGGGGTTGCTGAGGTGGAAGTGGCGCAGAGCCATCGCGACGAATGGTGGGGCGACCGAGAGGTCTAGGAGGACTAGGTACAGCGTTGGCCAGGATTTTGGGACTTCCTCCTGCTTGGGCGTCTTGAGCTCTTCGTGATTCAATGCGTTCATTAAACTCAGAATCAGTGGTGTCGGTGGGGGAGATCGTCGAGATATCGGCTCCAGACTCGTCCACTTCATCTGCCTTTACGATGATAGCATTTGGGTCGTTTGCCTCTCCCTCGCTGACTGCCTCAGTGTACTCCATAATCGAGGTACAGCAGACACTTCAGCGTTCTGACCATCAAACCTTAGCGATAGCCTGTGTTGACGTCGCCTCAGTTAATCTCATTTCGTGATTAAGCCGCTCCGTCGTCCTTCCGCATTCTGAACATAGCAGAACACAACTTGGGTTCATCGTCTCCGCTTCATCATTGTATCTAAAGCTAAGCCAGAAGAGTTACAACACATGGACATCAGACCGTGAAGGCGGCAGGCGCGGCTATCCCCGCGGCACTGCAGCAAGCTGAAGCCTGAGGCTATGTAATATCTTTCAAAATAGCATACACCAAGGATTAGAGAACATGGAATCTATCTACTAGAAACCAGCAAGCTTCTTGCAAGCTTCGTGCAAGCTCCAATATTCATATGGTTGCTACTGCCCTCGGTGTCAATGATTTGCCGCCATGGGGAGCAGGTTATGAATTCTGCCGCCGGTGTTGAAAGAACTCCAGCTTGTGTTGAGGAATCAATGTCAGAACCTTGAGATAGTATCATGCAATGCCATCGGACAAACGAACGTTCAAATCAAGTAGCCGTGATTTTTCGCTGACCTTTCCGAACAAGACTCGGAACCAACCTGAACTCGGAGTTCGTTTGTAATGAACGAGTCTTTGAAGTAGACCATAATCCTTTGAAGATTCCGGGTCATGGAAGTAATGATTGCTTTGACCAAGTACAATGGTATTGTTTATCGATGACAATTGCTTATACAATACAGGGATGCTTCACAATTCGAGGAAATTCACTTTAAACTCTCACAGTTCACAGCGTCCACAATCCAGCAGCCTAAAACTTGCTACCGTAGTGGCCACCTCCAAAGCTAGACAAGTCAACACCACATCGTCAATTGACATCAGTGATGTGTAAAGGATACTCGGAAACCCACCAGGTCTGTGGCCATTTCAAGCGATTCGTAGTCACCGACTCGTGCATCTATGGCGTTACCGAACAAGACCAATGCGTAGGCAATTATGCTGAAGTATTACACACAAAGAACGTACCCCAGCCATCGCTCTGCCGAAGCTGCCACCAACGTGAAGAGAGAAACATCATCGAGCGTTATGAGAAGGAGATCCGTGGACTCGAGGCAAGGATCGAGAGCCTGAGGTGGAACAGGAGAGCAGAACCGGAGGCCGCGATGCGAGCTGATATGAGAGCAGAAGTTTCGCGTCTCGAGGAGCGGCTCGGCGACGCCCGAGACGAAAAGTCGGAGCAATTGAATGAGTTTAGAACTCTCCAGGGCGTGTGGGGAGACGGGTGAGTCGTCTGTCTTTTCAACCTCCTGACTGCTGATACTGACATTTACTAGCCGTCGATACCAGGGCTTGTGCTGAATCGTGGTAAGTCTGCAAGAAATAATCTCTAGAGTACTGAAGTAGCCATCTTACTACATAAATCAGTGATCTGGTATAATTTTACACTTCTATGTTTCTTCTGCAAATAACATGCCGCTTTCCGAAGGTATCTTAAATAATTCACTGCGAGAAGATGTCATAACCTCCCTCAGACAACCGTGTCAATGAAGGCTAAGTCCGTATAGATCAGTAGCCAGAGATCCAATACCTGAGATCTTCATGTCTTTTTCAGGGCTGCTATTGCTCGCACCTCAATTGAATGAGAATTGCATCATATGCAGGTCCGTAAACCGAGCATCTTACGAAGTTCGCGCCGTCAATGGCTCAGGCAGACGCGCCTATTTCTTTCTTTACCCAATTTTCCAGTCCTCCTAATGCAATGATTTTTTGTACATTCGGAGGCAGTTCTCCAACCTTCTGGGTCCAGACCGGGCCTCCTTCACCCTCTTGGACTTCTACTAGGCTTCTTCTTACGTCCCAAACAAATTTCCAGCCAGTGCGTCGAGTCAAGACCTTCTCCAAGACCTTCTCCTGCTTTGGGGTGGTTTGGGGACCAGGAGGTGGTGAGTCTAAAGACTCGCGATTCTGAGAAGGCTCTGTGATGGCTTGCTGAGATCCTACCATGTCAACCGTAGTAGGAAAGGTCTCTCTCAATCTTTGCACCAGACGCGGAACCTCAACACCCATGAGTGCGTTGTTGATGCTGTTCCTGGAGAAAATGTTTCCAAAGCTTCCGGAAACAACCAAAGGTATTTTCTTCGCAAGTATGGCCGTGGCTGCTTGTTCTCTGGAACTTCCACAGCCAAAATTGAAGCCAGCAACAAGGATGTCCCCTTCTCGTACGATCGATGAAAACGCAGTGTCATAATTGGACATGCAAACCTCAGCCATTTTCTCAACAGTAACATCATCCTGGTAAGTGTATTTTCCGGGATAGATACCATCCGTGTTGATATTGTCAGCATCACAAAAGACAATTTCACCCTCTACCTTTTCTGGAAAGCCAGGAAGAATTTCGGTCAATGAACCATTCTCCTGCTTTGCCTCCTTTTGACCACCTAAGATTTCGCTCTCTGCCGTTCCGACCATACCATCGAGCTGGCCAATTATCTTCTCCAGCGCCTCTTCGGCGGTGATCATCCTATCCTCTTCTTTGATTCCATCACCCTCGCCCATAGCAATCCCTGACCACCCTTCCGGCTGTTCGTACCAGCCTGGGCCAGTAATCTTTCCGGACAAAGCGCTAGCAGCGACGACTTCGGGGCTTGCAAGATATGCCTTTGCGCCTGTTGATCCCATACGACCCTTGAAATTTCTGTTACTGGCGCTGATTCCGACTTCTCCAGGCTCGAGTAGTCCAGTCCCAAGGCCTATGCAAACCCCGCATCCAGCTGGAAGAGGCTTTGCTCCTGCATCAAGTATGGCCTGCCAGTCGCCAGCTTCTTCGGCGGCCCGCTGCTCTGGCATTGAAGCAGCAGCAATGTAGAAATCAACGCCTTCCGCGACCCTGGGAATCTTCCCGTCATTGTCATTGGCAGCATCTTTGAATACCTTTGCAGCCGCGGCAAGATCAGATGCACGAGAATTAGTACACGACACTAAGTAAGCCTTATCGACTTTGATATTCTGGGCTGAAAGCTTGCTTATTGGTGTCGCGACTTTTACTGAGTTCGGTCCAGACACGTACGGCGAAAGGGTAGAAAGATTCATATATAGTTGTTTTGCGTATTTGGCTCCTTTGTCTGCAGATAGTGGGTTGAACAACAATCGATCTATGAGAGGATGCGAAAAACGAGTAAAAGTCGTAGCATCAGATAGTTCTGAGGACTTATATAAGGAGGCTTCAGTGGCTTTGTACCGGAGCCAGCCTTGGAGAACTGAGTCAATTGGAAACAAACCGGATAAGGCACCCCACTCAGTTGTCATATTGGCGATTGCTAATCGATCATCAACCAGTAAGCTCTTCAGAGTATCACTAGAGCCAGTAAACTCAATTGCATGATTAAGGACCTCGTCTCGGTTAAACAGTCCACATAAAGCAACAATTACATCCTTCCCAGTGACACCTACTGGTAAAGTCCCCGTGAAAGTAATCCTCGCAATTGAAGGTATCTGCCACCAAGTACTTGACGTTGCCCACACACTCGCAGCATCTGTCCTGACGATTGGTGTGCCCAAGCATCCAATTCCGCCATACATGTTTGAGTGGCTATCTGAAGCAACAACGAGAGTGCCGGGCCACGCGTAGCCCTCCTCTACCATTATTTGATGCCCTATTCCTCGTCCTGCGGGATAAAAATCGACTCCCTGCTGCTTTGCAAACTCCTCGATCTGCCGGTACTTCTTCAGATTGGCATCGCTTTTGTTCTGCACATCATGATCCAAAGTCATTACGATCTGTTTCGGTTTCCGAATCTTGGACGCCCCGATAGACATGAACTTGAGCGCGACAGGCCAAGAATTATCATGTGTCATACAATGGTACGGTGAGATCGTGACATAATCGCCAGCTTTGACTTTCTTGCCCTTCGGAAGGCCAACAGAATACCGCTGGACAATCTTCTCCGTCAAGGTTTGCGGCACGGGTGGTGATGTCTTGAGAGACGAGAGGATGGTAGCGGAGGAGGGATCCTCAAGCTGCGAATGAAAGACATTCTGGTGCAAACCTGGAGTAGTGGCATACGCGTGATGGTTAATGAGCGTCGGAGTTCGCACCTCTATCGTCTTCGTTGCTTTGCACCTGAGTAGGCAAGCCCCCTGACGTCTCTAGTACGTATCAGCTAATGTCCTCCGAGAAGAGAGTCTCGAAACGCACGCACCAGCATTGTAGATGGGAGGTTTTGCTAGAGCCAGCTACAGTGAAAATGCAAATGTGGGCAAGAAAAAAAGTTCAGTCAGCCGAGGTCGGAGCGCAAGCGCCATCGGGGTTCAGACCCGACTCACGATTAAAGTATCTATGTACAACTTCTCATCAATCTCTTTGTTATTCTGTAGACATTTTACTGTTTATTTGAATTGTTGACTTGGTGGGGGTTGTCAAGGCCTGAATCCTAAGTAAGAAGTGGGACCTGCTTGTCAGAATTCAGTCTCTTCGTTTGTCTCGCAGAAGCTTGGCCAACTATCTCGGTTGACTACTACCTCATCGAGGTTACAATTTCTGATCCTTTTGATTTACCTTTCTACACATAATTCGCTGCCAAAATGCCTACCCGGGAAGAGGTGGCGTACTTCGGTGCAGGTCCTGCGCCGCTCCCAACACCTGTGCTTGCTGCTGGCGCTGAAGCTTTCTTAAACTATGAATCGTCAGGCCTATCCCTCGCGGAAATATCACACCGCTCCGCCACCGCTACTAAGATCCTTGCAGATACCAGAGCCGCTCTGGCATCTTTATTGGAGATTCCAGACAGCTATGAAATTCTTTTTGTTCAGGGTGGCGGGAGTGGCGAGTTCAGCGCCGTAGTGTTCAATATGATTGCTGTGTGGGCAGAAAAGAGAAGACGGCAAGCGGAAAGCGAGTTAGGCGGTGATGAGGAAAAGATACTGGACAGGGTCAGAAGGGAGGTTAAGGAAGACTTACGGCTTGACTACTTAATTACCGGTTCCTGGTCACTCAAGGCGTCTCAAGAGGCCGCACAACTACTAGAGCCTCTGGGGAATGGATTCGTAAATGTAGCCGTAGACGCAAGGCACCAGGATGGGGGGAAATTCGGTACGATACCAGAAGAAGAAACTTGGAAGCTAACACCGTCAAAGCGCGAGGGAGGGAAAGGAAGTGCATTCGTGTACTACTGTGACAATGAGACAGTAGATGGTGTTGAATTCGCCGGCTTTCCAAAATCCCTCGAATCGTCAATTGGAGACAAGGACGACGAGAGACTGGTAGTCGCAGACATGAGCTCGAATATCCTTAGCCGCAGAGTCGATGTCTCAAAGTTTGCCGTGATATTCGTATGTCTTATATCCTTCATTTTACTCATTCAGCATTTTGGCTCTCTGGCTGATATCTTGCAGGGTGGCGCACAAAAGAACATTGGCATCACCGATGTTACGCTCGTCATTGTCCGCAAAGACATTCTCGCCACCGTCCCATCCTCGCCTTTTCTGCATGCGCTGGGTATCTGGTCTCCACCTACGATACTAAACTGGCCTGTCATTGCAAAAAATAACTCTCTCTATAATACCATGCCAATTTTCAGCATATGGATCGCCGGCGAAGTTATGCGATCTCTCATCTCTACCCACGGTGCGCAGAAGCTTTCTGGGCAAGAAGACCTCTCGAATACAAAAGCCAAGATCATTTATGACATTCTCGACGCTCACCCAGACGTCTACCAGGTAGTGCCGCACAAAAGTGCACGTAGCCGGATGAATATCTGCTTCCGAGTTCGCGGCGGTGATGCAACAAGTGAGAAAGCGTTTTTGGAAGGAGCGGAGAAAAGAATGCTCCAAGGGCTCAAGGGGCATAGAAGCGTGGGTGGCATCAGGGCGAGTAATTACAACGCTGTTTCAACGGCAAATGTAGAAAAGTTGGCGGCATACATGAAGGAATATGCGGAGCACCGCCAGTAAATCAGAAATCGAAGGGACAAAAAGGTTGGAGGCCTATGGACGGGAAAAGCTGTGTGCCGTCGCCTGGGGCCATAGGCATCGTGTGCTTGTTGACTACCCGTTACTAAATTCAACATTAAGGATTGTCCAACGGGAGGTCAGATGCTCGGCGTTGGGTAAACATCAGACTCGCTCCGTAGTGCCTAGCTGTAGAATTTATGGCACTGCACAAAAGTATTTAATTTAATCCTCGCCAGATCCAGAACGATATCTATGCCGCACTTTGTTCTCGTCGTTTGAGATTTCTTATAACGACCTGGTATTCTTCTTCTATTTCCGTGCACTGACAGACCAGGATCGTCCCAGATACCCGTTCAATCAAATTTTTCTTTGGTCTGTTCCTTGCCGCTGAAGGTATTGATGGATCTCCTTCAGAGCACGGGCAACAATCGTCGCCAGAACACAGCTCGTATATTTTTTTCTGGGAATCTCGTCTTGCATGGCACAATTTTCATGTAGCCACATCGACTACTTGCTTCACGAATTGAAAGTGCTCATAAATCCGTAATACACAGCGATATCAAAAAGGAACCATGGTACATACGAAAGTAAGCAACGCGAGAGTTGCCGGTTTAGAGCTGAGAGATGGCAGAGCATAAGAGAAAGGGAACAAAGGGACTGCTCAATCTAGTGTTAAAGCAGAACAATATGTGGGTGGTGGTACGCGGGAGCTTGGAGCGTGCAGTATGACTTGTCGGTACGTATGCTGCTTCATATCTTTATGGATTTAGGTGCGGTCTCGTAGTATAGGTTGTGACAATAGCCTTCTTAGATTAGTATTTTATCTTTTCTTTCTCGATAAGCCATTTCCATATGGTCCATTATTCTTCCTCCTCACCTCCCATCTTTCCCACCCAGCCTCCGCCAAATCTTCTTCAACGACCAAATCCCTCATCCTCAGCATTCTCGCGGCTTGCGTATCGATAGCCCACTCCATCCAGCCCTGCCTTCGAAGTAACGTCGTCACCGAGAACCATGCAATCGCACTAAAAGCCCCTGCCCCACAACCAACAAGCACTTGTTCCACGGTATGGTAATTTAGGTAGACGCGGCTTGCAGCTACAGCAGAGGCACAGAGCACCGCGATAACAGATAGGAAAGCGCGTGAAGTGAGCGTAAGAGGAGTATGGTATGCGCTCGAAGGCTTAGGGGTGTGCCGAAAGAGTAAGAAGAGTGTCAGGGAGAGCGAGAAGAAGGCAACGAATTGGGCGTGGGAGGATGGCATGCCATAGCCTTTACCATTCATTACTAGTTAATGCGCATTAGCCCGCAACCAGTTACTTGTATCATTCCATTGGAGAGTAAAGTACGTTTAGGGCGTTCTTGCTTGATAATGCGTTTGAGCAGGAAATTCAGCGCCTCGCAGCCCATTTGCCCTGCAAACATGAGTAGGATTTCAACCTCGCGCGAAGACCATATCAGCGTGGCATAGACCACACATAGCGCCTGAGGGACCAGGGCGAGCCATGCGCAGATGTAGGAGATTGGGTCCCCAGGGTTCTAATCGCGTGTTAGAGACGCATAGATCACCAGGATAGAGAGATGCATCGAGCAATGGCCTTACATAATGGACATGCGTTAAGCTCAACGACGCCAGTGAGGTGTCCCCCATCCTGCTAGCAATAGCGGAGAATTCGAGGAGAGGTATTCGACTATCCTGTTGTTCTACAGATAGGGCTAGCTACGCTGCCGCTTTTTCGATAAGGCTGGCTTTGTCAGCGAGGCAAAAGCGGCTCTCTAAAACCTAAAATGGGTTGGCGCGTTTCTCTAATATCATCAATCTTTTCCTTTGCCATCTCCAGCATTGAAGTGACTCACTCCCCAAATACGACTCACCAACAGTCTGATCCATTTCTTGAAATTTTATTCGTTTAACCTATCCTTATGAAGGCTTTATACCGTTAGACGGGTGCATCCCCATCAAAAATCCGAAGGCATTGAGATCCCATGCCTGTTCCCCGCGCCACACACTACCGGTATAATGGCCGATGACCTCGAAGACTCGGAGGATGAGCGGGCTATCGAACTCTCAGCTATTGCAGCCATCTATCCAGAGCTCTCCATCGATCCATCCAATCCATTTTCCGCCTCTATAGAGATTCCAGTCGAGCCCATCAAGGCTCTGGCCGTAGTCTTCCCTGCACAAGCAAACGGGGAACAAGTGGCAGCAAATCCAGATCTTGACGACAAGGGACAACTGATTCTAGCGAAGGAGGCTGTTGGAAAACAGCTTGCCACCGCCGAGGAACCAGCGTTGGACGTCACCTATCTTTCTCATCTCCCTCCTCTGACTTTGCAGATTTGCCTGCCAGAAGGATATCCATCCAAGGAGCCCCCGGTATTCCAATTACATACTCAGTCCTCATGGCTCCCGGAGCCAAAGCTCCGTCGGCTTGGAGATGCTGGCCACAGTATATGGGAGGAGATGGGAAGGGATCAGGTGGTGTTTTCATACATTGACTACTTGCGGGACGCGGCAGAAAAAGGCTTTGGTTTGGTCGAGAAACAAGGAGGTGCTTTGGAAGTCTCACAAGATCTCAAGGTTTCTCTCCTGGATTTCGATCTAAAAGCGATGCGGGTCAAATTTGAGCAGGAAACATTTGAATGTGGGGTATGTCTGGAACCAAAGAAGGGTGCTCTATGTCATCGACTGCAATTGTGCTCCCATGTCTTCTGTGTGGAATGCCTTCAGGACTACTTTAACAACTGTATAACGGAAGGAGATATTATCAATGTTAAATGCATGGCACCTAAATGCGGAAATGACGACAACTCCAAAGCAATTCAAGCTGTCCGGCTCACACGACCGAGAAAGCGTAGGCGGATAAAAGACAGGACTCTGGACCCGAGTGAACTACTCCAGATTCCCCTGTCACAAGGTCAAGTCCAACGCTATGTCAAACTCAAGCGCAAGAAAATGCTTGAATCTGATCGCACCACCGTCTACTGTCCTCGCCAATGGTGTCAAGGCCCCGCACGTTCAAAGAAGACTCAACTGAGTTACAACGCCGAGTCCGACTCCGAAACAGATGAACCACAGTCGTACGACCCTAATTCTAACGACTCTACTCTTCCCCCGCCCGCTGAACGCCTTGCAATATGCGAAGACTGCTCGTTCGCCTTCTGCAAAGTTTGCAAAGCCTCCTGGCATGGCGAATTTTATTCATGCTTCCCGCGCAAGCAATTTGAACTTACGGCAGAAGAAAAAGCGAGCGAGGATTATATGCGCATACACACCACACCCTGCCCGACTTGTGACGCCCGCGCTCAGAAGACTATGGGTTGTAATCATATGATATGTTTCAAGTGCAACTCGCATTTCTGCTATTTGTGCAGCTCATGGTTAGACGCGGGAAACCCATACCAGCATTTCAACACGGCGAACAAGCCTTGCTTTATGCGGCTTTGGGAACTCGAGGGCGGCGATGGAGGTGAAATCGGCCACGGCTTCGCAGGCGGCGAGTTTCCGCTCGACCTCGAAGATGATGCATCAGACGATGACACCGACTCCGAAGACGAAGAAGCCCCAGTCATGGCCCCACCACCGCCTCCACCAGCGCGCATCCCCAACCATCCCCGCCGTGCCGCCCGTGCACAAGCCCTCCAAGCCAATCGCAACGCCAACGAGGCCGCTCGAGGTAACGAAGCAGCTCAAGCACGTCGTGAGGCTGGAATCCAAGCCAACGAAGACCAGGCGCAGGCGCGAGTCAACCCTCGCGCGGCGGCCGGATTACAGAGACCTAGGGATCCGCTCCACGGTCTTGTGGAGCGCGGACCCCCGGTGCAGGGGCTGCAGCGGTTCCTGGAGATGGTCAGGAGGGATGAGGAGGATGAGTGGGATAGTGATGAGATGGAGGAGGAGGGTGAGGGCGAGGGCGAGGGCGTTGAAGGGGATCGATGGGAGATTCCTGTAAGGTGAATGGGGGAGGGGGGCGGGAGGGGATATGGTGGTGCATAGCTTGGGTGTTGGGTTTTTGCTTAGGTGATATGTAGATATTGGGCCGGTGCATGAGATGGAGTTTTGGCTGGTAGCATTCATGGACTTTTTATCCATAACTAATACCTGTGGATTAACTGCTTGATCTCCTTCCCCCCATCGGACAAGTCCCCTGCAACCCAAAGATCGCAACAACAATAAACAAAATACCCAGCCAACCTCCCACAACTCCCCCAACAAAACCAACCTTTGTGAACACCCCGGTATCCCACTCCTGCTTTTTTTTCTATTCATCGGAACAGAGCGGTTACTGTGGGGGTGGAGAGGAAGACCTCGTCGATCCAAGGCCAAGGGGACTTGCCTGTTCGAAAGAGCCACTTTAGAGCTTTTGCCGTCGACTTTCAAGATGGCTGAACCTTTGAATTCTCGTATTAACATAACCATCGTGCCTATAGCTCAAACACCGGACTCGCTTCCGTTCGTCCCATCTCAGTGTACTAGCACTGAAACATTACTTTACTCCTCCCCCATCCCTTTTCCAAACCCACAGCTACGCCTACATTACCGCAACCCAAAACAAAACGCCCCCCGTCATCCCCTCTTACCTATCATCGCCTAATGCTGCTGCCCCATCTCCCACGGCCCCTGATACTGCGGCGTATTCCCCACCTCATACACAGGCCCCTGTCCACTCCCCATCGGCGGCGGCGCTTCATACCCGCTCGGCGGTGGTGCTTCGTACACAGGCCCCTGGCCACCCGACGGGGGCGCTTCGTAAACAGGTGTGTTTCCGGCCGAGGGGGGCGCTTCGTAGACGGGGCCGTGGGCGTTTCCAGCAGGTGGTGGCGCAGGCGTGGGCGTGCTGCCTGTGTGCATGGGGCTGGGGAAGCGGCCGTCGACCTCGGTGATGGTTGGGGAGACGGGGGGGTTGCCGTAGTAGTCGCCTGTGTGGGCGTCGATTTCGCTGGCGTTGTTGGGGGCGAGGGTGCTGGTGACTGCGCTGAAGGGCCGGGATTCTTGGTTTGGGGTCTGGGTATCCTGGGGCTGTGCTGGTTTTGGGGTATAGAAGCCTGCTTGCTCGGTTGGGTATTGGGGCGCTGGTACGCCGAATTGAGAGCCTGGGTACTGGGGCGCTCGCTGTTCTTGCTGGGACACGGGCTGGTAGGTTTCGCCCTCGGCGGTTTTGGGGTAGACCTGCACTTGCTGCACGGGTGGGGATTGCGGTTGATTGGGGAAATTTGCGCGGGCTGCGGCTTGGGATTGAGCAACGCGCATGCGTCTTCGTCTGCGGAGACAGAAGAATACGATCAACCCCGCTGCCACGGCTCCGCTGACACTGACGCCGGATGCGATCCCGCTAACTGCGGCGCTGCTGATGCCGCTGCTGTGGTATGTGTACGTGTTGCTCGAGCTGGAGCTGGAGCTGCTGAAGCCAGGCGTAGAAAAGCTGACAGGAGTAGGCGTGGAAAAGCTGAGAGAGGTCGGCGTGGACAAGTCCATGGACGATGCCGAGGAGAGATGGGACGATTCGGGAGCCAAAGAGGCCCCGGTGAAAAGGGATGGAGCGCTACTCGAAATGGCTGTGATGTAATAGTCGAAGAGGAATTCGACGCTTACAGGGGCCATGGTGCTGGTTTCACAAAGGTGGAAACTGGTGCCACCGGCAAAGGTGTAGGTGACACAGTAGGGTCTTGCTAGGTCAGAACTACGAGGGTTAGCTATAAGAAAAACATGATAGAAAAGCGTAACTGGGAATCTGGAAGACGACGGATATGGGGATTGGAATTACCATCTCCCAATTGAAACATCCAGCAGGCATGATACATCGCAATAATCATTGTAATTGTAGCATGTGGTGAAAAGAGCGTCGCATGCTCCGTACGTGGCAGGGCAACAACCAACGGCCGAGCCAGAAACGGCACAGGCGTATGGCGATTTGCAGCTGAGAACAGCATCTGGACGATGGTTAGAAGATGTAAGAGAATGATACAAGGCCATTCTCACTGGAATCGCCGGAAATGAATCCACACCAGTTTTCTGGCGGAGGAAACGGAAGGTTGCGTCTCCGGAGTTCTTGAGGGATTCCGTTGGACCCTGGGGCGTCAGTCGGCCGCGGTGACATGCCAGCCATGGCCATAAGACCGGCCGGCGTGGGCGCTGTTCCCGCCCATGGTATTGCGGCGGCGAGGGTTGGGAGCAGAGAAACGAATAAGCACGCCCTTGGGGAAATCATGGCGGCGAGCTGTCAGAAATTGGTTCCTGCAAACTCAGGGAGAAGTAGATGTATTGTCAGCGGTGATGCATCACAAAAGGAAGTGCAGTGACCCCGCCAGAGTCTTAAATCAGCCCATTGCCAATTTATCCTAGAATATAAAGCTTTCAGCCTCGTCGTCGTTCAGCTGAGCGGCGCCGACGCAAGACAATTAGTCTGGATGCATTGGCCGATATGATGTGACTGGTGGAGATATAGCGACCGGCAGCACAGCTTCAACTTGTATTGGCCCACAGGGCTGCTGGGCAAGCCACTGAACCAGGCACAACACAAGACGACGTGCGATATCGAAATATGCGGGTAGAATACCTAGTAGATGGGATGGCTTCGCTGCAATCATACGCCTTGCCTAGGTAGACATTAGACGACTTGGCCCCCAATGGCTCGTAGAGCTGTACTTCCGTACTTGTACCGACTACACTACTTCCATCCTCGCATCGGGTACAGTACACGAGTATTTTCGGTGCTCTGGGGACTGTGAGCTCTTCAAAGAACTCTCGCGATAATGACTGCCACGCTGGTGCTGGCAGGGCATCACATTTTGATTCCAGGAAAGACCGGAATAGCGATACCTTGGGGCAAACACCAGTAACGAGGTATAGATACAGGACGAAGGTACAGGACCACAGTAACGCTTCATGCAGAATCGCTTAATCCTTCGACTTTCGCGGTTTAGATCACATCTGTGGCGTGACACTGTTGGCCTTCCCCTCGTTCAGCTTCAGGTTCTGGACTGCCCACGTGACCGCCAAGTAAAATCCGCAAGCCAAACACCCACCACCTGGACTGTCCAGCCTTATACTCATATTGATCCCCAAATTTGACATCTTGTGAGGAGTTGAGCTGTCAAGCACGTCTGTTAAGCAGCCAAAGTACCCTTGTTCCCTCTCACGCCTCTCAGCGAAGATTCCTAAGCCTTTGAATGTGTTGGCTCAGTAGTAATGGTGCAGTCCTAAAGCGTTCATTCTAGTATACTAAGACGTGTTTCTGTGCTCAAGCATAATCCCAACATTCTTGCACTCGGTCACCATCGTCTCATCTAACGAGCAGTTGCCCTCGACAACGATCTTCTCCAATCTTGGCACAAGCTTCGGCTTGAGTTCTGGGAGTCTTGCCATCAATGAGGCAGTGTTCTTCTCTGACAGGAGTCCAACCAGTTCAAGGTTTTCGATCGAAACTGGTAAAATATCAACCAGCGGTTGCGCCTGGTAACCGTAGTGGTAGTCATCGAGCCCGTCCTCCTGAAAATATCCATTGGGGAGCGCTACGTCCCACGCTTCGCTCTCTGTTTTGAAAAGTAACTCGACGTCAAGCCGGACCCATCTCAAGACTTCGAAAGCGTCTAGAGAAACTAAGAAGTAAATCTCGTCGTCCGGATCTTGTTCCTTGCTGTAGGTGATATCTAACTTCTGAAGGCTACCCTTGGCATAGAGAAGTAGGCCCGCCACGATTCCAGTAGGATCCCATTCAACATACTCGTAAAAATCACCCGTGTAACCACCTCCTTCATACGTGAACATTTCCAAAGCTTTGATGCCTTTGAACAGCTCAGTAAAGCTCGTTGCACTAATCGAGCTGTAGCAATATCGGATATTGGTTACTCCGGAAATCTGTGGCGAATATTCCCATCTGAAACCATACCCTCGAACCGTATGGCCACGAAGTGAACGCATAGAAGGGAGTGCGACCCATGGAGCATACATTTCAAGCCGTGTAATATAGTCGCTATGATTCGTATCCACCTCAGAAAGCTTGCCAAGAGACTGTGGACTTGTCCGATTTCCCCAAGAGCTTGCGTCAGCTATCTGTTTTACCATGAATCCCAATGGTGTTTCCATGCCTGAAGTGTCTGTGATCGTCATGGAACGCAGATTGGGAAGCAAAGTAATCAGTATTGCACACGCTGGACCTCGGTCTCCTAACAAGATCTTCTCAGTCCATGCATCAGTCTCGTCGTCATCTAGATATGGACAGCTCGTAACTTTGGTGGAAATCCACTGTTCGAACTTGTAACCAAAATCGTGGAGTGCATTCCGTTTCTCGCGGTTCTCATCGCTCATCGATTCCGCTTCTTCGTAGCTGGGGTTTCCTACGATAAGCTCAGTGGTATAGTCCGCAATCACTTCATCTAAAGCAATGTCCGCTAGAAATCGCAGAGGATGGACGCTTCTTATCAATTCCTCCCCGGAGTTTGGAGGAGGGGCGCAATTGACTGTACCCCATCGCTTCCGGTATCGGTGTGATTCCAAGGCATCTTTGGTCAAGGCATAAATGTCCTTGGAGCATAGAGAGAATTGCTCAATGCCTTCTGGAGTTGAGAGATGGGTTATCTCTGATAGTAGCTCATTCGGAAGGTCTAGCAGTTGAACCATCTCGTATAACGTGTCGCAGCCAAATCTTTCTTTGAACAGTAATTGAGTCACCCAAAAACCGTGTCGATTTGGTCTATTGAGTACTAAACTGATGCGTCTAAGCGTTGATCATAGGGCAAAGAATACATGTAGATATTCCAACGAACACCAAAGAGGAGCTTCTTTCAATATTTGTATATTTGCGATTATGCAGATTGTAAGTGTGCTTTCAGTCAGGTAAGCTTCCCCTCGTTCATCCCATAACATTCGTGCCAACGATTGCTCCGAGATTATCAAGTGAGATCAGACGCAATTTCTCTCATCAGCCTTATGACTTGGCATGAGAAGGCAGGACGGTGAAGAGCTGAGAGGATGCTAGTACAGCCTCGCACAGGCGTTGTTTTGTCAATGTTCTATTCTGGATAGGTTGTCGTGGTTGGGAAGGAGGTTCTCGGTTACAGTACAAGCATGTAAATCCCTTCCGAGGACAACCACTATGAGATGTTCTATGCATAATTTCCAAACGCTTTACAACTAAGGTATCACTCTATTTGCTTCTTATATCATCTCAGCTAACCAATACCTGGGACTGCCTAAACTAACTCCAATCTTTAAGCCCTATTGGATCCTATAAACAGCCCACGACGTATCCATACCCATATCCCTTTCAGTCATAATACTCGTCAGCATAAGTGCAACAGATAGAACTAGCTTCTCGGTAATGCCGCCCTTCATGCCAAAAGACCACAACCCAACCACCTATCCAACTATTAAGTTCACGTTCCCTCACAGTTTTATTGGGCTCTCTTCCCGCTTTAGAGGGACTATAAAGCACGCCTCGTCGTTTGATATGGCGATCTTCTTCTCCGCGATCTGGGCCACCGTGGCTGCATCAAATAGGCCCTCCCGACGCGGAGAGACCTTGAGCAAGTACAGCGCTTCTTGGCACATCGAGGAATCCGGGCAATTCATGGCAGTAAAATACAACGGCGCAACAACGTTGGCGTCGAAGGAGAAGCTCGGAGATAAGGATATGGCTTTCGATTTCGGTTTCCGAAGCAGCGAGTCGGACATTGAAATGAGTGCTCGATAGTGCGAGCTTAGGTCGCGAGGTTTGGGTTGAGGTACGGGGAGAGCAGGAGAGGATGTTGCTAACATGATAAAGGTAACATGGTACCTAATCTTAAGCACTGTAGCAGCACGGTAATCAAGCGCGTTAAGGGATTTCTCAAGGAGACCCTCAATGCCAACTGAGAACAGCTGAAATTGGGTTTCAAGTTCCATGTGCTCCAGCGTGACTGCAGCGGGTCTCTCAGCTGGGGGAACACTCTTATACTTGGCGTTCAAAGCCAAGAAGCGGAACAACCAGACTGTTAGCTTCTCTTGATGATCTCTTGCTTCATCAATGTTGCGCAGGACTGCTGATATGGGGGGCTTGACACTAGAGTCTACACCTGCGGTTAGCATCTCCAGCTGAGGTTTCCGTGTTTTCAGGAAGCCCGATGCTTGGATCTCAAGGCGAAGGAAAACGTTAATAAGGATGTCTTTCCCCATAATCTCGTTGCCTTGGGATGACGACGGATTTGTGTCTTTTCGCCAATTACGTAAGATACCCAGACCGCTCTCTAGATGGGCAAGAGCTAGCTCAAGATTGCCTTGAATGCTTTCATAGCAGATGAACACCACACAGCAGATGAGGGCAACCTCAGCTCCCCATTTCCCGTTCCCGGAGGTAAGGTGCCCACTGAGATATTGGATGGCTTTGTTGTACTGCTGCATTGAAAAGCGGTAATTTGAGTCCCTTGATTCGGCCTCTTCGGGGATCTGCTTCAACTTGAAATTCTCATGGGCTGCGCTTAACGCAACCAGCGCGTGGTGTATTGCTGGTTCTCGCCGGCCAATTTGAAGCACAAGGCGATTCCAGAAGCTCGAGTTGAAGCATCCCGATAGATCCGGCACACTCTGATCATAGAAATATGACATGAAGCGTCGCTCTTTTTGGCTTCCAGGTAGATCGAGAGACGGATTATGGGAGACGATGGATCGACATGCCGAGATCATTGCCAACTCGCTGGGAGTAACCACGGTCCAATCGTCTGCAAGATCATGACACTTGTGACCAGCCACCTTACATTTTGTGCAATATGGTTCGCCATTATTGCGTTTTGCGTGCCGGATCCTGCAGTTCCAATCTCAGCGTTACTCACAGAAGGACGAGTGGTAATGGAGTTTACCTGCATCCTCGTCTCAGCGACGGGGCGACGCGCATACTCCTCTGCGCCTACTCTCCACTCCCTCGAAGCCTAAAGTGCTGGTATGGTAGGCTTGTGGTGCCCCGAATCCTAAGGTAGATACGATTGGAGGGGCGGGCCTCAAGGCGGAATGGTCCGCAACCCCTGGCTTTTCTGGTTAATTCCGCGCTTGCTGCTGGATTGCGGCTCCCGTCGCTTGGATTTTCCTCTCTGTTCGTCCGTCGCCCTTTTGTCCTCTACTCTCTGCCAGTCTGGGAAGGTCGGAAACACATGAACTGGTAGAAGTGTTACGACGGTTGCAGCCAGGGGGGAATTTTCTTCGTGACGATGGAGACTCTGAAACAGCTACAATGAGCGCCGCAACCCCGCCGCACTTCCCCGCCCACAGCCAACCACGAGTCTGGCTTATCACTTCTGCTTCCTCGCCGGTTGGGATCGCAGTGTCTCGTGCATTATTGAAGCATGGCGACTTTCTGGTCGCAGGCGTCAAGTCTATAGAGCTGTCGGAAGAGATTGCCGGGCGTGGATCAGATTTCGCTAGCTTTTGGGAAGAGGTTGTCGCAGGGGGATGGAGACATCGGTGCAGGGTCGTAGGCTTGGATGAAAGGTGTGAGGCTTCCTCTTGCTTCAACAACCGAATGATTGAACTAATAAAGATAACCCCGTCAGGACAATGGGGCAATGTCAGGCTGCTATTGCCCAAGCCGTTGAAGCATTCGGAAAGCTCGATATTCTGTTCTGCTGCTCGAGCGAAGCTGTCATTGGCGCTGTTGAGGAGCTCGCGGCTTCAACACGAAGTCAGACCCTCGTTCGGGAACAATTCGAAACCAATTTTTTCGGTCCTGTCAACATCATCAAAGCGGCCTTGCCCGTCATGCGAGAGCGGAGCGCAGGCCACATCATTACACTGACGGGAATAAGTGAGCGATTACAGTTACTAGCACTTTGCCCCAGCTAAACATATTTTCTAGCCGGCCACCTGGGTACCCCAGGTCTAGGTGTTTACTGCGCGTCCGGCTGGGCCCTCGAAGGCTTCTGCGACAGCCTCGCCTACGAAATCGCCCCGTTTAACATCAAAATGACCATCGTCCAGCCAAACCTCGAAATTAATGTCCTAACCAACCGCATCACTGCCGCCCCTCTCCTCTCTCAGTACTCCCCGCAGCAGAACCCCGCCCCACTCTCCCGCACCATCATCAGCGGGTTGCTCGACCGCCTTCCTCCCTCAGACTCCACCAACCCAATTTCGAGTTCACTGTCCTCCGCCACCGAAATCACATCCCTGACACCCAGCCTCCCACCCGAGATGCGCGCATCCCTCGTGGCGGAAACCGTTAACGCGATCACAGCGATCGGCGGGCACGATAACCCACCAGCAAGACATATCGTAGGGTTTGAAGGGATCGCCAGCGTGAAGGAGAAGCTGAAGACGGTGAGCGAGGAGCTGGAGGATTTCGTGGAGGTTAGTTGTGCTGTTGACATTGATGGGGGCGATAGGGAGGTGTCTGGTGGGCAGGAGAATGCGGTTGATTGAGGAGTCATGCTCAAGCTTCAGCTCCTGGAAGAAGTCAAAAGTATCATCAGATTCAGTCACGTTTGAATAGAAACAGATAGCTTCCGTTGAAAACATCGCTATGCCCAAATTTTCGTATGCATTTGCGAGCTACAGTCCTGCAATCCTGTACATCCTGCGACGCCCCACTATGTAACCCCATAAATCAACGGCCAAGCCCTGTACATCTGAAAGCCCCAGCCCTCGTCAATCACCCCAACGTTGCCGCACGAGCGTCAACCCCCCCACCTCCACTCACCCCCATCACCCACTCTAATACCTCCCCATATAAAAATGCCCAACCATCAACCCCTCCTCCTCATGATCGTCCGACACCCCCCTCACATAAATATCCCCCCTATACTCCCACCCCCAACCCCCCGCCTTCGGTACCTTCCCTCCATTCGCCTCCCGCACAAGATCAATCAGCCCGTTCGCCAACACAACAACATCCCCCCACCGCAGCTGGTAGTCCGCGTTGAGCATGCCAATGTACATGGAGGGATAGAATGCGGTTTCGGCGGTGCTGTAGGCGTCGTCGACGATGTCGGAGGGGCAGTAAACCAAAGCGTCGTTGAGCATTTGGTAGCAGGTGGAGACGATTTTGAAGCCGATGGCGGGACGGCCGTGGTGGACGTGAAAGGAGAGGTTGTGAGTGTCGATGAAGTCGGTGGTGGGTCTGCCTCGGGCGGTTATTGGTTTCGTTATGATGGGGAGAGAAGAGCATGCGATATTTGAAATATTCTGGTAGGCCTGGAGATGTCTGGTTAATTGACCGTTAGCAGGGGAGCCATCCGCCACGGTATTTGGAGCTGCAGCAGTGGAGGCTTTGGTGTTCAACGTCAGTGTTGCTGTGGTGGTATTGCTCAGAGATAGAGATAATTGCGGCGTTGGGACCGCGGAGTTATGTGAGATCCATGCTAAAACGAAGACAGAGATCCCAAGTAAATGCATTGGTAACAATGATGTAGCCTTTACAGATCGATACGAGTCCGAAGAATAGAATCAAAGACTTGGAAGAGACTATTGAGATAACGCTCCCTCAAGCAAGGAGTTATAGAGCGCGAGAGTTTACTAAGATACAACATGTCTCGCAGGAGTCTGGTGAGAATGAGGAGGGATTTATTATGCTCCCTAGTGTACTCTTGGAGGTTACCCTGCATAACGGTACACCTTCGGGTCATAGGTTAATTTCCTCACCTACCATAGACTAAACAGCAGGACTGCGAAATGGCGATATCCGAGCACTTGCGTGACATGAAGCAGAAAGGAAAGGCTTGCATCGAGATCTCAACGTGCTAGCTAACATCCTCCTCATTATGCATAGGCTAATCCCTTTGAGGCAAAGAACAAAATACCAGGAAGGACGGTAGCTCGTAAATGAATGACTTGGTGAGCAGCACTTGAGGTTGGCGGGAAGAGGAGTAGGAGATCGTTGCACTTGACGTCAAGCTTGTTTCAATAACAGACCAGTAATGATATTGGGGTGTTTCTCTTGGAAGAAGACCGTTTTATCGTCAATCGTTGCCGCGCTGAAGGCGCCGACTGCCCTTGGAAATCGAGTTTTATCAGGTGCAGCATCGGGTGATGGTCACGGTGTAGGAAGAGGCTTTACTTACCCGCGCCAACCCGCGCAAAATCGCCGAAGCGACACAGAGTTTGGCTAGTAGAATCCGCCATAGAAGGAATTGTAGACAGAGCTCCAGATAGAGTTCGGCACCGCGCATGAGGATGATCAGAGGGATGTCGTTCAAATGGGTGGCGCGGGGGCCATTCGAAGCGTGATAACAATATTGGTTGGCTAACTCCTCGGACTTGATCCTCGAACGAGATTCAGCCATAGCCGCTCGAAAAGTGACATGCGAAGCTAAGCACTGGAGCATCAGCCATGAGAACTAGGGATGCCGAGAATTTGAATATGTTCAACGATTCGCAGCGTATCGCTGCATAGGTGTCTCACACATTGTTGGGCAATCGAAATGCCCTTCCCGCAATAGTATAATTGGCCGTAGATTTTACAAATCGATCCTGGCCTAGGATGTGACACATTAGAAGAGTCGTTTTCTCGAATCCACCGGTGGACGTCATTCAACGGTAAAGCTCGCGGAAATCAAACCGCTCAGAAACTGAGCTGCTCCGAAACATGCCGTAACATCACAAGATGAACATGAACATCACTTTGGCGTTCCTACACCAGCAGCCTTGCTTTTCCGTCTTGCCTTTTTGTCTTTCGTACCAGTGGTGATGGGGCTTTTCTCAGCGCCCTTACTAACTTTCTTTCCGGGAGCAAAAGGTGTGATACTCTTTGTCTCAGGCGCTTCGGCCGGTTTTGTGGTGATTGATGTCTGTATTTTCAGTGCAGATTGAGGCGCAGGCTCTCGTGTTTTGGTCATTATGAACGACCCAGGCTCACCCACAAGGGGATTCTCGTCCATATATTCATTATTGTAGCGGAGAGACAGACTATAGGACTCGGCAAGCGTTTGTAAACCCAGATCGTCGGCTTCTGATGTTATCTTTGACGAGAGTGGTGTTTTAGAGCTTGCACTTGTCTCCTGTGTGCTCGGAGCTGGAGTGCTTTCGTTGCTCATCTGATTCACTTGTGTGCTGGTGGCAGAACTAAGGCTTTTAGGGGCCGCTGGAAGGTATGTATGGCCAAGGGAGGGTGTGAAGATCGGTAGTGCAGATGCAGTCGAGACGAGCTTGGTCACAAATGTGACGGTAGAGAGCTTCCGTTGTATTAGCCATAGCATATGTCTGATATCCATGCCGAAACAAACCATCCTATTGTTTATAATGCTGCCGAGAAACGGTGCCATGTATATATTCTCCCCAACAACAAAGTATGACCTGATAGGCAGGATCTCGTCCTCGGCTCCTTGTCTCTTCCTCCGAATCTGCTTACGGATAACCCAGACCCCACTGTTCTCTATTAGATGCCCATTGTCTGAAGGGTCCTGAGATATCATGAACTCCAAGCCTTGCATTGTTCTCAACGTTCCTTCAAAAGCCTCGCGCGTTTCGATGACGTGAGTCATACTTGCATTGTGAGTTGCTTGGGTAGTAAGTGCTTCGTTATTCGACGTTCGATCGAAGAAGGGAGAACGTGCGAAATAGTGAAGGACTGGGAAACAAATCAACTGGCATCCAACTTAAGCTTGGGGACCTTTTGTACCAGTATTCGTATGGATGCCTCCGACATCCTGAACATCTACCGCTGACCGCCACAATAGCTCGTCGAGAGGTGGCTCTTTAGTGGTTGACATATCCGGTCTGCTTCTTAGTAGGCAGCTACTAGCAAGTACATGTTCTCATGGTGGGTCGAATAATGAGAATGAATGCTTGGCATGTTTGTACATAGCCTTTGGACTCAACACAGTGTGTCAAGCTATGTGGGCATGAATGTAGATGAGAGTTGAAAACTGATAGGATGTAATCTATTTTGTTAGAGGTCTACTAGCGCTGGTCTTTTATGTTCTTTATGATTGATTACAACAACCAACCATGCATGCCCAAACAAAGCATACCCCAACCATAAAAGCTTGCAATTTGCGAGAAGTCTGGTTGATACATGGATACTTCGCAAGCAAGTGTTTTAGCTCATGAGATAAAAAGCTGAGACTCAAGGAGTTCATCGCCTCGCCATCACTCGCCTCACTCCCCATCCCCGTCACTCGATTCCTTGTCCATTTATTTTTCGATCAACCTTGAGTAATTTATCGAGATATGGAAGTAGGCTCGCACAGCATATGTCAAGATCGATATCCTCCTAATGGCGCTTGCCTTATATACGTAGGTTAGACCTATTTCAAAGTACTGCGGTAAGTATCGAATTGAGCAACATCATAGAAGATTCTTCACCTCCAGAGCTTTTTTTCTGACTGTACATAAATGCACTGTAAAGGATCTTAACGAGGAGGAATCCTGTTTGATCTGTGGATGATAATTCGTCAGATACACTATTGTGTATTGAAAATGTCGGTCTCATGTCGTGCAGACCATGATCTGACGAACCATCCCGGCTGGAGCACATAATTCGATCCTTCCAATACTCTACGGTTGCATACATAAGCATTTAGTCCGTGGATTGCATCTCAGTCTGTGCGACATAAACGAGAGAATTGGATAAAAACATGCTCAGAAGTCAGATATGCAATTTGACTTGAATGAAGCAACTTAGCAGATCCAGTCAGCACTTTGGCTATATTAGTCGATTGAGATAACTGGAGTAGATATCCGCCGACTGGCATGAGACATCTAATGGTTCTTCTTCAGCGGTTGAGGCACTCTGATCCTTAGGAAAGCCCGCAATCAAGGCGCTGGCACTTGGAAGGTCAAAAGGGTTCACTATTTGGCCACCCATTGCTGTCATGCTGCTTGTGGCAAAGCCATCAGAATCGGTGCAGAATAGGGCAAGTAAACGATCGACGGCGTCTCGCATTGCCTCTTGAGTGATTAGCATAGTAGCCATGTGCAGGCGAAAAGTAAAAGAAGCAGCCTTGAAAGTCTGGTGATAAACAAGCTTGTACTCGCTTTCTTCTTCAGTTGAAGTAGCCACAATGTGCGACTCGAGATTCCCAGCAGACACCTCACCGCTCGCCTGAAGCTTGTTTGATTTCTTTCTCTGCTGAAGGCCGTGCACTCGCATCCCAGCCATTACAATCCTTGTGAGTGAGGATTTGTTTTGTTGCTCAATACTCATGTCGTAATCCAAAACGCTGGAGGTTTCTCGTGGCGAAGAAGTACTTTCAACGCGATGCAAAGAAGAGCGCTTGCCGTTGATGAACGTCTCCCATCTAGACGGAGGTCGGGACAGCTCAAGGCTTTGGGTTGAGACTGTGCTAGATGCTCGCGATAAGCTACCTGTCGCCACTGGCCAAGGGTTAGAGGTATCTTTTGTAAGATTGGCGGATTTAAGTTGCTCTACAGTCCGTGTATCCGTGGGGACTCTATCGAAATTTGCCATTGCCTTCGAAACACGGTCCCCGCCACGCCTTTTGAGCCGTTTACTCTGCTGCGCTGCATCCTCGAATAAGGAAGAAATTTCCCTCCGTTTGCAAGGCGGCTTGTGAATATTGGTGTCGTCTCCTACGAATGGCGCAAGAAAATGCGCTACATTTGACTCGGGAACCAAAGGCGACTCTATTCGGGCAGCGTGAGTGAGAAGCTGCGAAGAGAGAGGTAGAGCATGGATCTTCCAAACGGTTGCCATGTGCGTCGCCTCTGTAGTAGATGTAAGAACTGACGAGCCAGGCGATGAAGGTATCGGGGACGGTAGATGTACTTTGGTACCTGCAGCCGGCGAAACAGTAGCATAAAGCAGTAATTCCGTGATGTTCGGCTTCGCGTTGATGCCATTGCTTGCCCTGTCGGTGACTTTCAAGAGAATGCCTCGCTCTAATTGCCCACTTGCACGCAGCCACCGTGGTTCCTCAGAACGATCTGGATCGACTTCGTTGTCCCTTGTGGGGAATAGAGAGTCCACAATCCATTGCTGTGTTGCCTCACTATGCACACATACGTCTAGTGATGGTCCCACTGCCAGGTATAGTGGTATGCTTGCGACATCTACCAAAGACAAGAAATTCAGCTCTGAGTCTACAGAGAGACATGGCCGTGGACTATCCCCATGACTCATAAGGTGGACATCTGTGCTTTGATTAGCATTTCCTCAACAGAACAACCGATCGTCTCACCATCAATCGCCTTCCTGGAATCATCGAAAGCAATGCTTCCATTCCAAATCTCCATTGAATCACTGTCGCATCTTGTGCCAGGCAATTGAATATTCTACAATCAGCATGAAGACATGTTGAGCACCAAAGTCGCCAGACGCGTGCCGAGACCGCGTTCGTACTCTAGATAATGTACCTATCTAACTAGGGTATGCTGTAATCAAGATATCTATAGAAGTCAAATAGGTAGTCCGAAACTCATTAGCATTTTGATATTACATCAATGATCATGTTGATAGAGATCAATACATCAACGCCTAGTTGTGATTGTAAAGAATTTATAAGGCTGTCTGCTATGTTATTTGAAGGTTCCGTTGTGTAAATTTCATCTACATGGGGCGGACAATCCTGCCCACCATGGTAGGTAGTTCTTGACAGTGCGCAGCCCTTAAACGTAGTCTCCATGAGCACATATATCCTTCGAAAGTAAAGAGTGATGGTAAGGGCCCGGGCTCATAGAAAAGCCCTTTAAATTGTTCGGAGCCAGTACCGCTGAATGCCAAAAGAGACGACATGCTGGTGATCCGCAGAGACCTGATCTACTTTGGCCAATCTACCACAACGTAGTCATGACCCCTGAAACCTAGAAGTCTTGCTCTTCTTGGAAAAACATCGTGAAACTTATTATAGTTCCATAGATCAAAAGTCCTCCGATTATCGACATGACCATAGCCGGGATAAGGATGAGGCCGCAGTGTGCTAGTAGTACTGGAAGGGCTAAACGAAGGTAGTCAGCGATTATATTACCAGAAGGGAATTTGATGCAACAGAGAAGCCTTACCAATACCCATCACAACGAGAAACCCAGTGCAAAACCTCCCAAAGTCTACTACCGCATTTCCAGCGCTCTCCATAAAGTCATCTGGATTCGAGCATCTCCCACATATCCAATTAGGTAGAGGTGCGAGGATGTATGTAGCCACGACCAAGAGGGGTAGGTAATTGTGGTAGAGCGCGGACGATAGGATAACGAGGAGAAAGCCGATAGCAAGGACCTTGGAGGAGTTAAACAAGCCTTAATCAAATCCAAACAGGGAGTTCTCTATACGAACGAAGGAGAGGGCGATGATGGTTTTGAGACCCGCGGCCATAGCTCCGGTCGCGTGCACTCAGCGCTGCGGTGAAATGGTGCTGGGCAGCATGCGCTGGATCTCGATATGCTTTCAGCGAGTTCGGAAATACGGATACTTGTGTGGTTGCTTTATCGAGAGCGTAATCGATTCCTCATTCTAAGTTGAAGCTGAATCGTTCCATCGTCGCCGCCTTGCAACGGAACTTGGCCGTTTTAGCGCTTGCAAGGGTTGGTCACACCCCTGTACGAGTTCACGTCGCCTTTCATTGCCTGAGCTCTCTCAACACCATACCGCGCATTTCTGACCTTCCTCCTCCAACAAATAACACCTTCGGAGCTCAGAGTAATACCTTGATGCTCTGAAATACCGACCATGTTCAGAAATAATTATGACAACGACTCTGTGACCTTGTGAGTAGTACCTGTTAGACCGAAGAACCTCGCTCACCAGGAGACCAGCTCGCCCCAAGGTCGTATATTTCAAGTTGAATACGCCTCAGAAGCAGTGAAGCAGGGATCAGTAGTTGTGGGAATAGTCAGCAAGACACATGCTGTCTTGATAGCACTGAAGGTATACGGTCCTGAAGCTCGGTTTTTTATTTCTGGATTTGTGGGTTAATTGATCGCATTCTAGCGCAATGCCGAAGAGCTTTCATCATATCAGAAAAAGGTCATAGCAATCGATGAGCACTTTGGTGTCGCTCTGGCTGGCCTTGCGTCCGATGCCCGCGTCCTCTCAAATTTCATGAAGCAACAAGCCCTCGGCTCCAAAATGACCTACGGCCGACCTGTTCCTATCGAGCGTATAGTCAATCAGATTGGTGAGCGCGCACAAACGAATACACAGCAATATGGCAAGCGACCATATGGGGTGGGCCTACTCATCGCAGGCGTGGACGATACCGGACCCCACCTCTTTGAGTTCCAGCCGTCAGGGATGACGCAGGAAATGGTAGCCTGTGCGATAGGGGCAAGAAGTCAGATGGCAAGGACTTATTTGGAGAGGCATCTTGATGAATTTGAATCTGCAAGTAGAGAGGAACTCTTGAAGCATGGGCTACGTGCGTTAAAAGAGAGCTTGTCACAAGATAAGGAATTGACCGTCGAGAACACTACCGTGGGGATAATAGGAAAGGGACCGGATGGGAAGAGGAAGATTGAGAGCTTCAAGCTCTATGACGGGCCGGAGATACAGCCACTGTTGGAAGCTACCTTAGAGAGCACTGACGCGCCTGCAGAGACCACCACGACAGAAGCAGCAGGGGATTCCATGGAGGTAGATACCTAGAGCATTGATTGAAAACAAGCCATTTATCCACAATATCTTCCTCGAAGCCCCTGATCTAATTGCTCCAGCAATGCACCGTGCTATGCGCGCTTGTAATAACAGGACAAACCAGGCCCAGAAAGCGACGTCACTGCTGGTTCCAATCCAGCTTCATCCTATCTTCGGAATTCTTGTACTCTCGTAATTGTGTCACCACTTCCTCCGCATCAAGCGCCTCCACCAGTATCCCGGCATTGCCTGGTGTAATGAACCTAGCGCTGACGGCAGTCCGGACCCATTGTAGGAGGCCATTGTAGTAACCCTCGACGTTGAATACTACAATTCCCTGGCCATGGATCCCCAGCTGGTTCCACGTGATAACCTCCATTAACTCCTCCAAGGTACCGTACCCGCCTGAAAGTGCGACAAACCCGCTGCCAGGCCCGCCTTCCATGACTTTCTTTGCCATCAACTGTTTTCGTGTATGCATATCCGGCACCACCGTGGTCCGGCCGTATACTTGATTATCTATCGTGTTCTTCGCGTCTGTAGCACTAGCTCCATTTTGCTCGTACTTGATGAGCGCCTCCGGTATTATGCCGTGCACTGCTTCAACTCCGGACAATGACACGAGCGTCCGCGCAATTTCTCCCATTATGCCAACAGTACCCCCTCCATAGACCAGTGATATTTGATGTGCATGGAACGCTTGGGCTAGTGATCGGGCTGCGGCGAGATGTGCGGGGGACGACCCAGGAGACGAGCCGCAACTAGAGAACAGTCAGTGGGGGTGCCGATGTAGTGATTGTAAACAGTGTGTACAAGACGCAGACGACTGGACCTCCAGACGGTCTGCTCGAAGGGCGAGATACCTCTGAACCGTGCGCTGAAGATACTGAGAGTGCAGAAGCCATGCCGCTTAAGATACCGTAACAGTTGTGAAGGTGCAGGTAAGAACGCCAAGGAGAGTATCTACAAGTATGTGTTGCTGACCGTTTAACCCATGAGAAAATGGTGAGAAATGATAAATGGATTTGTCGCTGATGCTGGGTACAGACAAACAGAGCCAAACTTCATGCGGGAAGGGCTGAGGTTTAGTGAAGGCAGATCGACCATGCCAGATTATATATCATAGCGAGAAGATTCCTGGTCCCTGAAGCACCTTGTCTGCTTTCCTTAGGGTGGAGTGATAACCAGAGTAGAGACCAATGCTGTCCTCGTTGGGTCTTACCGGCCAGTGAGGTACATTGAATTATCTGATAGACTCGCACAAGACTAGAGATTGATGCAATAAGACCAACAGCAACCTTTCGACCCCTTAAACACGTAAATATACGAATCGTAGCTCGAAAGGTAGTACGTATGTATACAAGTCTAATCCTTGGACACCTCTCTTCTTTCAGTCAAACTCTACTGTTCTCTTGTGATCGGGCATCCCCTCCTGATCAAGCCAAGAAAAAAAAAACCAATTCCCAAACTTACAATATACTCTCATTAGAGTGCATTGATTTTGCTAGACCACACCCATCGAACTCCCAATTATAGGGTAAACTCTACCACGTTGTCTCTTCTAAATCCTCTATCTGGGAAACCGAGGATAAATAGTCCTCTTCAAACATTTCCTTCGTTATCAAGCGTTCTGCCACAACAAACCCTCGTGACCTCGCCGTCTGCAATGGAGGAAACACCGGGTGCTGGGCAATCCGGACGCGGTCTCAGCGTTCACGACATTCAACGTACGGACGCAAAGGGCTGTCGCTGACCTGCCACTCTCCATGTACCCGCTCGTGCTACCTTACCATTGGCACTCGTACTACGAGGCGTATTCCCGTATCAAACAAGACCTTTTTTTCCTCACCGTAGAGGGCAAGCTAGAGGGCAAGCATTGTCTGTATTCTGCTTCATATACACTGATCCAGTCCACATCAGAGCGACATGACGCCATAATTTCCATAGAACCTCCACCCTATAATGGAGCCATGCGAAGTGAAGATCGTAGCAAGTCCCGGTGATTCTGGCCTGAGCAAGTTCTTTCAAAACATCTCTTAGTACTTGAATAAAGGAGAAATGTAGAGCTTTGCGCTTAGCTTGTCACAGTTGTTCCTAGTCATTGTATCTGCTCTATTCTCCTGTGAGCTGTGTCTTCAAGCGATGCTGTCGACAATTCCCTTTCTTTGGTTGCTGGCTGGAAGAAAGACCTGTGGATTCTTGCATGTGGTCTAGAGTATATGCCGAGTAGGTGGATGCCAGAACTGTAACAGAGGGGTGTGAAAAGCCGTTGAAACAATCGGTCACTATAATTATTTCTCAATCGACAAAAAGACATTTTTACCCTCAAACAGTATAATGGTTAGTTCAGCCCATTCGAAAACATTGAGCGATCAAGGACTTGGACACAGAGAGATGGAATTGAACCAATAGTGATTCATCATATGCAAAATGCCACTTCGTCTGTTAGGGTGTTGTAGTAATTGAAATACTCTGGGTTAAGGAGTTCCTAAGCCTGGCACGACCACCTCTACAGTGCGGTAGTAAGCCTGAGAGCGCTTTCAATTTGACCATCTGATCACCGACTAAAACGAAATCAATTGATCCATGTTGTTATGACATTCTGATCAGACATCTCGAATTCTACTAAATATCGATGTGGAAACCCCGCTAGATACTGTGCCATATTCTATCGTCGATCAGGGTCCTCCAAGTTCCAACCTACAGTACAAATCCTCGAGGCCGCCAACGTCAACAGAATTTGCAGCCTGTCTGGGAGTATCGGAATGTCTCGAGCAGTCCAGCCCGGTGATGCTGCTGGCGCAGGAGCAGACCAGGAATCTGGATTGAGTGTGAGAGCTTGGTCATCTTGACTCTCCTTGGCTTGCTATAGATCAATGCTAACAACGTCTAGTCTACAGTCAAATCTGTGGGTCAAGGCATTATCATCTTCCTTGCCGCACAGTACGCAATCTCCTATTTCACTGGAGGTAACAAAGGTGCAAGTACCACTGGGAGCTCTGGCGTACCTGCCTTTGAGGCGAGGCCAGATGGCAGTGACGCAATAGCCAACTACAACCCAATACCGCAGATGATTGCACCGATATGGCCCATGAATAGTACTTTGGACATGAGCATCTATGTCTCCCCGTCCTTGGGCATGCCGGCGTTGAGCACCATGAAGCGAGAGGCTCTGGTCCTGGAAGAGAAGGGTTTCACTCTTGGCGAATGGAAAGAAAACCGTGAGATCGATGCAACAATTGCAGTGCCTACAGAAGTGCAGAAGAACGGTACTTTATGGGCCCACTTCTACATCGCTCTGCAAGGTCACCCTCTTGACCCGACCACCAAGAACTATAATGTTTCCAATGCTCTCCACTTCTTTCGCCCATTGAATCATGTGCTGCCAAAAAAGAAAGTTGCAAAGACAAGAAAACTCTTGGGTGATGCTATAGACGCAAATGGGGAAGTGAAAGAGGAGGACAAAGGCCCTGTATTTGCGTCTTATTACCACCCCAACTTTACCATGTCATTCATCCCCGACTCTGGGACTCAGAACTATGCGGGCATGCATCCAGCCGTTCGCCAGCATGTACAGCTTGAGACCACTGGAGCTCGAGATGCTTCTGGTCAGAATGGATGGTATTACCCAATCCTATTCGTAAACACCTTTTGGCAGCTCAGAGACCATATGACCGAACTGAATTCCACCGTGAAGACCTTGCCTCTTCACATAACTTTGAATAATTTGAACAATTGGAAATTCAGTCTTTACGCAAGTATAGATGAGGGTATGAAGCAGAACCATAAACAAGCTGCGAGTGGTGGACCCATGCCTGCAGGTGGAGATGGCAGCGAATTTGAGGAATTCAAGCGAGTGCTAATCGATACAAACGTCTACTTGCTCTCGACTACAGCAATTGTGAGCGTGCTTCACATGATTTTCGAGGCCCTTGCTTTTAAAAGCGATATTGTAAGTCTTCTATCCGCTCTGTCAAAAGCATAGTCTAACTGGCTTTTTGCAGTCTCATTGGCGCCACAAGAAAGACAACGTCGGTATATCCGTTCGAACGATTCTTGCCAACGTCTTCATGCAGACTATCATCTTCCTTTATCTTGTTGACAATAGCGATGGAACCTCATGGATGATCCTCTTCGGCCAAGGCATGGGTATCCTACTCGAAGCCTGGAAGATCACGAAGACCGTTGATGTTCGACTCCGCCCGGCAGCAGAAGGATCCTGGCTTCCGTACAAGGTCACTTTCGAGGACAAGCACAAGCTTTCAGAAACCGAAGCTAAGACTAAAGAGTACGATGAGATTGCGTTCAGATATCTCTATCTCGTTGCAATACCGTTGCTTGGCGCCTACGCTGTATACAGTGTACTCTATGACTCACACAAGAGTTGGTATAGCTTTGTCATCACTACACTTGTAGGCAGCGTGTATGCGTATGGATTCTTGATGATGGTGCCGAGTCTGTACATCAACTACCGGCTAAAGGTCCGTGATCTCACCAGCTCTCTATGCTACAGCTTCATCTGCTAATCATTTCACAACAGAGCGTTGCGCATATGCCGGCCAAAGCCATGACCTACAAGTTCTTGAACACCTTCATCGACGATCTATTCGCCTTCACAATTAAGATGCCAACCCTACATCGTCTCGCTACCCTCCGAGACGACGTTATCTTCTTTGTCTACCTCTACCAGAGCTGGGCCTATAAAGTCGACTATAAGAGAGTCAACGAGTTTGGGCAAGGAGGCGACGATGAGGAGGTGGAAGAAAAGGTTGCCAACAAGCCCTCGGCTGCCCCGGCTGGTGAAGATGCCGAAGCGGCAGAGAAAGTCACTGGGACGGAGAAGGGTGCGGCGAAGAAGCGGAAATATGGTAAGTTTGCATCTTGGGTTTTACTGTGATGAGATGAACTGGTATAGACACTTTTCCATTCAGTTGCTAAGAATTGAAACGGTTGTCAACGTCGTCTTCCCTGAGCTTGTATATCTGCCCTTACTCATGATTCTTGCTCGAAGACCCTTCCATATATCAAGAGCCATATCCTGTCTGAAAGCTCACAGAAATAGACGCTATTTAAGAAATGTGCAATATTCAACCACATCAAACGATGATCGAGCAAGTTAGGATTGAGATCATGTCAGAATGAGGTGTTAAGAGTCGGCAGTCTAACGCTGATTGGAAATGAACGATCACCACAATTCATTATCGCTAACACTTCGTTGCAGACGGCGCTAAAACCTATAACAACCCTTCTTGCCACCGTTTAACCTCAACCTCGTTTATACTCATGTTCGCTTAGTTCTTGATACTATTTTGACTTGAACAAAGCTCGCAGCATAGAGACGTCGCCAATCTTCTGATCAGACTGATCGCTCTTAATAACTAAACACTCTGATCTTCTTTTTCCGTTTGCTCGGTTGGTCGTCAGTCATCTCAGTACTGAACTCGCTTTTCTTGTGCGCCTGTTGATCGCCAATAGTCAAGATCAAGACACTACCAATCGGAAAGAACGCCTTTGACCGCTCAGGACCTCACCCCCTTTTCTCTCCGACTTGTTCAGTTACCATCTAGTCCTTCAACTTTCTAGCACCAGACCATCTTCCTATTCTGCCTCAAATTGATTGTTCGACCAACCAGCATGGAGGAACAGGAGGCTTTGAGGACTGAGTATGCTGCTAGGGAGAACGACCGGCTTATAGCCGTCCGTACTGGCGGTCCTGCATTACTTGCCTGGGACAAGCTGCGAAAGCGGCAGGATATCGCCCGCCCACGCATGGAGGCCATGCTAAGGAGCCTGTCGCGCCACAGAGCTCATGTTACAGAATTAACCGTCAGCCTCAGTGAGAAAGCTGCCACCAACACCAGCCACGACGACGCGAGTCAGCTTAACGTTTTCACCGAAATATGGCAACTCGTGGCGGCGACAGAAACCCTTCTCAGCATGCAGAAACGTGCAAGGGTCGCGGGCGCCTCGTACTACCGTCTTGGAGAAAAGACTAGCAAAGCACAAAAGACCGCCAAGAAGAACCACCAGACTCCCATCCGGGACGCTCACAAGGCTCTAACAGAGACGAGGGAACGAATGGAACTTCTCGGAATGGAGATCCCAGAAGATAATTTTGCAGATTGGGGGCAGGAGCAAGAGGAAGCACTGAGGCGGCAGCAAGCGGCGGAAGGAGGACCGGAGACGGCAGCGAAGCCAAAGAAGCAGGCCAGCGGGGCACTAGCAATGACAGAGCTCATCGACGAGCTGGGCAAGATCGAAGCAGCAGTTCCTGGCACGGACAAGCTATGGCGGGCCCTGGAGGGAACGACCGAGGGACGGCCTAAGCGAAAACCCAAGAAGTCATCACAGCCAAGACGAATATTCGACTTCGATGGATCTTATTTGCACGAGCCAGTCGAGGATGGGAGCTGGGACGTTCCGGGCCCGGAAAAAACCGCTTGGGATCGTACGCACGCCCCTCTCGGGACCATTTTCGAAACCGACGCCGAGATCTAGGGCGAAGGCCATGGAGGCCAGGGCGGCTCTGGAGCTGATGGACTGACGTGGAGGATGAGATGGTGATTGGGGCCCTAAGATCAACTGTCCTACGAGCAGGACTGCTAAATTGACACATGTATTTCTAGAAAAGTGGAAGGGGGAACGTATGAGTGGCCCTTTGTGTATTCGTTGATGTCTCCCAATGAATGAGAGAGTTCCTTTGCTATCCGAAAATTGTACTTGATGCAAACGGTGAATTACCTTGCTGACCTGCCATGTTTTCAATATGCCAATGAGACTTCTCGTGCGATAGTAGCCCCTGTATAACGACGATATATCAACTAAAGGGTGGTGAGACTAGATCTTTTGCTTGGTTCGGTCGTGCCGGCATTGTGGAATTGTTTGGCAAGCGAACCTCTGGAGGATGGGGTTATTTGGATGGTAGGACTTCAAGGCTAGGTAGAGCGCTTTCCAACGCTCGGTTTTCTCACATTATCGTTCCGTCATCAGTGGTGTTGGATTCTCGAAAGACGGTCCTGCCGAGATATTTTATTCGGATGAGCAATGCTACACTTCCTCCCCCCTATTACGCCTCTCAGAAGAACCTCCACCAAATAAGTATTATCATCACCAGCCCCACTCCCGCAATAGGCCCATACTGCTTGAGCAGCAACTCCCAATTTATCCTCACGGCCGCCCTCCTGTACTTCTTACTATCCTCCCTCAACCGCCCGCTCATCTCCCCCATCCTCTCCAAACTATCCCCTCTGTACAGCAGATCCTCGATATTCTTCGTCATTACTTTCGTCACGTCTCGCAATTCATCGTTTAGCTTATCTAGGTTCTGCGACGCTCGGCTGTCTTGGTAAGTTTTTTTCGTGCGCTGCATGAAGGTGTCGAACTCGACAAAGGCGTAGGGGCGGCAGGTGGGCGAGTTGTATTGCGATGAGGGGTAGGTGGTGGTGAACTCGTTGGATAGGTCGGAGAGGTAGGTGAAGGCTAGTTTGCGGGGATAGGAGCGGTCGCAGATTGTGAGGAAGACGAGGGAGTCAGAGATTAGGTAGCTGGACATGGAGCTGTTAGAGGGGCTTGGTGCTGTTTGGGGGTGGTGGAGGGGCGCATGAGTGGACATTGTGCATTACGATGGAAGAGGGGCGAAGTACTGGAGAGTGTATTTGCCCGCTTCTATGCTGGCTTGGGGCTCGGAGTTGCGGTTCAGTCGCCGTATAACCATCTTCGCATTTGATTTAGGCTCGGAGAGCTCAGCTTCTGACTGTTGCGCCGCTTGTTACTCGCCATATTATGGCTGGACGAGGGATCTAGGGTAGAGATGTACCTGCTCATCATCGACCGAGGCCGCCAGCATAAGGCCTACAAAACAAATTAGTAAAGGTGACCATAAACAGCATATCTGCGAGATACATGCCATCAATCCTCGCTATCTGTGTCGATAAAACCATGCTGTCTCCATACAACCCTTTGCAAGTCTGTCGCAAGGGACTCTGGCTCGGAAGAACTTTCGAATAAAAAGATCCTTCCCAAACTGGGTCAAGAAATGGCTGGTGTACAGTATGGACAGAACTGTTTGAAGACGAATATAAGAGTTGTAGCTCCCCTGTCGGTCACTCTATCGGCCATTAGCGTAGTAGGGAGTTATTGAGCTAAGCCCTGCCGCCCTAGCTTAGCCCACAAAGCGTTAGATCACCAGATTTCGGTCAAACAATCATCCGTCATCCTCCAACAACATGGCACCACGGAATAACTATTATCCGAACACACCACTGCGTAGCTACGCATTGGACGAGCCTTCAGCAAACGAATCGTCCATTTTCTCAAGCAGATCAGTGGAAAGCTTACGTGGTTCTTCTTTCATGGGGGGGAAGGCTGGGCGGTATGGGTCCAAGAGAACTCAGGGAGAAAATCGGGGTTCCTAGCTGTGCCCTGGGGTTTTGACGAGTCAAAACATCAAGAAGAGCACCTTGAATCGGCGCGAATCGCGCGTGACTTCGAATACAACACTTACGAACGCGCCCGAGAGCTCATGATCCACTTCGCGTTTCTACCAAAGTACGATTCGTTCAAGATAGCTTCATCTAAAGACAAGATGGCAAAAGGCAACGACATCTTGACCAGTCCGGACTCCATCCTTGTCGGCGCTGACCTTATAGTAAGTCTGCAATCTGACCTCACCAACAACCTATTACTTCACCTCACCTTGCTGACGTATATTCAAGAAATTCCTTGCCGACCCAGCTACCTGGGCTCATTTTGACGAAAACGACAAAGCCCGAATCCGAAACCTCATTCCCGCTCACATCCCAGTCGACGGCGAAGGCCTTCCTACCAAGGAATGGCTCAAATACAGCCCCGACTGGCAACAAGCCGTCCGCCTACATCAAGCTGACCTTAAAGCCGGCCGCATGGATCCTGAATGGCTAGCGCAAGCAGCACAAGCAATGGAGGAACGCGCCGAAGGCGAATTCGATGACTGGAAGGAGAAGAACTTCGAAGAATACTGGGGACAAAAGGCGAAACCGCCGGCTACGAAAGGCGCAAAGGCGGGAGGGCGTGGTGCGAAGGTGGGAGGAAATAATGCAAAGCCGGGACGCAGCAGTGCAAAGCCGGGACGCAGTAGTGCAAAGATGGGCGCAGCCGAAGGAGGTAAAGGGAGTACCTCCTTACGATTCCCTCAGATGGTCCAGGGCGGTGTATTTGAAGTTGGGGATGTGTTGAGCTATTCGAGGCTGTATGTTCAGAACGGAGGTGCCTCAAATGTTCTGGTAGAGAAGCGCGTTAAGGTGAGTCTGACCTCAAGCTGGTCATACCATACGTTGAGCTAATCCACCTTAGGTTGTCGCCATCAACACTGACAAGGGTCTCTTCACCTGTGCCATCCCACCCGGTACCTCTACCCTACCCCAGATTATCACAGATTCAGACTCAGCTTCCTCCCAAACTCTCCCAGACAACTGCATTACATATGAGACAAATTCTACCATCGCCTTCGCCACAAAAATCATTGACATCGATGGTCGTATTGATTCGGGCAGCTTGGGCAGAATACGTACCGCTTGGGAGGATATACAATGCTACCGAAGCGGAAACCTCATGGGCAGTCTCTTCGACTTGCGTGAGCTACATTATCTGTCCTTGAATTCTTAGGGATGGCTTGAAGCTGCGGGGCTGGGTCTAGCTACGAATTTTGTTGCATACATCATGTTTTCCTTATGTACTGCTGGTAGCATGGAAGATACCCCTAAGGCGATATTTGTGCGAGCGAGGCGTTGAGATGGATACTTGTTAGCAAAGATTTCTAGGAAAAGTTATCATACGGTGCTTTTAGATCAGATCAGTTCGAATCTGGATCTTCTGCCACTGCTCTCGGTCTCATCAGCAGCTTTGCCTCATGTCATCTCTCCAGTGGACCTTGCCTACGGCTGGCAACAGCCATGATGCCCCTGTGAGCGAAGAATTTCCCATGCGTAGAATAGCGTCATGGGGATTGGGTCCTGCAGTTTTTAGCAGTGAGTTCTTCAAGGAATATACCTGTTCAACTGCATCTATGGACCTTGGAGATCCCCAAACCCTTCCCTATCACCAACACCAACACCAACAACCAGCCCATCCACCCAAATAGAAAACCCCGTCCTTACCCATCTACACCACGTCCTCTACACCCTCCCATCGACAACACTCATATCTCATCCTCCTCCTCATCAAAATCATCCATGTCCTCCGCCCCCATCTCATATAGAATCCTCCCTCCCACGCCTACCCCCTTCTGCGCATCAAAATACGGCAGCACCACCCCCTCCCTCACCTTTCTCTGCGCCTCCGTAATTCCTAGCTCGAAGGTGGCGCCTGATACTTCTGGCCCCCGCCCCCTTTCTTCCTGAGGTGACACTTCTCTGCGGAAAGAGGGGTGGTCGTCTAACAAGATGATTCTTCCCTTCGGATCGGTGGTGGCAGTGGGGAAATAGAACTGCTCCAAGACACCTCGACCGCTCTTCCGCCTGTACTCCATCTCCAGCACCAGGCCCCCATCGCCGTTGCCGCCCATCCCCACCACCACCCCTTCTTTCTCCTCGTCCAGACCAAAAACAGGTTCCGGGAGTGACTTGTCCTTTGCTCGTTTCCTGGCTAGAACGTGGGAGAATGAGTGGAGGGTGAAGATCGTGGTGACGAGGTATTTTAGGAGGGTTAGGGGGGAGGGTGCGTATGGGTTATGAGATACGGAGGCGGGGATGTGGAGGGGGAGTGGGAGCGGGATGTCGGTGTGGTAGATTGCTAGAAGGGTTGTGTGGGGGGTGGAGAGGAGGGAGGAGAGGAAGGCGGGGAGGTGGACAGTGGGGGTTGTGCAGATGGGGTGGAGGGTGTCGATGATGATTAGGGTTTCTTTGTGGGGAGGGAATGTTAGTGACTGGGTATTGCTCATAGAGGGGAAAAAGGGGGGGTGCAACTTTTTGACTGCGAGCAAAATTCCAGAACCTCCTTTTGCACTGCTTCGTGATTTTTCCGTCGAGCTTTCACAGCATGCGTGACCCCAGGTGGGGGAGAAAGGGTCTCGTATGAAATGAAGACGGTGCTCGTCTTTGATAGCTATTCCCACATCTCAGCACAAATCCCAATTCAAAACCAGAAAAACAAAAATCGAATTCATCACCCATGAGAGAGAAGAAACATACAAACCTGAGCATTCAAAACATAGTGTCTCACAAGAGGCTTGGCGGATTGTTCCACCGAGTCGAGAATTAGAGTGAAGGGTGAGGCCCCATCGCGGAGGGTGAGGAGTTTTTGGATTAGAAGGAGATTGTGGATGCGGCGGTGGGGAAGAGAGGTGTCGGTCATGGTGATGAGGGTTGGGGAGGAAGGGAGATGAGAGGAAATATTTGTAGAGGTGAAAGATTTGTAGGGATAGATTCTGGTAGAGGTTAGGGAATCATAACCGGTTGGTGGGACATTTGTAGCATCATATTCTGTAGAGGACGTAGAAGATATGGAGAACGTATGAGGGGTGGTTTCCGTTCATCGGAATACTCTTGTCTAATGCCGTATAATATGCAGAGTGTATATTGGATGTAAACTGAATTGGTTCTCGCTTGTGAAGTCAAATCTACGTAAACCCTAACTGCTTCCCAGAGCCGTAGTCTCTGAGTTATGGCCAGATACCGTTCAAATGCAGCGGCTTGCTGGACAAAAGCCTCACAAATATACGAACTCGGCCGTTCGGAAATGGAAAAATAATCTTTCTGGTGGAATGTCTGTCATGAATATGTTGTATAAGTGGGCTTCACCCGCAAAGGACTATGGCCTGAGATCGGACACCTTCAAAGCTATCCTACAGAAACAAGGCTCCAATGTTATTACTACACCCATGGGCCGTGAGTGCCTTCGTAGTAGACCCTCGGACCGAGATCCTAGTCGATGCCAGCACCTTCGCTAAAACAATGTGGTCTGGACGCGTACGCTTGAAGATGCACTCTATATCATACACGCATCACTTGTCCTCCCTTTCGCCACCAAGCTCCTCAGCTCAACCATGACTATCTGCTTGGGCTCAAGGGCCTATTGAATCCACCAACGCGATTCATATATTGCCTGTACTCGGTCTTCTTCTCTTTTCTAACACCGTATACATTGTTCCCCGGCACTTTGGTATTCTTCGTGGTTTTGAACGTTGCAAAGCCCATCATTTTCCGCATGAGAGCTATTTCAGGGTCCGAGTCCACGTCCATGGCCGTGGTGGGGTTAGAGTCGGTAGGGGGAGATTTGATACCGTTTGTGGCTGGAGGTGAGCTATCAGCCATGGCCGTTTGGGGGTTGCGTTCGGGATTTGGCCGAGATGGCTTTCGTGGCTCAGTAGGGGGTAGGGATTTTGGAGGAGGAGGCTTTGTGGTGGGATTTAGAGGCTGTGTTCTTGCGGGTGTAACTTTCGATAGCGGATCTCGTGGCGGAGAACGCGCGCGAGTGGGAGGCTTGTCTTTACGTGGTGGCGAGCGCGAGCGGGTATGATGGCGAGTAGCATCTTTAAACAAATCAGTATATCTCCTGGCGTATTCATCAGAATCTCTATATTGCTCACCTCGCCGTGACCTATGCCTCTCCCTGCTCGTCGTGCGCTCCCTATCCTTCCTGTCCCTCTCCCCACCCCTCTCGCCATTCCGATATCTTCCCCCGTCCCTCTCCCGTGACCGGCTCCTGTCCCGCCGTTTATCCGTTCTGTCCCTCGATCTTGATCTCCGCCTTCCGTCCTCGCGTCGATGGTCCCGGTCTCTATCGTCTCTCCCATCTCGCCCATTTCTCGTCTCTTTAGTCAGGCTGTATTTGCGATCGGTGTCTTTGGCTCTGGATGAGTCACGCTCCCACATCGCTGAGCTGTCGGTGCGCTTCGCGCGCTTTGCCGGTGGCTCTGCCATAGATTGATTGGGGTTGACGAGAGGACGGTGGATCGGACGTGTCAGCGTCACTCGAGCTAAGCTATAACCGCCAGATGGCGCTTGGACTTGAGGAGTCAAAGCTTGAGAAATGGCCGTGGTCCCCGCAGCGCCTCTAAACTCCGAAGTGCTGCCGCTCGGGAAACACTGAGCAAAAGCTTCGAAACCTTTCCCTACATCGGCAGCAAGATGTTCTACTTTATCACGATGAGTCTGTGGAAGATGGTGATTCGGTGACTGGGCTGGTTCGGGGGATTGTGATGTGAACTTCCTCTTTGCCCTGAGCTTGAAGGAAACTTTTGCCCGATTTGCTTCGTCCATGCTTGCGATACGGTGACCAGAATTGCTGTTCGCGCAAGCATCAACAACGGCAGATCTGACTCAGTATCGTCGTTTTATGAAAGGACATGAAGGTCAGGCGAAACTCCTCTTGGTATTTCAAGCCGAGGAGCTCGGGGTCCTGCGCGAGGTTTGTGTTGGCTCGTTTTGGAAGAAGTTCCATTCACTCGATAGTGTTTAAAGGGGGAAAGGCTTACAGATCCGAGGCTGACTCGAGATATCATTTCACATCACAGCACCCAACTGCTGTGCGGTTCTCTAATTCTACTCTACCGTTACTATTAGGCACATGCGTTTATATTGTGTATATGATGAAGTACTGAGTGACATGTCGGCTGTATCCAGACAATCGCCAATAGACTCGAAAATCATCCCCTTTATCAAGTCCTTGGTAGAGAAGCGCTTTCGAATATCTGCGCAACTCGAAGAAAGTTATTGAGGCGCTGACCTACTCCCAGGAATCCTGCAAACGCCACCAAACATACCCGGAAAGAAGGCCAAGGCAAGGAGTGAGTGTGAAGCCTCAACCGTATCCAGAAGGAAAGGTAAGTAAGTATCAGTGTATCAGACAATGCAAAGATCTTATACAGAAGTACTACAAGGAAGTACCAAACTAAGGCGAATGGTGTGAAGTATTTGTACGGCTCGGGGTAGACTATATCGGTAAGTCCAGCTTAAAAAGGCCTCAATTGCCTATTGGAAATATCATCGTGACTTCGTGGTCGAGAATTTATGACTCGTAAGGTAAGTGGAACTGGGGGAAGCGGCTTTGTTGTGCCAACGAGACTGTCATCGGACTTAAGTTCAGGTGTGGTGGGTCCACCGATCGCCCAGATTGAGGGACCTCCTTCAGATCTGGTCATTGACGCCGGATCGGGAATCTGTGCTTTACCAGGTTGGTTTGGCATGGGAAGAGTTTTATTGATAGAGACATGGTAGTGATCCATAGGCCGGGTAAAGATGGTACTACTACCTGTAGAAGAAGGCCGCAAGGAGGACGTAAGCTGAAGGGGCAAGTGCAGTGAGGGAGAAGCGGGTTCTTGCTCAACAGGGTCTAGAGCTCGATGCAAATAGCTTAGGCGGAGTCCTATCTGCACGGTAGCGCTACTCTGTCCGGAGAAGCCTCGCTCACGGGCTCGGGAGATTGGAGGTGGAGGCTGGATAGGACCTTCGGTATCTTGAGACATAGTCGTGCTGGTAGACGTGCGTACAATAGCAGATGCAGATGTGGGATAAACCGAGTAATTTGGTCGATTCTGCGTCGCTGACCGCGACGCTATTGCTCGGGGGGGCTGTGCAAGTGGGCTTGTTTGAGGCACAGGAGGTTCGGTGGAAAAGTTCAGGTGCTCGAAATGGGCTCTGGATGAAGTTGATCGATTTGGTAATAGAGTTGGTAATACATCTGGATACCTCTCAGATTGTACGGTGAACTCGTCCGTACTTTCGCGGAAGCTTTTCTGACGAAGGATAGGCGAACTGATATGCATTTTCATGTCCAGGTCACTGGGTCCGAAGATTCTCAAACGTCGCTTCTGAGACCACGGAGTCGCCATGGCTCTAATAGCAAACCTGTCCGCATTGGATCGAAGGAAAACATGGAGGACACCGTTGATTATGCCGAAAAGGTTGAGAGCGACCTCTGCAATCTGAGATGTACGAATGGCTGGCCTGTGGGTCGCGATTGAGATGTAGTAAGGTAAGATGAGCGCCTATCCAACTTTAGCATGTAGCCATCTATATTTGTGGTCGGGTACCATACTAAGAGCACAATGCTAGGCACAAGATAATACACGACTCGAGCCGCCGCGATTCGCTCATCACGATCCGTCTGGAGTCTCCTTAGTAATTGTAGTGTAATCACAAGAGCACAAAGACTGTATGTGAAGATCAGGGACGTTGCGATGACGATTCCAAGCTCTGCGTAGGTTGCGGTCCACCAGATCAAGCTCGCTAGACACGGGCCCTTGCTCTGAGAGAAATTGGAGGGAGTCCAAGTAAGAAGTGTCAATATGGGCACGGCAGCAAGACAAAGAGGAATATTCCATTTCCCCCGGGGATGAAAGCGTGCCCTCTGAAGCGATCGAAAGGTGGTTTCTAGGCCGAAGACTACCATCGCGTATGGAACAATCCATAGTGCTGTTCACATTTAGACATGGACTGACGGCATTGTGATCAGGGACATCATACCAGGCCAGACAACCTGTGCTGTCGCTTTACAATCAAATGATGTTACTTCTTCAAACGTGCTACTTTGTATCCCGATAAATATTGCCTCTTGGACGACGACCACTATTGATATGATGAATGGAAACATCTCCGCCGGATGTAGCGTCAGGCGAGAGTGACTGGGATTCCTATTCATTGTTAGTGGTATAATAGCGTATCTCTCAAGTTATTGACTTACCGGGAATCCAAGGAAAGCTTCCGGACCCTAGCTGGCCACGCATCGTGTATGATGTTGGCGATCACCAACAGAGCGAAGACGAGATTGAAGCCTCCAAGTATTGTGATCGCCAATCTGAACGTAAGACCCCCTTCGAGAATCCATTTGTTGCTGAGTGTTTGGATCATAGCACTCTTCTCGGCCTTGCCTCGAGAGATAAGCATAGCGGAGACGAGCTTTGACATTGCTGCTAACGGATCACCCAACGATCGTCCCACAAGAATAATTTAGATTGACTTTATTGTCATTAGCGATGTAAAAGGAATTCTCAAGAGGGACAAGAAGGAAGTTCAGCGATGTAGTAGGATGAGAACCAGCTCAGACAATCAAAAGCAGGGACTGATCCAGTCAGCGAAGGGAGGAACAGCACGTTCGAAGACCAAGCTGACCATTGAACGCGGGGGGAACGCATGAAATATGAGTACAGAAACTTCATGCATGATTCTTTAAGTCTGCGAAGTGATCACGGCATCATGACTTGGCGGATGGGCTGTTATCCGAGCTCCTTGAAGATCTATTAGATTTTCTGGTTGTACCCGGTTTCGGCGGCATCCACATCTTTATAAACGGCGACGGTTTGAGCCGGAGAGGGGTGGTATATCATCCAACAATATGGGCTCGCTCGACGTGTCGGACCCAGGCTGCATTACGGCTCATGTAGGTACGTTATGGAGGGGCCCCACGGTCGAAGCCTGGGGAAAGGGCTGATGTTCGAGTAGAAGGCCATGGGACATCTCGATCAACCTCAAGCAAGTAACCCTTGAAGCATTGATACTCGACACACTGTCGGTAGGAGAGGTAAGCAGCGCATAAAGTTCGTCTAGAATAGCTATCGAAGAGAGCGGGGAGCTGAAACTCGAAATGCTTAGGACAACAAAATGATTGCCCACTTGAGGTTCTTGAAAGCGCTACGCTACAAGTAGCGTAGCAGCATGCGGTATGTACCGACCACCATCCACCCCCTTCACCTTGAGGAACCTTCTGCAACATGAGCTGCCTTAAACTTTTGTTCGTCCCTCCTAACCTTGCCATTACAACCTTCAACACCCCGACGAAGAATGAAAACCGTACAACTTCTGTTGTCCGGGAAAAAAACACAAGGAAAAGGCTCGACAGCAAAAGCCACCTGTGAGTAGCCCGGAAATGGACAGCTCATGTGTACGAAAATACCTCGACGACCGTAAGGAGCTCCGCCGTAGGTGAATGGGTGATGCCTAGGGATTGCCAGGGCGTGCTCGATATGGTGTCCTCTCGCTCATCTTAGGTTGAGCGTCCCTCGGCCAATTTTTCTTCCGCCACCTCGCCATCCTCATCCGACTCATCGTCTTCTTTTGTTTCTTCGCCTTCTTCCGGCCCGCCGTCCTCTTCCGAATCATCGTCCTCATCCGTGCTATCTTCTTCGTCCTCCTCTTCCTCTGATGTTTCTGTTTCCGAATCGGACGAGCCGTCACTACTGTCGTCATCGGATTCGGTGTCGTCGAGTGCCTGTTCGGCAAGAAGCTCCTCATCTAAGTCGTCTGGTTCCGGAAGATCAACCAAGGACTAGTAATCTTAGTACTCGAACACTCGCTTTCTAATCACCATACTCACGTATTCCTCTTCATTCATCTGAAAGCGGGTTTCCAGCATGTTCATCCATCGCAAATTCTTCTTTTCTTCTGCTCTCTCGAGCTTCCTCTCCTCTTTTGCCGCCTCTCTTACCGCCTTTCTTGTCGCCTTTCTAGCCCGGCGTCTGCTCTCTATCTTTGCTCGTTGAGATCGTGAGAGGCTATTCTGGCCCAAGATATCTTCAGGCATCTTGCTGAATAAGGTGGTTTCTGTTTTACGCGATCAGCAGGTAAGATGAAAGTATTGGTTGCGGTTAAATATTACTTCTGTTAGTCTCGTAGGTTGATGTCTGAGCGGTGCGTATCATGTATTGTGTGCTTGCGTCTGGGCCAAGGGCTAATAGTTGGGGTTTGGGTGGAAGATGGAGGGTAGATCTTGAACGGGTAGAAGAATATAACACGTGCAATGTGTGCCTTGAGGTACGTGAACGTGTGAAGGAACTAAGGGTAACCTAAGCGTATGGCCGCTTAGCTCTAATCTGTTGAAAACATTGGTTCTAAAGCTTGCAAGGGTGTTGGCTGAGCTTGGTGCATGTTATATTCATAGAATCCTACAGTAGGTAAGAATCTCAAGTCTCATTTCTATGGTTTGTTATACTCGTACTGTATTATCTACGCTTCGAAGCTGAAGGCGGCTACAGATTCAAACAAATGGCATTATATAGAAACCCCCTTGACTCCGGTCTAAGCTCTATTCGGATCGATGATCGGCTTTTTCTGTATAGGTCAGTCTCGTCGTTGGGCGGGAAGTTACTTACCTCGCGATTTCCACTTTGACCTCATCTGTCAGGGCTTCTACGACCTGATCTCTGGGCCTTCGATATTGGCATATCTGTCAGGCTCAGCTAAGGCAACTCTACTGTCACCCATATCCCTTAGGCTTCGAATCTCTGCTCGTTGTGCACGGTTGAGCTTCCTTCGTGCATTGCTCAGAGTCTCTTTTGACCAATGTTTGGTCTCCGCGTCTTCGATAATTTTTTTTTCTCGGATCACGTATTCCCTGCGAACTTGGGCTGCCCAAGTGCTCACACACCGTTGGCAGCATAGGCGATCGGGCATCGAAATACGGATCTCTTCTTCTTCGCTATTGCAGCCCCACCACCGATAGTCAGGGCATCGGATGAGTATTTCGGTTTTATATACGTGCATGCACCGGCTGAAAATGTGTTCGGTGATTACGCACATAGTTCCAGACTAGTGCTAAGTCAAAAGGTGGAGCAAGCGTATAATTCTGTTCGGTACACTTCTTTCGATAATAGGGGTGGCTCTTTGAGCGGTGGGTACTGGAAAATTCTGTTGATGACATGGCATAGTAGATATCAGGGCTCAGCCGATACCCCATTTAAGGGGCCCTTGCGCGGTCTTTGTTCACGACAATGACTTTATTGGTATTCCAGGTCTCAGCCCTTTGTTTCTTGTGGTCCTGAGCAACCCTTTGTTTTGCACAATGCCAGTGTCTGTATACCTTATACGAGGCCAGAGGTACATACGGGTTCTCTTACCGGAAAGAATCTACTTCTGAGTCTCACGTACGCTGACAGATGTCCACCTCTGCTGACAAACTTATAGTCAGAATCAGATACTTCTCTTCTTCTGTGCTAGGAAGTATCCGCATGGACTAGGTAAGATGTAGTCTTTGACACTTGCTAAGCGCACTATCCGGTATGTCCACCTTGTCTGACATGTCTCCCAACAGTAAAACCACTCAGTGATCGTGGTCGATGCAGGTGCGGTTGGGCTACTGACGGCTCTACCGTTGGGACAGGCGGGTATTGATACTCGTGTCCTCGAGAGGCTCTGGTGTATATGCCGGTGGTTATCCCCGCTCTCCGCTCGCTCGGTACCTTTGAGCTTGTGCAGTCGCATGCGTACCTGAGCAATGAAGGCGCAGCTCGGCGAGACAGGGATGGAAGACGGCTGGCGCACCTGCCACTTACTGGCCATAACGCCACGGGAATTTGGTGGTCTATTGGTGATTTGTCAGGAAAGGATGGCTGATTTGGTTCTTGCCGATCTGAAGAAGTATCCTAGTGTCGATGTTAGGTTTGGGTTAAGATGTGTAGGGATCGAGGACCTACCAAGCTGCGACAAGGTTAAAGTCATGGTCCATCAAGGCAAGGAAAAGGATGGAGACCTTCTGTTCCACGCTGAATATGTGCTCGGAGCCGACGGGAGCAACAGCTCCGTAAGGCGGATCATGTGTATTCCCTTTGACGGCTGTACGTGGCCGGATTTGAAAATGATCGGGGCAGATGTCTTGTATGACTTTTCCAAAAGGATGGGATATCACCCAGTGAATTGCATCGTCCATCCAGAAGACTGGGCTGTAATTGCATATACTGGCGAAGATTGTGATGGGATACCGCAGTGGCGTGTCACACACCCCGTACCGCTCGATCTGCCTGGATCCCGTGACGCAATGATAGCCCGAGCATAGGAAAGAGTAGTGCTGTTTCTTGAAGGATCAAAGGGCTTAAAGGTTGTGATGCGGAGCCATACGTGCTGCATCAGCGACGTGCTAGTCAGGCCAGGAAAGGAAGGGTACTTCTTGGAGGCGACGCTTTGCATTCAGATAACCCAATTGGCGGCCTCGGTCCCACCACCGGTGTCTTGAATGCTATCGCGTATGGGATGTCGTCATGCGAGACCTCAAAAGAGGAGAGCCTGGGCCTCTCACTATGGCTTGAGCCAAGTCGAGAAGGGAAGCTTTTATCAACGCAACCAATCCGACGTCAATTGTCAATCTGCGAAAGCTTCAGTCTCTTTCCGAGGAGGATAAGAAGAATAGCGTGGAGGAAGTCCCTGGGTTTGCTAAGACGCTGAGGGCCAAAATGAATGATACATTACCGGAAAGTCGAGGCACAAGAGCAGGTGAAGATGCCGAGATCTCAACTCTAGAGGAGGCTGTGGAGGCCCACCGCTTAGCCTGAAAGGTGACTGCACACTTGGAAGGAATGGCAATGGCGTCGGCTTTGTGCTATTACCGCCTCGAAAAAGGCGATCATCAAATTCTTTTCTTTCAAGTCAGTGGCGAGACATGGTGTTGAACAGTAAGAAACGCCAGATAAACGCCAGACGAACGCCAGACGAACGCCAGAAAGGCGCGGTCGAGCTGCGGGGTAAGAATTCACCCAGAAGCGACAGGTGCTGCTTCCATTTTACTACTATATTTTGTAGTTATATCGGTGCTAGAACCATGACTGGGAGTGCTTTCTTGCATACCTTATCACCAGAGTCTGACGGCTGGCACTCCTAAAAAACACAACGGCTATCTCCAACCGTCTGTTTGCCGCCTCAGCCCATCAGATCTGGAGTATGCATGGCCTGCAGTAGTGTCCGTGCTTCTAGCTTACCTTATGTGGCTGAAGTCTGACAACGCACAAGTTTTGTGACTCCAGGTCGTTCAGCTCGTTCTTCTTGACAGACTTTAGTTGGAGACATTGGTGATCGACTTTAACGTTCGGTGTATCTATTTTTCCGCAACCCAAAGAACAACAGTTGTTTAATTGTCAACTCGTGCTTTTTCTCTGCTGAAACAATGTGTTTGACACTGTTCCTCAGGCTTGCAATCTTCCGTCTGCTTGTGCAGAGTTTGAACATCCAATGTGCTTTGTCGGAAAATGAAAGCCCTGATACCACAGGCTGCGGTGCTTGCGTAAGTCTAAAGGTCCCTTCTGCTTCGACTCAATGTTCTCTGACCGTGATAGTAGTGCAGCAAGCTTTCCAATGCGTTTCCTGGTGCTGTGAGCCTACCCAACACTACTGCATACGTACAGGAGCAAGTATACTGGTCTCAGCAGCAATCAGAAACCCAGCCAGCATGTCGGTTCACTCCTGTCAGTGCCAACGAGGTCTCGGCTGCTGTGAAAGAAATACGTTTGTCGAAATGCCCTTTTGCAGTTAAAAGCGGTGGGCATGCGTGCTTTATGGGTGCTTCAAATAGCCAGGGCGGTATTACAATTGATCTGGAGAAATTGAGTACAATTGAAGTGTCATTTGATAGAAAGACGACCCGACTCGGCAGTGGCAATCACTGGTCAGATGTATATTCGAGACTTGAAACATTTGGCCTTGCCGTCACCGGGGGAAGAAATGGGGATATCGGTGTAGGCGGATTGACTCTCGGAGGTTGCTAATTGACCATGAATCTAGTAGTCCTCTAGGCTAATACTAAGATAGGTGGTATAAGCTTCTTTGCTGGCCTCTACGGATGGGCGTGTGACAATGTTAATCAATATGAGGTTTCCTATACCCTTACTCCCAATCACGTCCCTTGCTCAGTTGGCCACGTCTGAGCACGTCTTAGGTCGTTCTTGCCGATGGAGAGATAGTCAATGTCAACTCATCTTCCCGAGAAGACTTGTATTTTGCTTTGCGGGGCGGAGGGAACAATTTCGGGATTGTGACCAGGTTTGGCTGCGAGCTCCTTTCACCAGGGTTAAATCTAAGAGTCATCAGGTTTGATCTGGATACCTTCGAACACGGCTTGATGTGGGGCGGCATGACGGTCTACCCACTCGCTGAGAACATTTCCTTGTACAATGCCTTTTACATGTTCAACATGAACCACGACCGAGATCCCAAAGCAGCTCTCATCCTATCTACTGCCTGTGTCAAAGGTCTGGGATGCTTTTTCTCCGCCGAGTATACGTACAAAGACCCAATCGCAAAGCCACAAATCTTTGAAAACTTCACCTCGCTCACGAATAGCTCTGATACCACGAGGATCACGACCCTGAGTAACCTGACCACGGAGATCAAAAACAGCCAGCCAAACGGATTTCGGTTAGTAGCTGTTCGTAGAATTACCAGCCTGTAAACGGGTGGCTCATGAAAAACCCACAGGCAAATCTTCATGACGGCAACATTCAAAAATAACGTCCAATTACAGGTGGATATCTTGGGTATTTGGTACAACTCTATACAGCCAATCTTGAACATTCAAGGGTCCTTGCCTGCACTTGTCTTTCAACCTATCTCGGCACCTATAATCTCTCACTTCTCCAGGAATGGTGGAAATGCTCTCGGACTTTCACCGCAAGATGCTTCTCTCACTCGTAAGGGGCCTTCGCGTTTGTTGTTCTTTGCTCGCCCCAGCCCTAGGCATTTGTCACATACTGACAAGCTTTCGGCGGGTAGTTATGAACATCGACCTTCAGTGGGGCGATATCAAGGATGACGATACCGTTATTAGCATTGCCAGAGAGATAATGGAGAAAGCGGTCGCCCTAGGAAAGGTGGAGTGGTTTCGTACATCCTTTCCACACCAATAGTTAGAAGATACTGATTCAAGGACGTTATGCTCCAGTCTCGCAACCTTCACCACCGCTACATCTACCAAAATTACGCATATATCTCCCAAGACGTTTTCGGTGGCTACGGACCCAAGAACAGAGAGAAATTGCTCGCTGTTCAGCGAAAGTACGACCCCGAAAGGGTCTTTGAGAAGCTTCAACCGGGGTATTTCAAACTGAGGAAACAGGATCGATAGATACAAGGTATGATTGGGGAAATGGAAATAGGAACCCGATAGGCTGGGGATTGAGATAGCCGTTAGCAAGCGTGGGTGTTTTATATACTGTAACCTTGTGCCGTCCTTTCTTTTGAAGTAAAGTGTTGAGAGAGGTTTTTGCAAAGAAGCATCGCCATCGATGATGATTGTCAAAGATATTCTTTGGACGGCGGAATAAGTCCGTGTACGGAGTACGAGCAAGTGCTCAAGTATCATCATGTCGTCGTCTGTTGCTTCTGAAAGATGATGATGTTCCTGGCGTTGCGATGACTTCATCATTACCTGATCCACTCTCAACCCTTGGATTCTGGTCGATGATTTCATCACAAGTCACAATTTCCTACTTCAGTAACCGCGAACGCTCCTGCACTCACAACCTCTGTCCCCATACCAAACGCAATCATGTTGTCCAGAAGCTCCCTTCTACTGCTCTCAACTCTCAAACAAAGCACCGTGATTCAACGGAGAGCTATCAGCACCACCATGACCACTTTCGCCAGCCGTGGCCGCTCTGAAGCGGGTCAGATCATATCAGATGTCTCGAGGCAAGAGGGTGGCACCACCAAGGGTCGAACCTCTTTCGTTCCAGACTACCTCCACTCTGCTAATGTTTCCCTCCAGGCTCAACAGCTGCCCAACTGCAATCCGAGCTCACCAAGCAACGTAATGCACAACCAGCGGAGCAAAGACTCGGCTCCAAAGTAGCCACCGACCCTTCCTCCGTCACCGCCGAAGACGCCCAAATTCTCCACCGCCGCGAATCCCGCGCCCTCGGCGGCCAGCAACCTCGTTCTGGTAGTCTTGCCTCACAAGCCCAGTCTTTGGCTGCGAAGAACGAGCAAGGTACCCCCATCAACGGCCAGTCAAACGCTGGCTCAACGGACTCTACTGTGCAGAGCCAGCTCGATCGCCAGGAGAACTATGAGAGCGCTGCCGAGGCGGTGAAGCAGAAGCTGGAGCAAGATCCCCAGGCTGTGACAAAGGAGGATGGGGATCTGATGCATAGTCGGGAGACAAAGGCTTTTGGCACGACGGAGAAGGGTGGTTTGGCGAGCCAGGCACAGAGCCAGGCGAGCAAGAACGAGCAGTGAACCGCGGCGGTCGGACTTATATGAGAAGCTGTCACGCGGACATAATAGTCTTAGCGCTTGTACCGGCATAGACATAGGTCGAAGATGAGAAAGGCTATGAGTTAAACCTGATGTACATATACTGTATCAGACTTCTGATTTCTGCTCTGCTCCGAATTCGGCCACATTCCACCTCAAGAGAAGATCATGTCGGTCACAATTTCTTCTCTTGTCTATGCAGGATTTGACATTCAGGTAACATTAGTTGCATTTAACACAAAGTCCTGAATATCAGTATTACTTAACTGTTTTTTTATATAAAAGACTAGACGAAGATGACGAGTGCAGATAGAAAGGCGAAAGTAGGCGTAGAACAATTGTCAATTCGAACAGATTTCTGCGAAATATGAAAGAACATTAAAGCATATGATATAACGATTGCACGCGTTTCTACTAGGACGTCAGAGCTCCTGGTAAACAATGCCCATGAGAGCGCACATCTTGGGAGAACGTGCTTAGGAACCAGTCGAACTAGGAGAACATGCCTCTTAAGAATCTCGACTTAGGAGAGTGTCGGTCTTCCAGGGGTGACTGACTCCTGAGAGTAACCTTTGCGGAGGGCTCAATCGTAAGTGCGTGGAAGCTGGTATCATATGGTACAATATTTGCGTAAGTAATTCTGAGCTTTTATTGCTGCACGCATTTCGGCTGTCTACTTTCACCTCTTCCAGAATTCTGTAGTTGGCACCTGGAAGAAAGTTCTCCCGGGAGAGTTCTCTTAGGAACGGACCCTTAGGCTATGTAGACTCATTTTCGCCGCTGATGTGCTCCCGGGATCACTCAGCTTAGGTGGAGCGGGGTCGGAGGGCCTGAGACCTGGGTGGAGCGGGTGGGGGATTAGAAAGGGAGCCTATGGTTACCAAAAATGGGGCAGGAGATTCAGAGATGACCGATGCAGCAAAAGTAAAGCCCAGTACTTCACCAAGAAAAGCCTATCTGGTAAAAACGGTAGATCAACTGGCGATCATATTAAGCGGACTTTGCACTGGTTATTCGCAAGAAATGAAAAGAAGTATACTTATCGATGATGAAGTGTAGATCTGATCATTGACTAAAGGTGTATGTATCTTCTACAACAGAAGCTATCTAAGGTAGGTTTTGTGCCGCAACTGACGCTAGCCCCAACCAGGCTAGCGGGCAGTGTAATGGCACTGCAACAACTATGTTCCTAATTAAACGACTACTCCTCCTGCTCCTACTGCAGCTCCTACTGCAGCTCCTATTGCTTCAACAATCGACGGATCGCGAATCCGGACCCCATATAATCTAGATTGCATGTATTATGAACCTAGGCAAGCTAAGTCGAGATCTTCTCTCGCAAGACCATGAATGCCATCATCTGTCTTGTCGTACGAGACACCGTAGAAGTACTAGTCGACATATTGCTGCATTGATGCCACCAAGACATGCAATTCTGCCTCAGTCCAGCCCAGCGTCTGTCTAATATATTAAACAATATGGAAGACTAAATCGGAAAAAATGATATGGTAAGATGATCAATACCGTGCCTCATTCCAGCAGCTACAATATGAGGACGTTGCTTGGTTAGTGAGAACACTTGGGCGTTGGTATCGGTCCTAAATGGGAAACGTCGAGGTATTTGCGAATGACGAGATTTTGGAAAAGGGTCGGAATTACGTTCGGCAACTTGCATTGAACTCTCATTGCAATAGATAGTGCTGACCGATCAACTAAAGACCTCCATAATATCCTTGCTATTTTGACTAAAAGCTCATTGACCCGCCTCCTGAGTTAAATTCATTCCCTTGAATCATTTTGCCCCCATTGGTATGAAATGTACCGCTAAAGGTGTTGACTGACTTTGTCGGCCAATATGGCTTCTCTTTTTCACGCACGATGTTCTCGTCTTGCTTGCCCGCCGAAGAACTCTCGTTTCCAAGTCCATGATCAGATTGTCCTTGGATTTTAAGGGATACAGAGGTTGCTAAGGGCAGCTCTTTTTTCGTTTGTTGCTTATAAGACTGAATGAACCTTTGAAGCTCGGAAAGTACGTTTCGATAATCGGGATCTTGATCGCTCAAGAACTTCGTCATATCCGTATGATTCGCGTGGATGCCAATGGATGTATACCTGTCGAGGGAAGCCGAATGTTTTGGCACAATCTTATAAAGGTCAGTTACAAAACATATCCTGATCATTTCAGCTATAGATTACCTCTCCAATAGCCCGGACCGGCAGCTCTTCATAAAAGCATACAATCACAATCTCCCTATCTTTGCTTTGGTCCCGACCTCGTAGCATGGTATGAAAATCTTGCCGCATTCTTGCCATGACCTCAGATTTCTGCTGCAGGATTTTCAAAGTTTCATGATTGACTCGGCGAAAATACTGAAGGAAGTTGCTGCCGATAACCGCCAATTCTGCAAGACCTGAGCCACAGTGTGGAGTTCCCATAAAGAGAATGCCTTTCGTATGTTCAAAGATATGCTGAGTATGTTGGTCGGCACTACCCCTCGATTTCAACAATGCCTATCGTATCTCAGAGCTAGTCCTCGAGCCAAAGATATTTAATCTTACGTCTTGACAGACAATCCCGCCCATACTATGCGCAACGAACGCTAGTGGTCTCGTGCTCTATAAAAAGGGGATCATATCAGTTGAGCAACCCACGTAATGATTCTTGAACCAACAGTATTTGTGCTATCTCTCAGATTGGCGAGTGACGACAAGAACTTTTGACTGTGGTCGCCAACCGTGTTTTGCGATGCCATCGACCAAAAGTTAACCACGTCCGCATCGTACCCGTATGTAATAATTCTGGCCTCGGGAAGATCATTGACGAGAAACGATTCTGGCCAGCAGGCTGCAGCGCCCTTTGCAGTCCACGTTGACTCTCTGTCGCCCGTAAGGCCATGGATGAATATTATGCTAGGGCCCGTGATCAGTTCTCAAAAGCAGAACGCGATTGATACATCTTCACTCAATCATCGCGTTGACTCGGCAGGGGTTCACCACTCGCAGTCCCAAATTTGACGTAGGCGCGGGCCGACCGGTCTTCGCTAGACCTTCACCTGTGCTTTGAGGCTCAACGTTGCTCTTCTGGGACCGCGATCGGTGGATGATGGCGTTCATGACGGTCTTGCGAGAGAAGTTGCGTGGCTTGGTGGTACGACAAGGAAGTATTATGGTCACACCAACAAGGAACAAAGAACGAAGCAATTCAGTGGGTAGTAGAAGAGTGTCAATTCCTAAAGGATCAACTACCGCCCTCGAACAAAGGACTGCAGGATCAGCCTTGCGATGAGCCGAGGCATCCAATCACACAGCGTGCCTTTATCTCGAACCATCAGGACGAGGCTCGGCTGCCATAGATTCACCTACAAGAGCACGACCATCATGAGGACGTTACATGCACGATAGACATGCGAGCCGACAGTACGCAGGCAGAGACAGGATTTGGGGGACGGTTCAACAGCGATGGAGGTCCGCAGTTCATGGGCAACAGCTTCAACACCAATGGTGCACCGATCTACTTCGATTCCAGGTCTGGTGCGTTCAGATCATGGAGCCTTTTGTGTACTGGGAATGCCACTGACGAAATGCAGACAACAGGCTTCCTGCGAGTGTCTGCGAGTTGCCTGACTATATCCTCTCCTCTTATTTCACGGGCCGAGGCGATGAGCTGCAGCAGATCGATCACGCGTTCAGTGCATCCTCCGGTGGCCTCTCAGCCCGCTGCATCATACATGGCATGCCAGGAGTAGGAAAGACACAGCTGGCTTTGCAATATGCGATTCTTGCCTCTGGAAGAAGCCAGGATACGTATACATTTTGGGTGTCTGCTGGGTCGGTTGAGAAGTTGACTCGGGACTTCTCCAAACTGGTGGATCTTCTCCGTCTCCCTGAGCGGTACGCTTCGGATCAGGTCACGAAGTTGACCGTGGCGCGAGCGTGGCTAGAAGATCCGACAGCTGCGAAGAAGTGGCTTCTCGTTCTGGATAATGTGACCCAAGAGACCACCACGATGATTCTCGACGAGATTCTTCCTCGACGAAACAGCGGAGGTAGGCTTCTATTCACCACTCGGACCGCCACAATCGCGGAATCATGTACTATCCCGGGCAAATCACTCGTGCTTGCTTTACAGCCGCCAGGAATCGACGATGCGGTCGCGATGCTCGCGGCCGGGGCTGAAATGGGTGAAGAAAGTACAGAGGAAGCCAGCAATGCAGATCTTGAGCGTCTCGTGAAGTCGGTGGGAAACCTGCCACTAGCGATCGACCAAGCTGCATCATATATCAAGGGCTACGGGAGCAGCACGAAGGAGCTTCTCAATTTGAATAAGAGCGAAGAAATAATAGAGGTGGTTGGAAAGCATAGCAAAGATTCGGGAGTGATGACCGGCTGACCAGGATCCAGTTCCTTTCGTGGGAGAACGATCTATCCCGTCATGAAGAGAAATCGGTCGTGGCTACGTTCATGCCGGCTCTTAACCGAATCTCACAGACGGCACCAGATGCGTTGACCCTTCTTCGGATCCTTTCCTTCTGTGACCCCGAAAACATCCCAATCAGTATCCTCAAACAGGGATGTGGCGCCCTGTACCGAGGAGACAGGCGTGACAGACCCATAGCGTCAGCAGTCAACGAGCTTGAGGCGGTCATCGGGTTGTTTCAGTCTTCAACACGCCTTTCCAAAGCCATTCAAGAGATCCGGCGTCTGTCTTTGGCGGTCTTCACGCTGGAGGGATCCGAGGGCATTGTACGGATTCATGACCTGGTCCAGCTTCTGCTCCGGTCGAAGCTAATCGCCGCTGCGGAACGAGAGCAGTGGCTTGAGATGGTCATATGCATTGTTTGCAAGGCTTTCGACGAGATTGGTGACCGCAGATCTCCACGGAATTGGATTCGATGTGGTCAGTTTATCAGCCACATTGAATTCATGAAGGACTTCGCAGAACAGTACGGGCTCCGCAATGCTACGTTGCTGAATGCGAGTACATGGGCGGCGATATACTTCGAAGAATGTGGGCTCTATCAGAAAGCGGCAAGTATGCACGCACAAACATGGGACCAGAAAAAAGCTGTTTTAGGCGAGGAGCATCCAGACACGCTGACCAGCATGGCCAACCTGGCCTCGACATATCGGAAGCAAGGACGCTGGAAGGAAGCTGAGGAGCTGGGGGTGGGAGTGATAGAGACAATGAAGAGGGTGCTGGGCGAGGAGCATCCAGACACGCTGACCAGCATGGCCAATCTGGCCTTGACATACCTGAACCAAGGACGCTGGAAGGAATCTGAGGAGCTGCAGGCGAGAATGATGAAGACAACGAAGAGGGTGCTGGGCGAGGAGCATCCAGACACGCTGACCAGCATGGCCAATCTGGCCTCGACATACCTGAACCAAGGACGCTGGAAGGAAGCTGAGGAGCTGGGGGTGGGAGTGATGAAGACAAGAAAGAGGGTACTGGGCGAGAAGCATTCAGACACGCTGACCAGCATGGTCAACCTGGCCTCGACATACCTGAACCAAGGACGCTGGAAGGAAGCTGAGGAGCTGGGGGTGGGAGTGATAGAGACAAGGAAGAGGGTGCTGGGCGAGGAGCATCCAGACACGCTGATCAGCATGGTCAACCTGGCCTTCACCTGGAAAGCGCAAGGCCGGAATGCAAAGGCCATCAAGCTATTGAAAGAATGTATACATCTACGAAGCCGGATCTTAGGTGTCGATCATCCTCACACGTTATCTTCCTCTGCAGCACTTACTGGGTGGCAGAGTTAGCATCTCAAGTTTGGTTCCTCTGCTTTTGGAGGAAATGATAGAGAATACTGTGGTTGGGGGAGTAACCTGCAACTGGCTCAAGGAAAGAGGTCTTGCCTGTCCCAACAGATCACCTCTGCGAGATAGCAAAGCCCGGGTATGGACCTGAATAAGCAAGGTAGTTTCAATCATAAGTCGACGGAAGGTTCTTAGATGGGCTCATATGTGGCATCATGAGATTCATGTGATAAAAATTCTCTTTCATTATCTGTTAACATATTCCCTATGTGGTATCATCAGATTCGTGTGATAAGATTCTCTTTCATTATCACGCTAACACATTTTCTATTGCTGAGTACGTATAAAGCCAGGTTCAATGCAACTCGTTCTTCAAGGTCTTTCTTGTAGGCAGACACCTGGGTCTCAGTGCTTCCGACATTGCCTATTCGTCTGTACTAGATTTGAACCCAAATTTAACTTGTGGTTGCCTCTCATCTCTGAGAACTGTTCATGATGCAGTGAACGACATGCAATTTCGACTCGAATACCGGGTTCAGAATCTGAGTATTTGCTAGAAGTGCTTAGAGCCGCTAGATCATGCCTCAATCTTAGTCAGAACCACGCAACATTAGACGATTGTTATGATCTCGAGGTTGCCAGAGGTAAGCTGAGCAAATTCATGCAAGACGATTTCTAACGAGTCAGCTGATTGTCACGAATCAAGAATTGGAAGAATTACCTCTAGCTCGTATCTATCTGAAAGTGAAAGAACAACAGGGCTAGATCGATACATCTGTATCAATCTGAATCAAAGAACGAAGTCATCGAATTTAGAAGTGATTGCGAGAAGAATTTATATAAATACTTTGATCGGGAGGTTTATGTTGAAATACGAGATCATATGAGGCATTTTGATATTTTGGTTGTTGCTGTTAGGAGACTATCTACGAAGGTAGAAGGTGAAAGGTGAAATTTCTACTAGCGGCCCCCAGCCTATGAAGCGAAGATTATCAACCAAATCACTCCTGAAATTCCAACAGTTTTGAGAGATGCTGAAAGTTGCAGAATACTTGAACGATCTTGAAGATTATAGAATGGTTATAGGATGGTTATCGAAGTAGACAGGATTAAGAGTGTTAGAAGGCGAAAAGATTACGACGAAGGTACAAGTCATATTCGCAGTTGACTGCAATAATCTCGTACTTTCTCTCTGATTTTCGCAATCATCATCATCATCTCGTTCAATTGTCAAGCGAAAGAGAAAGATGCTTCATAAGCTAAACCTTATTCTGCGACCCTGAGGGCGCACGGACCGCTGCGAAAGGACATCGCGAAGCTGAGGGTCGTTCGTGTCTTTGTCTGTGTGATTTACACGAACGTGTCTGGGTAAGCTGTCAGCCGCGATTCCTCGTGATACTTTGAAAGGTTTGTACCTTTGAAGATTCTCGGGTCTGGGGTATTTGTGCTCCCTCTCCGGGCAAAAGGGACAGATGTAGCCCGGAGATTGATGTACTAAGCTATGCCTGATCATTTCATTTTTCCTCTTAAAGCCTTTCCCACCGGGTCCTCTGTTGCAGCCATCCACAGGGCAGTAGTGTGGGCGAGCTGATTTGTGCACGTTTACGTGTGAGCTAGATAAATGGAGTTAGAATCATACTCCGTTCATTTCTCAGGTAAGAAGCTCACTTGAGAAGATATTGCGTCTGGAATGGCGGTGCTGTGCATCCCTCGTATTGACATCTGAACTGTTCCACCATTGTTGGTTGTCTGGGAAAAGATTCCAATGGCGGTAGCAAACTATCAGCTCCGTCAATCTCCATCTGCTCGCCTCCAATTCGTCTCACGGCTTCTGAATTCTGCGAGCGCACATCTGCGATAACCTGTAATTTCTGCTTCTTCATCCGTTCGTAAGACTCGATTTTGAGTACCTCATACCTCAAAGCCTCTTCCCGTTCACCATGTGATGAATGCACCACCGCCGCTTTTGCTGTTTCTCTGCGGTGAAGTTCTTGAGCATCCTCGGATTTTAATAAGTGGCTCAACTCATCGAAAAGCTCCGAGGGCATTTCTCCTGCAATTTTTTACGTTAGACAGAACAAAGATAGCTCAATGATCAGTGCAGTACCCGGTTGGGAATGCTTGAATGGATACTCGCATTTCTTCCGTTTAACGAACGAGGCTAGGCCTTCATGAAACCAACTCTCTGCGCTTTGCTCTGCAGGATCTTGAATTAGTTAGCACAACCCAAGCTAACCGCAGTCGGTTGTCAAGATGGCATCTGGTCGTTGGAAAATCACAAAGTTAGTAGACTTGCCAGACTCTTCCTCTCTTCGCTTACGCCCTTTCCATAAACGAGACAGACTCCATTCGGCCATGTTGAACCATACAATAGTGTTTACATCGCAAGCCTCGCAATCATCCGTAATGGAAAAAGCATTGCGGTAGGTCTCAAAAGCGTCCGTCTCATACAAGAAGTCTTCTCCGAAGAGTATATCGCATGTGAGGCCTTTCAGAATGTAGAATGTTATCGAAAGCCTAGGGCCATCACGAGTGCCGAGGACAATTTGTATCGTCACCTTTCCCGCAAGGTCAGAAGTACTTCCATCAGCGAACTGAACCGCAGAGCTTCGTGTGTCGACTGTAGTCATGTTGAAGCCTCTCTTCTGCACATAGGCCAGAGACATGAGTTCAACCTCTGAGCCAGTATCCGCGTTTGCAAGGTTCGGTTCAGAGTTCGCCTGGCAGTACAAGCGGCATCTTGGGCTGTTGAGACTGCACAGCTGCAGAGGTCCGGCGGTGGGCGGCGTGTATGCTTGTAGTCGATGCTTGTATTTGACAAGAGTCTCGGTGGAATCGAGAAAGGACATTCCCATGATCATAGGTATGATCAGATGCGTGAATATGTAGAATGTGCAGAAAAGCTGCGTGGAAGGCTCTTTGGCAAAGGCGACTTCAAGCACGACTCGTCCAAGCGCCCTGACAAATTTGCCATTTGCAACCCGAAACTCTTTCTGGGATTCGGGCGAGCTATCAATGTCCACGCGTAGTCGCGAGACCAGGTCTGCCGCAATGATGCTGTCTTCTGAGCCTGAATCGGGTCGGGATATGATCGTAGTTCCTTGGATAATCATCGGCAGCACCACGCGTCGACCTACCCCAGATTTTTTGTGAAAGGTTGGCTTCGGGAGAACCACAGGGCCCTGATCTTTCTGGCCGCTAGGAACACTCGCGAGGGTCAGAGGAACCCAGTGACTGACAGCAAGGGACCCGTACTTACCCAGACAAAGGCTGACCTGACTTCGCCAGAAAGACTCCTCGATCATACGACGTATCATGTTCATATTCATGTTCATCGGAAGGATGTGTAATTCCAGATTGAGTATTCAAATCTAGCTCAGGGTACGAATAGAGAACTTGAAGCGAAGAGTCCGCCTTTGGGAACTGGCCACTGCAACTGTACTTGTGCTCTTCGAAGGTTAAAGGCTCCCATGTCAGGTCCTCGAGCGGTTCCAAATTTGGCCTTACTGGCTGAAGTGGTGGACTTTCTGCAACCAGTAGATCATCTGGAGCATAGTATCTTGACTCCATCGTTATCTAACAATATTTTAACTCTTAGAGATCGGCATCCTCAAGTTGTAGAGTACGGCTTTCTTGTCTGATTCTGTGCCATGACATCGGGAGGTGGAACGCTCAGCCTCACTCTGTCCCACATTCGTGGTCATGCATTGGCGTCGGCTCCTAGCGTAAGATCCACCAATCAGAAATCTTCAGCCATACCTATAGGGCATTTGTGTCAGGACAACCTCAAGCGTTGAAAGAACTGCGAGTTCGTACGATGCAGTGCTGCTATTGATACTTTGACCCTACCTCCGGGCAAAATGCCAAAAGACCTGGAGAAGGATACCCTCCAGGTTCGATACATCAATGGGTACCCTTCTCTCGCGGCTTTCATGGCTAGTGATGACGATAAGAGTACGTCTATATATCGACGTTTCGATCGCCTTTTAGCTAGGAACCTTTTGTATCTGCAAAGCGAATTAGTAGAGTTAGAGGCGCAACAAGAGACGCTCGATGTAAAGGATGCACTAGACTTGAACGCTGCGACGGAGGAAATGGAAAGTGTTCGGGATTGGCGTACACTGAAAGCAAGGGCTAACGAGGCTGGCAATTTGCGAGAAAAGGAGCAGTTGAGAACTGCTTTGAAGATTCGAGAGAAGATCAAGGAATATAGTTCGGCTTCTCCGCCGTCGCACCATTACCCTGGATGATACTGAGTCAGCCTAGGAGAAGCTCTCGTACTTGAGAGTACATTGCTGTCTGTAAGACAGCCGTCGAGACGGACCCTCACGGCATTTAGAAACGTATTCAACAATAGCAGCAATCCTACGGGCGGCTTTTCTGCCCTTGGTGGTCACAGTGCGAAGATCTTAGACGATAGTGGCGATCTAATGGCAATAAGGACTCGCATCGATGAAGACCGGCTGACAAGCTTTCTTCGGCATTGTGCTCCAATTCTCTTCGTGGTGAGTCAAGAAAGAGCTTCCTCGCCTCGAGATCTCAGCCATCATTTCAAAGGATGTTACTCACGCTGAATAGACTCAACGGACAGACGGCCGTCTTGCCTATATTTCCGAACGCCGCCTTCACATCGCTGTGGCCATTATCAATTTGATCTTGGCAGCAGCACTTCTTTTCGGTGCAATTTTGAATTTGTATTACGTGACGGACGAGCGAAAAAGACTTGGTCTGATTGCTGGGTACACAATTGCGTTTGCCATGTGCGTAGGTCTGGTGACAAAAGCGAGGAAATCTGAAGTCTTTGCAGCTTGTGCTGCTTATGCTGCTGTGCTCGTGGTTTTCGTCAGTGGAAGCCTTGGCAACGCTGGTAAGTGAATAGCGCTAGGCGATTGACTGCAGGGTGCGGAAGCAAGAGCACAGGATATCATGCTACGCTCAACGTGAGATATGAATAGTGGCACACAGCCCCGACTTCTGCTGAGCTGTAGGAAGTGGTCCATATGCACGCATGACTGCTAAACTGAAGATGTGCATACTCTCGAGAGATGTTTGGCAATGTGGCAGCGTAATGTTTTGATTTGAACAGGTTGCCAATGAAGAGAATGGAGGAGAGTTCAATTTAAAGATGGAATAGAGGCCAGAACTGAATTTTCGAGCATTCAAAATATGCATCTCTTTCAAGATTATGTTCGATTTGTGCGTCTTTCCCTGTATAAAATTTTAATCAGCCTTATTGATTCAATATATCACAGCCCTTTTTTTATCACGTATTTCAAATTTTTGAACGTTCAGATATCTAAGAGACGCTTGCGACGTCAAGCTTTGAGCCTCTGACTTTTGTGCAGGCTCTGCTTCGTCATCTGCTGAACGAGAACTGGTACTTTAGGTACGAGCAGGACGATTTGAACCGGATCACCAAGGTCTTCTTCAGTCGAACAAGCCTCTAAAACATACTGAAGATGAATAGCGAGGTTCTACTTATGAATTGCATCTACAAGACGAACCGGTATCGAATGTCACTACTTGTGATCAACGAAGTGACTCTATCGAGCATCGACTTCGTTTGAACTATAAATATATATTATATTTGTTTGGGCAAAACCGACAGCTTCTGACGGTTTCTAGGGCTAAATTTTGCCCGGAAGCCGCTCTAAGGTGTCAAGCACTCCCTCTATCTAAGCGACTGAGTCTATGACGTGGGTGGGTGGAGCGAAAGCGAGTCTCTGGCTGATTCTCAAGAGACGAAGGGCAGAAACGGAAGGGGGGACCGTCTATTTATCCTCTGTTCCCCGCCTAGCTGCCGAGATCTATTGGTAATCGATGGCAACGGGGTGGCAACCCCTTCTACCACTTTCCATGCCCCCCTTCGCTTGCCGATAGCCTCTAGTCAAGCTGGCCCTTATACCGCGGACTTGGAGAAAAATCACAGCGCGCGCGACCGCAGTCTCGCTAACACAAGTATGTGGAAGGGATATTACTTTCGCCCATTGATATTCATAGCTCACTGCTTTGGTGGGCTCGTCGTCTTGAAAGTCAGTTTCCAAGCAAATAGTAGATCAATTTATTCTTCGTGATATTATTGCACTCTGTCAACAGATTGTTCAGGTTTTCTTTCGCTCAAGCTTGAAGTCGAAAAAGTGCACTTGTCTGATGATCGACCATAAGCTGAAACTCATTCTTCACAACAAATCGACGATCGAAAGTTAAAGGCACATCTATAATTTCTACAAGAAGAAACTTTTGATTATTGACGATTTCGTCAAATTCTGCTTCAACTGCAGTGAGTGAATTCTTAACTGGCAGGAATGAGTGAAATAATCACTGTCAGAACCATCTACGAAGATCGAAAACGCTGCCCGTTCAATGCAATTATTTTGTCTACAATTAAACTCTTGCCTGCCTCAAATACTGTCTATTCTGTCTGAAATATGCCGCACTTAAAACTTTCAACTCTCATACGAATGCAGCAATTTCTCGATCGAGAAAAATAAAAGGTTCATATCGATCGACATATCGAGAGGCTGCGAGTTGCTCTAATTTGACTGTTATTTCAACTTCAATCAGATATTAAGTGTTACGAAGCGTGTCGGCATTGAATAGGGCCTAGCCAATAGGCCCTAGGGATTTCGGTATGTGGACAAGGAACAACGATGTTCCGGATCGGAATATGCTGGAACATTCCATCTATCCGAGCCCTAGCAAACCGGCTACTTCGCCCCTTTGTTCGCCCTACTATAGATACAGCTCGGAACTGTCTTCTTCCTTCTGTATTCTTAGTTTCCTAGTTAGAGCTACCTCTATTGATCAAACATTCTATCCAGCTACGCACTACCTCGCTGCAGTGTGGTTAGATTCTAGGCACGGTCCCAACATTAAGTAAATCTCACATTTAGAATGACTGAATGTAATTCTCAACTCAATAAGATGTATGATTTGACGAATCTGGCAGTCATTAATCTCAGAAGCACTCTCTACACGGTATATGTGTATCTAGCTGATCGCTTGCGAAGAGGCTGATATAAGACACGTCACACGGCTCGGAATCGTGTTCAAGTGATATTCTCATCTTCAGAGATTCATTTTTCCTTATATATCAAACCAAAGGCTTGCATGACTTGTTTGACATTCTGCATACTTCCTTGAGAATCAATTCATATTGTCGTGGGGTGGAGCCACGCACCTCGAGGGCCTACGGAACGGTATTGGTTCGCTGGCACTTCAGAGTCCATGGAACAGTATTGGTCCGTTTGCACCTTCAGGGTCCACGGAACATTATTGGTTCGGGGATATTGGCTACTACTTATAGTGGTTTCCCGATCAGAGTTTTCTTTTCTTTCTTGGCCAGTAAATCATCGAACCATCATTTCCGTCATCTTTTACCTGATGTTTGACCTATCCTACCTGTATCTAGCCTACCTCCTAGATCTACCCTACTACTACTACTACTACTACTATGCCTTCTGAACTCTGACTAATAGTTGAGACATGCCACCCCTCTACAATATCTGACTCTTAAACATCGAAACCTGTTAGAACCATGCCTAGAGCAAGTCATAGAGGTACAGGTAAACGAAGGGTAAACCAGGTAAACGAGGATTCAAAGCTAAAGAGCGAGGTCTATCTAGATGCGAAGACTATATGTACAGAAGGAAGGGTGAGCGCTAGGCCCGATAGGGTCTAGGCCCGCTCAAAGGACACGCGTTTCAGTAGAAGGCTGAGCACGCTCGTAACAAAACCGTTCTTTCTGCACGTTCAAACGAGCGCTCGTACCCACCCTTTCTTTATGACATTGAATCTAACCTTTTATCATCGCCTTCGAGATGAATATAGTAAGCGCTACATCATACTCTTCTCAAGACACTAAAGTGTTATCAGAAAACTGAATCGGCTGACAGAGATATGAAACCGGCTGAAGGCTATCTATTTGAGGTTCGGCGCGTAAGGGGGGATTTGACGACGTTGGGAATATGCCAGCGGAGAAGATGAAAACTTATTTCTAAGAACTTATGACGAACATTATCTTGCATAAAAAGAATATCATTCTAGCACGTTATCTGAATCTTGGAAGAACTTCTGCAATAAAAAACAGGATTTGGGCATCGTAGCGTTCAGAATTAGTGCTCCCCGCTCCTTCTCTCAAAATTGCCCTTCCTCCCATTACCAATTGTTCCGTGAAACATTCAAGCAGGAGCTTTGCCTACGGCGCTCCAAAACCCCAAAGGACAACCGCAGCAACACTTAAACCTTTAACGCAGTTGAACCATGGTTGCGTCTAAAGACACCCTGTGTTATAAATCAGTAATGGAACAGCAACAGAACCAAAAGAACTCACCTTGATCTTCTCCTTAATCCCCAACATCGACCATATCCTGCTCACTAGTATCAACACGGCGAAAAGTCCACCGATAAGTAACAACTTTCTTAGGCTATAGCTAGGCAGATAGTGCTTCTGCGGTCTAGGAGAAAGATATTGCCATGGTGGTCCCGTACCCTCACACCAAAAAGCCATACTGTTATATCCGTTGGACGTAGACATGCAGAACGATGTATCAAGTAATTTCTCGTCAGTGCCATCGTAGAAAATTGGAGACCCTTTGCAATAAGTCCATGTAAAAAATGCAATATTTGCTCTCGCGAAATTGAAACATCTTGGGACTTGGAAGATTTTGAGAGGAGAGGATAGTTTTGTGTAACAGCTGTCTGTAGCTAGTACTTCGAACTCTGGGTTGATGTACCGATCGTCTCGGGAACACACTTCTACCATGTCGACTAGGATTAGGCCTTTCCAGAAAGGTACCCATGGTTTCGGAGGGAGCGGTGTAGGTTGCAGCTTCGGCGTTGGTTCGAGTAGTGTCATTTCCTTCCCCATTGTGGCCTCAAAGACGACATCTTCACTGACAGCTCCTACACCAGATCCATCACAGTAAAAGGCTATGCTTCCAACTTGCCGTGTCGTATAATTCAGAAGTTGGCATGCATCCCAAGCGAAATCTCCGTCCTTGATATCATTTATATCATGCAGGTCCTTACAGTCATTGTCCCAGTATTGAGCCATTCGGGCTCGGGAACCGTCGACGCATGTACCCGCTTTATATAATCTGAGCCCCTTACCCCCACCAGTACTCTGGCAAGTATCGGTAGGAAGTTGGTACGTCTTCCAAGAATCCATTTGCCTATCATCGCACCCTTCATAGACAAATGTAATCAAACCATCTGTGAGTCTGGGTGGCCTATGCTCACACAAGGCAAGAGGGCCCCGAGGCTTCAGTGGATCCTGAAGCTTTCCGCCAGTTGTGTATACCCTTTTAAAAGGATCCGCAACTTTGTCAAATGGCTCCGAATGACAATGGAAGATTAACGACCAGTAATGTGAGCCTGGGCGCGAGGGAAAGGGAAAATCTATCCACCACCTAGGGCTTGGCCCCATATTAGGCGAAGGTTGGACTATGGCGGGACCTGTACACTTTTCATCCGAATATGTGACGAGCATAGCGGGCCGGCTTTCTCCATCATGACCAACACATCTTGGCATTTCCAAAAGTTTAAAGTAATTGTGTGGATCGTGGCCTGAAAGACAGACCTCGGGAGCCAGCGTGAAGTTGCTCGAGAGGTATTTATCGCTAGAGGGCGAGCAGGTGTCATGAAAGAGCGAGATTGTGGCATTTCGTTCTACTTTTATCTCGTTGACATTCGCAAGATTCCACCGATTTTCTAGCTCGTGGGAGGCAACGAGGCTGGGGTGTAAAAGAAAGACTAGGACGAGGACTCTTAACCTTCGAAGCCGGCGGCTTTGCGAAATCAGAGGCATAACTATTGATAAATCATTAATGACCAAGGCGCTTCTAGCTTGAAAAGAAGAGGTGAGGAGGTGGGAGTATATAGCGAGAAATGCGCTGCCGGGGCCTGCGAATTAAATACCGTTGTATGCGAAACCTGTATCGTTTTCTAAGATTTAATTTGCCGAGAGTCCCACCAAAATCAGTGGCGAATCTTCAAAAATTGCAAACTAAGAACCATATTTGTAAAAAAAAGGTAAAATCAACCTCACTAATCTTCCCTTCTTCAGATCTGGTTCTTATTTTGCACTTTTTGGAGATTCGCCACTGATTTTGGTGGGACTCTCAACGATACAGGTTTCGCATACGATACAACGGTAAGTGTTTTAAGTTTAGCGTAGCATGTGGGCTTCAGGCAACGAAGCGCCTTCTTCGGGCTTTGGCGGCGGAGATAAGTTTTAATGAACATTAATCATGCTTTCACTTATAATTAAATTCCGAAAACGAAGTTTTAATGAAATGGAATTAGTTGAGACATGCCGGGCGAGGACGCGCCTAGGATTATTCTTCTATATATTGACTGCATCCCTCTGATTTCTGGCGTCATGCTCTGGTTATGGCGCGACTGATTACGGTTATGGCAGACCTGCACGGTCATATGATCAGTCACATAATCAGCACGCCAGAGTCGAATATGCCAGGGCCACTCCTCTGAATCATCTCGAGCCTCGAGAAGTGCCTGAAGACCTCAGAGTGCAATAATATCACGAAGAATAAATTGATCTTCATCACTTCGAATTGAAGCGACGAGAAACAGACTCGATGTTCATCGATCTCGTTCAAGCATGAGACGACGAACGCGATGAAATTAAATGCGGTGATAGCTTATCAAGTCGACGTCGTCGTTGAAGAAAAGTCTGCTCGATTGAAGCTTCTGACACTTGAGAAGTTTTTCAGAAATTAGCTTTCGCTTCTTTATCATCAGCGTTTCTCGACGATCTTTTGTAGCTGAATCGATCTTCGCCTTCAACGTTAGAGTCTCAATCTCATCTTCAAGAGTAATAAATCTCGAGATGTTCTTTAACTCGTGCTGCTTTCTGACGGGTAGTGCCTGCAGTAGTTTTGAGTTGCGATGACGAATTAGTTCACGAAAGCGATCGTTTACGATACTGCGAAGCTTTCATTCATCGAAATAACTCTCTTGAAGGTCGGTTTCGCCGGCCTTGTTAGACATGTAGAAATCGTCAAAGATTCGCTCTTCTTTGTATTTATCATGCCTCATTCTCTGAGCCGTCAAATAGAGCTTGTCTGCAGCTCGGATCAGCCCGGAAGATCAAATGAATCGAGGAATAGTGAGAACATGTCGATAAGGTACAGACCTTCAGCCTTGAAGTTGTGGTCTTGATGGTCGAGGGACGAAGATATTCAGTGCGGACTCTTAACTTCCTGAGACGTCGGCTAAATGTGTCGGCCTTCTTCATCTCTTCATTGAAGATCATCTAGAAAAAGGGCTTGTCAAGCACACTTTCGTTCTGTCGAAGATGATACATCTCGTCTTTCGAAGGCTCGATCTAAAGAATTTCTTTCATGATGCTGTAGTAGTCTCGAAATGCATGATTCGCGATGACTCTGACGAGCATCGTGAGCACTAGATGGCAAAAAAGTGGTCGAGGCTCTAATCTCTCGTGGATTGAGTGTTTCGGCCTGTTCATCAGATCAATCGTCAGCAAAGCTGTGACGACTCAGATATTTTGAATGAGTAAACGCAAACCGTGTCTCTGATGTCAATGTTATGTTCTTAGCTTCTCGTACGACTTGAATAGCGAACTCGGCTTTCCCGTGTTCATTGCTAAAGACTTCAAAGAGTAAATGCACGATCGTCAGCCTCGACACCGAGAGCGCGGGAAATTGAAAAGCCACGGGATACCAACATTTGTGACGGACTGTGTCGCTTCGGGAGATATGAGGGAAGTATGTCTCCGCCAACCGGCCGTGAAGTCTTTCCAATATTGGAGGACGGTTTTTTCACCAGCCGGTGGATCATCGTAATAAACATCGATCCCGTACGCGATCATCCTCACAAAGTCCTTTAAGATCTCTAAGACGTACGATCCAGCGCTAGGGTGGCTCTGGGCGTTTCTGTTTGAGGTAGGATGGTGTCAGGTAAATGGGCTTCTTAAGGAAATGACAAAGGGCCAAGGGAGTAAACCTGCCCATTCCAGAGGCCTAAGGCCCGCGCGTAGTTTCTCTCGGTCTTGGGTTTAAGATGTTTCTTGACTGCAGTGCCATTGACGATGGCGTTGTTGGTGTCAACCGTTCTCGCGAGCTCGCTGGATGAAATCCTTCGGAGACTTCTTCTTCGGCATTGCCGACAACAGCCGAAGCAGTATGAACAAAGCGAAGAGCGTGAACATAAGGAAGAGAGGGGGGAAAGAAGAGATAGATAAGGAGAGATGCCCAGGTATCGTAGAGGTATGTCTTGCAAGAAGCCAAGAAGGCGCGCTGAAGGCGTACTGCGAGACGAGTGGCAAAACAATAGAGACGAGGTAGACAGATAGAAGGAAGGAACGGAAAGTACGAGGGCAGCAGACAAGGCTTTATACGCAACAGTCGGGGGAGAGGGCATGACGTAGTCCATGCATCCAGTTTTGTACCTTTTGATAGGCCTTGATCTTACCATGGCCCTCGGGCCTCACTCGAGATCGAAGGAATCTGCCTCGTTCAAGACACCTCAACGTTCATCGCCCCTCACGATAGACGATTCATCGAAGCTCTGCCAGAGGATCATTGCAAGTAGGGATTGCGATTATACTGCATCTGACCCAATATATTGATCGTGTATGTTACATGTGCGTATGGATCCTATGGAAGCGAAGAGGCATTAGCAGAGGCTTCTCGATAAGAAAACTTGTTGCGAAATTACGAAGTGATTTCTCCTTCATCCATGCGCGTTAATAAAATCCCACCTGTAGGAAATCGGGATGTGCTAGTCTTTTCCAATCTCAAATTTGCGGTATTGCCTCAATTACATTCTGCAGATTTCCATCACTAACCCAAAACCTTTTGATGCTCAAACCGGCCCTCCCGAGCAAACCCTCCCATTGAAGCTGCGTCCGTTCCATACCTCCAAAGCACATCATATTAATATCTTGCAATGCCACATGTCGCGATGCACCTATTTCCGGTATCACAGTGTCTGTGATCAGGATGCGCGAGCAGGAACTCATAGCTTGAACCGTATTACGAAGAATTGCAAGGGAGACGTCGTCGGACCAGTCATGGAAGATGCGGCGAAAGTGGTAGACTAGGGCCCCTTAGAATACCCGAAGATTGCCCCCAGTCAGTCAACCTCCTCCTTTCTCATGAGGGAGAAGAAGAAGAGTCACGAAATCGACACCAATGCCAGAAGCTCGAGTGTGCTTACCTTTAACTGGCTGACGCTCGAAGAACGAGGCAGCCATGGGCTCAATGAAGCTGGGCAGCCCACGAGCTTTCGCATCGTCAATCACGTCGTGCACATCTTGCAGCACCATCCTCCCCATCAACCCTGGAAAGGCCGCCTTGATCGCCTCCAGCGCCTGGCCTCTTCCCCCACCCACATCCACAATTGCTACATCCGATTCCCTTATATCTTCTTTCCCAAGCTCCTCATCAAAGGGATAGGGCCATGCGCTTCTTGTCACATCGCCAACTGTTGCCAATGATTGCATACCGCTATTGAAAATTTTCGCACGTTCGGGATCCTCTTTCAAGTATTCCCAGAAACCGAGACTGGTATGGTGACCAAATTGGAAAGGGCTGTTGTTGTAGTCGGTTGGGTTTTGATACTTGGTGGACTCAAGGAAACGCGGCATGGTGTACACTCCCTGGCCAAGGAAGTCGTACATTTGCTTGAACATGTCGCGGTTTGCGGGGATGACGAAAATGGCGGAAAAAGCATTTTGCGTGTAATGTGAGGGGGAGGTCTCTTGGAAGAGATGAGTGCTCGTGCAAGCTCGCATGACTCGAACTAAACAGATTGGGCCTCTTATCAGCGATGAACGGTCGAGTTTTCCACTCTTAGAGGTGCCTTTGACTCACTGAGAAGACGCTCGTCAACCTTGAGTAATGCGGAGAGGTCTGTCACACTGATGCCGCCACCAGAGAAAGGTATCTTATCGAAAATGCCCATATTGAGAGCGGTCCTGATGGCAGCATTTTGAGCGGTCTGAATGATGAAAGCAGTCAGTGCACATTTCCAACAGTTATTTCTTGCTTTTTCCATCCATACAATAATCATACATGAGTGGCTTGAAAATACAAGTTCTCCTCTGGCTCTCTGGCTGCGATTGCAAGTCTCTCGGCATTTATGACGAGAGCTTGACGATCAGAGTTACTCAATACAGAGCCCGCATTCGTCAACTTGTTTACGACTTTGCCTATTGCTTGGGCGAGTCCCAATACACTTGCGTTGTCGGTGGGCATTTTGAGGCATGGTGTGTCAATCGAACAGAGTTTGGACACTGGCGAGACTGGAGTAAAGCGATCGAAAGTGTAACAAACTAGCGATACATAACTTACATTGTGCTAATCCTTTAAAACGGTCAGCCACAAGTGGCGGAAGCTTACATGGCGACGACAGCTTACTCAATACTCATCCACCATATGGTGATAGGTATCCTCCTCCTATTTCTGGACTATTTGGCCACATCAGTAGGTAGGTATTCGTCCATCGAAAATAAGCCCTGCTGCTTTCCATCACCTCACCCGGGGTCCACCCCCCATAGCGTATTTGCCTCCTCGAGTCCATGTCCCGGCAACCATTTAACAGACGCAACCCCATGTCGATGTCAAAAATAAAATAGCAATTATAGTGCGATAAGGCGACCCGTGACTCGTGAGTCGCACTACTACCAGAGCGTAAGCGGAGGGCGCCCCTACCTAGCGTACTAGAGCTGGCAGCCTGGCACATGCGCTCTATTCTACAGGTCTGGGCGCCCAGAGCGGCTCGGAGCTATGAATGAATCTAATTGTCTTTTTCTACCAGACCATTGGTCGAGAATCTATGATTCCACGCTTTGCTAGCCTCCGCATATGCATCGTATCTAAACAGCCAAGGCTGAATCCTCGGGTGCGTCCTTTCGGTCAGGTTCAATCAGTCCTGAATTAGATACCCGAGAGTTGATTGGCTGCTCACCAAAGGTTGGCCTCATCTTCATGGTCAAACGATATCGCCAAGTGCTTGTCGCGAGACTCTTGCAATTCTCCATCAGGTAGATGGAATTCTTCCTGCTGTCGAAAAGTCTCCTCTCGAATCTTGAAAATTCTTTCCTTCCTGATTTTCTCGTATAATTCTATTAATGCGGGGATCTGTGACTTGGAATCGATCTTACCCAGCAGGGTTCCGAGAGTAGCACCGTCTTCAAGGGCTCTAAGTAAAAGAGTCCTGGAATAAGCAATCTCATTCCCGCAATGTACATGTAAAGCGCCACAAACCACATAAAGTTCAAGAAGGGACAGCCTCAGTCAATACTCACGAATTAGCTCCTTGAGCCATGTAAGGAAGGATTGGATGGCAAGAGTCCCCTGCCATGACGAAAGTCCCTTGCTTGGAACTCCACGGCTCGTCAAGTTGGAGATACATCAGTCGCCACTTGTCGACTTTCTTAACATGTGAGAGAAACTTTGTGAGTAGAGGATCCCACCCTTCGAAAAGCTTCGTCATCTCTCCAAGATCTCCCTCGACTTTGGCTGTGTCCTGCGGTAAGTCGTCAGGAACCAAAAGCACGATGTTCAACATTTGGCCACCGAGAAGACTGTAAGCTACGGCATGAGCTCCCGGGCCCAACCAAATACGGATTCCAGGTCGAGTAATGATATCCCGAAGCTCTGCATCTTGCTTCACTTGATCGGCTGTTAGGACAATCCTGTAGGCGAGATCGCCCGTCGGCTGAGGAAGCAAAGGCTTTCCGAGAAAAGAAATTCGCGTAGAGGACCAGAGTCCATCGGCTGCAATGATTAGATCACCCTCCCGTGTATGGCCGTTCTTACAAATGACTGCTGGTCTCTCAAAGTCCACATCACAAACGCGAGAATCGAAAAACAAGCGAACTCCAAGTTTTTCTGCTCTTGTTGCTAGTGCCTTTTGCAGATCAATGCGATGAAGACACCATATTGGCTCTCCGTACCTAGTCTCGATCTCTTCACGGTAATAACCTCTATAAGCCAAGACTTTCCGTCCATCATATCGAATCATAGAAAGGGTCTCCGGGGTCGCTGCTTTTGACGTGAGTTCTTCGGTGACGCCCCATCTTCGGAGAATTCGAACCCCGTTTGGCGTGATTTGGATCCCGGCTCCAGCTTGATGGAGCTGAGGTGCACTTTCAAAGACTGAAACTTGGTGACCCTCCAAGGCGATCGAGATGGCTGCCCCGAGACCACAGAGTCCTGCCCCGATAACAAGGACGTGACAAGTAGGACGCTCCATGGTCGAACTCATGCGCGAAAAGCGAACAGCAAGGATGGGAGGTCAAGCCTGTTATAGGTTTCCCATCAAAGATCATATAGAAAGTAGGGATACCATAATTAAGCGATCAACCAAATGGGTAAAAGAGGGCGTTCTGTGGTCGAGAAGTCCGAGATACATCAGGTACATAAGGTACGATAAGGCACAGTGATGTCACTAGCTTGGCTAGAGTAGAGGATGCTGCTGCCTGGACCTCGGTCCGCGCCTAAGAAAGGCTTTGTTCATGGCCCTACTTCAGATTCAACGGTCGAATTGATTGTCGATTTTGTCGTACCTTGAGAACCACTATGGCACATCTTCCCACCCCTCACATCATGCCTCTAAGCAAGCACTCAACCCAGGGAACTACGTCTCATCCGCCTGATAGTAATATCGAGCTCGGGCCCGTAGCACAGCTCCTGACCATCGACGTTGGACGCCTCCACGAGGGAGACAAGGAGGAAGCCGCCAAGCTTTTCAAAGCTGCCAAAGAAGATGGTATCTTCTATCTCGATCTTCAAGATCGGCGTTCTATGGCAGTGATTGACACAGTCGATGATGTTTTTGCTCTTTCAAAGGACTTGTTCAGCTTGAGCGAAGAAGAGAAGATGAAGTATGATATCGATGAGCTCGATGCATTGAAGCTGAATGGGTAATCAGCCTCCGCACAAGCCGGCTACAGTGATAGTGCTAACAGACCATTTTCAGATATAAGCCAGTTGGCCGTAATTTTGGTGGTAAGCAATTTCATACCTTGCATCTTCAAAGAAGTAACACTGTCAGGTCTCAATGGCAAGCGTGACGGCTTTGAAAGTTATACCGTATTTCACCTTTCTATTTTCATGTAACTTCCTTTCCTTAAGTATGCCATTTCTGATACCACTCATCCAACACCTCCAGATCCCAGGCAAAGCCCATCTTGACTTCTCCTTCGCCCGTCCTTCCTTATTGACATGCCGTCTTCCGTCTATCACCACCTTCTTCACTCAGACCCACCAGATCCTTGCTCTCATTCTCTCGTCCCTATCTTCCTCGCTGAAATTACCACTAAACGCCTCCCTCACCGATCTCCACCGCATTGACGCCTCCTCCCCGGACATACTCCGCCTTCTTCACTATATCACTCAGCCCGTTTCCAACACCGGCGTCCCCCAGACCCCTCACACGGACCTCGGCTCTTTAACGCTACTCTTCACGAAGACACCCGGACTGCAAGTGTTGCATCCGCATAGCACAGAATGGGCGTTTGTAGTCCCTAAGCGGGGCTGTACTGTTGTCAACATCGGAGACGGTATGTCACTCCAGCGCCCTGCTTTTCTTACTATACCGCTCCCAGTTCTACGTCTCTCCTACCGAACTCTGAATTGCTATGGTAGCCAGAGCAAGAACGCTGATACTGGAGACCTGCGTGCCCAGGTCTCACGATGCTTACAGGAGGATTATTGCATTCCTGCCTCCACCGCGTCAGTCCACGTCCCGGCCGGGCGATGGAGGAGCGGTACAGTTTTGCGTATCTGCAACGCGCGGAGGATGATGTAAGGATGGAAGCTTTGCCCGGGTTTTGTAATGAGGTGGTGGGAACGAAGGAGGTCCATACCAGTCGAGAATGGTTGGAGAAGAAATTCGGCGTGCTGAGACGGAAGACATGGATGGAGGAGACGGAGACTCAGAGGATTTTGACCGGTAGAGCGGATCTGTTGACGGTTTAGATGAGCTGCGAGGTTACGACTAGGGATTTTTGGATGACTGACGTTATTCGTTGGCGATGAAGATTGACGACGATACTATGTCATTGTGTATGCACGGCCTATATAAAGCTTCATTTTCTGACGGATCAAAAGGGTTTTCTGCACTACGAACATATCTGCATCTCGTGGAGAGGAGATTCTCTCTCCTCTTCCTCCAACCAGGAAAGCGGGTATCAAAGTCTACGGGATGGGTTGTCGACAACTACGATCCTGCAGTCGATGATATTATGACTCAAAAATACCAACTTAGCTGCCATTCAAAGGCGGAAGACAAAGATTCGAACGTCTGTGATTTTCTACGTGTTAATGAAGTACAATTTACTTCTCGACAAGTTTGATGGGCTCTTTTGAGTGGAGAGAGCCAGCTCAAAAGTCAGGCGGGAATAACTATGGATTCATTCTCAGGGAAACAATAAAGTAACATCGAGAGCATTATAATTGCTCGTCTGGGTTATTCTCCTATCTGAAGTACAGGGGTATCCACCGCGGTCACGGCTCTATTCGATAGATCTCGTAGCACAAGACTGACTTCCGCGTAGGAGCTCAGTCTACTTTGAGCCCCAAGGATGTCCTTCCGGGCTTAACTTCGCATTGAGGAATCCCAACTCTGTCAATTTGCCTCCGCTGATTTCCGATACGTGGGCATACATCTCGTCGACGTCCCAGTTGACGCTTGTAAACCCCCCTTTGAGGCAGTCAGCTTTTGGTGTGTCCAGCCAGAGCGACACACCGCCTGTGAGAGCCTGCGTATCCTTCGCAAAGGGCGTGAAGGCGTCAACGACCATGCCTCGATCAGCGGCGTCGACAATGCCGGGATGAAGGGAGAAGACGCGAAGGTTTGGATATTCTGGGTTCTGTAAGCATGCGGTATTGAAATGAGAAAAGAGGGTTGTATGTACCAAGGCTCAAGGCCTGGCCTAGCTTAATCACGGCGAGCTTACTAGAAGCGTAGGAGCTGATACCAGGAACGGCTAGAGCAACGCCAGTGCTGACTAGATTGATAATGGTTCCTTCTCCACCGAAGCTCTGGATGAAAGACTGGACTGGGAGAAACGTGCCTTTGACGTTGGTCTCCTATCGATAGATGATCGGTCAGCTGCAAGTATCTTGTGCTAGGTGTGTTAGGAAATTACTTACAAAGTCCGCCCACCAGGATGCCAACGGAACGTCTCCAACCATACCACCGCCCATGCTTCCAGCAGAGTTGACCAAGACATGAGCTTTGTTAAACTTGGCCTTGACCTTGGCAAAGAGCGACTTGACGCTAGACTCGTCTGAGACATCTGTAGGCTCGGCAATAATGGGAATAGATTTGGAGATCTTGGTGATGTTGTCGACGGTGAGATCGAGAGTTTCGGCCTTGCGTCCAACGAGGACGATCCCGGCAGCACCCGCTTGAGCCCATGCCTTTGCAATTGCCTGATATAATAGCGTGAGCTTTGATGGACTTAGTTGTTTGTGAGGGGTCGGGAACTGACTGCTCCTATACCTCCACCGGCACCAGTGATGATGATGACCTTTCCTTTGGCGGACAAAGCTGGATTAGTAGGTTCGATGGCTGGGTAGAGATCACGGTGCATGCTCTTGGTGAGCTGGAATGGCGAGGTGAACATGTTGACATCGAATGCTTGTTCCACCATTTTGCAGTTTGACGTAGAACAGTCTTCTGAATTGTTTACTAGAATACTTTGAGTTGGACTAAAAAAATTGTGGCTTTGAGAAAACGAGAGAGAGAGTCAGAAGGCTAGACAGCCGAAAGAGAAGGAGGGTAACACAAGGTAAATCATATGAAACATCAGCTGCTCATGTCCGTCTGAGGCACAAAGCGGGGCTTTGCATGCACGAGGCTTTCAAATAACCCCAGTTCAGGCAAAGGAAAAACTTTGTTACAAATCAGCCTCGCAGGACAGCGACACTCCTTTCCCCGTCATCCTTTCAAGATCTAGATCTTTAGAATTGATGATTGTTCGCGCGTAATTAGCCTCGCGGTAGATATTCTTTTATTTGGTGCGTCGATCTCTTCTTGGCGCCCTTCCTGAGAAAATCCCATAGCATCACCATCATCATCTGTTTGACTAATTCTCTCGTGCTGATCAACGATAATGGTAAACTCCATAGTACCTTTATATAGGCTTTTCACCCATTATTGATGTTTTTTCTGATGGCATTCGAATATTGTTTCAGGTAGTGTTTGCGACTATGTGGAGTAAACTCAGAACATTAGGGAAGGCTGAGGGGCCGAGCTACAACGTTTCTTTCGTCATGCGAAGTCAAAAATCCATCAGGCGGAGCTGAACATACTTTATGGACGGATGGGGCGGGGCAGCAGAAGTTGGAGCAACAGGCTGCCCCCAATCAGGGCGAGGACCGCCGAGAGGCTCGAAAAAGGCTTCCATCGTTTGGGCGCGGTCAGAGTCTAGTCCTTAATCCCATCTCGCGTGGTGGTAGCTTCCGCCAATGAGCCGTTTCACTAAGAATGAGTTAAAATGCTAGAACTTGCTGCGCTGCGTGGAGGAGGCGGGTTTGCGCTCAGCAGGACGATAAAAGCCAGCAGGACAAGCTCCCACTTCTTGTTACGCAAGAGCGCCGAATCCTCATACGCTCCCTCAGATCCTACTTCTACATACGATAATGTGTTTTATTTTCCCATTGCTCATCACTTGCCTTCTCGCCCGAGTTCGAGCCTTGAGTCAAGAGCAGACCAATGGCGCCTCGCTATGGGGAACTTTGGGCGCTAGTACCTTTCCTCAGTTTCTTACAAGCAATCCACTCCCTGAAGGGTTTCCTTGGGGGACTAAGACAGCCAACAACTCCAACCCGTACAAGGAAGCTCCTAATACGGGCATAACTCGCCACTACCAATTCGCACTCTCCCGGGCTCAGATAGCCCCAGACGGCTATCTGAAGAACGTGATACTCGTCAATGGACAGTTCCCAGGTCCGGTCGTTGAGGCGAATTGGGGGGACTACATCGAAGGTTGGTCATCTCAAGAAAGCCTGTGCAGATAAGACAGAGCTGCCACGACGGCTAAAATCTATTTCCAAATGTAGTGCAGGTGACAAACAATATATCTGGTCCTGAGGAAGGTACAACGCTCCATTGGCATGGCCTTCTGCAAACTGCTACACCATGGTATGATGGGACACCAAGTGTCCAGCAGTGCCCAGTTGCTCCAGGTACAACTTTTACGTGAGCATCGCATTCCCCTGCTTTGAGCAAACGCTAAACAGTAGAAGCTATCGCTTCAAAGCGGATTTGTACGGTACTTCATGGTATCATTCCCACTATTCAGCACAGTATGTAGGAGGGCTCCTGGGACCCATGATTATTCACGGACCGATCAACTACGGTTATGATATTGACCTCGGACCTGTCTTACTCTCTGACTGTAGGAATCATAAGTCTAGTTCAGAGTTGCCCATTAACAATGTAGCAGACTTCCATAAGGATTATTTTGAGGTCGTGGAAGCCGGTTGGTTTTTCGAAGACACTATGATGCCCTTGATGTCACACTAACCAATATAGTCGAGGGCACGGATCGAACCAAATGGCGTCAGTACTCGGACAACAATCTTATTAATGGCAAGATGAGTTTCAATTGCTCCAGTGTCAATGACGGACGGCCCTGCACGAACAATGCCCCCCTCGCAAAGTTCACGTTCCAGAAAGGAAAGGCGCATAGAATAAGGCTGATCAATGCTGGAGCTGCTGGGCAGCAGTTCTTCTCTATCGACCAACATGAAATGACTGTGATAGCCAATGACTATGTTCCCATCAAGCCGTATACGACTAAGACTGTCTTCCTTGGGGTAAGAAATCTTTTTCTGCCAAGTAAGTTTTGTTTGGCTCAACTGACATAGGTTGGCCAACGTACCGACGTGGTTGTTCAAGCTAACGGAAATGCGAATGGGGCTTATTGGATGCGCTCCAACATCTCTACGATATGCAATCTACCTCTCCAACCTCAAGCATTGGCCGAGATTTACTATCAGAAAGCCGATACTACCACACAGCCGACCACCGAACCATGGCCCTCCATTGACAACGGCAAATGCAACAATGATGATCTATCCCTCACCACTCCGTACTATTCTATCACTCCCAACCCTGATCCGGCCAAGACGTTCGAGGTCATCGTCGATGAAAAGGTAAACGCAACAGGCCATCTCGAATGGCGTCTCAATCAGCAAGCATTCCGAGGAAATTACAACAAACCGCTACTTCTCCTGGCGCAAGAAAAGAATCAAACATACGAGCCAGAGTGGAACGTTGTACATCCGGGAGACAGCAAGACGGTTCGGCTGATAATCAATAACAACTCTACCATTTCGCATGTAAGCATCACCGGTTTACCTTCATGTCCTTCCTATGTAGATGATATCAGCGATGACTCATAACTCAGCCTATGCACCTCCACGGCCACAACATGTACATTTTACACGAGGGTGACGGCTATTGGGATGGCCAATCTATCACGAATCCGGACAATCCGCAACGCCGCGACGTTCAGATGCTGCGGCCAGGGGGACATATCGTAGCTCAGTATGATGCAGACAACCCAGGAGTATGGCCCTTCCACTGCCATATTGCATGGCATCTTTCTCTGGTATGTTCCTACCCCAGGACGTAGACCAATGGGAGTGAGGGCTGATGATCATCTACAGGGCCTTTACATGAATATTCTTGAGCGTCCGGACGATATCACCTCGATGTCCATTCCGGATGTGGTGCAAGAGACATGTAAGGGATGGGATGTGTATAGCAACCAAGTAGTGGTTGACCAGATAGATTCGGGCCTAAAGGGGTGAAAACCCCGAGTGGAAAGGTACTAGCTTCCTACCTATACAAGGTAGTGGAGACTAGAGTAACGGCTCTACCGCTAGAAATTTAAGAGATTTTTGATGACTGCCCTCTTAGACCCTAGGTTGGTCCTCCAGGTTCGTAGATAAAAGCAAAAAATCAGATCGGCAGGTCTCTCTGGCCGGCAGCTGCGTATGCAGCCAAATTGACTTTAATGCAGACTGCGCTGCCAGTCAGCTGTCAGGAATGTACTGACCCGCAGAGTGTCGCAGTCAGATACATATCAGGCATGCATCCAGGTACTCCGTACAGATTACGGCACATGCAAGATGGGCGGATAGCAGAAAAGCAGATAGGTTAGGAATCTCCCGGCAGCCTTGCCATCCTTCTATGCGGCAAGTCATCATGGATGTACGTTGAACACGCACAGCTTGAACGAGGTGTGGACCACAGAATCCTGCCAAGGTCTAGATGTGCGCCGTGACACTTTTTCTCTTGGCAATTGGCTGATACTGCAATCAGCTAATGCGCGAAAAAGAAGGGGTTACTGCAGGTGCTGTGCCTCCATGGTTATCGTAAGATAGGTACGGAGTACTCTTGTCATATCCTCGTAGCTCGTTTGCAGGTAAATGGTTTCAGAAAGCGTGTGTGCCTGGATGACTCACATGGGCGTTCGAGAGCGTGGGGTTGGCGGGATAGAGAGGTTTTGTGTGCAGCATGCTGCATGCAGGACTAGGTACTTTATGCAGGATTGGAGGAGGAAATCCGCGAGCTGCGCTACGGAATACGCCAGCCTGGTAAGGTACCTATGACCAGCGCCGTGGGCACCTTGCTAAGATGCCGTACTTCGAACTCTGTACTGGACTAACCGTATTTTGATTGGAGAACATACCGTACTCGTAGGGTTACACGGGGTTTCCGCGGTTTCCGCGCAAACTGGGTTTCCGCGCACGCTAACTGTGACTAATTATCTTAGTGCCCTTTTTAGCACGCTAAACCCGATACTATCTGTAACTAACCTTTCCAGGTTAGAGTGCGCGGAAACCCTGTGCATACGAGTAGGTACTGTAATTTACTTCAGATGATTTTAGGGCGACAGAATAATAATTACAACTGAATAGCTTGGCGTGCTTGGCAATCCAAGATTATTCGGTGTCGTCCTAGAACTCTACATTACCTTGCCTTGTCCACCTTTCAACAGAGCCGCATTTCTCTTTTCGCCTCAGATGGCGTGCCCCTATCACGTAATCTTTGAAGGACACAGACGCAACGGCCTGCCTTACTCCGTACTACGGAGAGTGGGCCGCATATTGCAAGGTCTGTTACAGGACTGCAGCAGACTCGATGAGATGAGGGTTCATGCAACTTGTGCGTCGCGAAATCTTTCAAGTTGTGTGTAATGGTCGAAACTCAGCCGACTGACAATTTCAACGGCCAATCAGCTACGTCTCTGGGTCTTATCTCTTACGGACTACGCCCCGCAAGTACATTCTCACCCACCTTCTTTCACCTCTTTTGTGTCCTCATTCACCCCTCGTCTGGTGCAGCCGGGGCTTGAGCGTGAGTATTGGTTGGCTGGATCCATTCTGTACCGCCCCCATCAGTCAGATGGGTCAGATTGATGGTGGTGCAGCAAACGGTAAACTCGGCTAAATAGGCCTAGCCTCTGCCAATCAATCGACTCATGAGTATTCGACGCATGCACGGCTGACCTCTCAATACTCCTTCTTGTTCTTTCATCCTTGCAAAGGAACTTGATCGTATTAAACGGTGCTCAGCTGATCCGCCACTTCAACTTTCCATGCGTGAGCCTCATTGCTTCGAAACATGGAAGTCCACTACCGGGGATTTTGGTCGCCCTGCGGCGTAGAGCTAATACTCCGAAGGGGGACTGCGAGTCGCGCACTTATAGAATCCCTCATGCTTGTCTGATCTCTAGTGCGGCATCTGTTGCCATTCGATCTACATGCGCCCTTTCAATTATCTACAATGCCTCATCATAAGTTGCTGCCGGCGCCGGGATATACATATGAAGGCATACATGGAGCATCCAATGGCCCACAAATGCTGGTCGCAACTGGCATCACCCTCGGTTTTGCCGTCATAGCAGTAACACTTCGTATGGTCGTCAGATGGTTTATTGTGCCTCCTACGAGCAAGGAAGACTATTTTGCCATTGCGAGCTTGGTCCTTGCGATTGCACGGACGATCCTGCTCATTCTGCGTAAGTATTGAGGAAGACTACATTTGGGCCGCCATTGACCTTGTGGCAGTCACGAAGTATCATCAATTTGGGCAACATATATGGGACATCCTAACACCGAATTTCAATTACGTGTACACGGTAAATCTTGTTCCCTTTTTGGGCATAGGAAGGGTGAATAATATCAGATCCAGTGGGCCAAAGGAGCAACAATAATCTATCTAATAGCCATGGCCTGTGCTAAAGCCTCTATGCTCCTCTTCTACACCCGGTTGTTCGGGATTAGCAGGCCATTTCGATACACATGTTATACTTTGATGGTCCTTGTTACGGGATACTGCACGGCCATGATTCTCGCCAACATCTTTCAGTGCCGCCCCATCCATGCCGGCTGGGATTTCTTCTATCCGGGGCATTGTGCTTCGCTGCAAAATATCACTGTTGCTACCGGCGTACTTAATATCCTGAGTGACGTTGCTATCGTTATAGTACCGATTCCAGTGGTACTGAAACTACAGCTACGACCTGCGAAAATGTTTGGGTTGCTTGCTATCTTCTCAAGTGGAGTCTTGTAAGGATGACCTCTTTCGCGGCTGGATCTCTGCTTGGCTGATAAAATATAGCGTTGTGGCCGTGGCTATTGTACGTGAGGTTGAGGTAGTGAGGGCTCCGAGCTTATACGATGTCACATGGTCAGATGCGACAAGAACACTGTGGCTGTAAGAAACCGATACGCTCTTGTTATTGACAGCTTCTCTTCTAACGCCATACAGATCTGTCGAATTACATGTTGGGATCATTTGCACATGCCTCCCAGTGCTATCGCCGCTCGGCAAAAGAGTTCCCGGGGCAGACTATTTCAGAGGCCGATATGCTTCAGCGGTGAGCTTGATCCGTGGGAGTCGAACTCGAAGAAAGAGCCGTGGGAGTCGGTCAACGAGCCAAAACGCCCAGCAAGAGTACGAGGACGGAACTTATATTGAATTAGAAGAGCCTGGTCTTGAGAAGTTTCGAGAACTGGATCCAATCTCCCAAGCCACGATATATGGCCAGTAGTATATAAGTAGCGTGAGCATCGAGGAGGTGGAGTGAATGTTCAAATAGTTGCCTTTTTTGATCCCATAAACATCTGGTTCAGATTCACACCTCGGACATGTACTTTAATGGTGAAACCTATATCTGTTAATTCCGCTCGGTTGCTGCCTGCTGAGGGGATGACAAAGCATCAGACGGCGAAATTCCCTCCGGTTCGTCACATTCTTTTAAATACATACGACTGCCATGTCTCGACCAGGACTTGCATTGTTCATCATCACTCTACCTCCATCACCCTCCCATTGCCCAGCAACATATAGAACCTTTAACCAAGTCGAATGATATTCTTTATCCTTAAAATATATGCCGCAAAGTCTCTTATGAGACATCTAATTCGCACTTGACCTCTTCTTCACATTCACAAAGCGACAATGGCATCAACCTCATATTACGCCCCTTCACCACAAAACGTTGAATCCAGTCCCCACTCCTCCTACATCCCTCGAGGCATAGCCACGGCCTCCCTCAAATTCTACGCACCCCCAGCCGATGGCTCGAAGCCATTCAACTACCCCGGTGAGATCGAGCCTCCCGAAGGCCTGCCCAAGCGGAACTTCGGCGATGCAGACATCCCCGTCACAATCACCGATATCCGGGGTCAAGAATCTCTGTACAATCTCGACGACAACGCATTCGCAACCTTAAAGACCAGTCCTTCCATCGAGAAAGACTTCGCCTCGGAGGAGTCGATCAAAGCGAACTACTATCCGGAAGTCGAACGACTTCTCCTGCAACACATCCCGGGCGCGAAACGTGTGTTTATCTTCGACAACACTCTCCGCCGCGTAGGCGGAAACCGACCGCCCGTCCTGCGCGTCCATATCGACCAAACGCCAGCCGCAGCGATCAGCCGCGTGCGGTCCCTCCTCCCTGACGAAGCCTCAACGCTTCTCAAAAGCCGCGTACGCATCATCAACGTCTGGCGCCCTCTGAATGGACCCGTGCAATGCTCGCCTCTTGCGTTCGCCGACTCCAAGACGGTGAGAGATGAGGCTCTGGTTGCGGTCGAACACCGGTATCAGGATCGGACCGGCGAGACGATTTCGGTGGCGCACATGGATGAGCGGTGGTATTACTGGTCGGGCATCGATGATGATGAGAGGATTTTGTTGAAGTGTTTTGACAGTGAGAAGGGAGGGAGGGTGCCGCATACGGCGTTTGTGGACCCGAGGAGTCCGGTCGGCGGGAGGCAGAGGGAGAGTATTGAGGTTAGGGCTTTGGTGTTTGGATGAGAAGTGACTAATGTACTCGTAATTGCCCTTGCGCAAGTGGCTATATCCATCGCATCGAGGGGCGAGCACAAGTAATGGCAACGGATTTACGAAGCGATCGACATGAAGAATATGACTCTCATTGAAATGGTTTTTGAGGATTTGCGGCTTTAGCAGCAGTAGCAGAGCCGAGTCTTTGGTTCTGAGTCGATCATAATGTAAGCATGATTTGCAGGTGAATGTGTCAGAAAATAGATATTCATTCATAGAAAACGCTCACATGACTCGTCTGATGCACGTTGAAAAGCAAGAAATTCAAGATTCACTTTGCTTTCTTTATCTCTTCACTTGAAGAGTGAACCTCATACTAAAAGGCGAAAAATTCGAATATTGTAAGAATCTCAGGCCTGCGACTCTGTCGTCAGCAGTCTCGTCTTTCACATCACGACGAGTAAATTACCTTAGCAAAAATATATGATTTTCTTTAACTGTATCTATTCAGCAATGATTCAAATTATCGTTTAAAGACGATATTATAGTAATAATAATAATAATAATAATAATAAAATTCATACATTCTTGTGATATCAATTATACTGACTCATGAGAAATATCTATGCTATGTGTGTTGAGTGAACAAAATTCTCTGAGGTAGAAAATCGCTCACTATTCATACAACTGCTGCATGTAGTCAAGACTGTAAGATTGAAACTATGTATTAAATTTGTTCATGATGATTACATGTTAAAGAATAAGTGTTCTTGTCACTTTAAACTGCTTTAAAAACTTCGTTTTCATCATCATTCTTACTGTCATCTTCAGACTCTTTATGATCAAAATGATGATTCAATAATTTATAATATTAATGTTTTAAAGCATAATTAATTGAAAATGTGTTCAATTCAAGCAATGCATGAAAACATGCTTAATTATCTGATAACTTTATTTGCAGTCACATTGAAAGTTGTTTATGTGTAAGATGATGAGATTTCTTTGTGTTAGAAATTGATTTAGAATGAGTCATAAAAATGTCATTTAACTAATAAATAAATGCTAAGAAAGAAAAGTATTTACAGAAAAGAACTCAATTCTTATATGTGTATTTCTCAGCTTTGTGCTAGACTCGATTGAATTGATGTCTTACACATATGATGCAGAGTTTCAATAACATCATCTTTAAATCAGATTCTCACTAGACTTGATTAGAATGAAATCAGACGAAGATTAAATGAAGAATAGACAAAGACTAAAATCGTAACATTATTTTCTTTTCTTGACTATTCATGTTTGCATGAATGTTATTTCTTAGTGCGCTTTTCTTAAATATTTGATATGAAAGTCATCAATCATCTCTTGAGTGTTCATAAATTCATCATTGTCAGCGTTATATCAATTAAGATTGTTGTCATAGTTCTTTCATTTGACTTAATATTGAAGTTGTCTTTGATATTATTGAGAGTTCAATATATTGTTGATTTCTCATTCATCTTCATCGTTTATCATTATTGATTTCAAGAATTCATTCTTCTGATCAGACAGAGAGTCATTGATGATGAAATAAAGAAGCTCTGAATGAAATACATCATGTATATACATAGTCTTAAATAGTTTCAATTTATAGAATGAGTTAATGAAATTGATGATCTGAAAAGAATCAAGCATCTTGTTATTCAATTTTTTGAAAAATCTCACTGTAACAATGTTTCATTCATTCAGAAACATCTTTGATTCAATCTTATAATTGATCTTCTTTCTATGCTTATTAATTTGATTCATCATTTGCTCTTGTGTTTTGATCAGAGCTTTGCAAGCAAAGATCAATGTCTTATTCATATAATTAAATATATCTTTGACTTGAGCAATCTGCAGATGTTCGCGAAGACTTTCATACTTAATGATGTCAAAGTTGAAACTCATATGAAAGTGAAAGTTCTTGTTCATGAAGAAGAAGATCAAGAAAATGACTGAAGACAAAATGTTATTGTTGATAAACTCAATCATGAATAGTCACTTGAATTAATCATTCTGCATGTATGAACAGAAGAAACGAAGATATCGCTCAACATTTTGATTGACTTGTTCACTTTAATCATTGATCTGAGAATGATAAATGATGAACAATCAAAGAGAAATGCTTAATCATTTGCAAAGAAACTTTCAAAGAATGAAGATGAACTGAGAATCTTGATCAAATACAATGAAGCTTGATAAATCATAAGTTCAATATACTCATTGAAGCAACATTTCAGCTGTCTTTTTGACTGTGATATCTTCATCATCAATGATGCAAAAGATATAATGTCTTTCTTTCAATAATTTGCAAATGACAGTCAGAATAACGTTGTAATCATATGAATCAGATAGATCAATAATGAAGTTCATGACTATGTTTTATCATCACTGTTCAGATATAAATAGAAGTTGAAGCAAGTTGTTTAATTTATTTCTTGAGATCTTTGAATGTTGACATACGTAGCAGTTTCAAATATATCGATTTATCGTTTTTTGCATAGAAGATCAATAGTAGTTTCGCTTTATGATCTTCACTGTTCTAAGAATTTCAGAATGATCAATCAATGACTGATCATGTACTTCACGAATCAGATTCATTTGTAGAAGTTCATTGAACGAAACTCATAACTGACTATCATGAAACAAGATTTCATTCTGAGTTCAACAATTCTTCAATTTAATATCTTCATATTGTGTCTCATCTCTTGCTATTACTTTGCAAAGTAACGTACAATTCTCATTGATTTCATTAGTCTTAAGAATCTGTTTATAGATTGATTCATTGATATTCTTCTTTAAATCAGCAATTTTCATTTGATTTAAAGTCAGAATAGTGATTCATTGATAGTGAATGCACTCATCTTTTGAATCTCTGAGCACGACGTCAGCTTGATGAGTTAATGCATCAATCTTGATGTTCTGTTTATCAGATCAATACATTATCTTGAAGTTGAAATCAGCGAGCTTCTGTACTCAATGCATCTGATGTTTGCTCAGCTTTTTATCTTTCATCAATGAGATGAGTGCTTGATGATTAATGAACATCTTGATAGAAATGTCAGTTAATTTCAGTTCAAGTCATCAGTGTTTAAATGCTTAAATGATGATCAGAAGTTTTTTATCATATATTTCGTAGTTGCATTCAGCAAAAGACATGTTCTTGCTATAAAAGACAATTGAATGTAAAACATTTTCATCATTGTATTAAGACAGAACTTCATCGTTAATGTAGTCAAATGAGTTAATTTCAAGAATGAAATTATGAGTTTAATCAAAGTGACAAAGTATAAAAGTCTCAGTCATACATCTCTTCATGTGATTGAATGCAGTTTGACAGACTTCATTTCATTCAAATATGATCTTCTTTTGAGTAAGTTGAATCATTGAATGAATAATCTTCGAAAAGTTCTTGATGAAGCATTAATAGAAATTGCAGAAGTCAATGAAGAACTGCATCTGAGTGAGATTATTGAATGTAAATCAATCAACAACTGCTTGCATCTTTCGCAAATTCATCTTCAATTTTTCAATTGATATTAAAAGTTCTAAAAAGATGATTTTCTGAACATAAAACTTGCATTTATTGATGTTTATCTGTAGATCAGCTTCTCGTAGTTTATTCAAGATCAATCATACATGTTGCTTATGTTTTTTCAAGATCTTGCTGTAAATGATAATGTCATCTAGATAAATCTGACAAAACTGATGTAGATATTTAAACAACACGTCGTTTATATAATGTTGATAAAACGTTGATTTGTTGATTAATTTAAAGAGCATTACATGATATTTGTATGAGTCGAAAAAGATAATAAAGATAGTCAAATCTTCGCTATCTGAGTGCATGCATAGTTTATTGAATGCAATAATGATGTTCAATTAAGTCAAATATTTGCTTTCTTGTATACAAGCGAAAGTCTCGTCTATCAATGACAAAGAATAATGATCTTGTTTGATCAAAGCATTGAGCTTTCTGTAATCAATGCAGAAACGCAAACTATCATCTTTCTTTTTGATGAACAAGATGAGCAAAATGTATGATGCAAAGTTGAAGAAAATGAACTTTTTGTTCAGATGTTTGATCAGATACTTCTTTATCTTCTGAAGCTTGTGATCAAACATCTGATATAGTTTGCTTCGCGAAAGTATTTCTTCATCAATCAACTCAATTTTATGATTGTAGAAATGATGCAATGATAGCTGATTAATCATTGCTTGATTGAAAACATTTAAATAGTTGTGATATTCAAAGAAAAGCTTGATCTTAACTTGCTTAAGAGCTTCAGCATGAAAAAGCTCATGCAGATTCACTTCTTCAGACTTGTTTTCAACTGTAGTTATGAGTTGATTGATTTTCAAGACAATAACAGCAAAGATCTTAACATTTAATCATTTGACTAACATTTTATATGTTGCTGTCTTTATCATTGCTATGTTCATTGAATCTGACGTTGATTTAGAAATTTTGATGTTAATTAAAGTCGCGTCACATGATTTTAACTGTTTAATTAGTTTAACTGACTTTTCATTGAACTGACTAAAAGAAAGTGATTTCAGACTGAGTTGAAAGATAGTAAAAGATCTCTTTAATATATGAGTAGAAGTTAAACTCTTTTGCTTTGTGATTATCTTGTTGCTTGTGAATAGAACAATTGATTTTAAATTGAAGATGAAATTCGAAAATCAAAGAAAATTGATTTGCATATCAATTACTAGATTGATTTTTGTTACAAACATGTCTGAATTGATCAGAGTTCAGATCTAACTTTAATCAATTTGATTAAAGCAAGTCATGATGCTATGTTTAGTTTGAATTTAGCGCACTTCTTTAAGTTATTTTCAGCACTTCTTCTCGTTGTTCAGCACTTTCTTCATTCATTTCTTTCATCATTCTTTTAGACAAACACATCTGACATATTACATTACATCTGTATTGAGTCTAGCGCAGTCTCAAGTCATTATTTATAGAAGAGCTTGCACTCTTTCTCTTCTGTATTCTTAATGTCTTGTTATAACTATCTTTAAAGAGCAATACATACATATCAGCTTCGAGTTTCTTTGATTGAATGATTTAGACATGATTTTAACAATTTTGTTCATTCATATTTTTTCAAGAATCATTTAATGTTGATTTAATCAAGTGATTAACATAAAAGCTGTGTCAATCATATGATCTTGAACAGTCAAATTCAAATAAATGACATTAGTAATGAGTTTTTTAACATAATAATCATCAAATTCTTGAATTGACTTCGCTTTGATCAAAGTCAAAGACTTGATTTGCAACTGATCATAAATAATCTGCGTGATCACTTCATTAATGAATGAATAGTCAGCAGCTTTGATGTCAATCAATGACTTCAATGAGTAACTAATTTCATTGCTAGAAAATACACATTCAATAGTCAAAGATTCAGAAGCAAAAGAATCATTTGACATGTTCATCATTAAAGAAATTAACACATCTTTCATCACATCTTTGATGAAAGTCTCTAGTTTTTTGTCTTACTATTCTTGAAAAACATTTTCTCATTCTTTTTATTCTTCGAAATGATGATTTCATGTAAATGAAAGATGAAAGTTTGAAAAGCAAAAGTATTAATCTTGTTTTGAAAGCAGTTCTTTGACAAGTGATTCAAGATCTTGCAAGTATAACAGATGATAAATGATCTTGCTTAATCAGACTCAGAAATAGAAAAGATGATAAACTTAACATAATTGATTATCAAAGTCGTCATTGACAATGAAGTAGCAATGCATTTATCAGATACAACAATGACTTTGATGATGACAATGTGAAGCTGACTGCATAGCTGATAGTTGACTTGCTGTTTATTATTCACATCTTGAAGAAAAATCTTGAGATGATAAAGTGAAGTGAAGTCTTCAAGACATATTAACAGAGCATTCTGCAAGCAATTGTTAATCTTATTCTGAAGATCATTCATCAAAGTGCAATCATCGTAGTCTAAATAGTTGAATAGTTTCATAAAGTTGAAGTAAAAGATGTTGAAAAGCTTGTCTGCTTGTCTCAGAGCGTTGTACTTGCAATGACACTTTCAATTCTTATTCTGATTCTCGTAGATTTCTTTTAAATGCTTGAGTAACTTGTAGATCGAGATGTAAGAATGTAAAGCATCATGACAATGTTGAGTGAAAATATGCTCAGCAGCATCATCTTCTAGTTTAGATATTACATAGATAATGCAGATAGTCTCATCGATGAAGTGATCAATATTTGTCTGAAGCTTATCACTTATCTTGATTCTTCAGCTATTTCATGTTGATTCATCTTCATCAATGAATACAGATGAGTTTGAAAACTTAAAAGACTTATGATGATCATTATTAAATAAAGTGAATGATTTACATCAAGTATGATTCTTGATAAATTGATGAGATAGAGATTTTGTAAACTGACGAGATCGAGACTGATTCGCTGAACGTTGTTTCTTTTTTAGATTCAAAACTTTCTCTTGTAGTTTAATGATAGTCTTTTCTTGAGTATTTATTGTTATTTGATTAATTTTTAACTCATCAAGTTTCTTGATGTGATCAATTTAAACATCAATTCATTGCTCATTAAGTTTTAAAATTATGTTTTGTTGATTTTTTAACTCAATCAGCATCTTGATGATTTTATCTGACTAATTAATAACTCATTGACAAAGTTATTGACTTATGTTGATATCTTATGAAGTAGCAGCATTCTGAGATTTCGCTGAAGCATTGAAAGAAATAAGAAAAACTCATTTACTAGCAATGCTTTTAAGCAGATGAGCTGTTCATGACTTGACTGATTCAGAGTTGTATGTCATTGTAAAAAAGATAAAAGTAGATTTGATTGTAGTAAGATTGAGTGATTGATTTGATAAATTTAAGTAAATTTGCAAATGTGTTTTGATGAAAGTAATTCAAAGAATTTCTTGTGAATTTTGTGAATAGAAGTAAATTGTATTGTATCATTTACACGTTGATAGCAGAATAGTGTTACGAGCGTATCAAGACTGATTAGAGCTAGTCAATAATCTAGTCAAGATCTGATCTAGATCTGACTCAGATTTGACTCAGATATGATTCAACACTCTTTTTCTTTCTCAACATCTTGTTCATTTACATCATCTTCTTTTCGTATTACAAACACATTTCTTTCAAGTCTAGCGCAGTCTCTGAACATTACATAAATAGAAGCTCTTGTATCAATCTTCTTCTGTATTCTTAATATTCAGTTATAGCTATCTCTAAAGATCAAGCACTATCAACTCTGATCTTCATTGATTGTATCATTTAGACACGATTCTGACATTATATTAAGAATTCGTTAATCACACGATACTGATCTTATTACTCATTCAACATACTCATCTAGACAAAACGAGTCTAAAGAAATTCATTTATCTGATGATTGATGACAATCGAAAGACAGAACAACACTAAAAGATTGAATAGAATCAACGACAAGACTGTTTGAATTGCTAGACTACTTATTGCTCATTAAGTACGCAAAGTTCACTCAATTACGAGAATCATGATAAAGAATCTTCGTGAATTGCTCAAGAATCAAATCGATCGATAGATTCAACGATAAAGAATCTTCGTTGTTTGCTAGAGAATCAATCAAATCACTCAACAAACAAATCTCATCTTCTTTGTTGAAGATTGAATCTCATCTCATACGTCTTTCTTCTTCAATCGTCGAGCATCATCATTCGTTCGATCTCTCTTTTCAAACAAATCTCATCATGTCTAGTCGTTCGTCTACTGAAGAGCGTTCTGAGAAATTTCGAACTCGTTTTTCTCAAATCTCTGATGCTGATTCATCGAAATTACGAACGAAATCATCAAGTGCTGCGTCATTCATTCATGAAGATGACGAATCATTCGCTGAAATGATAATACTTCTCATGTTCTACGAAATCTGAAAGACTCGAAGTCTAGCTCTTAATAAAGAAACAGATCGACTCTATGAGTTAAATAAACAACAAGAAGACGAAATCAAAGAGTTGAAGACAAGACTTCAAACTAAAGAAAACACTTCTTCTGATTTCATCTACTCTGAGCGTTCTAGATCTCAAAAAATATCTGATTCTTCGCTGTTTACTGATGAAAAGAATTCTATTTGAAAGAATTGATACGAAAAAATTCAGAATAAACTAGAGATCAACGTCGATCTCTTTTCTAATGAACGAGTCAAATTGAGCTATGTACATTCTAGATTATTCGATGATGCAGCAGAGATCATTCAAGCTAGACGTGAACGTGATTGTGTCAATTTCTATAGAATCGTCGAAGATCTTTTGAAAGAGCTAGCTCAGTTGTTTGATGACTTGAATAAGAAAGTCAACTTTCGTAGAGAATACTACAACTTGATTCAAGAATCAAAGAAATTCAACGAGTTTTATACTCAGTTTCAACGACTATCTTTCTATCTAAACTATCACGAAAAGCAACTGATCATCAATCTGAAAGATAAAATACATCTTCGTCTTCGATTCGTTTGAGTAGATCAACTAGTTCAATCTGATTTTCTAAAAGAAATTCATTTCTATCTGATTCATTTGAATAATGATCAGCGAGTCATTCGAGAGATCAAGAACAAGCTCAAATGCATCAATGATGTTTCAAAGATTATCTTTCATAGAGCGACTGTTGTCACTCAATCAGTCGATCACTCGAAGTCTGATCATCTAAAGTCGCGCGACGCGATTTTAACTAACGTCAAAGAAATAAACATTCTAGTCGAAAGCTGTTTTGTATGTCATAAATCAGATCATAGCTCTAAGAAGTGCTACTAGAATCAGTGCAGTGAACAAAGAATATGATCGCTTCGATTTTGATTCAAATTTCGATTCAAAAAACTAATCATCTCTTCAAAAGTCATTGAAGAAATAGAAATTATATCTTTGTGCAAACTAGACAAAATTCTATTGAAAGAGAATTACTTTGAAAAGTTGTTTCTAATTGATGCTCATCTCATTTCTCAGAAACGATCTTTCAGCCTTCATTCTCTAATAGACAGTGATTCAGTCGTTTACATGATCATACATTTCAACCTAGTCGATAAAGTATGCAAGAAACTGAGAATTCAATCTATATAACTGACAAAAGAGAAGCTAATAAAAGATTATGATGAAAAGATATCTAAGAAGACAATCACTCATAAAATTCTACTCAATCTCATCATCGAAAGTCATAAGAAATTGACTGTATCAATGTTGATAGCTGATATCAATCATCATGAAGTCATATTGAGTAAGCTCTGAATGAACAAAAACGAAATATTACTGAATATGCAAAACGACGTCATTGTTTTTTTGAATCAATTGAATACTTCTATTTCGATTTTTTCGATCTCGCTCAATTCAAAGCATTCAAGTTGATTACGATCAACTTTGCTTTCTTCAATCACTCAGACTAAGATCTTTATGATGCTCAAACGACTCGTTTCAATCACTGCTCAGAAAGAGTCATTCTCGATTCAAAGCATAAACGTTGCTTCGTTTAAAACACTGTTGAATCATTCAAAGAAGAACAAGATCAAAGTCTTTGCTTTATTCATGATGAACATCAATAAAGAAATCGCGTACAATACTCAGTGCAATTTGAACGCTCTAAACGTCTCTTCAATCAATGAAATGACTCAGAATTTAAAAGACATTAAAGCAAAGCTGCTCTTGAAATATCATGAGTTTCTAGATGTTTTTGATCGAGCTCAATTGAATAAACTACTCTCTCATCGCTTCTACGATCATAAAATTGAGCTCACTAGTGATTCAACGCTTTCTCACTGTCGAGCATATCAAATGTTCTCTGTCAAACTTCTGAAAGTAAAGAAGTATCTGAACGAGAATCTGTCAAAGAGATTCATCACTTTCAGTCAGATCTTCTATTTCTCTTCGATTCTATTCATTCTCAAAGCAAATGAAGATCTTCAATTCTGCATGAACTATTGAAAGTTAAATGTCATTTTCAAAAGAAATAAATATTCTCTATCGCTGATAGACGAGATCATTGATAAAATAATGAGTTGCAAGCATCTGATTAGATTGAACATCATATCAGTGTTCAACAAACTTTGAATGCATCTCAATAGCAAGAATTACATCATTTTTATCACTGCTTTAGAAGCATATAAATATAAGATGCTATCATTCAAACTGACTAATGAATCGATCTTCTTTCAACAATATATGAATGACATTCTATGAAACTTTCTGAACGACTTTTGTCAAGTCTATCTAGATGACATTCTCATCTATAGCAAAATGAGAAAGAAACATAGAGATCACGTCAAACTAGTATTGAGATGACTACGCGAAGCTGAACTGCAGATAAATATTCAAAAGTGCGAATTTGATATAGAAGAGACTGTCTTTCTAGAAGTCATCGTATCTGAACTAGATCTTCGTATGAATCTCAGCAAGATGACAGTCATAGTCAGCTGAATCACTTCAATCAATCTAAAAGAAATTCAGAGCTTCATGAGATTTGTTAACTTCTATCTTCGTTTCATTAAGAACTTCTCGAAGCTAGTCAAATCATTCATTCAGCTGACTAGAAAGAATACATCTTTTGTTTGAAACGAGATCTGTGTTCAAGCTTTTGACAATCTAAAGAAACAAGTCAGCTCAATCTCAATACTTCGTCACTTTGATCTCAAACGACAAGCTATTCTGAAGATTGATGCTTCAAACTATGTAAAAGATGAAATACTATCTCAGTATGATGATGAGAAAGTTCTTCATTCGATGACTTTCTACAGCAAAAGCATGATTCTCGCTGAAATCAATTATCACATTTATGATAAGAAACTGCTAGTCATTATTCGATGCTTTGAACATTGACGACTCGAGCTGAAATGCACTGAACTACTCATTCAGATGTTCATCAATCATCAGACTTTGAAGATCTTCATGAAAAACAAACAGTTGAGTCGATGACAAGTCAACTATCTGAACATTCTATCAAAGTTCAACTTTCAGATCATCTTTAGATCAGACAAAATAAACACTAAAGTTGATGCTTTAATCAGAATGTTTCTAGCGAACATCTCTGAATCAGCTCAACGTCTTGAAGATTGTTTTCAGACTATTTTGATTCTCGATAGAGTCGATGTTCTATCTGTTGAATCGAAAGCAAATCTCTATCAATGAGTACATATGATCAATCAAACAGATGAGCTCTGCAGTGAATATAGACAAGCTATGAACGAGAACAAACTCAAATTTCATATCACTAAACTGAAGAACTGCAAAATCATTGACGACGTTCTATTTAGAAAAGATCTACTGTGAATCTCTGAGAACATGCACACGAAATTACTACAAGAAGTGCATGATCAATCTTCAATCTTTCACTTCGACAATAAATGAATCATCGATCTAGTTCAGCGTTTCTACTATTGATCAGATTATCGAGCTACTATTCAATGATACATTCAAAACTGTCATGCTTGTCAGCGAAGCAAAGCTTCTAGAGATAGCATCAATGAACTTCATCATTCTCTTTCGATTTCACAGAAACGCTGAAAAGATATAGTTATGAACTTCATCACTGAACTATCTTTGTCAGAAGACTATAACGTCATTTGCACAATCATATGTCATCTCATCAAAGAACGTCACTATGTTTTCTGTCATTGAGAAGACGATGACATCTCAGTCGAAGAAACGGTTTAAATCATGCTATGAAACGTCTATCGACTGCATGATCTACTCAGTTCTATTGTTTCGAACAGAGACTCTCAATTCATATTGACTATGTGAAAAAGTCTTTGCAAGCGACTGAGAATCACAGCTAGTCTATTCACAGTATATCATTCTGAGATCGACGATCAATCGAAACGAGTCAATCAGAACGTCGAACGCGAACTTAGAATTTATTGCAATTACATGCAGAACGACTGAATCAAATGAATATCTATGATGAAATTTAACGACAATTTCAATATCTTCTTGATCACTTCAATGATTCTCTTTTACTTCAATAAAAAATTTCATTCTTGAATGAGTTTTGATTCAGATACAACTGACTACGAAACAACTCATGAACGACTTGAAGTTAGAAAAGCAGATGATATTGTCATTCAAATGAAAGAGCTACTGAGCTTTGATCATCAACAATTGAAAAAGACGAAGCTGATCATCGAAGTTCAGATCAATAAACATAGACGAGACGTCACATATGAAGTAGATAACTGAGTTTGACTATCTTTCAGAAACATCAAGACAACGAGACTCTGCAAAGATTTGAAAGATAAACAGCTAAATCTCTATCAAATCACTGCTAAAATAGATATCTTCTATCATCTTCATCTATCAATCAGCATGAAGCATCTGCATTCGATATTCAGCTCGAAGCTACTACGATCATATTCAGAAGATTCTCTATCAGAACAACATTCAGAATCACTCAGATCAATCACTATCGAAGACGATGAACACTGAAAGATAAACAATATATTGAACTTCAGACGCTATCGAGATTGAATACAGTACAAAGTCAAATGAAAAGATCTAGATAAAGACGACGAATGATACTATGTTGATAAAGAGAAATTCGATGACTCAGAGAAAGTTTTGAATGAATTTCATAAGCTATATTCAAGCAAATCGCGCTAAATATCGAAATAACTATCAACAAAAGCGAGCAAAGAAACTACATTCATGCAAACATGAATTTTCGAAGAAAAGAATAATGTTACGAGCGTATCAAGACTGATTAGAACTAGTCAACGATCTAGTCGAAATCTGATCTAGATCTGACTCAGATTTGACTCAGATATGATTCAACACTCTTTTTCTTTCTCAACATCTTGTTCATTTACATCATCTTCTTTTCGTGTTACAAACACATTTCTTTCAAGTCTAGCGCAGTCTCTGAACATTACATAAATAGAAGCTCTTGTATCAATCTTCTTCTGTATTCTTAATATTCAGTTATAGTTATTTCTAAAGATCAAGCACTATCAACTCTGATCTTCATTGATTGTATCATCTAGACACGATTCTGACAAATAGTTGATTAGCATTTATCTACTGTTAGAAATCAATCTAAAGTGAGTCATAAAGATGTCATTTAACTAATAAATAAATGTTAAGAAAGAAAAGTATTTACAGAAAAGAACTCAATTCTTATATGTATATTTCTCAATTCTGTGCTAGACTCAATTGAATTGACATCTTACACATATGATGCAGAGTCTCAATGACATCATCTTTAAATCAGATTCTTGTTAAACTTGATTAGAATGAAATCAGATGAAAACTAGATGAAGAATAAATGAAGACTAGAATTGTAACACTTTGCATGAAACTGCATAGTAAAAAATAATAAAATAGCACTTTATTAATGATACAACTAATTGCTAAGAAATGAATGCAAAAGCTGACAGAGTTTTCATTTTCTGTTAAGTCATTATCTTTATTTATTTATTAATTTCTTTCAATTTAATCTTATAAGTTAATTTTGTAAATATATGTTATAATTCTAGTTTTTGTCTATTTTTCATTTAATCTTCATCTGATTTCATTTTAATTGAGTTTAGCAAGAATCTGATTTAAAGATGATATCATTGAAACATTGCATCATATGTGTAAAACATCAACTTAATCAAGTTTAGCACAGAGCTGAGAAATATACATATAAGAATTGAGTTCTTTTCTGTAAATACTTTTCTTTCTTAGCATTTATTTATTAGTTAAATGACATTCATATAACTTGCTTTATGCTGATTTTTAACAGTAGATAAATGCTAATCAACTTTGTTATCAACGTGTAAATGATATGAAATAATCTACTTCTATTCAGAAAATTTGCAAGAAATTCTTTGAATTACTTTCATCAAAATACATATTCAAATTTACTTAAATTTATCAAATTAATCATTCAATCTTATCATAATTAAATCTATTTATCTATCTTTATCTTTCTTACAATGATATGCAACTTTGAATCAGTTGAGTCATGAACAGCTCATCTGTTTAAAAGCATTGTTAGTAAATGAGTTTCTTTTATTTCTTTTAATGTTTCAATGAGATTTCAGAATGTTGCTATTTCATGAAACATCAACATAAGTCAATAACTTTGTTAATGAGTTATTAATCAGTTAGATGAGATCATCAAGATGCTGATCAAGCTAAAAGATCAACAAAACATGACTTTGAAACTCAATGAGCAATAAATTGATTTACAAGTTGATCACATCAAGAGACTTGATGAGCTAAAGATTAATTAAATGACAATAAACACTCAAGAAAAGATTATCATCAAACTATAAAAGAAAGTATTAAGTCTAAAAAAGAGACAGCATTCAATGAATCAATCTCAATCTTAACAGTTTATAAAGTCTCAAGCTTTTATCAAGAATCATACTCAACGAAAGTTATTCACTTTATTCAACAATGATCATTACAAGTTCTTTAAATTTTTAAATTTATTTAAATTTATTGATGAAGATGAATCAACATGAGACAGCTGAAGAATCAAGATAAATGATAAGCTTGACATTAATCATTTGTGTTAGAACACGACTCGAGTTGAAATAGAAACTACAACAAGATAGAGCGTAGTTCGTAGCATGATGAATTCTGAGCTTGTAAAGATCATGATCACGTGCTAATGATTCATTATATGAAATCATTGAGATCATGAAGCGACTTTCATGATTCAGAGTTCGAGTCGACGAGATCACTCAGCGACTCAGACGATCGCACGAATCTTCTATGTCTATATAACGATGATCGTTTTCTTAGATAGAAGCTTCGTGCTCAACTCATGTAAGTAGTCAATACATATTATTGTCTCAGCTATCTTCAGATCTCAAGTCTAGTAATAGTAATTACTGTTTGATCTCTGTATATATCTTGTGTTGTTAAAGAGACAATCGTTACACTTTGAGCATCACTCTTTCACAAGATATCAGAGACGTTCATTTCTTTCAATCATGTCTAGTCAGTCAGAACGAGTCATGCTCAGTCAAGAAGCGAGCATCTTCAGCGCAGATAAAATCAAGATTTCAACATTGAACTTGTATCATAATGATCGAGATAAACTTGAAGCATATCTAGTACAGATAGAGCTATACATCAAACGACACTCATTTCAGTTCAAGTTCATCGAGAACAAAGTACTCTTTGCATTCATCTATTTAAGAGATAATGCATTCACATGATTTCATCACTATCTAACGAATTATCTGCAGAAGAAGTCAGAGAAACGAGAAGAAGAAATCAACACAATATTTCGTGATTCTCAGACGTTTGAGAAACGTCTAAGAAGAGTATTTGAAGACATTGATAAGAAACATACAACGAAACGTCAGCTGTACAATCTGCGACAGAAAATCTTCGCAGCAACTTATTCGATCAGCTTTCAGCATATTGCGATGAATATGAAATGAGACGATGCAGCTCTCATCAGTCAATTCTATCAGAAACTGCGAAAGAAAGTCAAGAATGAAATCACTAGAATCGATAGACTCGTCGACTTGCAGAAGATGATATTCAGAGCGATGATCATTGATAACAGACAGTATGAGAAACGTCTGAAAAAAGATAAAGAATCGACTATGTCAATAGTATTGAGTCGAAAGTTCAAGAAGAAACGACGACAGTCATACTATGATTCTCAATCTATGAAGTTAGACGCAACTCGAAAGATATCAACGAATGCTCGTGATAAAACAGCTCAACAGAGCAAGACATGTTACACATGTGAAAAGCTGAGTCATTACTTCAAGAACTGTACTCAGAATAAGTACAAGAACAAGTCAAAGTCTTATGATAAGCAAGACAGATCTTTCGCAGCAACGAAAGAAGATCAGAGAGACAAGCATCAAGCGTTGTCGTGAACAGCATGTTACAAGAACAACTGTCGCATGCATCTGAGTGATAAGAAAGATTCTGAATGATACTCGAAATTCTTGCGAAAGAATCGTTTCTACGCAGCAACTCATCGTCAATCAGAAGCACATGATGAAGATAGTGATGAAAGTTCGTTCACTATGATCGCGAAATCAGAAATTTTCGACAGCGAAGCATATGACTCGAATAGGTCGAACGACATCAAAGAAGCTATTCATCAAGCAGTCGAAGAAGAAAATCGACTTAGCGAAACTCTACAAGCATTCACTATCGCAGCAGAAGATGCTCTCGATCAAGAAGAAGATCGTCTTGAGATAAAAAAAGATCTCAGAAAGCTTACAAGTCAAGTAAGCTTTATAAGCATGTACAACGAATTGTATACTCTCTTTAAGCAGAGAGAGAAAGATTTTTCTCAGCGAATGCAACAGATCAAGAATGATATACATCAAGCTATCTATGACACTATGCAAGATGAGTCGATCGCATCGCGCAAAGACATTTGATATCGTGACATAGTCATGAAGAAGTTATTCACAGAAGTCAAGTTCATCAAGCAAGAAGAATATGTACTCTCTGACGAAGATCACATATTCAGAAAGCTTAGACAGATGACAGAAGTCATCAGAAAGAGATTTGATCTGTGTGATTCAAAGAAATATTCACTTAAGAAGATCAATTCGAATCGATTTCAGTACATAGAACAGATACTGAAAGAAAGAACTTCTAGTTCAAAAAACTAGAAGACTCTTCGATCGACAGATCATCGAAGAAGTCTAGTCGAAGATCGAAAATCGAAAGCATATTTATCTTCATCAGTGACTCATCACAGTTACGAGTATGAGTCAAGATTAATGATCATGCAGCACAACTATTCATAGACAGTGACTGCACGAGAAACTACATATTCTCAGAATTCGCTAAAAAGACGCAAATATTTACGCAGAAGAAGAAAGAATCTTACAATCTGCAAAACTTCGATGAAACACTCATGAAGTACAATAATGAACTAATAGATCAAGAAACTCGACTCATTCACTTGAGACTCGAACAACATTGAAAGAAGTTACGTTTAAATGTTACGAAGCAGTCAGACAGTGATATAGTTCTAGACATATCATGACTTCGTACGATCAATTCAATGATTGATTGAATCAACGAGACAATTGCATTTCTAGATACAGAAACAACGCGATTACACTCGATATTGAAGTCATCACAAAGTGTGAAGATATTCATCATGACGAGCGAAGAAATGCGCGAAGAGTTCAGAGAAATCAACGACGCACAGATGTTATGAAGCAGAGAGATTCAGAGCGATCACTCGAAGAATCTCGCTATCGCTATTATTTCTAAAGAATATCAAGAATATAAGATTCTGTTTGAGAAAGAAAGTGATCAGAAGACATTACTCAAACATCAATCGTGAAATCACGAGATTAAGCTCGTTGACGACAAGAAACTCACGAAACAGTTCATATACTCATTGTTGACAGAAAAGCTCGATGCTTTGCGACAATATCTGAAAGAGAACATACGAAAGAAATTCATTAGAGAATCACAGTCGTCAGCAGAATACTCAATTCTGTTTGTTTTGAAATTGAATGAAAGTCTAAGACTATGTGTTGATTACAGAGCACTGAATAACATCACGATTAAAAACAGCTATTCGTTATCGCTCATAGCAGAACTGCAGAATAGATTGCAGAGTGCACAGTGATTTATGAAATTCGATATACTCGAAGCGTTCAATCGAATACAAATTAAAAAGAGAGATGAGTGAAAGACAGTCTTTCGCACTCGACTAGAACATTACGAGTATTTGATCATGTCTTTCGACTTAATCAATGCTTCAGTCACATTTCAGATCTTTGTAAATAACGTATTACGACGTTATCTGAATCAATTCGTCATAGTATATCTGAACGATATATTAGTATACTCAAAGACGAAGAAAGAACATGTGCAACATGTTAAGAAAGTTCTACAGACTTTGAAGAAAGTCGATCTGCGCATTAAGTCAGAAAAAAGTGAATTTCATGTACAGAGTGTACAGTTTTTGAGATTCATAGTCACGTCTCAGAGTCTAAGAATGAATTCAAAGAAGATAGAAGCTGTTACGACTTGATCGACGTCAAAGTCAAAGATCGAAGTTCAATTCTTTTTAGAATTCACAAACTTCTATAAATGCTTTATAGAGAGATACTTCAGAATCATCTCGTCACTTACGAATCTTACGAGAAAGAACATATCGTTCGTGTGAACTGAGAAAGCAGAAAAAGCTTTCAAGAAGCTGAAGAATTTGTTCATCTCTCAGTCAGTACTGATCATGTTTGAATCAGAAAAACTTATTACGCTCGAGATGAACGCGTCAGACGAAGCTATTGAAGCATGTATCAGTCAATCAGACGACAAGAAACGTCTGCATCTCATTGCATTTCACAGTAGAAAACTTACAGACGCTGAATTGAACTATAAGATACACGACAAAGAGCTGCTAGCTATTGTCAACTCATTCAAACAATGAAGAGTGTATCTAGAAGAATCTAGACATCAGATTCAAGTATATACAGATCATAAGAATCTGCTATACTTCATGATCACAAAAGTTCTAAATCGAAGACAGATTAGATGATCGAAAGAGTTGTTGTTGTACAACTTTCAAATTCAATATCGAAAGAAATCTGAAAACTTGAAGATCGATGTCTTGAGCAGAAGAGCAGATCATTTGACAGATAGATCACAGATAAATCAGACTATCTTGCAAGAGAATTCAGACGATTCAATTGTCTATAATAGACAAAACGCAGTCACTTTACGAATCGACAACAAAGATCTCAAGAAATGAGTAAAGCTAAAGCTAGCGAAGAACTCAGTCGCGCAAGATATCATAGAAAATATCGAGAACAACGCGAACTTTGAGATTATCAATGAAATACTAACATTTCAGAGTCTGATCTATGTTTCAACAAGATGCAGACAAGAGATGATGAATGATCATCACAAGTCAATGATACACGAACATCAAGATTCGAATAAAATCATTGAGAGAATATCTAGAATCTACTATTTTTCAAAGATGAGAAAACAGATAGAAGATATTATCAGAAAGTGCAATGTTTGTGTTCATACAAAACACAATCGACATAAACTTTATGAACTTTTGAAAAGTCTCAGCACATCAGATCGTGCGTGAAAAAGCATAGCTTTGAACTTCATAGTCAAGCTATCTAAGTCAAAAGAAAGAGTCATCGAAGCAACGTATGATTCTATCTTGATTATAACAGACAGATTAATCAAGTACAAATACTTCTTGTCATATAAGAAAGCAACATTCGCAGAAGATTTGATTTACACGTTTCTGAGAACGATTGTAGCAAATCATGAACTATCAGACGAGATAATTTCGAATAGAGATAAGCTCTTCACATCGAAATTCTGAAAATTCTTGATGAATCAGTTAGAAATTCATCATAAGCTGTCAACAGCTTATCATTCGCAGACGAATGAACAAACGAAAAGAATGAATCAGACACTGAAACAGTATCTCAGATGTTATATTAACTATAGACAGAACGATTGAGTACAGCTACTATCAGTAGCACAGTTGACTTTCAATAGCACAACAACAGAAGTAATCAGCATGTCATCATTCTTTGCAAACTACGAGTTTGAGTCAGAAACTCTTAAGAAATCACGTGAATTTGTACAACTAGTTCAGAAAGTCACGCTACAGATAGAACAATTGCAGCTGCTACAAAAAGAATTACAGAAGAACATACAGTTTCTCAGCAAGCGCATGACTCTGTATGCTAATAAGAAAAGAGATAGAAGATTTACTCTTAAAAAGAAGAACAAAGTATATCTTCTAAGACGAAACATCAAAACAAGAAGATCAAGTAACAAACTGAATCACACAAAGCTAGAATCTTATAAAATTCAGAAGATCAAAGAATCGATTAACTATAAGTTAAATCTGTCAGCATCTATGAGAATACATTCGATATTTCATATCTGTCTTTTGAAGTCTGCAGACTCGAATACATCAATTCAAACAGAATCTTCAGAAATTGATTCAGAGAGTCAGAACGTCGAATACGAAGTAGAAGATATACTAGATCAACAGAACATCTTAGATCAGTCTCATTGATTGATCAAGTGAAAAGATTACGATCATATCGAGAACATTTGAAAATCAGAGAAAAATCTCAAGAACTGTCAGAAGCTTCTTCAACAATTTCAGCAAAGAAACTCGACAATCAGTTGAAATTAGAAGAGATTTTGAGCTGTTCGAAATCGACGTTAAGAAGAAGATCGTTGATAGACGACTCAGTCGTTTGACGACGTTCATTCTTCTCGAGTTCTTCAATATTCTTGAACTTTCGTTGCATCATATTCTTTCAGTGAGACTCAATTAATTTTTGTTGCTTCTGCAGATGAGCTGCTTTAGTCAAAGTCTCACTCAGCTCAGCATGAAGATGAGCTCATTTCTTATGAACTCGCTCTCATTCAATCTCTGAGACGATCAGATTGCATTTGCGATCTAAATGCACACACTCGACACAACGATCGAAGTCAGTGTCAACACGACACTTCACGAAACGATTGAAACAGTGATTGCAAGAACGCATAACTGAACTATCATTGAAACGAAGTTTCTTCAAGAGACGACGACGCTTTGTGACAGAACTCGACAATTTGAATACTTGATTCAAATACATAAAAACGATGATTTCTGAGAACAGAAAATCTTGAAGAGAATCTAGTGTTAGAACACGACTCGAGTTGAGATAGAAACTACGACAAGATAGAGCGTAGTTCGTAGCATGATGAACTCTGAGCTTGTAAAGATCATGATCACGTGCTAATGATTCATTATATGAAATCATTGAAATCATGAAGCGATTCTCATGATTCAGAGTTCGAGTCGACGAAGTCACTCAGCGATTCAGACGATCGCACGAATCTTCTATGTCTATATAACGATGATCGTTTTCTTAGATAGAAGCTTCGTGCTCAACTCATGTAAATAATCAATACATATTATTGTCTCAGCTATCTTCAGATCTCAAGTCTAGTAATAGTGATTACTGTTTGATCTCTGTATATATCTTGTGTTGTTAAAGAGACAATCATTACAATTTGATGAAATCAACTAAAACTAATTACAAGCTCATTAAGCTAGCATCAGTCAAAAATATCTGTTTAGTTAAGCTTTTAGCTCACAAGCTTTAATAATCACTCATTAACAATTAATAACTAGCTACAATCACTTGTAACTTTTAATGACAGTTATTTGCTTTTTATGCTCAAATAATACAATGCACAATATGTATCATCTGATCAGTGTTCACATTCAATGCTCATTATTATCAGTATGTAAAACTTGTAATCTGTGCACATTTCTTGACAAATACTTATCACGTCATTATTTCATGATAAATAAATTGAAATATTTTACTCAGATTTATTTTGTTGTTGCATTGAAACATCATGTCACACATTGCTCAAAAGTTTTAGTTTCTTGAAGATAAGCTTGTGTATTTCATAATGTCTTGTATGATTCTTCATTCTTGCAAGCACTATCTTTTATTCTCGACACGATTCTCTGAGTCATCTGAGCAGATGATTCAGAGAAAGCTTCTCGTCGTCAAATCTCATTCGATTAGCGAGATCATCTGTCTCTCGATCGATCGATCATCTGTCTCGAACGTCTACTAGATGTTCTCTGATGAAGAACTTTCGCTGACGAAGATTGTAAAGTCGATCGAGATCAGTTCAACGATTCAAAAATCTCGAAAAAATATGAAGGTTTGACTCAGCAAATGAGATCGAAAATATTGAGGGTTGAGACTGCTCGATCGCTCAGCTGTCAGCATCTTTCCTCGCTCGAATTGATTTCTGCGCGCTGACTATTTCACATACTTTGAAAGACATAATTGTAGCTCTGATTGAGTTGAATTCAATGCTTCAGAAATAATCAAAAAATATTCAGATTTGATCTAGTAATCGAGATTGAAGAGATTCATTGCGCTGATTGATCGTCTAGTAGTAATTCTTCCCTCGCTCGAATCAATTTCTGCGCATTGACTTCTTGACATACTTTGAAAGGCATAATTGTAGCTCTGATTGAGCTGAATTCAATGCTTCAAAAATAATCGAAAAATATCAAGATTCGACCTAGCAGTCGAGGTTGAGAATATTTCGATGCGCTGAGCGATCGAATTCCCCGCATAGCAGCAATCTCCCGATCACTACTGAACTTCAAGCATTCATTATTTGACAAAACTTAGGGTTAGGGTTAGGGTTAGGGTTAGGGTTAGGGTTAGGGTTAGGGTTAGGGTTAGGGTTAGGGTTAGGGTTAGGGTTAGGGTTAGGGTTAGGGTTAGGGTTAGGGTTAGGGTTAGGGT
>JAABUU010000119.1_pt1 | contig 188741 bp, 197 predicted proteins | sample 5559301 | NCBI WGS metagenome assembly JAABUU01 (sample SAMN10711884, study PRJNA513360) | rock metagenome | isolation source: Antarctica rocks | place: Antarctica: Victoria Land, Richard Nunatak white
GTTTCGCTCAAGCTGTGCATATGCACGACTTCAATACTTCGCTCAAGCTGTTTGTCTTCTAGCTACTTTAGCTAAATAATATTAATTCTTGAGCTCATGATTAGCATATGCAGAAAGCTGAGTCGGGATTGGAATAATTTTGAACTCATGGTTAGCATATGCAGAAAGTTGAGCCGGGGCCGAGATCAAAAAAAAAAAGTTCCGGCCCTGGCTCAACTTTTCCAACCCCCCACCAACTGTAACCCCATCCGCATCAATGCATATACCCAACGTATTCAACCCCGTGTTCCTAGAAGCAGGCTTCGAGAAACATGTTAAAAAGAAAGTCATAATAAAGCAAAATTTAGAGAAAAATTTCCAAATAGATAACAGTCAAAACTACGGTCTGAGATTATCGGAAAAGAAAGTGATCGAAATTTTCAAAAACCAAGTCCAAGTTAAATTGTTCGCAAAATACTTAGAACAGCTACAGAATTGGGCTCAGGAACTGAGGAACCACGAATGAGCTTTGCGGCGGCGATTGTACATTGAGGATCTTGAAAATGGGTTCGATGTTTGTTTGGATGTTTGACCGCTTGGTCAACTAGCCATTGACTTAGTGCACCAAGCGGACGATTAACCAATCCTACAACTCGTCAGCTCGTCAGCCAATCTAGTCGTTGGCCGAGACAAGGTATTATAGTGACAGAAACGCCAACCAAGAGAAATGGTAATTGGCGGCGATCTGATCAAGGCAGGCAAAAATTACGAAAAGAGTATCACCAAGGAGCACTCCTGCACAGCAGCGGAAGCTGTTCAATATATCAGGCAAATATGCTACATTACACTACCTGCGTCTCCACCGTCCCAATCGGTCGCTCCACCAACTCCATGACTCCCTCCACCACACTCCTCCTCGCCCCTTCACTCGCCACAGTCCCTCCCGCCAAATAGCCCAACCACACCAACCTCGCCACCCTCTCATCCCTCACTCCCCCCAACCTCACCATCTCCCCCGTCTTCCCTTCCATCTCCTCCTCAACCCAAACCCCTAATGCTCCATCCTCCCCTCTGCCCAACAACAGGACTTTTCCCTTACCGACGCCCTTGCGCCCCCCAAACACCCCCTTAAACTCCCCAACGGCGGTCTTAAAGTTCTCATCCTCGAATCCCGGGCCCTTCCCCCTCGCATCGATTCCCCTCACCCACCCATCCCTCAAATGCCCAAAATCCGTATTCCGCACCGGCACAATCCTCGCCGCACTCTTCAACCCCTCTTCCTTCAAGATATGACCCCACACCCTCTCGCTCCCCTCCCCTGCCAGCAGCACCTTGCGCAACTCCTCCTTCTCGCCATCCACAAGCGTCGACGCGGTGCCTCCGGCAATTGAGCGTACCATACCTTCCTGCAGCTTGCCCAGGTCCGAGAGCGCGACGTAGATACCCACGACGTAGACTTGGATGCGCAGGAAGGAGACGGTGCGGATGCCGAGGCCGAGGAGGTGATATTCTTCAGAGGCGGAGGCGGCGCCGGTGCCGGCGGGGAGGGCGGCGGATTTGCCGGTGTTGGGGCTGGTGAGGGGGAGGTGAATTATGCGGGGAAAGAAAGGGACGGTGGAGTTGCCGGTGGGGACTTGGTTTGTGTCGTCTGGGTGGGTGGTGGATGTTGGTGATGGGGGGAGTGTGGTGGGGTTGATTGGAGTGATGGATGGCGGTGCGTCATTGAGTTCGGGGTGGGTGGTGGTGTAGAAGAGCGTGCCGAAAAGGGTGGAGATGGCGCAGTAGGCTGCTAGCTTTGCGGAGGGGAAGGCTTTGCTGGTGGAGGCGTTGGGTGGGTGCTGGATTGTGTAGGCGTGGTGGCGTGGTAGGCGGAGGAGGGGTTTAGGGCGGAGGAGGCTGGATTGGGAGGTGAGACGGTGAGAGCAAGTGCCAGATGAGGTGTGAAGGTATTGGGAGGCGCGGAATAGTTGTGAGGGAAGTTGGCGAGACATGGGATTTAGGGTGATGATTTTGACTGCATGTGTAGAGGTGATGGTTGAGGTTATGAGAAATTAGGGATGCGACTGAACCAGATCTTACTGCGAGCTAGATACAACAGCGCTCCATCCTACGCCTTTTTGTGTCATGTTATGATTGTAAAAACTATCATACAAATATTTCTTTCAACTAGCGGCCAATGTTGAGATATCTATGATCTGTAATCTGTACAGGGAAGGATTGACTCTAATCATGTACTTCGCAGATAGACCATAGTAAAATGCCGGGATGTACATTGCCAGCAAACTCCTAACTTAAATCTAGGTAAGATGCAGATTAGACATGAGATATTGGTGTCATGTGCTTAGGCTGCAAAATGCTCATGAAGTACATCTTCCTAATGTATCTATCGAAGCTCCCGATTTACACACCTTCGCAGCCAGCAATTTAAACTGCGCCGGCCTCTTTCAATAAAGTAGGCAGTTCACTCTTCTTTGCTTGTAGATCCGAGCTACCACCAATGTGCTTCTGCTGGATGAAGATGTTGGGTACTGATCGCTGGTGGGTCATCTCCTCGAGGGCATTTTGGATATCAGCTCCGTCATCTGGATTCAGCACGTTAGCATGGTGAATCTACTATCAACAGAAGATTCAAACGTGAGCGAACATACCAACTTGATCTAGCTCGATGGCGTAAAACTTTGCGCCCATTTCGCTCAATGTTTGTTTAGTAGCTTTGCAATAGGGACAGTAAGACTTGCTGAAGACAGCTTAAGTATGTCAGTGTTAGCTTCCATTGAGGTTTTCGAGACAACGAGTATTCGTACCAACAGCATTCTCGTCGATGATCTTCTGAGCCTTGGTCTTTGCGGCGGACATTGTTGCAGGGTTTACGCTCGAGGCGAAGAATCGGCGTAGGAACGAAATGTTGGCGGTGGTAATATATGAAGGTCTAAAAATGAGCAGAGAATATCTGAGTGAACTCCACAGGGTATTATATGAATAGAGCTGGTGGTGATAGGGTAATCAAAGACGAAGCTGCTGGACCATCTGTAATGCCATCGAGGGTCTAGCTTCCGCGTCTCTTGACTCAGCATCCATCTTGAGTAATCATGCACTTGCCTCAGGACCTAATTCCATTTGGGTTAGCCGTCTTGCTTAAACCCGAAGGGGCTTAGCTACGGAAACACGTCTGCCTGACTCCGACCTGAGGCAAGGTACGAGTATGCAAGGGATTGCGTCCTGCCTTAGATCTCTCTTTCGTAAGAGTCATATTGACTGGAGACTCTTCGGGTGATGAGAAAAGAAGTTGACTACTTGAGAGCCGATCAGAAAAGTCACCGGCAAACAAACGCTCGTTTGACACGGATAGTTGATTTTCTTCCATTCCGTTTCCCTGTATCAAAAAGAGCCGTTTGATTTTCTTGCTTGATTGCGCCTCATTGGGGGTTTCGGATTAAAAGACTTTATTACCCAGCATCAGTAGTACGAGTAGGCATTGTTCGATGCCTCCTCATTTGCGAAAGACACGATTTGTTTGTGTCTCGGATACCCACAACGCAAACCCAGCAAATGGTGCTTTCAAGCTACCGAAAGGTGATGTACTAATACACGCAGGCGACTTGACCAACCAGGGGTCTCTTTCAGAGCTCTGTAAAACTTTGGATTGGATCGAGAAAGCGGAATTTGAAGTAAAGATTGTCATTGCGGGTAGCTAGGATTTTCCTGGAACTGTATGTATGATGGCAGCTAATCTTAGCAGGCAATCATGATATTACCCTGGATTCCAACTTTTACGCGGACTATGGCTCTTATTTTCATAATCAGATTCCTCAGGACCCTCAGGCCTGCATGAAGGCAGTCAAAGCCTGCAAGTCTATCACGTTTCTGAACCATGAGTCCGCTGAGTTATGTCTCACCCAAAAAGGAGGACCACGTACCACCTTCAAGGCTTTCGGATCCCCATATTCGCCGGCTAAAGGCTGTTGGGCGTTTGGTTATCATCCCGAACAAGCTTCTAACCTATGGGACAAGATCCCATTGGATACTCACGTTGTCATTACCCACACACCCCCAAAGTATCACTGCGATGAATCAAAAGACTGTGGTGCGGCCGGCTGTGAGATACTCCGTCAAACTTTATGGCGAGTCCGGCCATGTCTGGCAATTTGTGGACATGTTCATGAGGGCAGAGGTGCTGAAAGAGTCCTATGGGATCTTGAGTCCTCAAACATAAAACACAAGGAGAGCGAGGTACAGTACTGGATAGATCCGGGACTAGATAACAAGAAACAATGCCTCATCGATTTGACTGGCAAAGGAGGAGAACCAATAGATAACACGGGCTCATCCACAATGGGTACTCCAATGGCCGAATTGTCCAGCTCGCCCAGCGGATCTGATACCAGACCCAGTCTAAGATGGAAACGGAGCCCTCACGCTCCCTTCTCGGCTGCATCGAAATATGATGCCTCTACTGTGACGTCGACCAAGCGAGACTCTCCGCTTACCCTTAAACCTTCGACTCCTCAAAATGCTGATGCGCCTGCCGATACTCAGTCAACTTTGACGTCAGATCCCCATGACTTTTCGTCGGCCGTTCGTGGGCAAGGCGGCATCCCACCCTCAGGGCGTTGTGATATGGAAGCTCTTTCAGGCAGAATGGCGAGGAGAGAAACATACGTCATCAATGCCGCCATGATGGCATCCAGTTGGCCACACAGCACGAAGAGATACAACAAGCCGATTGTCGTCGATATCGATCTACCTACGTGGGAAGAATAGAACCTTTAACAATTACGGTACAGGAACCACGTTGACTTTTGGGATCGTTCTGGGTCATGATGATCCTGCCCAAATGACTTGGCACATATATGGCCGGTGTATTGGCTGCGGAAAAGAGAGTTTATGCACAATGCGATAAATAATGACATCGATAAGGTAGCTAGTAAGCCGGATACATGCGCGCAGATTCCAGTGCTTTGAAAACCCCCACACATCTAACTAGGGCGTTACGAGAAGGCGTTTCGCCTGCACTGCCCTGCGTTCTGATAAATAGCACAGCGAGAGTTAGGTTCGAAGCCGCGTAGGAAGTGCTGGTGTACGGTGTCATTAGCCTCACTGTATAGAGAATGTCAGAGATGGATCAGGCCAGATCGTTGGTTCGCAATATCAAACGTAAATCAGTATCAAATATCCAGCAATAACATCGTGCCATACCCATCATTACCACTTCAAGGAACCCCTCGTGAAGGCATCCAGTGCAGCGCTCTCGGCTTGACCATCATAGGTCCTGACGACTGTGATAGATTCATAGTATATGCAGCGTACCCCGCCGTCATGCTCTAAAACATCCGGAGGAGCTCTCGATGATTGGCCATGATAGCAACACTACTCTCTAACCGCCGAAACATAAAGCCCATGCTTAAACTTACCCCGAAAGACTGGCAGCAGACATGCCATACGCTCACGCCTATGCACGTCGTGCCTGTACCAAGCCGCCAAAACCCGCAGATTGGGAGCTTTAGGTCTCCAAATTTGCTGTTTCTCCCAGCCATGATGGATATCGATCTGCCACATGTTGTCCGGCCCGCTCCTACTTCGTAACGCTGCCCATAGCCTGTATATCCAAGTAGCTCCAAGACTGTAAGACATCATGATGAAGGGTCGAAAGCTTCGAGGAGAGTTCGTTGAGTAAGTCAGCTCGAGAAGAATGGATAGCCTGTAGTGTATGGACCAGATTTGGTAAATCTCTCAAACCGCAACGAGTACAGGAGTGAAAACATGTCTGGTACAATGTCCGAGGCAAGTCGCCAGTAGATAACCTTGTCAGCTGCTGCTGCTGCTGGCACTTCACTGCCCGATACTAATTGTCTTCCAAGGCTGGCTCTTTGTTTCATTCATCCTGCTTGAGGCTTCCATTCCAGCATAAGCCTTGATTCCAACACAACCAAGCCCCCCCGTATGTTCTTCCTTGAGCTGTCTCACCACGTACATCGAAACACTTCATTTTTGGTATCATCAAGCCATTGTCATCTTTTCCACAACCGAAGCCACCACGTTGGGCGATTTTGTTTGTTTTGATGGAGGAGTGCTAAGGAAGTGACGAACTGAAAGTCCCGCATATCATACTTAGGTAGTCGGTCGCACCGCGAACGACCTAACCAGCTCCTCACCGCTTTAAGCACCAACACAACCCCAACATCATCTTTGCGAGCCTGTCTATTTATTCTTCCTCTCTTCGACAGGACCTCTTACCTTCTTTTGCTCTCCACCAGAGTCCATTAACAGCTTTGTCAGCTTTATCGCCACTCGCTGCTCCGACCTTGGCCGTGGCGTCGGCTACTTTGATACCCGCTACGTACCTAGACTGCCACGACTGCCACGGCAAGTAATTTAACTTCAATACTTCAAGCCGTGCGATCACTGCATCCTGTACTACGCATTGATTTTCCTAAGATCACACATTCCGGGCTTCCAGCCACGCGTGATTCGTACGGGTTCCATCTGTTCTGACACTGCAGACTCAGAGTACTTGTCCATGACTGGTCTTCTATTTGGGTATTAAAGCAACTCGCTATTCAATGCTTCGATCTCCTTGATAGCTTTCACCTCTCTTAACGCTTCTTCGATTATGGATGACCCACTTCCACCCAATCCTTACAAGACCTTGAGTGTTCCTAGAGATGCACCACTGGCTACTATCCGGAGTGCCCATCGAAAGCTTGTTCTTACTTGTCATCCCGACAAGGTTCAGGACGAGTCACTAAAACAAGAGAAATCCGAGCAATTCCAACAAGTACAACAGGCGTATGAGATCCTTAGCAACGACGCGAGTAGGCAAAGATACGATGAGAGGTCAAAGTTGGCGGAGTTGAGGGCGGAGATGGCGGCTGAGCGAGGATCCCCGCGGATGCCGCCAGATATAGGACGTCGAAGCGGGCATTTGCCTACTACCGAGGTACGGGGAGGTCGTGTGTACGAAGAGAGGGTACCGCGTCGCGCCTACGACGACGAGTATTTTGGGTCCAAATATCAAGAGCCGCGTCTATCCAAGAAATACGAGGAAGACTACTTCTCTCCTCCTCCGAGAAGATCTTCTGGTCGTGTTCCCGATGAGAAGAGGAGGGTTCGAGAGATAGAGGAAGAGAGGGAACGTATAGCAGCAGAAAAGATAAGGAGGGACAGGGATGCACAACGAGCAGCCGAGAAGGCGGCTTACTCGGAACGGACAAGGAGACGAGACAAGGACAGGCGGAGGGAATCGGATACGAAGACGAGAAGCAAGTTTTCAACGTACGCAGAGTCAGAGTCAGAGTCCGACTCTGAGTCTGATCTTGAGCACTATCGGCCGACGAAGCGTGAAGTGACGCCTAAGCGGAGACATGAAGAAATGCCGCGCAGAGGTAGCAAGCGAGAGACAGTGGATGTCGATTATGAACCGAAGGAGTACCACCGAGTTGTCAGCGCTGCGGAAGACTACATCAGCAAATCGAGCGCGAGAGTCCCATTGGAGCGTCGGCCCACTTTTGACAGAGTTCCCTCATCATTCAATACTCGAGCAGCACCACCTCCACCTCCTCCTCCACCGCCGCCTCCTCCTATGGACGCTGGAAGACGATCGTCCGAACGCAAACATAGAGGAAGAGACATTACTCCTCCCCGATTGTCTGCAAAAGACCGACGGGTCACTGAGATCGTAGATCCACCCTCAAGTCGCAGGCCGAGTATACCGGGCTCGTCGTCAGATCCACGTGGCCTCAAAAATCTTGTAACACCATCCAGAAGGGAGCCGATGCGCTCGGCAACCGTACAATCGGTACCGGAGACTAAGCTCCCGTCCATACGCCGCGCAGAGACAATGCCAATCAACGGATCCAACTACCGACGTGGCGAGGCTGCACCCTCAAAGTCATCAAAGCTCAAAAATTCAGATATACATGACTCCGGCCATTCAAGTCCCGGCACGCCAGAGTACCCAGACTCAACCCCTCAACACAAGTCAACAAAGTATCAGGTTCTTGTTGAAGAAGATGAGGAAGACAGAGGATACCGTCTCGTGCAAGCTCCTGAAGATATGCGGCACGAACGTGAGACATCTCCAAAGACTCGTCGAGGTGTGGAACGTCCTAGCTTGACACCTCGAGCTTCCCCAAGCGTCAAGACACCTGCTACACGCTCGACATCGTATGCCTTTACACCAGAAACCCAAAAGCGTCCTTCTGCGTTACGCACCGAGTCAGCTCGCGTCACACCGCTCCCGAACCGTCACTCCGGCCGCGGTGGCTCTTTGTATGGTGAAGTCGTTCCAGATTACAAGGTCGTCCACGAATCGCCTAAGATACGATCTCACGATATCAAATATGCCGATTACAGTCCGAGAGACCGTCGAAGCTCAGAAGACACGGATAGGGACTTTTACCCCGGCTCACACCGTCCTGGTTTATCCAGATATGAATCATCACCATACGAGTCTAGGGTCCACTAAAATCATATTATGTTGGGGGTCCTACTTAACCACATTTGGGAGGATACCTTTCATAAGCTTATTATCTTAGCATGACGCCCTATTTTCAAGTCGGCTTAAGCATGCCATTATTACGGCTCTCAGTGCGTCTTGATTGGCGAAAGCAATTTCCTGATTTTCGAAGCAGCATTGGTTGGAGTTTACCCCTTCGGTCAGACACACATACCTTCATTAGATTACGACTCTCGTGTTGAAATCAACATACACATAGACGTTACACACATTCATTGGCTCAGTTGTTTTGAAAGGAAGCGGTTTTCTATCATACCTCGCCGGGGCAGAGCGCCACGGCATATTGGCATGAATGGCTTTCTCGGCTTCAGAGGGTCTTTTTGCTCATGATGAACGACAGGATTTTGTCCTTGGCCCTGTACTAGCTTGTACGGCATGTACTCACGACGGTACAGTCTTTAGCTTAGCTTCGAGCAGAAGTTCCTGTCCAGTCTTCGGTTACTACTCCACTATTGAAACTGTTATAATGTTACTAACGTAACTGACAACAACGACCAGCCTTTCGTTATTTACAGTTACGGCATAGGACCATCAATAACCCACAAAAACGGAATAGGTCCGCCAATGGATCCTCTCTACGTGCATTGACCGCATCCTCATGGCTTCACTACACAACGACGACTGACTCGATCCTTGTTGCGTGTCACGAAATTAGCGCATGCTGAGGTTCTGAGCTTTGCGTCATCTTGATCAATGGATATGCTTTTGCTAATGCCAATTCCACTATCTCTGTTTCAATGCACGAGTCTGAAAGCCCTCACAAACTTCTTGAACTTGCTCAAAGTCTTCGTCAAATCACGCCAAGCACGCCAAGACCGAGTCTCATACGCTTAACCCTCTGTTTATGTTCCTGAACCTGCGAACGGCTTTCCACACCGATACACAGTAATCTTCCCATTCAAGTATAGAGCACCGTCTGGCCAGCGTTTTTAGGGGTCGTTATCCCTTCCTCATGGAGCTCAACTAGGGTATCATTATCTATCAGATTCCCTCAATATCCTAGCGCGCCCACATGTGTCGTACTTGACTCTTTCCGGACCTGTAACTACAAACTTGCTCTTTACGAACCCAAAACTACGAATTTTGACAAGTTGATTTTTGGTTGAGGGACTGTCTCTTCGATGACTCTGAACGGTGTTCTGTATATATATTTAACGTGTTTTGTCGATTTCAGTTCTGAAGATGAAAGGAGTATACAGTCAAGGCTTCCGATTCCTCGATCGTTTGAGTCATTTGATGATCTCGTAACGCCAGCTACGAATTTTTTTTAATTGATTTATTTGGTCCTGGCACTCTTTCATAATTGGAAAGCCACTAGGAAGTTTCTAGGTTTCTAGTTGGTGCTGTAGGTCTTCAAAAACAAACTCAGATATTCTCCGAATCCGAAGACTGATTAGCTGAATCTGGCAGATAGAGGAAATTCAAACCATGGGTTCAAACACATCTCTTCATGACCAACTCGCCTTATCGACCAGAGAAATCAACCAAAAAGCGCGCCTCATGATCGACACCTCCAAACGCAGTATAATCAAGGCCAACATACCAAAGTACAAAATCGGCAACGTCAACATATTAAACCCCAGTAACCCACCACACCTCCCTTTTATCCCCTAACCCCCCCTAACGCCCCATCAGCACCAACCATTTCCCTCTCACCTCCAAAACAATCTACCAACCCACCTATCCACCCTGCCAAGCCCCCTGCCCCCGCTACAGAAACCGACTTCGCCGCCGCACGCTTCCTCCTAGACCTCAGCAACCACATCACCGCCGCAGAAACCCTACTCACCCTCTACACCTTCGGCCCCCCCACCAACGCCGACTCGGTCGCAGTTTTCAACACGACAAAAAGCAGCGAGGACACAAAAATGGTAAACCTATACTGCCACGGCACTAACCTCCGCCTGCAAAAACCCCAAGACCAAGCCCAGGCCTACCTACGCAGTCTTTCCCCAGCAGGAAGGAAGGGGCTGGTGCTGCTGCCTGCGGGTGTGCGCCGGGATGGGCGATTGTTCCCGGAGGAGTTGCACGGGAAGATTGGGTGTCGGAGGTGTGCGGCGGTGCGTGCGGCGGCGTTTGGGTATGAGGGCTGTGGGAGCGAGACTGAAGAAGAGAAAGTGGCGGAGTTGGCGCCAGAGTCTTGCATCAAGCAATCTTCTAGCGGGAAGGAAATAACCTCTGCAGCGAGAGTTGCGAAGGCTCCGCGGAAGAGGGTTAGGATTGCGGAGGCGAAGATGGAGGGTGTGGAGGTAGCAGCCGCGGGGGTGGGTACGACGGTAGTGGGAGGGAAGGTAGCGAGAAGTCGAAGGAGTGTTAAGGCGCCGATGCGGTTTGGTGCTTGAGCGGCGGTTTTGGAGCCTCACTACGGCGCTTCTATATCGACTATCTACGACTTCTAGCGCGGATTTTTATACCTGTTGAGTTGCGATTTTCTTGTGGCCTTTTCTAGGACCGGTAAGGAAGGTTCTTGGGGGTTTAGGGGAGGGAGGGGGTTCTCTGCGTTTTCTCGGAAAGATCTGCAGATTTTTTTACTACATATTTCTGATTCGTTACCTATGTTACAAGTTTTATGACGAGGGTTGGTTTTTGGAGATGGGGAGTTGGGTGCTGGTATGGGATACTGCAGCTGGATATGTTTTGGCTTGCCTGGGTCTACTCTCGTAGTTGAAGTTGTACCATCATCTCTCTTGCTCTTCGCCTTTACTTTTACTAAATTTATGATTCGATATCCCATACCACCTCTTGAACCACTGGCACATGCACAAACGTTCAAAGGTCGTAGATATTTCCACTCTATTTCAATCGATGATCATGCTGCACCTCAAAAATACAATTCTTTATACATGCAACAGCATACAGCATACAGCATACCCTCTTCCCTCTTCCCCAAAGTCAATCCTTATCATCATCAAACGACAAACTCAACCGTCAATTCCGCGTTCTTTCCTCCCTCCGCCCTTTCCAACCCCAGTTTTTTCCGTCTCCAGTGGTTGAGCTGATCTTTTCAGGGGGGGCGAGCTGGATACTTTTGCATCTACATATCTATGCTTCAGACCTTTTATTGGCGACACACTTGGTTGAATTCTCACATCTGGAGATCTTGCATCGCGGCTATTGTCAGATGGTATAGGTCTAGCCTTCGCTTTCATACGTCGCGCATCCTTCACAATCTCACACCACCATCTTTTGTTTCGTTGCAATCTCCTCTCCCTTCTCTCGGTAACTTCTTCACGCTTTCTTCATGCTACCACTATCGTCAAGAGGGGAAAACAGCTACTCTTGTGGTTTAAAAATCGTAAGATACAGGATCTTGGTTGGTAGGTCTTCTGGTTGGTTGATTGGGGATGCTGGGTACACATCATGAACAATATCTGATTTCTGTGATACTACTGCTGCGTTATTGGTAGCTACAGCCAACTCGGTCAACGGCTATTCCACAAGAACATCCGTCAACTTTAATTCCGCCTATGCGATCTTATATGCTCACCCAAAGGCCGTTCGTAAGGGTCTTTGTAGTTTCGCTGATGTAGAATCTCATACCAAAGACTCCGCTTCCCCCCCATTACGTAAAGACTCCCTCTATGTGAGACGTGTGAGATCTTTCACGTACCTGCTTAGTATCCGCTGGGACAACTGACCCATCATACTTCTCTACTTCCTCAACTTTCTCCGCACTCTTCAACCTCGGTAAAAACCCGATTATCTACTCCATAGCTTTCAATCTTCCCCCAGCAAGCTCCAAGATCCACAGCCGTGCCTGTTCTTCGATGAAATGGCTTCTGAGCGGTTTTGTTTTCATATGAGTAATGAACATCTTACACCACCATCAACAACAATGTCGACAAGCCTCACCAACCATGCCATGCTATGTCATCCACCTCCCTTCTCCAAAAATCGGTCAAAGACCATATGGGCACAATCGCAACCACTGCCACTACCACCTTCTAGCAGTCCTTCCCGTTCGCCCCAAATCCTCAGGAAAACCTCAGGAAAACCACGCCGAGATAACCGCCATATGTCCTTCGTCTTCAATTTTGCCGCAGCCGCAGCCGAATCCGCATTCCCATCTCTCCTGTTTCTCTGGCGTTCCTAAACCGGGTAGGCGCCACTGATCAGTGAAGAAGACGTGGATGTAGGGGGTGGTGGGATGTTAGGGGAGACCGAAGTGGGAAGAGAGGCGGGAAATGGGAAGATAACGGGATGTAGATGAGGATGGTGGAGGAATTTTTGTTTTGCTGGTTGGAGGCAAAACGAGGAAGAAGTTGAAAAACAGAACCACTCAATATGTCGAAACTATTCGTGTGCATAGTACACGAAACCCTTTCATCACGCCAATCCCTCCTGGACAAGATCATCACAGACCTCAGTTTCCCATATCATGCTACCACAGCTACGCCAGATACAAATGCATAAACCCCCTATCTGCAAAGCTCACATACCGCTCATATGCCATACGCTCACGCCGGCTCCGACCAGTCCACTTGGTCTGTGATTGGACCTGCTCCTTCTTTCGCATAGCTGACTTTCAGCCGCAGTCGGAGTTTTGCTGGTAATGACTGTTATATATTAGTATGGAATAGGTAAAATGGTTGAGGGGCAAGGAATATGAAAGGGGAGGTGAAGAGAAAGGGAGGGTAGGAGAAAGATGGTGGGGAAACCAGGAGGAGAAGGACGAAGGGTGGCGAAAAACAAGGCGAGAGAACAGGATGTAAGGCCACTTACACCACTAACAGCTACAACCCTCATCTGTTGCGTTGCCTCATCCCCTCCCTCCAACTCTGCCTTACTGATAGCATTAAGCTGCAGCTTCTGACTCTTTGGAACCGCAGCCTGCAATCCAACCCCCGTAAACCGATGAAAATTGCTCGTATTGCGGAATCGTGCAAGAACTTGAGCTATTCCTGCATTTCGCTGGACTTGGAGGGAGAGAACTATGTCGTTTTTGCTGTAGGCTTGATGAACGGATGGGGAGGACGCTTGTGGAGATGGTGATGATAGACTACTAAAAAGATCGGCGGAGGCTGATTGGGGCTGCGGAGGGGGCGATGAGAAACCGTTAGGTGCTGGAGGGTTTTGGGTATTGAAAAGATCCATGATGGGGTTGGTGTTCGACTGAGAGGATGGTGGGATTCCTGACGATGTAGAGTTGCCGCCACCGAGGATATCAGCGAGGAGATCTGCATTGTTTTGGGAGCCATTCATGGTGGCGCTAAGATCAGCAGCAGGGATGTCAGTTCCACCCATGAGATCCAGTAACATGTCCTGCTCTGTCACTTTAGTTGGGCCCTTCCTGGCTTTCGCAGCAGCTTTCTTCTGCTTTGGCGTTGCTTCACCGAGTACGCGCTGTTCTTCCCTTATCTCAGGTGGTGGCATCCTCTCCAAGACACCCTTTCGAATTTCGTCGTAGGCGAAGAGATTCGTGTATTCGACAGATCTCTGTTGGATTTCGACGCTGAGGTTTGCAGTGCGCTGTGACAGGAGCCGCCGTATCCTGTCAATTTGGGCTTGCTCGTTTAGTCGCGTGGTGAGCTTCATTACTGAGGTAATGATGTATTCTGTAACTATTTGGGTGGAGTAGCTGCTGTTGAGAATCGTAGTGAACAGGTCAACAATATCGCTCTCCTTGACTTCCTTGACTAGCTCTTCCTCTTCGTACTGCCCACCTCGTAACAATGCATCTCCGTACTCCCCTATGACCCATGTGCCTGCTAACGTTAAGCCTTCCTGAGTGATATCGTCCTTTAGACCCGCGTAGAGTTTCTGAACCGAGTAGGTTTGGAGGTCTGGGGTCGTAGCGATTAAGCGAACGAAAGACGAGAGGATCTGCTCTTTGACATAATTTCCTGCCAGCTTAAGCACTCTGAGCATGGTATCAACGTGCCATCTTTTATTGGGAGCGAATCGATCTGCAGCAACGCCTATTTGACTAGTCATGACTGGTTTGAACTCGTTGTCTGCCACTTCTAGAAAGGCAAGAAGCTCGCGGATGAGTACCCGAACATTCCCCTCATTAATAAGGGTGAAGCTGAGGTCTAGTGCCCGTCTTCGAATGCTGATATCTGGGTCTCTTAGGCACTCCAGAATGGTGTTCCTATGTCTCTGTACAGCATTGGGCTCAACTGCAACAACTTTGACCAAGGTATTCAACGCCACGTATCGTATGTTGTTGTCCTTGTTTGACAAGAACTTACCCAGGATATTGACCCCGAGCACGCGCAACCCTGAATCCGCTTCGATGTCGAGGATTGTCAAAACTGATTCGTATAATATTGAATTTCCAACGTTCTTCGATGAGTCTGTGTTGGTGGCCACCTGAGCCAGGATGTCGTTGATCTGCTCGCTTGTACGGCCGTCTCCGCGTCCCAGCACCCGAAGGAGTCTAAGAATCTTCACCTGTAAGAACGGATCTGTTATACCCGTAACATCGTGTTCTGGTGCGTATCCTGTGCTAGCTAATCCTTTCAGAGACCTGACCAAACCAGACGTAAGAGGACGGAACATCTCTACAATCGACTCTTCACTACCCTCTACTTCTTCCGCCTCACACATGCTTGTGACAAGAGTGAGACCACAGAGCAATACCCCATGATTACGGTCCGATAAGAGAAGCTTGGCCTTTTCCACAAAGTGTTCTTGTAGGTCGGGAACTTTACGACATATCCTCATGGCGCATAGCGCAGCTTTTCGGCGAATGTACGGATTCGATGTAGACAAAAGACTCTCAATCTCAGGAAACAGATCTCGTGACATCTCGATACCAGCAATGTTACCAAGAGTACATAAGGCGAGTCCAACAACGTATTGGTTCGAATGATTGAGGTCGCTATGTAGTGTCCAATTAGCACCACTGAAGAAGGATGACTTGTGGACGCATACTTCTTCAGAGAGTTTGTAACAAGTGTCAGCACTTCCTGGTTCTCATCTAAGAGCAGCATAGTCCCCAAATAGCCCAGCCTCTTGTCGGCGAAGCGCGCTGATGCTAGCAGTTTGAGACATTCTATTTGACCGAAGTGAGTCCGTTCTCCAAGAGTAAAGAGATACAGCAGCTTCGCAACATTGTTCCTTCTGTGTAAATCTTAGCTTCTCCCTGTATCGGTGATCCAAGGTACCGGCAAACCTGGTGTTCGCATCCCCACTCTCTTCCCTAAAGCTCGCTCGTAGAGCCGCACTTTCCTTTTGCACAACTGACCGTTCATCTGCGATGGTTTTTGATGCGCGCACATTGCGGATGAACTGCTTTACTGCTCCAATGATCAGTCTCTAGGTGCCCAAGGATCCCCATGGTCAAGCTCACAAGAACTCATGGCCCTCCAGAGCCCCAGGCCGCAGGTCTTCCTTTGAGGTTTCACAGCGATTGCAGACAGCTTACGGCATACAATATCGAGGTATCGTGGTATAACATACCGCCGTTATTCATTACAGCTCCTTCATTGGCACAGAACTGTAGTAATCCTCAGGTCATTTCATCGAGCTCTTTCAAGAACACTAGCTTTGCCCTACAGGGCAGCGCTTACCTCGGCTCTAATTGGCCGTTTTCTGGCCCTGACTTTGACAGCTTGGAAATATCATCAGCTGGCTGACACTGCCGCAACGACGTGTATGATTGATAAGGCTTTCGGAAATGCCTCGTCCTAGCTCTGGGGAATTCTCAACCACTGTCTATCTCAACAGGTCTCTCATGAACATTGATCCCTATCATTCTTTCTTCTGTTCGATGTTTGCCTGAAGAGCATCATCGATCGGAAGCCATAAGCTGACCTCAATACAACTTCTTGGCCTATACATCCAACATGTCGTCGTACTTCCCTCAAAATGGTGGAACGGATCACATTCTACGCCCTCGGGCTGTCAAGCCTGGAAATTCTCTGGTCCAAAGAGCCCAGAGCGAAGAGGCCGGCCTGATGCCCAACGGCGGACCCGACCACCTACCATCCGGAATATCAAGGTAATACTTCATATTTACTAGAAAGGCCTCTAACTAAGATCGAACACAGCGGGCGCTCCACGCCTCTTCCTGCCGATGCTCCCCCTTCAGTCCAGTCTATCTCATCTGCCCGGAAGCAAGTTCGAGCACAGAATCAAAAGCACCGCCTGTTTCCTACAGTGGACTACTCTGCTCGAGTCTCTCACTTCGATCCGAAAAGCGAGTACAGGGATTTCCGAGGGTTCTTCATACTGTTCTGGATTGGGTTGGGGATCATGGTCTTGACTACGGTCCTGAGAAATATTAAAGATACGGGCTACCCTCTTAGAGTCCACGTATGGGCTCTCTTGACTGCGAATACACTACAAATCGGCATCAGTGACCTGGTCATGATCGGAAGCACGACTTTGAGCTTACCGTTGCAAAAGATTTTCAGGAACAGCAAGGGCTGGTTACGATGGGAAAATTGTGGAATGCCTATTCAAGCTCTCTACCAAGCTGGGTGGATAATTCTCTGGGTTAAGTATGCCAAGAGCACTCATACTTACACACCACCTTTCTAATTGAGGCTAGCTGGCCGTTTATGCTGCGTTGGACATGGACGGCCCAGGTGTTCTTCACCTTGCACAGCTTAGTCTTCCTTATGAAGATGCATTCATATTCGTTTTATAATGGGCATCTAAGTAGGACTGAGCATCGACTGTCAGCGTTAGATAACCCAGAGAATGCGTCGACCGCGGCAGCCGTACGATACCCGAGCTCGAGTGCTAATCTCAATGAGCTGGACACAGCAGCAGACAATCAAAAGCATGAAGATGAAAAAGAGGTGTTAAGCCAGCTCCGTGAAGATCTTGCCCTTGAGCTCACTTCGCCCCTTGGTCGGGTTACATACCCTCAGAATCTTACTCTTTATAATTACGTTGATTATATCCTCTGTCCGACACTTTGTTACGAACTTGAATATCCAAGGACAGAGAAGAGAAATTGGGCGGAGTTATTCTACAAGACTCTTGCAGTCTTCGGTTGTATTTTTCTCTTAACAATCACCAGCGAGGAATTCATCGTTCCCGTACTCAACGATGCCGCTCTCAAACTTGAACAAATCCACCGATGGCCAGACAAGGGTCTCATCCTGGCCGAAACCATCAGCATGCTTCTCTTTCCTTTTATGATAACCTTATTGCTTATATTCCTGGTTATTTTCGAATATGTCTTGGGAGCCTTTGCGGAGATTACATGTTTCGCTGATCGTCATTTCTACTCGGATTGGTGGAACTCTTGTGATTGGTAAGATATTCCCCTAAAACAAGTTTTTCGTAAGCTCGCTCAAGTACTTTAAGGCTCGAGTTCTCTCGCGAGTGGAACATTCCTGTCCACCACTTCCTCCGTCGCCATGTTTATGGGGCCTCTCGACCTCACGTCTCGCGCAATATGGCAACCATGATCACGTTCCTTGTTAGTTCTCTCGGACATGAGCTTGTCATGGGATGCATCACGAAAAAGCTTCGAGGTTACGGGTTCGTTGCCCAGATGATGCAATTGCCCATTGTGGCGATTCAAAGGACAAAGTTCGTGAGAGGCCGTAGGCTGCTCAATGTATGTCTATCAGTATTAGGTGATTTGGTTACATAAAGCTGAGTGATTCTAGAACGTACTTTTCTGGATCTCTATGATCCTTGGTCTTTCTATGGCAAGCATTCCCTGGTTATCTCTGCCTCGCTCATGCTGACTTATATCGAAGATGTGTGCATTGTATGTTCTTGTATGATAGAAACAGGTGGGCTATGCATGGTATGCGCTTTGCGCTCTTCTGAGACGATGGACTGGATGGTCATGTCCAGTAGGCTTTGCTGTGAGCATAGGGTTTTGGGTCAAGCATGGCTGTGAAGAGTCACTCGCTTTTGGCGTGCATTTCGATACCCGTCTAGAACATCTTACCGTCAAGGGCCCGGCTACGATCCTCAGTTGAGTATTGAAATTTTGACTTTTCGCCGCTCCTGTACAAGATAGGGACGAAGGAGCTCTTGGCTGTGCTTCTGCCTCGGTCGTTGAATCTTCCCTACCGTTATCATTTCTCCAGACCATTCCACACTTCAACCCTGACACACATGTCGACTTCCCTACGCCAAGTCTAAGAGTCCGCCAATGCAGAATTCCACAATGGCCGGATACGGAAGCTCGGCAGACTCAGGTGGCTCACTCCTTTACCACGATTTCGTAAGCCACGTGAAAATTTCGCCAACGGTCCTCATTACTAAGCAAGGCTAGCATTACACGCTCGAATCTGCGATGCCTTTTCCCATTCAGCTCTGCAAACCCATTCTCCTACTTTCGGGTTAGTTTTTAGTGTGTCAACCGAGCATAAGCGGCCTAATTTTAGGCTACTCGTAAACAAATCACATTTCTACTCAACAGAACTACTATTAATTCTACCTCATTACACGTCTTCTATCATGCCTCATAAGAAGAGATTTACAAAGGAAACAGCTAGAACGGAAGCCTCACGAGTCAGCAAGTCAGATCATCAGCAACTTCCTTCGACAATTAGATCTGCAGCAACGATTCTGAGCGAGATCTCGAAAACTCTTTACTTCCTATGAAAATCTTTAGATCTCAAGCCGAATACAGTGCATTATATAGTCAAAGATGCAAAGAAGAAAGCTGAAGATAACAATCGAAAGCTTCTTGATCAACGCAATTTCGAAGACGTCTCGCGATCAGATAGATCTTGCATTCGGGCGACAGCGTTGTCTCTGTCTCAGCGTCTAATTCACTCAGAAAACAGAGTCTCGTGGCCATAGTCATAGATCAAAGTCACGTCCTTCTCATCGATCATATCGCTTCGACGTTGCTCAAGATAGACGATATCGTTGACTTCAGAGCGTCGATGAGAGATAGAGAAGTTGCGGAGGCAGTCATACAGTAGTGTCAGAAGAGAGAGGAGTAAAGAATTTTGATGAATCTACAAACAAACTGAAACCTCTGAGTCATGTGATCTGATTCTGAATAGCTTCAAAATTTACGAAGGCAGCGACAGCGACAGCGATAATAGTAATTCTGATGGGGATGAGACGGTGGGTAGGCTCAAATTTGTATGTGAGAGATGCGAAGTCCCGCTTATGCTCGGTTGGCACACTAAAAACTAACTCGAAAGTAGTTTTCCGATGGTATCATCTATATCGGAGTCTGACAGATTCTACGAAACAGCGTTATGGAACGCGACGAGGGTGAGCGGAAAGGTCTTCGAATTGACTTCTCTGGCTTGGCTTCCCCGCAAAGAATCGCTTCTAATGTCTTTTTCAGTCCTAGTCTTCTACTTCTCCAACGTCCGCCATTTCGTCACTGCTAAACGTTTCCTATTTGCTTTCTAGGTAGATACTTGAGTACTAAACCGTCCCTCTGACTGTTCTTCTATTTTGCATCTCTGGAATATAATTACTTATAATATGGTTTCAATTACCCTGATCAGGGTACTTGCCCTAACATCGCTTCTTACTTGTGTCTCTTCCAATACATCTTCGGTATCCGGGACCAGCACCTCCACATCCATCTCAGGTAACGATGCATCACCATGCTCAACTCCTCCTACCGCATTGCGTCTTAGCGATCCGCCCTATGAGAATTACTTCTACTCTGACTGTCACGTTGATGCTCAAGCGGTTGTCACATCCCCTCTTCCAGAAAGTAATCTGTCAATCATTGGCCCTCGACTGATCGTTGCCTGGCCTGCTGGTAACAGCGGCGTTTGTGCTTTTTTTGCACCTCAGAGCGGAGTCAATGGGTCATTAGGAATAGAAATTGTCAATTCTACCGATGGACAGGCACTACAGCCAGTATCTATGAAGGCCAATGGCTCACAGTACCCAAGCGTTGGAATAAGCGGCGTTATCCGATTTAACGCATCAGCTACACTTACCGTTCCCCTGCTTGGTAGCATTCGAACGATCCGTGACTTCACTGAGGGCCCTTCCATACTCGTGCCAGAAATACAGATGGCAATTCACATTTCCAGTCTGCCTGAGGGCGGCGCGACATTAAGTAGACTATGGCTCGATAATATCACAACAACCAATTTTGGCTTCATCCCCCGGAAATCTTCTCAAGGGGCAGCGGTGAAAGTCAATAAACAAACTCTCAGCTTCACTCCAGGAGATTACGTATTCTATGCCGACTTTAACTATCCGCAATTGACCCAGCTTAATGCTTCAGTTGTGCTCAATTCAGCTTCCCAGGGCTTGATAAGCCAGCAACCAGATCAGACCACGTCGTTGTCATTCTTGTCGTATACTGACAAGTTGCTGGCTGGTGCTTGGCGTTTTCTTACTTACTTTGGTAGAGATTCAATGATTGCAGCATTATTGCTGCAGCCGGTGCTTAGTGATCAGGCAATCGAAGCGGTTATTGGCGCTGTACTTGAAAGAATCAATCGAACCGATGGCAGTGTCTGTCATGAAGAGACTATAGGGTTAGTCTTGCCTCTTATGATCTTTTATATCTCTATTTCATCACAACTGTATCTTTGGGGCTTGATCAATCCAACCCGTCATGGTGTTAACTACCCTTCCGCTGGAATCTGGAAAAGATATTTACGAACCGAGAAATCTAGGGACTATGCAACCTATCTTAATGAAAAGAACAATATCACCAGCGCAGCTCCACTGTATGACTACAAGATGGTAGGCTTCCTAGCTGTTTCTGAAGCTACCAGCGCTGACAGACGATAGATCGACTCAGATTACTACCTGCCTGTTCTCATGGATCGCTATTTCCTTAGCAACGCCGACGGTAGCCATCGAGTTTCAGCATTTCTTAGGTAGTGAAACATACTAACGGTACATTACCCGGCTGACATTGCCTTCCAGTACCCCAGCTGGGCGAGTGAATCCTGCAAATCGTAATTTGACCTACGGACAACTAGCCTTGATTACTGCAGAGAAGATTATGGGCATTGCCGGACGGTTTGCGTCAAAGGGTAACCAGACCATTGAGAACCTTGCCCATCTGAAAGCAGATCAAATCGTAGGGGAATGGCGTGATAGTACCTATGGTAAGTGAGCGTTCCTTGATCAAGATGATGACAGAGGCATATCTTTTTGTTCATTTTCTCGGCCTGGCAACACCACGAAATTGTCCGTTACTCTCGTCCCAATATTTCCATTTGGTCTCATTTCCCAGCCTCACTCACCCGAGCCTTGTTAACCCTACACTCACAGGCATTGGTGGTGCCCGCATCCCCTACGACGTTAACACCGCCCTCGTTCCAGCCGCCCTCCGCTCCATTTCCCGTCTCTCCCTCTTCGGCCTCTTCCCAACCCACCCGTCCTGGTGTACTCTCGCGTCCTCCTACGCGAAAACTTGGGAAGACAACACACTTTCATTCTTCGCTGTCTCCGTCCCCGCACAAGAAGCTGAATCCCGCCTTCAAGCGTACATCTCCCGCTCTTCTTTCCCCGGACCCTCGCAATCTCAGAGCGTCGACTCGGACGTGAAGTTCTATGCCCTGGGGCTGGAGGGGAACAACAATCTGAGCAAAGTTGAGGTTATGAACACGGATGATTGTTTCCGGCTTTTCTTGCTCAATACCACGAACCAATCCCAACTCAGCGCGTTCCTAAACCAAACCGCCAACAACATCCGCCGCACCTTCCCCGCCGGCCTCATGACATCCGTCGGCATGCTCGTCGCTAACCCCGCCTTCGGCCCAGACCCCGTCTACGCAGCCAACGTAAGCATGCTTCCGGAGTCTACACTTCCTAGCCTGAACCTAACCATGAGACTTGAGACACAATCCGGTCGCACATACTCTTCTGACACGTCTTAAGCCTGATGAGCCTATTCTGAAAGAGTAATGCTAACCTGAAGATCTCGTAGTGGACCACGAATGCCTACCATGGTACCGTCGTATGGTCCTGGCAACTGGCCATGATGGCCCGGGGCTTGGAACTGCAATTGGCAAGGTGCGCTGAGAAGCACCATACACCGATGTTTTGCAAAGATAAAACAGTGCATGCGAATGTGCTCACGGCGTACAACACGCTCTGGGACGTGATTGAGAAAAATAGCGCGCATTTGTCTTCTGAAGTCTGGAGCTGGATCTATACGAATGGTGATTTTCAATTTACGCCGCTGGGTGCGCTGCCGCCGCCTCCCGGGACAGGGTCGACAGGTGAGTTGACGGAATTTTGGATTTGGGATGGGTGAAAGCTGATTCTAAGGGATATAGAATCGGATATTCGGCAGTTGTGGAGTTTGACGTTTTTGGCTGTTAAGCGGAATCAGGCCTTCAAGTAAAGGGCATCTAAGATTGAGTTGTCAGAGTTAGGAGGGTGCTAGGATACTGGGAAATAAATACGCCTGGTATATCATAGATATTTATATCTATGTGTAAATTTCTTGGAGGTAACGCTCCAAGTAAAGTAGTAGCTCAAATTAAGTTGACGCTGCTTTGCTCTCTCGCTAGCAATCATTTCGTCTTTCTGTTCCCTCACGCTCGTAGCCCAACACTAGAACTAGTCCTTACCTCAGCCAGCAAGATCTTTCCGTTCATTAGGGTCTATGTGTAACCTAAGGTATGTCCGAATACTACCTTAGGACCCATGCGTTCAAAGCTACTGTAGTCCAACGTCTCAAGCTCTGCATTGACTGCCTGAGTCTATGACAACAAAACACCTTTCCTATTGCCAAAGAAGGTCGAGAAGAGCCCCGCCATCCTTCCACGCGAGCGGCGTGCAGAGGTCATTGGGGAGGGGAGACGGATTTCCTTCATACCGATAGACCCCGGGATCTCAGGGGAAACTAGGAGAATGTTATAGCCAGACAAGTCTGGGTACTAAAGCTGACCTTGTAGCAATGCGTTTGTTCGATTCGACCGTACCAATATATCTTTGTTGAAGATTGGTGACAACGATGTTCAGTTCAGCCTATTCCAGGTATCATTTTGGAAGACAATTCGTGTCTTGCTTGATTGAGATGACGCCGTCCAGACAACTACAGTAATACACCTAGAGTAGCTGTGGGACCCTAATGGGAAAGGCTCACAGCAAGCCTTGGTGGAAGTATATACATAGAGGTGGTCGGGGGCCGGGATCATGCCAAAATGCGATGACTGCAGGTCTTTCTCAGCCTTGTAGCGTACAACTTCATAGGGGGGGGTTGCTTCGTTGATAGGAAATAATACTGAGAACTTGCAGTGAAAAATTATAGCGGTAAGAGAGTCTTACAAAAGGACAAAAAAGGTCCTACCCGGATTCGAAACGGGGTCGCTGGAATCAGAATCCAGAGTCTAAATTGTGTCAGAGTTTAAAATCTGCCATCCAAAGGATGTGGGGAAATCATACGCTGACCACTACACCATAGAACCGAACAACAAACGAATTTTTCAATAACCAATAAATAAAATCTGTTAAATTTTTCGTAATTTACTAACCAAACCTAACGGTAAATCCTTTGCAAGTCTAAAATCAGTGAAAGTAGGTGTGAGGGGCGGTATGCAGCAACATGGACGGCAAGCAACTACAGCGTAACATACGCACAGAAATAGGGGGCTTCTCACAACAATAATCATCTGCAAACCCTACACGGAGCGACAGTCTGGTTTTTGCATTCAGTGAAATCGCAGTGTAGGTGGCAGTGGCAATTATAGCCCCCCCGTACCACCAGTTTGTTTGTACGAAGCCGGTTTGACTAAGTTTGAGTTACTTGATGCAAGTCCCCTAACCAATATGCACTCGAAACGCTGGTCAAAGGCGCGATACAGAGCGGATAAAAATTCAAGAGGGATATTCGCGAACACCAGGTGAGAGCGCGTCCGATTAGGGATGGCCTCGACGCCCCGTTTTTGCGAGGCCGTTTTCTCACATACTAATTTTTAAACATACTAACATTATTTGGTCGATCATTCTCAGAACGAATAGCTTCCCAAAGAAAGAAAGATATGAGTGGAGCGCTTACAGCCAGCGCAATACCCATCAAGGGTGCAGATTTTTCGTTGGACATTCGTTAAGGATCTGATTAAATAGAGAACGTCAACAGGAGTACCAGACATCACTTACTCGATACTCATACACGATGCTAAACCCTCTTGGTCGCGCATCTCAGCAACACACACGAAAATAACAAAGAAAACAACCAGCGAAGAAATCGGAGTTGACAATGATTGATGGGGATCACACGAGTGATGAAGTGAGTTGGAATCGTTGTTTGTAGACTGTTGTTTTGTTTGTCTGCGTAAAGCGAATGCTAGTATTCTTACAGCGGTGGCGAAGATGTTAGATCGATAAAGGAAAGCTCACTTTCGGATCTATTGCTGGGAACGACGACTCTAAAAATCCTACATACTCGCGGGCATCAACCTGAGCGCAGCGCTACTAACTATGAGGTCTCACGTGAGTGAGGATTGAGGTTCGAAACAAGTGCATGTTGTGACTAGAAGGGACTATGTTATCGTGTATTTTTTTCGAGAGGGAGAATGTTTGTGGTACTGTGACGGGTTCTTAGTGTTTCATGTGTTTTTGGTTGTTTTGGAAAATAGGATGTAGGAGTATTTTTGCTGACAGTACATATGCATGCAGGCTTGACTGCGTAGGGTATTCGAGTTGTGAAGACAAAGGGGGCTCGAATGCAATGCACGCCGATGCAGTAAAGAGGAAAGAAAGTCTCTACTTTGGGAGCCCTTCATCAATCGTCTCTCCACTATCTGTTCATTTCCTTCCACAGCCAAGATCCCCTCACATGAATGCATGCATGTGCAAAACCCAAAGAAAAAGCTCCGCTCTTCGGATTACCTCTTCCCGCTCCAAGGTGTGCTTGAATGCAGTACGCGCAGATGAAAAACTCGAGAAGGGTGTTTTTGGCTTTGAGAGACCTGCAACTTTCCTTTCCGCAGTCCGCTCGAATGGAATGCAGGCAAAAGCGAAATCCGCCAAGAAAGTTTCTGGCTATGAGGGCAATCCCCACTGAACAAAATGCGTGCAATACGCAAACACGCTAACCGTACTTCAGAAATGGCACAAAGCAGAAGGCGCGAACGTTCACACGACATGCCCATCCTCATCGATCTTCCACGTCTCCTTCACCTTCCTTGTCTTCTTCTGCGGAACCTCCGGAAACACAGTCGGTTGTAGCATATCAACATAGCCAAGGCCTTGACCTTCAACCTGCGTAAATACATCTTTCCCCGGTTGCAGTAGATCATCAGATCCAAGCCTTTTCCCCTCATTCTGCCTCTCTTTCCTCTCCTCCGGTTGCAGCAGATTACTAGATCCACGGCTTGCTCCCTCAATCTGTCTATATTTACTCTTCCTGAACATGCGGTTGTGATGGTCGAGCTTATCGAATACGACTGGCCGCAGCAACCCATCCGGACTTAGCCCTCCAACCTCCCGGTCCTCTTCTTCCTTCTCCCTAGCAATTCGTGCCTTCAGTACCCGTTCAACACACCTTTGTTCCTCGGTCTTCCTTTGTGACTGATGCTCATATGCACGCTGCAAATCGTCTGTTATATTCTTTCCCAGAAAACACCCTCCGTTACCACGGAATAGCTGCGCAAGCTCGTCGTCTTGTTCTTCTCTGAAATTGAAATGGTATATGGTGATGCCCCCATCTGCAAATTTATCGGGCAGCTCGATACTGATCGAGTTGGATGGACGCTCGAAGAGTGTGTTGGGTGCCGTGGGTGCTGCGCTAGTGGCAGTGGGAATTTGGAGGTTCTTCATGTTTCTAGATTCTTCTGCAGACTTGGCTAGAGGGAAAGGTGGAGGTACAACCTTTGCTGTCGGATTCGTTGTAGTCGCTGGAGATAGGGGAGACTGGAGTTTCTTCATGCTTGGAGCTGGATAGGTTGGGCCTGTTGGGCGGCCGTAGGCATGGTGTGATTCGTAATAGCCTTCTGATGGAGCAGATATTACGTTCGAGGCCGATGTTTGACCGGTGTAAAAGTCTTGACCATGAGAGCTAAATGTGGGAGCGGATACAGGGTTCAAATGCGAGGGTCCACCAGCGGAGGTATTTGTGTCTTGTTGATCATAGATATTGAGTAATGAAGTTGAAGTAGTGTTGCAGGACGAGCCTGAATCACGAATTTGAGATACACGATTGAAGCCAAAAGGTAAGAGGTTAGCGAAAGGGTCCGCTTTCGGAGCTTTGGTTGGAAACGAAGAGGATGTAGCGGAAACTGGGGGTGGTAGAAGACTATCACGACGAGGCGGTATTCTATAGGCAGAGGCGGGTCTGCCTCTGCCAGCAATTGCATCTAACTGGGCAATGTTCTCGAACATGATCTTATTAAGACGGTCAATTTCTTCTTCAGGAAGAGACCACCAGGATGGCTGATTTGTAAGATATGGCGAGCCAAGTCCATTACTTTGCTTGGTTGGCTCAAGGTGAGTTGAGGTGGTGTTGCTCTCACCTTCTTTAGGCTCTTGCTCTGAAGGAGACTTTGGAAGAGCAATATGGGCCATCGAAGAAGCTTGTAGTGAATGCAGAGCTTGCTTTCTGTTTAACGATAGATCACCCTTGGCGCTATGAGTCAAAGAGATGGGAGAGGACTGGACGTCATCGCCAATATTCGATTTCTCTAGGTTTTTTAGAAGGTGAAATGGGTTGGGTTGAAGAAGCGTGTGATTGGCGGAAGCTTGCTCTAGCTTGGCGATTTGAAGTTGAGTGGAGGCTGGCGCGCTTGGCTCAACATCTATTCTCTTGTGAGAGCGAGGAGGAACAGGTGGAGGATCAGTGGATGTTAGCACAGCTTGTTGTGATATTGAAGACTCTGGGCGAATGGAGGCTTGGTCATAGGTATCTGCCTTCTTTAACTCTTCTTGAGAGAAAGAGCGTAATAGATCAACTCCGAGTACGGGGCAAGTTTGCCGGGTTTCCGGGGATCTGGACAGTGTGCTAGCTGGTTTCTCAGTTTTCACCGTTATGGGTTGCTGTTGAAATCCAGGAAGCTTAGAAGGAGGACTTGTGTTATTTGAAACGTTTTCCTGCAGTGGAGGCACCGGAAAAGATGAATTTTTAGTTGAGTATCCAGTCTTCGCTCTTCTAAGTCGAGGTCGTAGTGGGGAAAGTTCGGGCGGAGGGCCAATGCGATTCGAATAAGTCTGCTGGGGCTGTAGGACTGGGAATGAGGGAACAGCAGATAGAGGTTCCGCAGACTCGGGAATATCGTACAAGTTACCGGAAGGCCCTGCTCTCGAGCGTTGGAGAAGAGACAGCTTTGGCCTCAGCGCCGGATGGATATCGGAAACTGTTTTCCTGCGTTTTTGCAATTCTTCTTCGCTAGCTTTCTCTTTCTCCCGCTGCAAATCATCAGATGTTTTGACATTACCGGAAAGCATTCCGAGCTGTTTCAATCGCCCCATTACCACGTCATGGTGTGTAGGAAGAGGAATATCAAATTCTGGTCCGAATAGCACCCCTACAGGAACACCGTTAAGCCCGCACTTTCCCTCCGCCGGCCTCTGTCGGCCCCCCTTCTTCCAGGCCATCTCATGTATCGTATGTTTCAAGTTCCACACCACCCTGGTTTTCGAGAAATTCCACACCCCTCCCTCCCTGATTTCTTCTTCCATTTCCAGTCCACAACCGTGCCACCCTCCAACAGCTACCCACACCTTCACGGGTAAACTCTCATGATTGCCCAAACATCCCAAACACCTCCCAAAAGCCCTCTTGCTGTTCTTCAGATCCCCAAGCAGAAACCTCGCGATGCCTAAGCCATACCATCCCACCACATTGCCCTCGTCAAGCTTCAGAGCTTCCTTGAAGCTGCCTTCGGCCAACCAATAGTCGCCGAGAAACGCACGCAAGAGCCCAAGGTTGAGGAATAGAAGGGCCATCTGACGGGGTGTGAGGAGCGGAGGCTTATGCTCGATCTCGTGGTGGACCTTGAGAAGGCTGACAATACGTTTCTGTGCCGCAATGGAGGGTATAGGGGCTAGTTCGAGGGCCGCGATCCACTGTTGACGGATCTTGGCGAGAGACAAGGGTTCTGTGGTGGAGGATTGTGGAGCCAAAACCGGCATATGTTTGGATTTGCGCATTCTTGTTGGTGTGGGTGACCTTTGTGTATCTGCTATTACGGGTAAGAAGTATTGAATGTTTAGGTGGAGATGCATCAATGAGGAGGGTAAGAAATATCGATGTGGGGTGGATGTGTCGTGAATGAATATGAGCACTACGGAAAACGGTGAGAGTTTAGACACCTGCAATGCACGATCGTGATCAAATGTTGTCGTGGTGAATTCTAGTCACGAGGATTGGATATAGTACAACGAAGACTGCAGTGGAACATGATAGGAATTGTACTTAGCTATGTCACTAGGTAATGCAAGCTTGCTTGTTGTAGCTCTAAAAGACAGGAAACACAACACCTCTCCCAGCCATGAGTGAGTGTGTCTCCATTCCTCGCGGAAAAAGCTGTTCGGCCGTAATGCAAACACATAAGGGTATCCTTGGGCTAAAATTGGTAAAACATGGCCTTAGCACCATGTAATCAAATCTCTCGAATCTCGCTCGTGAATCCATCTATGCCTACCGTTACCCCATTAAAGTTGTAGTTTGCGGATGAAAAAAGCTTCATAAAAATGTCGGCACGACGACCAGGTCAGAAACCGGCAGTTATTTCAGCCATCGACCTCACCACCATACTGGCTATCATCTCCAACATCCACTTCATCATCCATATCATCATCGTCAGCACCTAATCCTGTGGCATGCATCAATCCGGTGACTTGTTGATCGGCGTCCGCTTCTTCGCCGTCACGGTCATCGTACATTGTGCCCTCGGTATCATAGATCACGGAAGGCTGATTGTCATTCAGATAGTTGCGAAGACGATTTACACCCTCGCCTGAAAACACACAAAATACATTGCGTTGGTGATCCGTGAACTCTGCGCAGAATATTAGTAGAGATATAAACGCAAAGAGGATCCTTAGATGTATTTGAGGGGAGCTATACCTGACGGTGCCTCTCTGCAAAATGTTATCAGATCTTCTCGAAGAAAGAACGCTTGAACGCCGGTCAAGCTAAGGTGTGTGAGCTTTGGGCATTGATTGAGGAGCGCATGAATTCCCTTTTTGAGAGCTTTAGTACTGCAGATAAGGATGTTGCTAAGTCAATCGTACCTGAAGCGTCAAGTGCACACAATAACTCAAGTGTACCCTCTCCAGTAGACTCACACCTAGGGGGTACTTGCGAGGGGGCTCCGAGCCCGCCTTTGCTAGGGCACGTATACTTACGTCCGTGATAGCTTGACATTTTACAAGGCCAATCCTTCTCAGCTTAGGAAGCGTTGCAAGCTGCTTCACGCTGGCGTCGGTAAGGCGGTGACAGCATGCCAGGTCAATGTACCTGATCCTATTGCACATCTTAACAAGCTGTATGACCGCCGTATCACTTATCTGCGCACAGTGACCCAGATGAATGTAATGTAGGTTCTTGCTGAGCTTTGTAATTGCAAGCACCGACCGATCCGTGATCTCTCTACACTTCGCAAGGACGAGATTCCTTAGACGTGGCGCGGATTCTATGATTCTCTCCACCGCATCATCATGGAGTTGAACACAGGCCGTAAGATCGAGAATGCGAAGACTTTCGAACGTCATCTGTCTAGGTAACTCTAGGATGGCATGATCAGTGACTAGATGGCAATGAGCAATGCGAAGTTCTCTAAGTTGACGGCCACGAGATATTAGAGCTGTAATGGATATGTCTGTTATCTGTCTGCAATTATGGAGATCTATCTCCAGCATCGACGGACAGTTCTCTGCTACGGCACAGATGGATTCATCCGTGACTAACGAGCAGTTGTTAAGCTTGAGCTGTTTTATCGTCAGCGCAGGTCTTTTCCAGTCTCGATTAAAACACTTACTCTCTTCAGATATCGACAATTTTCCGCTACAGCGACGAGGGACTCGTCAGTGACTCTAGAGCAATCTGTGATATTGAGTCCTTGAAGCCGGGGACAATTTTGAGATACAGCCAAAAGAGTATGGTCTGTCACAGACTCTAGGCCTGTTATATCCAGGGCGAGCAGACTCTTACTTCCATTGACAAGGCAGATTACCCCTTGGTCGGAAAGTTTGACACAACCAGTCAAGGTCAACCTTTCTACCCTTTTGCATGATACAAATGACTGTACCGTTCCATCGCTGATTTGTTCGCTTAGATTCGAAAGGTTCAGTCTCTTGACAAGCCCATAATAGGGGAAGTATGGGTTCTCCTTCCGTACCGAGGAAACGACATTGAGCAGGTTTTTCCACGTATTACATAACGGCCTGTGCCACAGTAGGTCCACGCTATTCCTCGACCATGCCTTGGACACCAGTAAGCAATTTCTCAGGTCCACGCTCGAGCTCAGCTTTGAGAATACACATATCAGGAGTTCGGGAGGAAGGCGACTAATAGGAGTTAATCTGTGTTCTCGTTCTAGTGACGGCGACATGGTCATGTCCCGTAGGGACGAGACCCCGATGGAGGATTGCGAATCATTTCTTTGCGCTGTGAAGAAGTCGGTGTCATCATAAACGGCTCGCTCGGGAGAGCTCGAGGATGACGAAGCTGATGTCGTTTCGCTGATATCCAGCATCGGAGGCCGTGGTCGGACCATTTCCGCGTAGTGTCTATTGGAACACGATATGATATTTGGAGAGAAGCTGGGGATAGGTTGGCTGAGTCAATCGATAACGAGGATGAAGTGCGAGAGCTTAGAGGATAGTCGGGCGGTCGTGTGTTGTCAGACCTGGGGGTTTAGACGTTATGTCTCGAGAACCATGAAGCCCACACAGAGACAGGCTGTTGATATGTTGAAGAAGGGATAGGGCAGGAGAAGCTTGGTGAAGGATGCTAGATCCCGTTCCTTCGTAGCTGCCCAAATGCCTTCTCTTAAAGTCGCGTTTCCCAAGGAAAAGTGTTGTACCAATTCCTAATTCTTTCCCACCAAGTGTTTGTCGATGAATAGGCTAAAGGAGTTGATTTGTCAGTGTTTGAAGGTATTGACGGAAACGGTGGGCGCGTGCAAGTTGGAGAGTCGCTTGAGGCTGTGGCAGATTCTCGTATTCATGGTAGTCCTTCTTGGGGTGTTTGCATTAGATTCATGTTGAACGTGATGTATCATGTAATCGCTAATGAATTGTTTGTCTTGAAAGTATTTAGAAGGAGAGCATCCGTCGAGACGATGGTGATGAATGAACCGAACAGAACCGATCAGTTTGGCATTGGGCGTTGTCTCGCACTTGCAGGGATGCATACGTTCGGGCGGTTATCGATGCCGCCCAAGACTCCGCCTCAGTCTACAGACAGCCGAATTTGGGTCTCCGTAATGATCACATGCTTGCTCACCTTATTAGGAAGCTAGATACCTAAGGTAGGCACATTGACTATTTCACTCTCATAAAGTATCAAGCAGTGGTCTTCTAGTAACATTTCCCTATATCTCCTATACATCTACATAGCCCCTACTTGCACATACTGTATGAACGACAATGCTGGCTTCAAGTCACCTGGCTTCTATCAGCTCCTTTCGCCCACTCCCGCAAGACGTTCTTCTTTAACTTCCCCGTACTTGTCTTTGGAAGCTCGGTGACTATCTCCACTTCCCTAGGAACCATAAACTTGCTTATACCACTATTATGTTTGGCCCATTCAACGACCTCTTCGGCCCTTAGGTTTTTACCCGCCTGCACTGTAATGAACGCTTTGGGTCGTTCACCCCAATGCGAATCAGCTACCGCAACCACTGCTGCCTCTAGAATATCAGGATGCGTGGCAAGCATGGATTCCAATGCAACGGATGAGATGTTCTCCCCTCCTGCATTCATAAATTAGCAAGAAAAACGCCTTTCTTGGTCGACAGTTGAAGTAGCATACCGCTTATGATGATGTCTTTTGCTCTATCCAGAATCTGTGCTGCTCCGTCCCCGTGCCATACTGCTAAATCGCCAGTGTGAAGCACGTTCCCAGAAAACAGCTTTCTCGTTGCCTCCGAGTCCTTGTAATATCCCTTGGCGCAAATGTTGCCGGCACAGACAATTTCTCCGATCTCTTTGCCGTTCTTCTCTACGTCGATGATTGTGCCTTCAGGTACATCGGTCTTGACCACACGGATCGGCAGGCTGGTTATGAAACCATGGCCTTGCCGGGCCATGTTCTGATATTTCTGTTCTTTTGGGATTTGTTCCCATAACGGCATATGATAGCCTTTCGTGATAGGCCCGTAAGTCTCAGTCAGTCCATAGACATGGACCGGGTGCAGGTTTAGATTCGTCATTTGCTCGAAAAGATGCGCTGTCGGTGGGCTCGCAGCGACAGTAACACGGACAGGGTGAGGAAGAGGTACAGCCTCCTTGGCTGCACAAAGAAGCGTGTTGACCGTAGGCGCAGCGTTGTAGTGTGTGATATGCTCGTCTCGCAAAAGTCTCCATATCTCTGGATAATCGATCTTGCGTATGCAGTAGTGTGTACCTCTGACAGCCGTTACAGCCCAGGGAAAAGTCCAACCCATTGCGTGGAACATCGGTAAAGTCCATAGATATCGGCATCTCCCCGTATGATAGTTCAATCCAGACTCTATGACATTGCCCAGTGCAGCAACATAACAGCCTCGATGTGTGAACTCAACTCCTTTAGGCTTCGCGGTAGTTCCGCTCGTATATGCTAGAGCGATAACATCCTCTTCATTCCCTACTTGCGCCTGGAGGCCTTCCCATCCCTTTCCGCCTTGATCTACGTCATACTGTAGGCCTTCTAGTATGGCTCGGTCGAATGCGCCACTGAGCTCGCCCTCTGTGGCATCGGTATCCTCATCGACTATTGCCGGTATCCTCGGGTTTGCTTGTCGGTAGGTGTCAAGGAGTGGTAAAAATTCAGTATCGACAATGATAGCATCAACCTCAGCGTGTGAGAAGATATATACGATATCTTCGGGCTTCAATCGGTAATTGACCCCTTGTAGAGAGCATTTCTCAATAATTGTTCTCCACTGTGCACGTAACTTTGAGCATACCAACATTGACCGCTCCAGCAGCGGCGATTCCAAAGATTGACTCCAGAAACGCTGGAGTATTAGGGCATAATATGCCTACTCTCTTGAAGCCATGCTTTTTAATGTAATACGCCAGCCCTCGAGCTCTGTCGGCTGCTTCTCGGTACGAACGCCGCAGAATCCTCTCATTCGCAGTTACGTGATATATAGCTTCGGCCTGCGCCAGCAGTCAGTTATGAACTCCATGCTGGTAGTATACGTACATCTGGCTCTATTGCGGCAGCTCTGGGGAGAAAGAATGTTGGAGAAAGGGTGTGAAAGTTGTTGCGATGCTGATATTCAGGATTGGACTGAGGAGCAGACGAGGGAAGAAAATGCGCGGCTAGTCTTGACAGCCGAGACTGAGGGCCAGACATCTTGTTGATTGCTCAACACGCTCAACATAACAGCACGTACCAAAGTCCACTGTAAGCAGAGAATAGTGATGACAGAGTATGCGAGTTCATGACAGCCTCAAGATCTATAATGGCTCGAGCGGGTCCACAATTAGGTCGGTCAAAGGGGGGCTTGGAAGTGTGGGGTAAATCTGGAGATTGGGAAGCGTTTCCCGGTGCGCCGACGAGACACAAGAAATGATACGTAGTTTGAGATCTTACTCTTCGTTAGGGCCTTTGATATCATGGTGCGCGGTGGTAAGACCACTCCAGCCAGTCATTTAGATTCTACCATTGGGCTTTTGAAATTCTTCATTAAAAACAAAGCAATCCGAAACTACCCATGCTAATTACAGCCAAAGAGACCCTCTCGATGTAGAGTTTCACAGATCCTGTAGGCTGGGCTAGATTTGGATGCTATGTGATCGATTGGCTGTTGACAGACAGTTCATGCTTTCTCGAAATCCCTCGGTAGCTTTTTGCCTTGATAAGCCCCTAAAGCGCCAGCAACTGTTCGAAAACTAATACCCATACTCTGCGAGCTGCGTCTTAGTCTCCTCGTCGACTGTGGCATTCTTCTTCGCTTCTGACAATTGTCTCCTCGCGGTCTTCTTTCGCTCATAGTATGCAGCTCCCTTAACCTTTCTTCGCTCCTCCAATCTGCACGAATTGTAAGCGAGGTTTACAAAAGCCATATCTGTTATAATCCTAAAAGGACGACGAACCTCGCAACCACGTCCTGGTACTTCCAGCCAACCTCGTGGCTCAGTCTTCCGACAGTGCAGTACTTCCTCCCTGGCTTCAACCTCAATACCCTCAACGCTTGCGGGACTACCATTCTCTTCTTCTTGTCGTATGGTGGGGGTACACCTTCAAAGACCTTGAGTCGCTCCATTGCTGCGGCACCACGAGCGGTCTTGTGCGGAATCATGCCACGGACAGTCTTGTAAAAGATACGGGATGGGGCGCGGAAATGGAAGGGACCTAGGGGACATATGAATTAGTCGTGACGGCCATATACGACCACCGGTTTCCTTGGGCGTTGCCGGTTTTGCTTGTTCGTAGATGGCTTACCTCCTCGGGTGGGGTTGTAGCGGGTCATTTTGCGAAGGTAGGCCAGATACTTTACTGTGTGGGGTAATACGTCAGCGATCCATCCATCATTCATCAATCTTAACTGCATGAAAGCACACGAATTTTGAATGTTTTCACCGCCAGCCGCTGTCCCTTTGCCAATATAGAATCAACGTACGTTTTGCGCGGAAGAATTCGCCAGAAATGTTCAAAGCCTCGCAGCGGACGATCACGATCTTCTGGCCGTTAAGCAATTGCTTGGCAACCGTGCTGGCAAGACGGCCCAGGAGATGTCCTTTACCGTCGATAACGACCTGTTGGAAGGGGTGCGTCAGTTGCATGGCCGTGATGATGGATACTTCAATTCGGAACAGCTCGAGACTTACGACAGAGTCGAACGTCGACATCCTGAGATTCGATCTTTCAACGAAGTGTGTTCCTAAAGAAGGGTAGGAGCTTGCGTTGCCCCTTAACTATCGGTGTAGTCGCAAGGTGATTGACGTTGGGTTCGATGTGAGGGTTAGACGAATGTGCGTTGAGCTAAGCCCTATTTGATTAGGGTTGGTCAACCACTTTAGCACCTTCAAGTCTAAAAGTAAGGTACATATTGTCATCAAATTCGAAAAGGTACCATCTCTATGTTCACGATTGAAACCACTTAGGACTACCCCTTCGTCACAGGCATAATCCGCATCCAAGTCACGATCAAGTGTTCAAGCAATGGGAATGTGAAGCAACTGTATCTATTCCATGCCTTCGAGCACTTACAGAACACAGTCCTAGTGGCCAGCAGTACCAGCGCACGTTATATGAGTATTTGAGACAGTAAATACGATTCAGTGCCGCTGGTTCATCGACCTCTACACATACCTTTACTACACTTTATACTAAGGTCGCGGAAATATGTTTGAGGGTAATCAATCCTAAGCATCAGAGTTATCCTTCAATTCTTTCCCATATCACCATAAGTTCGTAATGGCTGAGACCAGAGTCCTCAACAAGTCTGTTTTGCCAATTGGCCATACACATGGCTTCTTCATAATCTGAGAAGTCCGCTTTAGGACCAATCCAAATTATAAGTCTCACACTCCGAGATCCATAGGCCTGCAAATATCTGCTTATGAGATGCGGTTCTCGAGGATAGACAAAGAGCCAAGTCTTTGCATCTGCTGCCAAATAACAAATATCCCAGGTTCCACGTACAATATGGAGATCTTCTTCGCGCATGTACTGGTTAGCAGTATTAGAGGCCTCGATAGCCTTGAGTGTTATTTGGGAGCGCTTCTTGAGAAGAAGAGCTTCCAATAATCCTGTGCCGCTACCAATAGATACCATCAACGAGGGTGCTGGCCACAGAAGCTTTACGAGAGTATCGATAAGTGGGATTGATAGGGAGCAACAACAATCAGGATGATGAGTCGGTAGAATCGATAATTGAGGAAGCTCCTTCATGTCGTTCCACAGGTTGACTGCTTTCTCGCAAGATTTGGTATATACATGTAATGACTCGTCATCTAACCCAATTGATTTACTTTCTATACCCCTCGAATTACTGGGAGCTGTGGCAGCTCAGCCTCTTGATACATAGCAGGTTCTTCTGTAATCGAGTAGGGCGGGTGGGCGGTAAGGAAAAGGTCTTTAGACCCTTCACCGCCTTTCCTGGCAGAACTATATATTTATGATGCAGGGAGCAGTTCGACCCCGCCATCCTTCGTCCACGCGACCAACCAAACGCTCCTTTACGTTTTATTCGTTATCACTGCTGCCAGAGTTCCGCTTCTGCTCATGTCGTGCATGTCTCTCCTTAATCCTTCCGAGTGTCATGCTTGCGTCGTACATCACTGCTGAGTAAAAGTACGTCAGGGTGTCGCGTACGGTTTCATGTCTTGTCTACATCATGCGTATACCTTATATGCTTGGGATGCTGACCTCAAACAGCAGAGTACATAATCCAAAATGAAGAAAAGCCTCTATAACCCTATTGCTTTCAGACCCTTACCTGTCACAATCATCACATCAATCAGCTACGCTGCGCTTATCGTTACCCTACTCGTAATACACCTTGTTGTCCCTTCCGCTCCTAGCAACCCAACAGCTGTCATTGGTACCAATTTGACAGAAGCATGGCAAGACCTCAAAACCCTCAGTAATGGATTTCATCCCTATAATAGCCGACGAAACGATGAGGTCCGCGACTGGTTGCTCATGAGAATTAATACTATACTAAATGAGAATGGCGTAGCGTCTCGTCACGTCTCTGATGACAGGCGTTACGCAGTATCTGGGAATTCCACCATACCAAAAGGCGCTCCTGTTGTGGTCTTCTCTGATATGACGTCGAACGTGACTTTCTCTCAAAGTGGAAGACGAAGCGGCTCTGGTTCGCATCGGAATCCGGGGTTGAGTGTATATTTTGAAGGCACCAATATCATTGTCTACATACGTGGATCAGAGGACGGGCATGAAGACTGGTGGAGGAGAAATAAGAAACCCCCTAGTAAAGGGGGAGTCCTTGTGAATGCTCACTATGACAGCGTCTCCACGGGCTTTGGGGCCTCGGATGACGGAGTTGGAGTTATTACGGTTCTGCAGTTAATCAAGCATTTCACCACAGATGGCCAGAAACCTAAGAAGGGAATTGTCGCTTTGATTAACAACGGCGAGGAGGACTTTCTGAACGGCGCTTGGGCCTTCAGCCAGCACCCTATGTCACGGTATGCTCACACGTTTCTCAATCTTGAGGGAGCTGGAGCAGGCGGCCGCGCAACGCTCTTCAGAACTACTGATCTCGAAGTTACCAGATTCTACCAGAATAGTGCCTACCCCTTCGGTTCTGTAGTCAGTGCAGATGCTTTCAACAGGGGTCTTGTAAGGAGCCAAACGGATTACGTTATATTCAATGGAGTCTTAGGTCTTCGAGGCCTTGATGTAGCTTTCATGGAGCCAAGAGCGCGTTACCATACAGAACAGGATGACGCGAGGCATACCAGCGTGGACTCTTTATGGCATATGCTCTCGGCCGCTTTGTCTACGGTGGAAGGACTTGCCTCAGATACCAGCTCAACGTTTGATGGTGAAAATTCTGGTAATGGAAAAGTGCCAAGCGGTAAAGGTTCAGATGGTGTTTGGTTTGATCTTCTTGGCAGAGCTTTTGCAGTCTTTCAGCTGCATACACTTTTCGCACTTTCAGTCACGTTACTAGTAGTTGCCCCCTTGACGCTCATCGTGATCGGAGCGGTTCTCGTCAAAATTGACAAGTTCTACATCTTTAGCGCATCCAAGCACCATCATCATGCCGAAGGCGATGATTCGGTGTCTCTATATGGCTGGCGAGGCATAGTGAGATTCCCAGTCATATTCGTTTTTTCGTCTGCTGCTGTGGTTGGTCTGGGATTCCTGTTGACGAAAATCAACCCCTACATCGTTCACAGCAGTCCATACGCTGTCTGGAGTATGATGATGTCTGCTTGGCTATTCCTTGCATGGTTTCTTTCCAGAGCCGCTGATTTCGTAAGACCAACAGCTTTTCAACGAGCTTACTCTCTGTTATGGATGTTTGCAGGTACTTGGCTAGTACTGATCGTCGTGACTGTGCTAGAACAGAAACCAAAGATAGCTGGAGGCTACTTCATGTTCTTCTACTTTTCTGCCACATTCGTGGCGAGTACGATATCATTTTTGGAGCTCTTTGGCCTGCCGCGCAAATCTGACTATGCTGAAGCGGTTGAGGAAGAGGAAGAACAGTCGACTAGCCCACGATCCGGCAGCATCTCGAGTGCGAGATTGCTAGCGTCAGCTACAGGGGATCAGATGAAGCGCGGGCCAGAGCAGAATGGTGACGAGGAAGAGGATGCCACAGAATCTACCTCATTGCTCCCCAGTGGTAGACAAACCACCTTCCCACACTACTCCTCTGCTCATCCCGATGGGAACGAAGATGAGCAGCATGGAATGGATGAAAAGAAAAAGCATAAAGTCTATGGCGATGAGCAATCTTGGAGCTCGTCCCTGCCAACGTGGACCTGGCTACTTCAATTTGTTATTCTTGCTCCCATCCTTGTCATTTTGGTCGGTCAAATCGCGCTGCTGTTCACTTCTGCAAGCTACCAGACTCTACAGGACGGAAACCCACCACTGCTCGTATATTTGGGCATTGCAGCCTTATCTATCCTCATCCTCGCTCCGCTTGGGCCGTTCCTACACCGGTACACTTACCACATCCCAACATTCCTCCTCCTTGTTTTTGCTGGTACACTCATTTACAACCTGGTGGCCTTTCCATTTTCTCCCAATAATCGTCTCAAGCTCTACTTTATCCAGAAGGTGGACCTCGATACAGGTATCAACCGAGTATCGCTGATAGGGATTGGTGAGCCTTACCTGGGTGAAGCCATCTACAGCCTTCCAAGCGCAGCTGGTCAGAAACTCGAATGCTCCAAGAGCTCAGTCCGAAGAGATTTGACCGAGTGTGCATGGGATGGCATCCCTCCTCAGGTCGTCAAGAACACGCATCCTGGAGTCCCACCCGAGCTTGGCTACGCCGGTTGGCTTACCTTGAACATCACCCGCAACTCAAGCAAACCTGAAGCTCGCTTCCACCTATGGGGCCGCAACACGCGCTCTTGCAGAATCGTCTTCAACAAACCCATCTCAGACTTCCGCGTCCTCGGCGCTGGAGAAGACAAACGCTTCAAGCGCGTATCGGAAGACGGCAGCAACCGCATCCTGCTCTGGAGCCGCACCTGGGAAAAGCCCTGGGACATTGACGTCAGCTGGGATGTCGATGAGCACGACAGCGAAGGCGGGACTGGCCTCGATGGCCGCGTCGTGTGTCTGTGGAGTGACGATAATGAAACCGGTGTTATTCCTGCCTTGGATGAGGCGAAGCGGTTTGTGCCGGATTGGGTGGCGGTGACAAAGGCGGATGATGGGTTGGTGGAGGGGAGCAAGGCTTTCATGGTGTGAAAAAACTTTGCGAGTGTTAAGGGGATATGCGGGTATGAAGTAGGTGCCATTGTTAGCTTGTGGGTTCGCCAGCCGCTGGCTTGAGTATGTTCATTTTCCCGTCGCAAAGAAAACAATAACCTACATCGCTATCTCCAGCTAGTCCTCTGGCCTCAACATTTTCATTCCAACCTACATCACCTTCGTTTCGTGTACAAAGACGCCCTTCGATCATCCCTTTGCAGTCCTCCATCAGATATGTTACCTCATTCTTTGAATTTATCATCGCTATTGGATGGATAACTCCAGTCATTTCAATGTCGTCGTTCTGGTTCTTGGCACCTACTTCTGTAACTGCTCGGTTGATAATTACAATGTTCTTATCGGTGCTGTTTCTACTTATCGTGTATTTATCTCTTTGAACTTTCACATCCACTCCCTCGTACTTGCTATCTTGCGCTTCTTTCTCGTTGACCCATTCACTGACAGACACTTCATCTCGACTAGCGTCAACTCTCCAACTCTCCCTCTCTGCCTCTCTGCCTCTCAACCTCCATCATATACTTCTCCCCCCTAATTTCTATTCGAATACCGATGTTACCATATCTCGAACCTCACCCATTATCTTGTTATCGACGTATTGTTCTTGTCTTGCAACCATTTCATACTTTTTTTCAAGTAACAGAAAAAGCTACAAGGTTCTGGTTTTTTGCTTGATCTTAGTTTTCATAATCGTGCAGGCTCGGGCTATCTATGCAAATACGGTGCTGTTAATGCTGGTTAGATATTTCTGATAGTCATTCCACTCATCCTGCTAAATTTTCTGCATGAGTATATCTCACTTAACCCCATCGGCCCCATCATGACCACTCAAACTCTTCCTTTTTCTTCCCCACACGATTCTCCCACTAAATCCACAGTCTCCAAATCGGTTTCGCGCATTCATCAACTCCACAACCCGGCAATAAAAAAGACACAAGCACACGCACCCAGCACGTCTCCATAGAGACGCCAACTCTAACCTAACAGAATCCTCGCTCATCCCACCACAGGAAAACCAATGAGGCCCGCCCCCGCGGTCATCACGTGGATCACGCAAATAATAGAAACGCCACGGCGCACGGATCTAGATGGCGTAGAGAACATTCACTGCATAGAAAGACGGCCTCTTGTATCTTGCTGTTAGACCCAACCAACCAACCCCCTTAACATCATATCACCACCCCACCACCCCCCTCCCCAGGATACCCTGACCCACAACCCTCCCACTCTCATTCTACAGTACACCCAATCCCCTACAGTCCCGGCCCCATGCCCGCGCAAGCAGCACCCATGATAGTCCCTGCGTTAGCCAAGAAGACATCATTGCACGAGGTGGGTGTGTTTGGTTGAAGCGGCCGCAGATGTTGGTGGGAAGGATGTAGAAAACCGTGGAGCGGTGGTGGGAGGTGGCAGTAGTGGTAGGGGAGGAGGAGGAGGTGGTGGTGGGCGGAGTGGAGGGTGGGAAGGTGGGAAGGTGGAAGATGGGCTTTTTGGCTGAAAGAGTTGGGATGGCAATAGGGATTTGATATCTAAAATTAGGAGATTATGGATTAGGGAATCCGTTGAACTTGTCAATACCAAAACCACAAAAACCCCTCTCAGCAACATCCCAGTATCTAACCGGAAAAAAAAACATTCCTCAGCAACACATGCTGTATCTCAAACCCCAAACCCCCAAACCCAATCTGCAAACATTCCTTGCGAACAAACCCCATCCACCCCCATCCCAGGACCCCCCCCATCAAGAAAGGTTGTCCTGGGGGGGACTGATAGTAGAAATAAAGTAAAACAGAATTTTTTTTCGTAGATGCTATGGATACTAGTTATTGCAACCAAACCAATGGAGAAATCTTAGAAGTGTGGCAAGGAATCATGCTCGTGTTTTGATAACGAGCCGGCTGAAGGCGCTGAGAGGGCACAGTCTTGCAGAAAGAGCGGTGAGATATGATGAAAGAGGTAGCTGGACGGTAGGAAAGTGCTTAAGGGTATCTCAGACGTCCCTATCTTGCTCGTCCAAGATGGAGTCGTGGGTTTGGGATTGGGAAGGGGAAGGGGGAATTTTGGTGTGGAAGATCGGATATGGGCCGAGAGGGGGAGTTGGTGAGGGTTGGAAGGGTTGATGATTGTTGGAGGAATGGATTGCTACCGTTTGACGACTCCTGCGGTGATTGAAGGCCGCCAATCCCTCACAAAGCGCTAGTATGCCAGCACAACACGCCTTCAATGCCTGACTTCTGACGCTATAGACAAGAAAACCATCAGTCCCTGGATTTTGCAAGATCATTGGCTAGGTTCGTTGTCTCTTCCCAGCCAAAACAAGAAAGCAGCCGCCCAAGTCTATATGAGCCACCACCCTTGAGCAACACCGTCCGGTATTTCCAAGATCGTCATCCCCATGAACGGAGAGAAATGTAACCCCGTCATCTTAACAATGTTCCGCTTATGCTGCGATACCTACGCAGCCTATCTTCCCAAAATGCAGTTCCGGAGCCTAGAGTAATGATCATACGACCTTGGACGACATAGCCTCTTCCGTTGTCATCATTGCACGCCATATCCACAATTACCGCTTGCCCACAGCATCCAGACTATTCAGCATCGCCTGCGTCTCCCTCACCAACTCCTTCCTCCTAGCCCTCAAACCCTCATCGCCATCCGTCTCCACAGCATCGCACTTTAGGATGATCTGGGCCAGAATAGTCTCGCTCAGCTTCTTATACTCCAGGTCCCTCGCTTTGCTGTCGCTAGGTGGGTTATTCATAAATTGAACACATTTAGGCACAAACTGCGTGTGGAAATTTCGACTAATTCCTTCGAGTTTTTCGGAGGGGGTTTGGGACTTCGATGGTTGAGGGGGGTTGGGGGAATGCGAACGCGTGGTAGAGCCACCGCTACTGTAGTTGCTGGACGGGCCTTCAGGGGCAAGGAAGCCAGAATGACGCTCGGTAGGTGTGCTGACGCCGCTGCCACCTTTCTTCCTACGGCCGCCCCGATGGCCTTTGCGTTTTGTGCGCGACTCACCCCGTATAGACCCATCGACATCAATTCGAGGGCCTCCGCCGATGCCATTCTGCAGCATCTCGTCTTCGTCTGCGGACTCGCTGCTTCCGTCTTCGTCCCGAAGCCCGGGAGGTAAAGCTTCGCTGATGACGCACATTAGCTCACTATTTTGCTTTAGGCCTTCTTCCTTGCAAGAGCGCGAGTCATCTTTAAGAACTTTGCCTTTGTAGAGGAGTTTTATTCGACGGGGGTTATCCGTCTTGGTCTCCTTAGCTGCCAACCGTCGCAGCTCACCAACTCGTAAATGTCCGTCTGCGATGGCGTAGGCGGGGAAGTGTAGGGGATATGTGGTCCCTCGGTGTTTTAGAACTAGGATGTCTGGACTTAGACCTGCACCGTCGGTGCGAGTCGCGTTGCGCCCTGACGAGGGGAAGCCGTAGCTGCTTTGCCGCGGAGGGTCGACAATGTCATCTGGTCCAAGATATTGATAATCGTCCTCTGTGACGGTAGGGGCGGGGTGCCCAGCAGCGGAGCCGAAGGGTGAGTAGCGGCCTGACGGCCAGAAGCGGGTGCCCCAGCTCGACATTGTGAAGAAGAAAATGAGGACAGGGAGGAGAATAGCGAGAAGGGTCTCGGGGGTGGTGTTCGCAAGGATGGAGGTAGCCTGCTCGAGGATGGGGTGGGGTAGGGAAGCCTGGAGGGAGGTGGCGGATGAGGTAAGATGTGAGCGGAGTGACGCAGGAAAGCTTTTATATAGTGGTTGCACGAATGAAGTGAGCAGTGTCAGAGACTCTTTGACGAGTGAGGAAGCCACCTTGGCGTAGTTGAGAGGTGTTCATCAATTGATGTTGAAATGGTAGGATTTGGGGATAAGGTTTTTTGACGTGAGCATCTGGAGCATCGTTAATACGGCTCACGCTAGTAGGACCAATCACTTTTGCGGTGTTGGGACTTTCTCTTCATCAAACTCGAGCAGTAAATGCTCTTTAGGCTTCATCCCACTTTTTTTTGCACCCAGCAAATGTACAGTACATCCGTACGCATTCGCAGATTCTCTAGGCACCAATCTCATCCTACATGACAAAGCATACCAAGGTCACAATACCCTACCTTGGGCCTATCACTTAAGCGAGAGCTATCTATTTGTGGATCTCGTGTGAAGCTTCTCGAATCCACTGGAGGAGGAAGTGTGAAAATCACAGGTGAGATCCTTATGAATTAACGCTTTCAGTAGCTTTCTGTTCAATTTTACGTGACTTTGAAATTGTTACCCTCAACCCTATCAGGAAGCCTCTTGTTCTCTGACTATAGGCTTTTCGGTATAGAATCTGATCGAAAGTATTCTAGATAAGTTTGTGCTTGCAGAGCGAACGGTCCTGTAACTTCCTACTGGAGTACAGACCAAACCGTCTCCTACTTGGACCCAAGTTGCTTCCAGCGCTGGGCGTTGTTAAACTTGGTACGTGACGCTGTAAAACCGAAAGCAGCCTGCTTGCTCGTATGTCGATTTTACCGTCTGGATCAATCATCTTGTATTTTCCATCCAATAGACTTGTAATGGCAAGGATTCCACTACCCTCACCTCCATCTGTTCCAATGCCAATCATCGCTTGAACTACCCATCGGTGAATTACACTTTCTTGCCCAGCCGGGGCTTTCGAACCAAAAACATCTGTATTGTTTTGTCCGCATTGGCAAGCGCATTACCATTCTTCTTGAAGGCCAGATACCGTCCTTCGGTCAGGCATCCTCGAACAGCTTAAATGCCTCTTTACCAACGTCAAAGGACCAAGCTTCTTGTCCGCCGGGCCATAAGGGACAGCAGGCTAGGATCGCCGTATCGGGTTTGGCAGAGCGGAACCCGTTATAGTTGTCTGAGGAATGTTTAGATTGGGGAGCGGCATCCGCGAGGGTGGGCATGGAGTAATCAGGCTGTCTGAGATCCAAAGCATTCATTAGAATCGACATAAGGCCATGTTACCAGGAAGGCTTTTAGTTTGATTGGACATCTTGATATCTAATAGCTTCAAGCCACTGCTCCGCAAACAAGATCTGCGGAATTATGGTCCGGCAAGCTCGGTGAAGACATGGCCACCCCTTGTCCAAGGGGAGGCGGAAGCCAAGGCGCGTTGACGATAAACTCTACGACCTCTTGCTGTAACCAGGCGCCATCGTTGGGCGTGAATGGACTAAGTTCATCTGCGCCAACAATCCAGCTGATTTGGGGTAGGGTCCCGGCAGCTGCATCAGACTATAACCTATCAAATAGTAAGCGGAGAGTCTGGAGTGCATTCTGGTATTGTATAAAAGAGGAGAGCATGGTCCACAAAGACGTCCTAATCTTGACAGACCTGCCAGGTCACCTTGGCATCCTGAATGAACTCAGGCACAGTCTACCAGCGGAAGGGGACGCAATTAAGGCCTGTGGCTTCGCACCTTGTAGACGACCATCGTTACCTCAAGTTTAACGATTACAGACCTGTACTTCCGTTACTATGAAGAACAACTACCTCCTTATCAGGGCTTGGAGACCACCTGGACGGTTGACGAAGCCACTCACCCGGGCAACATGATTGGGGTTACTAGATGCCACAACTGCTTCCTAGTGTAGACATCATTGTCAGTATGAGCAATAGCAGAATCTAAGGGGTGCTGAAAGTAATTGAACAACAATATGTTGAGCATGGAGATCTCTAAATGCACATATAAACCTTGTTTCTGGAAATTGATAATCGATATTCAAGTCTGATTGTAAAGATAGTGCGATGGGAAGAAATGGAGATGGAGATATCCAGAACCCGGTTAACTCTTTCCCTCATGTCTGCAACTCCCTAATGTAACGAACATACTCCCTAATAAACGACCTACATACCTTGACCACCCCAAATCCACACAGCGCCAACAGTCCCATTCTCCGGTTAACACCGAACTGAAACCAGAAAAATCACCCTTCTCATCACTAAACGTCCGAATCGAAGACACGACGCGCATCCCCCCTAGTTCTAGTCCCGGACATACATAAAATATTACCAGAGAAAGAGCAAAAAAGCTCTGTAATTCTTGCCGAAAAAAAGAAAATCTGATAATCTTTAATGAGTCCCGCAGAAATAAAGCGCGGAAGACGTACAGAAAGAAGCACATATGGAAAAGAACGTATGGATACGTGAAAACCGGTTAATGTCAATTAGCAAGTCCAGCACTCGATCCCTTCCCTATCAAGCCCCCTTATGGCAACTAGCCACCCTTTCCCTCTCCTCTCCCAATCCACCTCCAAACACCTCCAACCACCCCCCCCAACAGACCCAACACATACGCCAAAAAGAACGCACCTCCATCCTGCCCAAACCTCAAACCTCAAACCTCAAACCTCAAAGCCCACAACGACCTGATTCGTTCCCCCTCCCCCAGACCAGACTTTTCACACCGGCCCTAAGCTTCAAAATTCTTTTGTTTTTCAAACACCCCCGCCCCGTCTCTTGCGTTCGTTCTAAAACTGGCCAGCCAGAAATCTTCACCGACAATTTTGGTTTTTTTTTTGGAAAAATTTCAAGACTTTCAAGACCTGGCTGTGGCTATGAAAAGGTTACTTTAGGGGCTTGGATGGGAGTGCGAACAAAGGAAGTTGGAAAAGACCAAGGGATGGTGGATTCGGTTGGTTGGCGCGGTTTTAGTCGTCTGCTCAATGCTGAGGTAGGTAGGGTAAGGTTTCTTTTTGAAGCATGAAGCAGGGTTTAGTCTACTCCGTAGTCACAGTCGAAATATCAATTCAGGCAGAGAGTATAGCCGTCAGTAGAAATCCAGAGCTTGAAACGTGCTTTTTGTGTCTGCGTGAGCTACATTGGGCCTATTTTTACATGCTCTCGGAAATAGCTGCCCCGACAGTTGAAAGATTCTCCATACCTAAAGCAACGACAGAAGAAGATGCCTTCGCTGATCAAACTAAACCTGCCCCGTCCAGATCTATTGAAACCTCCTCCAATACGAACGGTCTGTTCTTGCTGAATATGGTCATATCGAAGCTATGAGCCGCCGAGGCTGGGAAACGCGTTTTCGTCCGAGACGTTGACCGAGTTGCCGTCACGTCCACCGCGGCCCCCACGGTATCCGCCACGAAACTCGCCGTCGCCTCGTCCTCGGTAGCTGTCTCCACGTCCACGTCCTCGGCCTCTCTCGCCGCCGCGGTAGTCGCCTCTTCCACCGCGCCCGCCCCTGCCACCACGGTCTCCCCTTCCAGAAGATGGCTCGACGTAACGCAGATCGACGTCTAGAACGTTCTTTTCTTTTCGCTGCTTCTCTCGTTTTGCCTTCTCTCCTTTGCCTGCAAAATACTCTTCGTTCCCTTCACCCTGGGGCAAAGGCTTGGCCGCTTCCCACTTCTTGTCGGGCTTACGACCTTCATTCGGCTTACGCGCTTCTGGCACCCCACCGCCTAGTTTGAGTTTCTTCTCTGCTTGTTCAGCCAGGTACTCGTCATAGGACTTGCTGTTGTCTTCAGGCTCCGGCACTGCAGCTGGCTGAGACTCGTTGGTAGCAGCAGCATCGCCAGTGGTAGCACCCTCGGCGTCGACTGGCTTGTCAGCGGTGTCTACCGCGCCGGCCTCTGCGTTATCCCAACCACCGGCAATCGGATCGGCGCCGGAAGAGTCCCAGCCACCAGCACCAGTCTCATCTGCCTTCGCAATAGCATCACCCGCCTTCTCATCGTTCCACTCAGAAGTCCCAGTTGGTGCACCCCAGGATTGATCAGCTTGCTTAACGTGGTCACTAAAAGATGTAAGATTAGTTGATCGAAATAACTGCTCCGATGAAATATGTACTTAGGCGGGCCACGGCTATGTCGATCATCGCGACTGCCTCGACCACCTCTGCCTCCGCGACCTCCACGCCCACCACGTCCCTCGTAATTGCCTTGCATACGTCCGCCTCCGATGCGATCTGAGTGGCGATCTTGACGGAGACCATCGTCAGTTGGTTTGCCGCGATTGTTCACAGAACCAGCTGTGCGGTCACGGAAGGCTAGGACCAGGATCAGCTTGGGCTCTAGATGTAAAACCCTTGAAGATGCTCAAGGCCAGTGTAACCCAAGTTGAACATATCAAACACGAACCGTCTTCGTTGCCAGAGAATCCTCCACGCCGCCCACCGCGTCCACCACGATCACCTCCAATAGCACCCCCGCGAGATTCGCTAGGTGGCGCATCGGGAGCATTGCGCTTACTGGTCCTTGCGATTGGCTTGTCGACGACCTTTGTGGTGGGCTCGGGCTCCTTGTCAGAGTCCTCGTCATGGTCATTGCCTGTTCTTTGGTTAGCGGGCAGAGTTGGTCGCGGTAGAATCGTGTATACCAAGGAGCTCGTAAAGGTTCTGCGAAGTTTGATATTAGTAAATCATAGCTTTATTTAGTTAGAGATAGTAAAGACCGACACTTTACGGCTACTTGATGGGGCGTTGTCGAACATTGCAGCTCCTTACCTTGGATTTGACATCGGCCATCTCGTCCAACCTACGACAGCCTTCTACCGAAGGCTTCCTTTGCTATCACAGCAACTCGTTCTAAGATTCTGCTATCACGAGCGACGAGACCCCATTTTTGAGTCTTGTCTCCCTATGTCGATATCGCTGGTTGCGGTATTTGAGGATGCGCTGAAGTTGTGCAGTTTCCACCAGGGTTGTGCGAATTTTAACGAGGCCACGGACTCTGCTGGCGCTAGTGAAGCTAGGGCTCTCGCTTACAACGGCGAGTCGAAGAGCACCATCAGGCTTCTTCGCCGGGCTTCCCACTGCAAAGCCATGGGGAAAATATCTCAAATGGTGGTGGCTACAGAGCATGATTTTACGATCTACATCGGCAATTCTCCTTCTTTGAGGCACGCAGCTCATGCAATTCTGGAGGGAGTTCATGCAGATAGGCACTCCATTTGGATGACCCTTTGCTGCTAGGATTTGGCATGAGACTGAATTCATGAAGGTAGACATAGTTGATGGAATGACGGGAAAGTGCTAGGAAAAGAAGCCATTAACAACTGTAACCGGTATCTGATGCCAAAGGAACCCTTGTATGCTATCTATGATCCCTGAGAGCCAATCTGTAAAGGATGGTAGAAAAAGAAATGAATTTTCATTGAAAGAGCTACATAACCTCCCAGCAAAGCCATCAGAACGATATCTCAAACACAGAAACAAGAAAATAATATGAGCACACCATAATGAACGTAGTCGCGAAATGCCCATCATAACCTCACAACTTTTGTGATACGCCTTCAGAATGGACATACTATATAGAAGCTTACGCACCAGAACTTACCTCTCGACTTTGCTGAAGGGTTTGCCAATGACTGTCTATGCCACGGGCGTTGTGTGAAGATTCTTTTGGGGAATGCCAATGCCTAATTAACCGATTTGATGCGGTTTCGAATAGGAAAAATCTGCATTCCTTGGCTCTTGCGTTGTGAGAGTCGTAGGCCCCGCGGCAGAACCTTTGAATTGGATAGTAAGGGATCCATACTCATACAAATTATCGGGGTTACTGCTTTGGTAAGATCTGAATCAACCCCAAGCTGAGTGCTGGGAATAACCCCATAAGATGACGCCGAACGCTTATGCTGTGCTTTTCCAAACCGTTCTCGCTAAACAGTATGCCACCGGGTAATCCTTAAGGTACAGTCCACCAGAATCATCCCCATTCCCACGGAATCCACCAGCGCCAATCGCTGTAAATATCAAGTCGAAACTGACCCTATCATCTCATAGAGCTTTCTTGAAAGGTAAATTGCGTAGGGAAGTGCATGCTTGCGGTCAAACCAAATGGATCGGCGTCCAGCATGGGGTCAAACGGATCGAAGAGTTGATTCATTCCGTCAAAGCCTGGATGGTTGGGATCCGCAGGTTGCGATATCGGCGGTGGATGCATTGGTTGCATCGGCTGCATCGGTGGGTGTCCTGGGATGCCCATGGGGAGCTGCTGGCCTGGAGGAAGAGGCTGATGGTCAAACGGTTGTGGGTACGGCCCCGGGCCAGCGGAATGATCGCTGGGATCTTGGTCGTCAAGCATGTCGGCATGCGCATCGTACTCCTGTTCTGTACTGACGGAATCAATCTAGGACGAACATAGCTCTATAGGGAAGAAGGGAAAGGAGGGGGCGGGACAGCTTGCCGAGTTGCTCTATATGAGTCTGAAATAAAGATGGATAGTAGCCTGCCGGGTTGCCCGAAGCACTGTGCGGCTCATTGCTTCGACCTCCACCTCTTGCGTTAGGAGACATGGCTTGCATGTTAGGAGCTGATGTTGGTATCGCTAGGCCAAGTTGTCCGCGTGACGACTGGCTCCGTGGCTTACGCTGCAGCTGTGGTTGTTGCTGAGCTTGCCGATCGCCGCCAGGTGAGGCCATCCCGCCGTGTACTAAGCTCACTGGCGACTTGGCCGTTAGTGGTGATTGGATTTGTCGCGGAGCGTTCGGTTGGAGCTGTGGCGGTTTGTTGGGTATCGAGGTTACTTGGGATGATGGAGGATTGAGGATCTTCAGCCCACTGCCAGACGCTGGACGACGGGCTTGATTGTGACGATTCATGACCGCTCTCTGCTGCTGAGACGGCTGTGGGACTGAATGCGGTGGGTTACTCGGTGGCATATGCGTGGTGTCCGTCTTCGACTTTAGTTCAGCCTGTACATCGATCCCTACTTTGCGGTCAGTTCGGTGCGGCTGAAAGGTCGATCGAGGCCAACCAACCCTTTTCAAGAAGGATGCGTTCCAGTAGGGAATTCTTGTAGCGCAACATGAGACACTCATCGGCCGCCGAGCGGTGGCTTTGCTGCAGACTCTGGAGCGTGTCTTCATTATGTTTAATGGTCGTTTCGAGCTGCTTGATATACTCAGTACGACGTTCTCGGAACGCAGCTTGAGCTTGACGGTTCCTCTGCTTGCGTTCCTCCGAGGTCGCATAGATCTAGGATCATGTTAGCCCCCTGGCAAACATCCCAACGGTTTTCAGCGTCATTACGCACCGGCTTTCTTCCACCTTTACGCTTCTGGACCTGTGTGACCTCTTGCACAAAATTCTGCTCGTCTATTTCCGGAGAGGATTCGGAGAAGGACTCTTCGTCCGAGTGCTCGGCTTTTGGAGCCGTTGGAGCGTCCTCAATACTGGACATGCCCACACCGTAGGTATCCGCGTTGTCGACGACAACGCGGTTGAGTCTACCAATGACCTGCTCGTCCAGGAAAGGCGCCAGGGTTCGCATGCGAGTCAAGCCACGCGCTTGACAGCCCTAAGCCGGAGTTGGAGAGTTGCTCTAACTGCTTGTGCTTCTTGCCAAAAGGTAAGAAGACCGAGATATGGGGGGTGCAAAGTGTTAGATAATGGAAACAAAACAGGAGCGAGAGGGAGGAACAAGAATTGTGTGGGGAGGACAAAGTCAGACGCTACGGCATGAAACTGCTTCATGTAGGTAAGCACGGCTACCCGAGCGAAAACGCTTGAAGGGAGTCTAATTTGTCTAAGTCTAAATATTGTGGGGTTGATACCTCAGTATTCCGTACTCCGTACTCCGTACTCCCGATCATACGATGTTCGCACCTTGGACGCAACATCATCCCGGAAAAATGAGAATGGGTACGTCAGAGGACCAAGCCGGTTGGTGGGGTTTTCTGGAGTACGTCCGGAGTCCGAACTGTGGTTACGGTATTCTATTTGTAGCTGTGGCGCGCTTTGGCTCTAGCCTTACGATGTATATTCCGTCCTAAGTACTCCGTAATCTATGCTCAGACGATTCAAAAGGCACACGACTCACGAGTGACCAGACGCATATATCGCAGTAGGTTCCTGCAAAAGTGTTGGACATGGACAGGATTCTCGCAGGGGGGGGGGGGGATTGAGCGCAGGAAAAAGAGTGATTGGCCGCTCTCTCCAAGCAACGCCGCAAGGCTTACTGCGCGTACGATGCCTTGGAACGGACCATACCATAAGGTACTTCCATGGTACTTTTAGTACAGTTGACTACTGCTTTCGTGGAAGATTTAAAGTACCTTAGGAAAGTACCCCGTAAAGTATGTAGTAGGCATCTCCGCGGGGACCCCAGCACCAGATTTCCGGGAAATTCAATCAAACAACCTCCCCCTCGTCCCGCCCTGATCGACAACGACAACTGGAAGCAAGCAGCCTCCCAGGACAAAGACGACAAGCTGCCCGATGTCTTAATCGTCTCTTAGAGATTCCGTACACTTAACGTTACTCCTGACTGCGCGCGACATCCGGCCCACATGGTGCACGCTCTGACTCGATCACATGGCAATGATGGCGGTCTGATAAGATAGGGGGCACTCCCTGCCCCTCACGTCACCATCCTTCCATCAAGCACCAAACGCCAAGGGTGTGATCTACTCATCCAGTCTGGTCGCATAATGCTAATTATACGCTCCTGGTCCTGCGTATCCCCGGGTCCGAACAAACACCGGAGAAAGTGTTGCGGATGATCTGAAACCTATCTGTCTCCGAGGAAATCGGGATCGATTATTCTAATCTGCTTTGTATCAGGCTTGCCTGCGTGCCTGCGTAAGACTGCCGTTAGGTCACACCAACTCTTCAGAAGCAGCATACTTACAAGCAAGACCTCAAGCGACCCCGAGTGCAGAATTTGCTACGTTGTTGTCGGGATCAATTACGAGTAATTGCAGTCGGACATCCACCAGTTTTCGGGTCGAACGAACGTCGTCGCCAAAGGACTGGATGCGACCGAATACAGCCAATTATCGTCGTCTTCGGATGTTGACCCACGGATGAGCTCGTACCGATTCTTTTCTGTACGTAGTTGACCGGAGAGGTCTGATATCTCAGACACTTTTCAGACGGATGTGTAAGTCAAGACACGGAACCTAAGTATGAATCATACCAGCATAATAATACAGTCTCATTCTGGGCTTCAGGCGAAATCGTCGGAAGACTACAGCAAAATCTACAATGATAAATCGAATTCCATTACAACCCCAGGCCCCTTTTCTTATCCTGCATCCACTCAATCTCCGCCGAAGTTCTTTAGCTGGATAGGTTGCTCCACTGTTCGAACACCGTTACGAAGCACTGTCCATACCGGCAGAAGAGGACGTCAACAATTAAGTCGACCATTCGAACGCGTCTTTCAGTACTTCCGAGACTTTCATGATCGGAGAACAAGGTGCGTAAGACCTGAACCGACCTTGGGGGGTCCTCACTGGGTGCAGTACATTGTGTGGGAACTGTAACTTCAAATGCCGTAGATCAATGAAAATTGATTCGATTTTACACTAGTAATTTCGTTATACTTACACATGTTTGACGCTTGTCAAGCAATTGGCGACCTCAACACCTCCAGGCTATAGCTACCTATGACCTGTGAGCGCTCACAGGTGTGATATTGCCCTTGGTATTTCCATCCATGAATGTAACACGAGATTGCAGTTGAAACACTTTTAGGCGTTCAACAGATCTGTATCTCGTGGATACAGAATCATGGCCTTCTCAATAGGCATATTGTCCCCATTGCTTAGGGCCTAAATATTTGTGTGCGCATGTACGAGGTACCTTCTTAGTCACCAAAGTGAATCCTTCCTAACCGTTCAATTCCAGCACTGGGTCTTTCCAATGCTTACTTCTATGCTTTTTCTCGTCTCGCTTCTATGTCTAGGAGCTATGTGCAACGCCCAGGTGCATTGTTCCTTATCTAGTAAGGGTTGACAGGAATAAGCGTCTATGAGTAAGAAGGGCGGACTGTTTGAAGGAAATCAGCTGTAATGGCAGGTGCGAACTACCACAAATCATTGTTTGGGTGGCTGTTATATCATACCTGGAAGCTGCGATTGGGACACGATGGAGGAGATTTCAAAAAAAGCAAGGTAGCAGGTGCCATGACGACTTATGCCTGGTCTGACTCGATCATTGTCTGCCCTCATTCTATCGAGCAAAGTGACGGGAAATGGGACAGCCACCTCCCAAGCGCCGGGCCTCCTTTGAAAGTACGACAACAAACATACCCGACAGAAGTTCATCGCAGAATTTTCTCCAATCCATGCCAAACAAGGTTGTATTTTCTGGCGCTCTATCGCTTCCTCCAACAGCAGGCAAGACAATCCCTTCGCGTGGCAGATCAATGTCACCTATACGTCGGCCGGAATCGAGAGCATTGCGCAAAGCTCCTTCGAGGACTTTTGTGCCCTCTGGAGTGTTGACGGATATTCTGGACTTTCCCAAGCTCAGTCATCCCAGAATAGCATTGGATATTCATCTGTCATCGTCGCTTTTCGTAGGTGGTGCAACTGTCGAGGGAGAGGTGTGCATCGTAGTTGATGCGGCGAAATTTTCAACTGGAAGTCAATCACGGCCGCCAATTTTAATTGACCGAATAATGGTCACTCTGGTCGGCGTCGAGCGCTCGAATGGAAGGCAATGGATCTTTCGGTCTCTGGCAACTGAACTTATCGATGAAGCGCACCCACCTCCGACTACTATGACGGTTGTTGATCAGCTAAGAACGGAGGTGATGTGGGAAGCTGTGCCCTCTCGTTCCATACTACCATTCCGTCTCGATCTCCCAGTCATTGTAGGCCCGCCACCACATGAAACCAAGAGAGTTGGCATCTACTACCTACTCAGTGTAACGGTAGGAGCCAACATTGCCGAAAAGCGAGTACTCGTTCGGAAATCTCAGAAGATTGCTGTTCTAACTATCCACGATCGTATGTTCTACCAGCCGTATTCCCGACGCAGCCCTGCTAACCCTATCACCAGCTGAAAAAGCTCTTATCAATCTTCCAAGCCCACTGCTCGCTTCCGACGAACTCCAAGTATCAGACGGGAATATTCAGCTGACTGCAGGTCTACATCGCCAAACCTGGATAAGCGGCTACATCATCTTTGTCGACATTCACATTGTGAACAGCAGCCGTAAGGCAGTAAGGAGCATCGAACTACAGCTAGAGAAGGTCACAGCATTCCACAAACACGCAGCGGCATCCACGGATCAGATGTCTGCTGATTTGCTTCGTCTGCCTGATCATTGTGAAAAAGACATTGTCAGAAAGTGGGTAATGAAGGAATCGAGAGATGGCTGGCAGGGCGTAAAAGCCCACTCGGAAGACATCAGAACGTGCCAGCTAGAATTACCAACGGGTTTGGCCTCAATCGACACAGGTACACCATTCTCTTTTCCCACCCCACCATCCCAAACCTTCAACTCACAAACCCCCCCCCCCGCAACTAGGCCGCTTCTTCGGCATCCGCTACTTCCTTAACATCCGCCTCACCGCCTCCCTCCCCCCCAAACACCTCAAAGTCCAACTCCCCATTACCCTCATTCACCCCTCCTCCATCGACATCCCCCCAAACTCCCTCGCCCAGGTCGCCGCCGCCATCGAACACAAACACCGCGCCCGCCCCTCCGCTTCCGGATCCCCTTACCGCTATCGCCCCGGCCAGGCGTTTTTGGCCGCGCGCCAGCAGTCGTACGAGACGCTGAGCGCGAGCATGATGCCGCGGCAGGAGATTGAGAGTTTGGCAAGCTATTTGGATGGTTCGCCGAGGAAACAGCTGCCGCAGATGCGCTCGCATGGCGGATTCCCCCCGTCTAGCTATCCGGCAGCTATGCGCGCGAGTTTCGAGTCGAAAGCACGACCGAGTTTCGAAAGTCAGGGACCACGATTGCAGCGGGGCACGAGCGGGATGGGCTTTGATGATGATAGCGATAAGGAAAATCGGCTATTGAGTGGGAGGGGAGGAGTGCAGCGAGAATTGGAGTTGGCGAGGAAGCGCAGTTGTGTTTCGGTCGGGTGGAAGAATGTTGCTGTTCAGGGGGGACTGGGGGGTATGGTTGGGTGATGGACGGGTGCTTGGAGGGGGAGGGGGGTTGGTGAGATAGACTCAAGGGAGGGGGAGAGGGAGAGATGGGGTTGAGGGGTTTTGTTGGTTATGGGAGGATGGTGTGAGTTGGATATGGTTACTTGGAATATGCTATCATATCGATTTCGTGTATACAGCATTTTTTGTATACAGCATTTCTGCTACGCTTGGGCTATTTTTACACCTCTCAAATAAAATAGCTATCAAACCATTTATAAATCCTGATTGGGGCTCCTTCTCTGAAACCGAAACTGAAACCGAAACCGAACCCGAAAAAATCGATGCCGCCAGCAACTGGATGCTCCAATCTCGAGGGATGTTGGAATACGAGGTCATATGGGGGCGGGCATATTGATATTTTGGTTGTTTGCTGTTACTGTAGGAGAAGGTGAAGGTGAAGGTGAAAACTCTACTAGCGGGGCCCTAGCCCTACCGGCCCTATCAAGCGGAGGTGTACTGTATTTCCAACAGAGGATATGTATGGTTTGGATATTCTCATTTGCTGGTGGTGGGGGGGCGAGCTTCGTGTTGGGGCGATCACTCGCTCGCTATTCTATCTATCTATCCATCCGTTGTTTTTCAACTACTAGCTCATACCTACCTACCTACGTATCTCTATCTATCTATCTACCTACCTACCTAACCTAACAATCCCATCATTCCGAAATACCCAATCCCCGCCTGATTTCCTCCCCTTTTTTTTTGGCACGCACGCACGCCCGGTTCCGTCGATTTTTAAATAAATACCCTTATTACAACAACGACAACGACAACCTTCGGTTGTCTCTTTTATATATATATACGGCTGTTGGGTTAGGGAGGGCAGGGGATGCTGACTACATACATCGTTTATGTTACATTATATATATATATATATTTCCTTTCTCTATTTTATTTCCTTTCCTTTCAACGCTCGCTCGGGTTTTTTTTAACATCCATAGACTTTTTGTTGTGTGGAAACCAGTGGGAAAAACCCCTTCTACGAGTCCTCCTGAGCTATGTAATCTAGGTCATCTGCGGAGGTACTGTACATTCAAAGACAATCGCACACCCATCCCGTTCGCCCTCTTTCCACCACCTACAGTACACTATCGCTTTTTATATCGATATGGAAAACTACATCTTAGCATCCGAGCTCACCTGAAACCCTCGAGATCTTGGTCTATCGTCGCTGGATTCCGTGTTGTAGATGGTGCATTGTTTTTACGAGGTGACGTTTCTCCTTTGGATATATTAGTTGGATGGCCCGTGCCGGTTCCGGTAGAGGGTTTCTGCGGGTTATGACCCTTTTTCCTCCCTAGCCTTTTATCTACTCTATCCCTAATCACTCCCCCCCCACCTGCACCTAACCATCTCTCCCATGACTTCCCCTTCACCCGCCTTAACTAGAAACCCTCACCCATCACACCCCCCCTCCTCCGTCCACCAACACCTCCTCTCCCCCCTCATTGGCAAACCCCCCACCCTCGCACCCCCATGCGGCTCCCTCCCCATCAGCAATTTCCCAATCAACAGCCCGCCTTTCTCGTCTCTGCCTGCTTGCTCGTTGCGCCAGTCGGTCGGGAGGAGGGTCATCCATCTCTCGCGGTCACGGAGGGGGCGGTAGTGGGGATATTGGTTTTTGCGGGGTTGATGGGAGTGGTGGTGGTGGGTTGGTTTGAGGGGATCGAGGGGGAAGGGAAAGGAGGGGGAGAGACTGGGGGATGGGGAGGGTGAAGGGGAGGGGAAGGGGAAGGGGGAGGGGGAAAAGGAGGTGCAGTATTTGCAGAGGGGCGGGGAGGGTAGGTCGATGCCTGAGGGGTCGTCGGACCAGGGGGGTGGTGGGAGGGGTGTCTATTTCGCCGTCAGTAGTTTGTTTTGCTACAGTCAACGCCGGAGTTTCGCAGCAAATCAAAGCAATCGCAAGGAAGAAAGAAGTAAAGAATGACAGACCCGACAAACCAAACACCCAACACACCCCCAATGCCACTCTGACCACCCGTACCTCACCCTCCCTTCCTTGCGCCCCAAAGATTCGTTGCAAGTCCAACAGGTAGCGGCCTCGCCTGCTAAAGGCGAAGTGGAAGAATTAAACGTGCGGAGGGGGCGTGGGTAGAGCGGAGCATTGATTGTAGTAGATCGAGGAATCAAGAGAGGTCGTGGGAGCGAAATGTAGGAGTGGCGCCGCGGTAGGGGAAAAGGGGAGAGTGGAGGTATGGGCGTTGAGGATTGCTGGGACGGAGCTGTGATGTACGATGTGTCGGTTGTGGACTCGCGTTGGTGGGAGCCCATGGGTGGGTTCGGGTGTTCCTTAGATCGGGTTTCAAGGCGAGAGCGCCGGGAAAAGGAGAGGTGTGGGGGGTGGGGGTCGGGATTGGATGTCATTGTCGCGGGAAGGCATGGGGTGGAGGCGGTTGAGAAAAGACGTGCATAGGGTGGAGGAGCGATCCGTGTTGCCAAGTGTTGGTGTAGAGAGGAGTACGTGGCGCCCATCGAGGGGTTGTTGTGACGCGGGATGCTTAATATGCTTCTGTTAAGTTTGGAATGGCATACTGATTGCGAAGTTCGGACGATAATGATGATGCTGCTGCGTTGCTTGGATCGGAGGTGGAGAAAGTAATGAATGACAAGAGGAGATAATGAGTGTGGGACTGCCTATACGCTTTCAATCGATAATGCTGAAACACAAAAGCTTAAGCACAACTGAAATGAGGTTGCGAAAGCTGCAGAATAAGGGTTAAACATAAAGGGAAGGAATGATCAAGCTCGAGAGAGATTTGGGCCTCTAGAATTAGAATACCTTGGACGTTGAACGGAGAGAAGCCACTGCTCAGTAAATAGCGCTCTAGATAGTGTATAAATCCAAGTATATGTACTGGTGCAGCAATTTTAGTATGTATGCAAGTTACAACCTCCACATCGTCAAAGCCATCTTTATTACCATTATGCCACTTCAATTGCACATATTGCCAGGCTTTTACCTCTCAGATCCTTTAGTACCAGTAGCCCTTGACGAGGTAAGCACTGTAAACCGCCATCGCACCTAAGAATCCCTGAGTGCCGAAGAATCCCAAAGGTCTCCCAATTGCGACGTTTTTTCTTCCCTTGAGTCCAAACTCCACATGCGCAATTCTCAGAGCAAAAAGCGCGGCCAAGGAGTAGTTGAGCACCTTTCTGTTCGCCCCATTGAGTTCCGCAACGGCCGTCAAAATCAACGCAATTGGCACGCTCTCCAGGAAGTTGGCCTGGCAGCGGGATTCAACCATGAGAGGGTCTGGGACGTCATTGGTCGCATTGTCAAGGCGGTCACCGATGTATTTCTCGTTCTTAATACGCTGGTAGACGACGCGGTTGGTGAGAACAAGAAGGTAGGCGGCGAAGGGAAGGGTCCAGGTGCCGGTGACAGCTGTTACATGAAATTAGTGTGAGGGACATGCAGCGGGGAGTTGCAGGACTGACGCAGCATTTTCGGGACAGGAACCCCAACTACGGTAGCGGTGCTCATGGTTGCGGTGGTAGGGTATAAGATTCGAGTTCAAAGAATTCAGGTGGTTGCAACTCAGATAACTAAGTTATGCTCAAGTTGGAAAAGAAGTTGAAATGGATAGGTGGAGGTCGGCGAAAAGGAGGGCACCAAAGACTTCAGCCTTAGCACGCGAGCACGCTTAGATAAACAAGTGCCGAGGTGTAAACAATGTAAACAACATCGAAGACCACGAAATTCAAACACTGATCGTTTGAGAAGGCCTGCTACAAACCTTCAAAGAAACACAAAATTCAGTGGATGATAACTATACATTGGGAAAATGGCTACTCCACGTCGGCGATCGTCGCGCATCAGATGCAGTGGAACACCTGTGAGTAAACAAACACCGAAGAGCCTGAGCGGCCCCCAGATGCCCATATGTTCACCAGCTTCCTCGATGCAATTTACTGATTCTCATGTACTACTCAGGTTAATTCTGCTGCATCCCCTGCAAAGAATCAGCTGTCTTCTGTCTTCGAACGAAACGAATCGCCACAAGACGGCACACCACGCAAAATCGATACACTTGTCTCGTCTCCAATTGCTCCACCAAATACTGCTGTAACACAGGAGAAGCTGCAGATCCCATCATCGCCCCTCAAGACACCCCAAACCGCCTCTCGTCTCTATCCTAGCCTAGACGAGATGCATCCAAGCAAAGTCCACCAGAGCACCAGCAAGCAACCCGGCTCTGGCTTACGGCTTGGTTTCGGGGGTGTTGACATTCGGAACACAGCATCTGTAACACATTCTGGTTCCATAGCAACCGCTCAGAGTACTCCTACCAAATCAAAGAGTGGTTTACCAAGCCACATGTCTTCTCCTACTTTCGAGTTTAGCTTCCATCGACGAGAGGCCGACCTTAGCGAAGAAACCAACAAGATTATGGAGAGTGTGCGGGAAGAAGCAGCCAGGATTAAAGCAACTTTACAGGAGGAGCGCAACAAGCAGAACGAGAAAGACAATAAAACCAACCAGCTCTTCGGTGTTGGTGGCCGCAAACTTGCAAAGCCCAAGGGAAAATCTGGGAGATATAGTGATGTACACAAGCAAGAATTCAAAAAGATGGATTCCATTGCAAGCCATGCTTCAGTGTGGAAGAACAAGCTCCAAGCTAATACAGCAAGTTTGAAACGGAGTCCATCTAAAGCTGGCCTCGATGCACCACAAGGTGTCCTCTCCCGAACAAAGTCTTTCAAGTCAATGCGTGCAGAGGAACTTGTCGACCGGCTTGACAACACGTCCCCAGGGAAACGGGCCAAGCAGAACTACAATGATGATACCTCTACCGCACGGCCAGTATCACGGGACACCAATTCTGAAATGGAGAGTGTACAATCATCGCCGACACACGTCAAGTCCCACTCTGGTCTACCAAGTGCTGTCACAACGCCGACAAAGTCATCTCTGGCTCGAGCGGCTAGTGTTAAGGCAACCAAAGCCTCCAATATCCCCTCGCTGAGCCGGAGTGCGTCAACAAAAACACTTGCAAGCCCAGTTGCCCCAAAGACCGAAGGCAGCAACAAATATCTATCTTCCCTATCAAGGTTTGGCAGCATGAAATCTATTCTCCACCGTTACCAACCAAAGTTCTCCGACGACCCCATGAAGGTGGCTGCTGGTACCCACTTGCCTGTTCCCCTAGAGAAGAAGGATCTCAACAAAGAGCTGCCTAGCTTACCAGGGACACCATCTCAAAGCTTCCAACGCTCACCGTCCATGAAACGTGTCGGCTTTACCCCTAGCACAAACTCCAGATACGACCTAGCATCCGTCTCCCCGTCTCCCTCGAAAATCCCCTCCATGCACTCTATGCAGCACACTACCTCAAAATCTACTGAATCTACACCAATATCATACCCTTCCCTCGCAAACTCCCCCAACATTACCACCCGCGCCAAAATCCCTAAATCTCCTGCTCCAGGCGATTTCACCTTTACCTCCTCCAAAACCATCAATTTCGGTGCTGCAACTTCAGGTCTCACATCCCCATCAACCATCCGCCAAGTCCGTCCCAGCGGTCTTCCTACCCCTCTTACATCCACCTTCAACGACCTTCCAGCAATCCCTCACGGCATCGGGAATAAGAAGCGCCACCGCGCAGACTCAGACGACGAGGGCATTGAAAATCAGCAGCCTACAGACCCTGATAATGAGGATTACGGGCGAAGCCCGAAGAAGCAGAAGCTCGCGCCGAAAGAGGACATAATCGATGCAAAATTGAATGGACAGCGAAAGGGTACTACGGCTAGTGGGAGCCGTATCCCAAAGATGGGTGGGGCTAAGGAGAGGGGTAGGGGGATGCTGAGTTTGAGTAGGTTGAATATGCTGGCGAGGCCGAAGGATAGGCGATAGGTGCTTGTCGTATCGAGGTTCACTATCATGAGGAATTAGGGAAGGGTTACTGCGAAGGCTGGTTTCAGCAATGGGCTGGTGATTATGATGGGCATAGACTATGCTGGTCTTGTTGGGCGAGTGCGTCACGGCTGCGAGTCAACGATCCCTGACGTCTTCCCTTCAATTATTGTGCTTTTCAACATCCTTCTGTCAAAAAATTTCATTCCATTCGGACTTGTCTTTACCTACCACCTGTCTTTTTATTTCTCAGAAAAGGGGACATCAGGAAGGAGCGTTAATAAATTTGAACCGAAAACGAGGGAACGAAGAAATGGCGATATGGATCTTATGATTGGCAAGGATAGGATAGGATGGAATGAGATGGAATGAGATGAGTTGAGATGATGATAGGATGAGATGTGTTATGCTTTGTTGACGGGGGTCTGAAGGCGGGATATGAGCTGCTTTTGTAAGATTGAAATGCTAGGTACATACATAGATAGGGGAATTGTAATGCGATGACGAATCTCTCATTGGTAGTAGGGTTTTTTTTTTTTTGAAATGTGAGGACGTGCGGGGGGGTTGGGTTTTGTGCATAAGGATTCTGTGCCTGTGGTATGTGAGAGACGTGACGGTTTGATGTGGGGATGTATCGTATCGGATGTGGTGGGGAGATTACAAGAGGAAGACCTATCGGGCGGCCTATGAACGCTTTCAAGACAACCAAACTCCATGCAATGCACCCGCTAAACCCACACTGCCCCGGCTTCCCCCCCTTCTTTCCAAACCATCCAACCTGACTCACTTCTCCATCCTCTTCAAAAACCCCCCCAAATCAAACTCCTCCTCATACGCCTTCTCGTCCCACAACTCCCCCAACCCATCCGCCCACCCTTTTTTCCCCTTTTCCTTCACCTCGCCCGTCGCCACATCGACTAGATCCTCTTCTCTACCCGTTATATCGTGGCTGTTGTTGTCGGTGGTGGAGGTGGAGGAGGGGTTGACGTTGACGTCGAAGAGGTCGAGGATTTGCGAGGTTTCCATTGTGGCGAGGCCGGCGTTTTGCTGGTTGACGACGGTGGAGGCGACGTCGATTTTGAAGCGTTGGAGGCTGTGGTGCGGGTGTTAGGGTTGGGGGTTTTGATGAGCAAGAGGGAAAAGGGGAAGTAGGGACTTACTTTAGGATTTTCTCTTCCAGCGTTCCGCGAGTAACTAGGCGGTAGACGTTGACGACTTTCTTCTGCCCAATCCGATGCGCGCGATCCATGGCCTGTAGATCTTTTTGTGGGTTCCAGTCATGCTCCACGAAAATTACTGTATCCGCCCCTGTCAAGTTCAGACCGAGACCTCCCACACTTGTCGTCAACAGCAGGACATCGTAACTCGGGTCTGTGTTGAACTGATTCACGATATTCTGCCGTTTGTTTGCTTCGACGCTGCCGTCCAATCGCAGGTATTGGACGCTAGGGAGCAGTTTGCGGAGGACGTCGTTTTGAACAATGTCGAGCATTTCCTTCATTTGGCAGAAAATGAGAGCGCGGTGCTGGGAGACGTAGTTTGTTTCTGGAGCAAGTTCGCCTGTGCTGGCATTTTCGCTGCCGATACCGCAGTCGACAAGGAGGTCACGGAGAGCGGTTAGTTTGGGGGCGTGGGTGATGTCTTTTAGGTTAGAGTGCTGGCGCGCGAGCTGGGATTGGATGGCGTCGTACTGCTTGTGGCCTTCCTTGACGACGAGGGAGGGGGAGTTGCAGAGTTTGCGCATGTATTGGAGGGCTTGGAAGATGTGTTGTTTTGCTTCTTTGTCGTCGCTGCCGGCGCTTTCGGCGAGCGTCTTGCGCTCTTTTTTGGCAAAGTCTTCGAAGAGCATCTTTTGGAGGTCGCTGAGGTCGCAGTAGTAGTTTTGCAGGATTTTGGGGGGAAGATCGTCGAGGACTTCCTCTTTGAGTCGACGGAGTAGGAACGGGAGGACTTGCTTGTGTAGAGCTTCGATGGCGAGAGCACCTGCCTCTTGTTCTTTCGAAGATGATTTACTAAAACGTGACGCTGCTATGGGTTTGGCAAACCTATCGAGGAATATCTTTTCAGTACCTAGGAAACCTGGCATTAAAAAGTCGAACAATGACCAAAGCTCAAGGACATTATTCTGTATAGGCGTTCCAGAAAGTATAAGTCGATGGTTGCTAACAAGACGCTTGACCGCTATGGTAGTCTTAGCTCTAGGGTTTTTGATCAAGTGCCCTTCATCTAAGACGCAATAATTCCAGCTATGTGGAAGAAAGATGTCAATATCGTTCCTGCACACATCGTAGGATGTGATGACTACGTCAGTCTTTCCTAATTGGTCCCTCAGCCGTACTCTGTCTGACGCTGGGCCCACATAAGCCAAGCAGGATAAGAATGGCGCGTAAGTCTGTATCTCTTGCTGCCAATGGCCTGAAAGCGTAGGCGGACAGACTATGAGTGAGGCGAGACGACGTGAATCGGAAGCCTGAGTTTTGGCAAACTCCTCGGCTCGGAGATGATGGTCACTTGCCACAATGCAGAGAGTTTGCAGCGTCTTTCCAAGGCCCATATCATCACAAAGAATGCCGTGAAGATGGTAGCGATTGAGAAAAGCTAGCCAATTGACACCTTCCTGTTGATACGATCTAAGTTCGGCTTTGATAGTTACGGGGACTTCGAAGGGCTGTATCTTCTTTGGGTCAAGCATTTGTGAGATGAACTGGCGCTCACGATCTCGGCCCTTCAGAAGCTTATCTGGAAGGCCTGGTGGGTCTGGTATACCAGCTTCGAGAGGTACGAGCTTGACTAGGGTTGCGAAAGTAGTAGTTGCTATCAGTCGAACGTCGTTGTCAGAATCGCTCATTCGGCCGAGCACTGGAACAATAAGGAATATAACGTATGGTAGGATGCTGTCTTCCATGACGTGGATAATGTGGTATATGAGTTCGATAATGCCTTGACGAGGATGTATCTCAGGATAATTAATGCAGGGGAGGATGTCCTCGACAAGCATTGTCATGCCTTGAATTCTTAAGATACTGCATACAGTAGCGAAGCACTTTGCTGCGGCATAGCGAAAGACTGATAGTTTATTGCGCAAAGCTTTTGATATTAGTGGCATCAGTTCAATAGCGAAATAATGAAGATCTGGATGCATGCCAGGTAACAAGGCTCGTAATATGGAGAGACCGTCAACAACCTCTTGGCCAAGCTCCATATTGTCATTGACTTCAACCGATAAATCATTGTCAAATACTTGACGGAGAGGTGACTCGATCTTGGTTTTGAGCACCGGTAGTTTTGTAAGTAAATCCTTGCCAAAACTATGAGTGAGCTGGTCGAATGCCTCTTTCGCACCTCGTCGTGTGATTCGTGCCGCTTTCGCTTCCATTTCGTACTTGAGCGCATCAGGATGATCTCTCCGGTCCTCTTCTTTCCGAAGTGAAAGTACAGAATCATGCAAAGAGGCATTGGGTCCGAATTCAGGCGTTTCAGAAGTATCGACGCAGTAGAACTTCATTAGATTGGCGATGACCTTATCGGCAGGTCCGCGACGGTCCGATTTGGCATAATAACCCATCAAGGAAGCTATCGAAGCAGCAGACCGCTTTTGTAATTCAACATTCTCTTCGGTCTTGATACTATCCATGATCCCTTTGATCAACAAACTCGGCTTCTTTGGTATGTCGTTGAGAGCCACGACAGCACCAGATACGGCCGCCCTGATACGAATGTCTTTTTCACCTTTGGCTCGCTTGGCATCTTCAATAGCCGTGACGGCACATGTCCGAGCATCATTAAGTAGCTGCAATGACGTAATTCGTTGTGCAGGCGTTAGAGATTTCTTCAAGCGCTCAAAATCTTGGCCGACGACAGTATCAGCGTTAGCGATAGAGAAAGCGGTAGGGCCCGCTCCCATCTCGCCCTGAACCACGATAGCGAGGACTGGTATCTTAGATGGTGGAATATGACCTTGATCTCTGAAAGCATTCAACAGTGAGTGGCATTGCGCTCTCACGATCCGTAGATATGGCAAAAGATCGTCATAACTCTCAGGTCGGTCTTCCTCGAGCATAGCCCGGAGAGGCCCACTGAACCGGCCAACCGTCTCAGAGATGTGCGATGAAGAACGAGCGTATTCTTCTATGATCATGGCGGCCGTCGTCTGTGTCGTTGAAAAAGGAGCTTTCAGACGGGAGACGAGATCATCGAAGAATGATTCCAAGGCTGGACTCGGTAGCCAAAGGGCCAAGGCTCGACCAAATGCTTTGGCCGCAAAGGTTCTAGATCGTATTAGCGTGTCAGCACCTACAAGATCGACATCGCCTTGAATCATGTGTCCATCAACATTGTGAGACGAAGACGGTGGGTCTTCCTTCTTGTCAGAACGCCTCCGTCGTTTTGTTGCCGGCTCACTGGTTTGATGCGAGGGTAGTCTGCTTGTTGAGGGGTTTGGTAAAGCATACATCTGCCCCGAAGGCCTCATTAAAAGAGACAGTTCCAGAGGAATCGAGTATCGCGATGTTCCTATAGGATGCGTCGTCAAATCGAATAAATCGGGAGCGTGTGGCAGAAATTCAGAGGCAAAACGCTCGGGGCCTTGATCAACAAGAGCACTCGCGAGAGCATACCAAACCTCAAGACTCAAATTAAGTACAGATTCGTTGCGTTCCACAAGGAAATTTTGAAAGACTAGCCGTAGAATTTTGCCGTTGACCCAGCCTTTCGTCCCTTCACCTCCAATGTGAAGAAAAGTCTGTAATGCACGAAGAACCGCTAACCGAACGCTGGTAATTGTATGTCTTAGGAAGGGGTAAAGCCTAGGAACGAGATGGGTAAAGGAATGCTCGGGATCTTTCGCTGCATTTTGCTTCATTGCACCAAGTACTTCTGGAAAACTGCAGAGCTTAGCAAGAAGATCCATGACGGATCCAGTACTAGCACTCAAATCGTCTCGAAGATCCGATAGACAGTCCCATACGATGTTCATTAAATCGTCAAGCGCTGCCGGACGAAGGACCACAAACTCCTTGGCAATGGGTGTCAGTGTAGCTGCGCTGACGGCACGAACATCGTCGTCATAATCTGCGAGCCCCTTCATCACTGCCTCGACCACTCCATCCATGAGACCATTGTCTTTCACAAGAAGGTCGTTTCGTACCGCAACTAGGTACCGCAAACCAATCATTCCTCCATGGCAAACCTCCCAAATGCGATTGACGAGATGCAGGTCGTTTTGCATAACCATACGATAGAGCACCCGATAGACTGAAGTCACCACGGTAGGTACTAGATGAACCAAAAGAGCACCAAGTGTTTGTCCAACGGTTTCTCGAATTGGTGCCACGACATTGTCAGATATGTAATCACCAAAGCGATCGAGCATGAAAACGCAGCAAAGCCGACAAGCCAAGTTGTCCAACCAACGGGTATTGAGGGCATCGTTGACAGATCTAGATTTGCCCCGTACACGGCCCGCACCGGCGCCATGAACTCGAATGACTTCGCGCAAGCCCATGGCCGCACCGTGCCGAATTTCCCAGTTGTGGTCAAACATGTCAACCAACAGTACCTCGCATAAGCGCTCAAAGGGCCACTCCAGCCCTTCTTCCTCAGCCTCGGCCTGGATAACTGATTTGTCTGGCAATATCGATCCTTTGAAATCCGAAACAATCTTAGCATCCTCATCGACGTTGGTCCGATCAAGAGAAAAAACATCTGAGCTGCTATCGTTGTCGAGTTCACTCTTGATCTCTGTCTTGATCGCGTGCGGCTCAGGTGCGAAAGGTACCATGGGTGTCACATTGCTTGATTTGCGAATCGACAAATCAACTACGCGGACTTTGCTTGACTGGCTTCTGGCATTCAGCTTATTCTTCCGCTTGAGCTGATTAAGCTGGCGTTTACTTAGCCCTGATTCATCTGTAGGTGTGGAGGAGAACGATTCCCTTGGTGAGGCGCCAGTGAATGGCGAAGGAGACTGCACGTTCTGATGGCCGAATAACATATGATTTGATGTGTCGACTCTCGGTAATCCAGGCTTCGAACGCGTGTTATTGTGCGAGTTAGTGCCTGCAACCTCTTCATCGAGGGCCTCTTCTTCGATCTGTTCACCACGAAGACCTAATCTTGCATTCAGGCTCCTTTTCTGAATCGCAAGCTTTTCGACAGGGTCCAGCGACGCGAGAGCGTAATCATGTTCTTTGCCAGCGCTGCCAAGCAGCTTCTTGCCGTAGGTAAGAACGGCTGAGATGTCTAGAGTATCTAGCTGTAGCTGATCCTCGGCTGCAGGAACATTGGTCAAATTAGGACTGCCATTTCCGGCATCATGATTTTCAAGCGTCGCTTCGCTCGAATCGTCGGCACTACTAGTAGTATTGGGGTCAAAGGTGCTTGCATTCTCGACGATGCCTCCGATAGCTCTGGCGGCAGCTGTTCGTGTATCCCAGTTTTTAGATCTCAGAAAGGGAAGAACTCGGGTCAAGAGATTGAAGAGTTCATCAGGATGTTGTTTCTGAACGTCAGCGAGTTGCTGTGCAGCAGTGTTCCTTATTAGCTGAGTACTCCCCGTCTCAAGCAACCTGTTTCCATGTTGAATTAGTTATCACGGTGGTTGGTTCATTGTTCGTTATTGGATGGGGACTACTGTTAGGGTTCCACATACGTGACTAAGCGATCAAGCCTGACACGTGATCTGTTAGCATGCGCGGTATGCACGGTACTGTAGATTTAGCCGCTTACCTCGAGGTCATAGCTTCACCAGCCTTCCCTGACCCAAGAAATGCTTTTCTACGAGGCTGTTGTTCTTGTCGTTCTTGTCGTTATTATTTATTACTTGTCGTAAATCCTCCAGGTCTGGTGAAGGTTCTGTTGTGACAGGATCGTTCAACACCCGACGCCGTGATTAGTATTAATTATCATTACCATAAAAGGTCATTCATTAATCGTGAAAAAGAAGGCGCTGAAACGACATAGTGGTAGAGAGAGAGAGAGGGTCGTGTTCTGGGCCTTGCCGTGGGTCTTTGGTTGAACAGTGGGCTGTCGTGCGTCTTTAGCACCCTGTGGACGTGCGAGGGGGGTCGGGAGTGTTTAAGTTATTTATCTACGCTGCCTCTTGGCCGCCTGCTCCTGTCATTCGTTCGCTTATTTCGAGTGAGAGCCTAACCAGGGGCAACAACCCACCAACCACCTAACACTCACCTCACTTGAGAAAACTTTTCTCTCAGTTCATGCTTCCACAACACCTGCAACCAACATCGCACACCCCGTGTTATGAGATATGAGAAATGTATGTGCAACCCCCCCGAATGCCAGGTGGGGAACTATTACGACTAAAGTACCCCATGTCTTGGCAGACACAAGAAGGTCCAGCCTTACTCGATCTTGAAGTAACGAGGAAGCCTTGCAGGCAGGCGTCTCCTAAATCCACGTAAACTTAATGATCAAGCTGGAATCATGACTCGGGGTGCTCTGTGGGGTGCTCTGTGGGGTGCTCTGTGACTGCAACCGAAGTGAAGGCCTGCCCGTACCTTCTCGAAAAATACAAGACGAGATTCAGCACAAAAAGTATCAGTCGTACCTTACTCCGGTTGATGAAATCACACGATGGGGGAAAATGGCAGCGCAACTTTGTTACGGTCATTGATCAATAACATCTACAGCACCACTGATCTGTGCGCGCTTTTGAGTAATACTCAACGCTCAAAGCGCCACTCAACCAACCACAGTGCCCAAGAAACCAGACATAGAGACCATGATGCTTGTTTCAGAAAGCGGTCTTCCCACAGTCTCGGAATACTGCAAGGACGGGTGCGGTACGAAACGCTCTGGCCTCATCACCATCAACGGTCTTGCCAATATCATGTTCAAGTTGGGGACGACTTTGACGCTGACCGATCCCGTTCTTGACTTTTGATTGTATCTGACTCGAAGTCATCAACTTGCTACCTTGAAAGTATGAAGACTGCGAAGCCCAGCAGAACAAAGTCGGTCTGGATGTATTCGTAAGAAAGTACAAGCTCGTTACTTTCTACCAGACCTTCTTCCTTCACAATCATGTTTAAATTGAACCTGAAGCGTCATAAAACGTTTATACGTGCTTGAGCGTGTTGGAAGGCTCTGTTGATTTGTTAATTAATGTGAAAGAAGAAGTCATGGAGACTATCACGGGCTCCTGGTATTCATCCCACGATGCCACTCTAAGGTAGTTATAATACTAGACGCTAGGCTCGCTATCCAAGCATTAGCACCCATTAGGCCCTGACCATACCTTGTAAGGCTAGCGTGGTGCCCTGCTAAGGCTGACGCATCGTAGGGTGAATACGATTTACGACATCAGCGGTTTGGAAGCTTTGTTAATTCGAAAATTGATACTGGTACATGGACCGCTAATCATTTCATATCTGTGTGCTTCCAAGTTCACGAATTGTCGGCCTGGTGGTTTGGAACGACCGAGGCCTAGACACTGGCCATCTTGGGTCTTAGAGCTAAGCTGCCTGGAGCGCAAGCTGCATGCGCGACATCTGGCCTTCTGACTCAATTGTTCTACAGATAAAGGCAGAGCTCTCTATACTTCCGATGACGCATCGATAGTTGTCAAACTCCAGTGCTGGTCCTGGCGCACGCCTACCTGACGCCCTTCCTTGTCATGGCTTCCCCCTTCAATGCCAGCCTTAACATGCCCCATCGCCAGCCAGCTTTCACCGCACCACCTGTCATTGCAGCTCCCATCGTACCTGCCGGGACGTTTGCCCCAGGTACCAAGGTGCAGGTCGGTGGTCATAGGGTGATAATAGAAAAATACCTGTCAGAAGGAGGCTTTGCCCATGTCTACCTCGTGCGGTTGCCAAAGGCTGTCGATGGAAATGATGCAGCGGTCTTGAAGCGAGTCGCGGTACCAGATAAAGAGTCGTTGGCCAGTATGAGGACAGAGGTAGAAACAATGAAGAAATTGAAAGGCCGCCATCCCATCGTCACATACATCGATTCGCATGCTTCACAGTTGAAAGGAGGAGGTTATGAGGTCTTTCTGCTCATGGAATACTGCAATGGGGGAGGATTGATCGACTTCATGAACACGCGTCTCAAGGATCGCCTCACTGAGCCCGAAATCTTGAAGATATTCTCCGATGTCGCACTGGGCGTCGCATGTATGCACTACCTCAAACCGCCCTTGCTCCATAGGGATCTCAAAGTTGAGAATGTTCTCATAACATCTTCTGGCTCATCACGTCGGTACAAACTGTGTGACTTTGGCTCAACAGCACCTCCTAGGCCTGCTGCTACCAGTGCCGTAGAAGGCAGGCTCATTGAGGATGATGTGCAAAAGCATACTACGTTACAGTACCGTAGCCCCGAAATGATAGATGTTTATCGAAAGCAGCCCATAGATGAGAAGAGTGATATCTGGGCGCTTGGAGTGCTATTGTACAAATTATGCTATTATACCACACCGTTCGAAGATCAAGGGCAGATGGCTATTCTGAACGCAAGCTTCAAATTCCCCAATTACCCTCCGTTCTCGGATAAATTGAAGAAGTTGATAGGTACTTGTTAACTGTCGATGATTATATATATGTGCTTACTTCCTCGCAGCATCCATGCTACGAGAGAATCCCCAGGTCCGGCCTAACATCTACCAAGTCGTGCGAGAAGTATGTCTCATGCGTGGCACTGATGTTCCAATCAAGGATGTAAGTATCCAACCGCAAAACCCAAGCACTACTAAGTCCTCTAGATATATGCTGGGCGAACGGCATCAGAATCTCGGCGTAATCAGCAATTGCCCTCACCCGAAGCACAGATAAAGTCTCCCGCCATTGTCGGTGCATACAGTGTGCCTGTGGTTGAAGAGAAACAGATCATTCCCGACATTGTTCCTATGAGACGTGGCAGACCCGTCAAGACCGATGCTGACCACAAAACACTCAAGCCCAGTCCGTCTCCTATGCGAGGTGCTGGTGATCCTTTTGCAGCATTAGATGCTGGTGTGCCTGGTAGCGCTCTTGTGGATGAAGTCTCTTCTCGCTTTCCTCCTTTAGATGAGTTCTCGCTTCTCCATGATTCCGGAACCAAATTCGCATTCGGTCAAAAAAATGAATCAGTATCGAAACCTCCGACAAAAGACATCAACCAGCGGGTGACAGAGGCACTTGCTGACGACGTTTTCGCTCAGTCTACAGCATCCAATAGGATTTCCACGCTTCATTCCAAGCCTGTTCCTCAAGTCACTAATATTGGTGTGAAGCCACTGCATAAGTTCGGCGATACACACAAGCCAAAACCCTCACAAGAAGCTTCTGAACGACCAGCCATGGTCTCTACCGGCACGATGACTTCCCCATCGCCCCCACCTTCCACATTGAAGAAATCAATTTCATCTCGACCCATCTTCCACTTTCCTCCTTCCCCTGAATTAAGGTCTTCTAGCTTGCCAATAGCATCTGATGCGTCAATTGTAGCAGCCGCTTCACTAAGGGCTGATTCCCTCGGTAGAACGAGACCTGGGCTTCTTGACCACCGGTCCAAGTCCCAGATCAGGACGCTCACTGTCCCTAGATCGCCGGTGTCATCTCGACCTTCGCTCGAGGGAAATAGGCCTTCCAAACTGGAACTGGACAATACCATAACTAGGTCAAGGTCGACGAATTCGAAAGTGCGACCAACAAGCGTTCATTTGGAGCCCAAGAGAAGCTTCTTCCGGAGCAGAGACCAATCTCGAGGGGATTCCTCGCAAGAGGATGAACCTCGAAGATCCTATGATCCCGGGCAGTTACCATCGGCTTTCGTGGAGGACTCCGGGTTCGGTACGGAGGCCACTAAGATCAGCTCCAACGTCGATTTCCTAAGAGCGATGGAAGAAGAAGAACCTTCAAAGAAAAGAGATAAACGCTTAAGTGGTGGTTCAAGGCACACCAAGCGAGCGAGTATGCCGTCAATCTCCTTATCGGGCACTAAGTCACTGCTTGCAGGCCGATTTGGGGACGCCTTCCGACGGTTTGAAACGAACACGAGCAATTCAAACCAGCGCCCCTCAAGCCCATCCCCCGAACGCGGTGGTAGAGACCTTACTCCAATAGCCGGGTCCGAGGCCACCGACGGTAGAAGCGATGACGGCCATGCAATGGACGAAAGCGAAGAGGTACCACCTGAGATGCGTCGAGAACTTGAACGGCGTAAACTCGACCAAGTGGAAAAGCAAGTGGCCGGAGCAGCTGCCGCGTATCGAGAGAAATTTAACGACAAGAGCCTCAATACGCCGGCTTCAACCAGTGCAACAAACCGAGCTGCGTCCATTCAGAGCAAGGTCAAAACACTGCTCGATGAGACAAGCAGAGCATCTCCATCCCCTATAAAACCAGACCAGCACAGGCAACATCCAGAGTTCTCAAGCCAACGAACATCGCAGAGACAGGACGGCAATCCTACCAGAACAAGCTCGCAACCAGTATCAAGAAGACCTCCATCAGACGGTATTCCATCATCAAAACCACTACCACCCTCGGGAAGCCCTCTTCTCACCTCAAGGCAACAGCAACCAGTCATCACTCCTAATAGCCCTCAAACCTCCGCGGCACCCACAAACCGGCCTCTTCCTCCATCGAAACCTCAAGCCCTCCGCACGGGTGAGCGCCCTCCACCTTCCCCTGCAAAACCAGCATCCCTTGCCGCCAGTGCAACCAGTAGGCCTCTGCCGCAGCGGCCGTTTGATGGGTCCGCAGATGAGCCCACGCTGGGTGACCATAACTGGGAATTGCAGTTCAGTAAAAAGTATCCGAGTTTAGCAGGGTTGGAGATGGTGGAGACGGAGATTGATGGGAGGGCGAGAGATGTGTAAAGAGAGTGAGAATGTACATTCTGTATACTGTAGGGCATGATGGCTTAATAGCACGAAGTGAGACTTGACTGTGACTGCCTATCTATTTACTACCCCCATATGTATTGATGTGAAAACCTCTTGAGCATTGTGTAGATGATGTCAAAGGAGTATTGAGCGCATGAGTGAAGATTGAACGGATAGAACCATGCGATAGGTCCTTGTACTTATGGATTGTCGACGTTTTCCGAGACTATCTTAGGATATTCAGTAGATCACAGGCGTGAAGGCCAGCCACAACAGAGGGATCCATTGGGTGTGGAATTCCTTTTGCTTGATAGACTATTTGCATAAGGGAAAATTGCATTTTCTACTTGGGAGCTTGATAGGTAGACAGTGACCACGTGAACAGTCAGGAGAAAGTTGGTACGAATGAAAGAGAACAGTGGCTAACGAGACTTGTAGACATGATCGATTGAACTAGATACAACATGAATGGAAGCGCTTCGATGCAGTGGAATGCAGCGTCATATGACAAGTATCAAACAAAATTGCATGCTAGGTTATAATCGGACAGGACTTCTTGAGGCAGGATAGCGTTGTACTTTGTGTCATAACTCCTAATATACAATATATATAGTACATGGTAATGGCTTGAATACGAGAACGACGAGGTGAGGAAGGGACGATGAACAGGAAAGACAGTGCTTCCCACGTCAGGGATGTTGGAGCCAGCGGGCGGAATCGATTCCGTCGACATGGTCCGAGCGCTGTGATGGTGATGAACACACTTAGGAAGCTGTTAAAGTTCCTTGTTGCACTTCTGAAATACAACTCACAAACCACAATATCTTGACAGACCTGGCAGATCTCCACTCATTTCGAAGGCAGCTTAGGACGTGGCAGCTTATCACGTTGAATTGAATTTGCACTCTGCCCCTTGGCGGAAACTAGAATTAGCATGGCACCGATCCCACTCGACGATGTCGATGGTATGTTTATTTTTGAGGATATCGAGTGTGAGCCTGCTGAAACCTTCCCAGATCGACTCAAAGATGTAATCCAAAACCTCTTCGAGATCCAATCCGCCGTCCACGGGTACCTGGGCTCTGAGACACAACACGAGCTTGTCCGTAAAATGTACACATTCCCAAAGGCTGATCGCAGCTCCAGAAATGCTGCTTCGAGTGCTAATCTTTCTCTGTGTGCAATATTCAGAACCCAGCTCAGCAGCTCACTCTCGTCACTCTCAACTACAGCCTCCACGATTCCCTTGCACATCCCTCCGGACATCATCGACTATGTGGACGAGGGTCGAAATCCAGACATTTACACCAGAGAATTTGTGGAGCTGGTACAGAAATTAAATCAGTTTCTGAAGGGAAAAAGTGAAGCTTTCGCAGGATTTAGAGATGTTCTCGCGGAAGAGATGATGAAGAGCATGCCGGAGATGAAGGACGATATCACGAAGGTGCTTGAAGGGAGGGAAGAGAGAGAGAACATGCAAGAGAATGGGATTTGAAAATGTCCTGAGATCTCAAATGTTCGACTGGTGGCTGAATATTCCGTTTCCTATTGAGATCAAGGACGATGGACGGAACCCTGATAAATAAGGTGGTACTGCAATCGTGTTCGTTGGTTCTGGGGAGACATTTCGACATCAGGATAGGTTACCACGAAAGATTCTCTAAGAACATTGTGGTGCTGTATAGTGGTAGGCATGAACAGCGTAAAGTTTCGAAAAAAGGAAAACTGCTGTCAGTCGCGGCACAGGCAGAGATGGCGGGTATAAGATATTCTCAGTTATCATCTGTCACAGTCTGTGTTGCACTGGGGTCATGGATTTGGTACTGTTGCATTTGTCCCCCTCTAAAATCTAAAAGTACGGCTAGAAACAAGTAGGCTTGATGGCCCAACGTCTAAATCATTTGCAAACCGGTCTATATGAAGCATCGCAGGAAGTACAATAAGGGAAAAATTGCTGGAAAAAACAGACACCGAATCCGATGGCCAACTCCGCCACCTGCCTTCGCACTGGGACTGCCTTTAGGCGGAACGCTTCTTCTTTTGAAAGCCAGGAACCATCTCACGCTGGACGCTTCCGTCGGCCGTGATATTCAGGGCGCGTACTTTCTTCGTAACAAAGCGATGGACCTTAGGCTGATGCTCCTGCTCCGCCAGCTTGTTGGGTGGAGCTTCAGTCTCAGGCGAAGTAGGTAGTGAGTTCGCGGACGGTTGGCTTCCGGATGATCCATCCGTCGCTGAGCTACTCTGAGCTGAGGTGCTCCTATGCGGAGTACCCTTGGTAGAATTGTCGATGATAGAAGCGCGACCGACGTCTTTGACGAAAACAATTCTCGCGACCATTGGTGGGAATGAAGCTTGAGCTTCCTTTCCGTTGGCCTTCGCACCCTTGCTGTAGTGGGACTTCTGGCCGACCATGCTCTTCGCCTGTGCTCGTACAGCCTTGTTAATACCCTCCTTATTCAGGCCCGCCTTCGCCTCAAACTTCACCTTTGTCTTTACCTCGGGCTTCACCTCCGCCTTTGAGGGGCAGTCAGCTGCGCGGTGACCCTGCTGATCGCAGGTATAGCATTTCCCAATGAAAGCACGAGGGTTTGAGCAGTATGGCCTAGTATGACTAAGTATTTGTTAGCAGTGATCAACAAAAGGCAACGAAGGTACTCACTCAGCCTGTCCGCAATTGAAGCAGGCAACGCTCGCTTTGGCAGCCTTTGCAGCCTGCGCAGGGATTCTGTTGGTTGCGTCTGCCGAATCGAAAGGCTTAGAAGCTGGGTTAACTCCCATATTGTTCTTTCCAGCGTATGCCAACTTATTTGGCTTATTTGATGGACTTGGTCCTTCCTTTCGTGGACCTTTGCCCTTGGCTACGGGAGCTTTAGCAGAAGTCTTTACTCCAGTGGGCGCTACAGTATCCGTGTATTTCGCCTTGATGGACTGGCGTTGCTCGCGGGACAATCTTGCCTTACGGCGAGCTTCCTCAGCCTGTGCCACCTCTTTTCTTACGACTGCAAGAAGAGACATAGCTCCCTCAAAAGCCTGAGGATGCTGTTCTCCTTGCTTGACCCACTCCCCATCAGCTCGAGAGCCAATCCACTTCTTGAGATTACCAATGATCATGGCTCGTGTCTCAATGGGGATGCCAGCCATTGAGACCACCTGCTGCATTACCATCAGCGGCATTGGATGATGACGCGTATAGCTGTCTATGCATTGCAAGGTTCGCTCTCGTAATGGACGGATTCCCAAATCCGCAGCCAACCTATTGAGACATACTAGGTCCGCGAAATCATCCTTTGGATACGGGATGGCGCCTTTCACGGTGCTGTCGATGCCACCGGCGACCATCCACTGAGTGACGTACTTGATGGCGTCCTTGTGGTAACCAGTCATGTAGAGCACAGGCAGCTGCTGCTGTGCCAACTGGTACTTCCATGTGGGAGACCAGTGTTCGAGCAACTTCCGTGGGAGCTGGAAGACCAACTCCTTCTTCACAAAAAGGTTGACCTTTTGGCCAGTCATGAGCCTTTGCTATAATGTCAGTGACTATCTTCTTGAGGAATATTTTGGTACTCACGCTGCCTTTCCGTGCTTGCTCAAGCTTGGAGCAGTGGAGGCGACTTGCATTGTGACGTTGGGAATGTTGAATAGCATGTTTGACATTTTCTGTCGAGAGGTTGTGGAGAGTAATACTTGATTGAGGATGTGCTACGTTCAGAGCAGACCTTGGTATCCGGTGTGAGGAGTAATGGAGGAGGAAGTGTGGACGTGTGAAAAAATAGGAGAAGTGGGAACGATAGTGGGAACAAGTGTTAGTGAGTCAACTTCCGCAGGTAATGAGGCGCCCTGGCTAACAGTAACAGGCGCTGAGAACTCGAGGTTGATGTGAAGGTAATCGTTAAGCAGGTTGAGGGCTGAAGCTGATAGCAGTTTGCTGTTGGTAAGAGCAGAAGCGTGCTGTGCTGAAGCGATCAAGAGGTGTCTGTACTCTGTGAGTTGAAGGAGGAAGAGAGTACGGTGCAATCAGAGAGATATAAATGCCTCGCGATGAATTCCAGCGTGATGAATCTTCCTATTACATCGTTATGATTCAACCCTCATTACTTTTCGTTCACACATAGATAACGTGTGTTAGGGCTCGCTTAGTACTCGCTTATGTTGATAACATGGTGGCTTCTCGCAGTCATATCTCCTAATTCACCCTCATCATTTTTCGCGTCCACATATGAACCATCGTGTATTAGGGCTCAGTTAGCACTAGCGTATGTTTTCTCAAGCTCATACAATCAACAACAAAGATTCACGGCCGATAAATGTATTGACTTCACTACCTACACACCACACTGCACAACACCATTCCCATCGAACGTGGCAATCATGCCAAACTACCGAAGCATAACCATTTCCTTGCTGTCGCAGTTTGACGTATTGACTATACCAGAATTTTCTCCGCCTGCGGTAGCCAACGATCCCTTTGTCGCCTCTCCTACTCTCATAAGCTCAGACCAAGCTCTCGTATCTGTCTACATTCCTATATACTCTTCGTCTCAATTCTGGCTCAACTACAGCATTTCTGCGCCTCACCCGCCCAAGGCACTCTACTACTTCAAGCTCTACCTCAATGGCGCTTGTGTTATGAGCTGGGGCTGTGGTGAGGAAGATGGGTACAAGGGTAAGACGATGTTTGGACTGTACGACTCTGGCGCGGTGTTCTTTGGGCAGCGAGTGATTGAGAAGAGGATCTTGTCCTTTTCGAATGAGAATGGCTTCGTGCCAGACCATACCGTTGACGACCCCAAAGATGTTATGGAAGTGAAGGTCTTTCGAGCAAAGGGAAGAAAGAGGATAAAGCCTGCCGTTGAAGTCTTCCACAATATCGTTGCTGCGAAGAACTCTACTATGAAGAGCCCTCACCAGCTTGGGGGAGGTGGCATCAGGCAAGCAACTTCTACTGGTATCGCACAAGCAGTAAACTACTTACTCTGCTACAGTCTGGTCAACGCAGGGTTGGTCCCAATAAAACATCCCCAACGCTACTACAAATATGCTCTTCTAGACCCTCTCGACCAGCCCTTTGCAACATTCCGTTACTTCTACCGGACCTGGGGTAGGTTTCGCCCCCCTCCCCAACTACTACCTGTCCATCAACTCACACTTGGTCCACACATAGACCAGCTTGAATACCTAGGTATCATTCCAGGCTCACACTCCCCCAGCACCTTCCCATCCAGCCACACGGATTCACCACCAGAGCGCCCGGCCTCTCCAGTTCAAAACAGCATTAATACCACTTCCTCAACCTCGACAGGCTTTTCCGTTATCACCGATAGCGAAAACGCAGAGTCTTTTGGTGATTCCCACCCAGCCATCGACCTCACATCCATCGCAAAAGCAGCGCACGCCCTCCTTCCCACGTGTCCAGCCCCGGCGACTTTCCCTGTACAGTCTTCCGAGAACAGACCCACCGAGGTCCCGCGGTCCGCCACCCCAAGACCAACATCTATCACTACAAAAACCCATTTCACCGACTTTCTGCGCGCGATGAGCCCCTCAAAGGGGCATAAGCCGCCTTCACCTAGCCCTACGCGTGTACACAGGTCGATGAGTATAGGCGTGTTGCTGGATGTGGTTAACAATGCCGTCAGGCGCCGGGGAAGGAGCGAAGAACCCCGGGAACATATGCGCTCGTTATCAACCGAACCCGAAAGACCGTCGAGCAAGGGCGAAGATGGTACGAACAAGGGGGAGGTACAGAAGAGCGGAGAGAGCGAGATCAAAATGGGCAAGAGACGCGCGAGCGAGGGAGAAAGCGGTGACGGCGAGAACTCTACAGTGAGAAAAAGCGATGATAGTGAAAAGGCGTCCAAAACGAGCACTGACAGCGGGAGTGACGTTTCCCGCGAGCGTAGAGGCCGCACGAGAAAGAAACCGGAGAGTAATATGAGCCTGTGGGAGAAATTGTGAGTTTTTGTTCTTTCAACGTGGAGTGGTTTGGGTCTTGAGTTTGTAGCTGGAGCTGGAACTGGGGATGTCTGTTTTGCCGTCTTGCTATGTTCTCTGTGAATTCGAATTTATTATTTATCTGTCCACCTGCATCCTACTGTACATACATACTTTACCCCCCCCCAATCCCCTCCTCAAATACCACCATTCATCCGTTCGCTCACTCACTCACTCACTCACTTCCACCCCCCCTACCTTAGATGTACCAACCCACGCAACCACGCCTGAGCTAGAAAACATCTCTCAATCCCGCCATCCAATGCTCTTTTGCAGGAAACAGCGTTTATCGCATAGAGACGCGACGACGCCTAGAGATTCACTTGTCTTTCCTTTCATTCGCCTTCGCAGCTTCGGGAGATGGATACAATGTAGCTACATAGCTCACTGGCTAGGAAATTGCTAGCTACCTTAGGGCGGAATTGCATCCCCAAGTCCGTGAAGAATACTCGGTCGACACAGCGAGTTCAATGACTTGAGATACACATGCATCCGGTGGATTAGCGAATCACCATACTGGGTAGTGGGACGGGATTTAATGGTCCTGGGTATTGGTGAATTTGATGATGGGTGGATAGATCTTGTATGTACTTGTACAGTATGATAAAATCGGTGTACTGTAGTACACTAGACTAGATACGAAAAATGCTCTTGTAAGTACAAGTAAATCACAGCAATCATATACTCCTCTCACAGTCCATATCCAGGCCATCATACACCCCTCCCCCTTCTCCCCGTCTCACACCTCCAACCCACCTTCCCTGTTCTCACTCACAACTCCCCACCCTCCCACACCCTCCCATCCTCCCGCTCCGCCCTCATCCTCTCCGCCGCCTCCCCTAACTCCATTTCATCAATTACTTCATCTTCCAAAAACCCCAAACCCCCAACCGCCTCCCCGCCACACGCCCTCCCCAACGTCAAAAATGCAAAATGCCCCCCCACAACCGGCCTCGCCATAAAATACGCGCCCAAAAACCCGCCATCCCCCTCCGTATCATGGAGATCCGTCATCGGGCGATCGGTGCTCGTCTCATTGACCCAGCGCGCGGTCGCCTGCAGAATCTCGGTGCGGGTGGCGCGGGAGGCGACGGCGGCGGCGAAGAATTCCCAGTCGGATTTGGTGTAGAGGTGGCGGGAGTCGAGGGGGAGGCCGTAGCGTTGGTGGACGGTGTGGTACCAGGATGATTGGATGGCATAGATGTGGTGGGGGACGAACCCGGTTGTGTTGCTGGTGGGAGGGTGGGGGTGGAGGGGTTTTTGGCCGTTGTTGGGGGAGTCGAGGTTGAGGGAGGAGCTGGTAGGGGGGAATTGGGTGCCGTCGAGGTGGAAGCAGAGGAGGGCGTCGGCGTAGAGGTTGTAGAGGGTGGTCCAGGAGCCGTACCAGTGATAGGCGAGTTTGGCGTGGGTGCCGTCGCGGGAGACGCCGAAGTCTTCCCATTTGGAGATATAGGTTTCGGATATATTCTGTGGCAGTGATTAGTGGACCGTGGACTGTAGGGAAGAGGGTGTTTACTTTGTAGTGGGCGGTGTCTTGGAGATTATCGACAACTTTGGCTATCTCGCTCATGGCTTTGATACCGATAATGCCCTTGAGAGCTAGGTTGGTTTGAAGCTCTAGAGGGCCGGCAAAATCGTCGGTTGAGACTGAGAAGGTTAGTGTGTTTTTCTACGTTGGTGATGCAAGAGTACCCTACGCTGGTGAAAGGGTTCGAGAGAGAACTCAACCAAGTACCCAGTCCATTGCTTCCATAGCCGGTAAGTTCTATTGACCCATTTCCTTGCCTGTTTCACTCCCTTGGCGGACCCACCCCAGCTATCGTCAAGTCCAAAGACATCATCTCGTGTCTCAAGGTTGTTTAAAGAGAAAGCACTGGATTCTGGATTTTCATCGAAATCCCCGCTTCCCATACTGGACCAAGCAGATCCAGCAGTGGCTTCTGTATCGTATTTAAGACTGTTAATAAGCGCCAGACCCATTATTAGAATGTTTCCACATTCTTCGACAGGCATGTATTCATCATTCCCATCGGGATGCCCAGTTGCATTTGGGAAGTGAGCACCAAGATCATGGAGAGCGTATTTGTTGGGGTATTGCCCGCTTAAAGTATGCTCGAGTATTGGTTCAAGGAGGTACGCTAGCCAGCGAGGATTTGTGTAGAGAAAGAAGGGGAAAGCTGGGTAAATGACGTCAATAGTCTGGAAATTCCCATTTGACGATATTTCCTTTAAGAAGAGGATTGGATTGTCTGGAGTACCGGCAAAGCTTGTAGCGCCCAGTACCTGACGAGCCGTCAGTGCAACAACGTCGACATAGTCATCAGACCCGGATTTGTAGGCGTCCCCATGGAGCTGCGCAGAATAATTGCCAGCAAGCTTGGCAGCGTTCCCGTAGTCCATATAATGGAATGCTAAGAGTTTCTCTGCTGAAGGAAACCATGAAGCCCACAATGGCCGCATGTACGTTAGACCTCGAGCTGCAGCAAACTGCACTACCGGATCTTGGATGTGCGCAATGGTGAACAGAACGCTGTCGCTGCTTAATGAGGTCGAAGATGACGAAGAATTAAGCTTGAAAGACTTTGCGAAAGCGAAGACAGGCTCTTCGTCCATGATGCCACGGTAGTCTTCGTCGACTGCGTTCTGCAACGTGCCCGTCCGAGAAAATCGTTGACGAAGTAAACTCGAGGTTCCAGATTCATGGCGAACGTCCTAGACATATTTAGTGTTTGGTCAATCAGTCAAGCCATTTAATGTTTACCGATGGAGCAGTAAAGTGCAGCGTTCCCCACTCAGCCTGATCCCGGATTTCGGACAATAGCTTTTCTGTCCGTCTTCTGACTTTCCATGTCTTTAGACCCATCTGGGTATCTCCGAGCTCTTGGTGATCCAATTCCCAAATAATCTGACTTCCTCTATCCCCGCTTGCCCATTGGCCATTTACGTCGACATATATATCGATGTTGAAGCCTCCCTTGACATGCACTGTCATGTAGGAAGCAGGTATGGATTGGCGGAGGGTGGAGGTTGGTGTAATAGGCGAAAGGAAGGAGATGATTACTTCGAGGGGCTGTGGTTTCTTCTTAGAAGGGGGACCCGGGATCAGGTATGTAAGGTTGGTTGTAGAAGCATCGTATTTGGCGCCGACGAAGGTAGGGAACGACACATTGTAGCTGTCTTAGCGTTAGAACTTGGGTTCTCGACGCAGACCACAGTCAACCTACGCATCATCTTCGCGAACGGGTAGAAGAGAATCGTGGGGGCGGCCCAGGAGGGGATAGACAGTCCCAGAATCAGGAATAGAAGCTAGCACCCCAAAACCGATCTATGCAACCAGGAGTGTCAGCCCGTAGGAATTAGAATGGTCCAGTTTGGAAACGCGCAAGCTCCATGAGGGAACGGCACATACCTCTTCTCCCGTCCAAAACATGGGCCACTTGTTCCACGGGTTTTCTCTTACATCTCCAAGCCATGCGCTCAGATATGGGTTTCGGACGATCAGAGGGAGAACGGGAGGAGTAAGCCTGGAGGCTTCTGCTGAACGGCCGAGAAGCACCGAGCCAGCGGCTGCAACAGTGAAGAGGAAACGCATTGTAACGACGATACTTCAACCTGAAAAGGATCGAGAGGGCCAGGACTTCGAGAGCAAGTCAAGCGCGGGGAAGCCAGGGTGATGCTGGTAGATGATAACCTGATACCCCTGCTTTATGCATCCAGTTATGCAGGTCTCGGCTGTCTTATGCAGTGTTCCCTACACTCTCGATCGGTTCTTGCAGGATCCACTCCTCGCTGGGAAGTCAGTATTTAGTACCTTAGTTGTGCCAAATACCCTTTGTATTCTGCAATAGCTGCTATCTTTGAGGGAACGTCATTCTTGATTCCAATTGCTGAACATCAGCAAAAAAGACAGAGCGTTGATATACCCCTGTAGCTGATGACTAAGTTCTAGAGGCCAATTTCGACGTCCTGTCTTCCCCAATCTCTTGCATCGATACGCATTCCAGCCTACGTCCTTCGATCGACCACGATCCAATGGTGACTATTGAGCCTGCTTCTGTGCATAAGTTATGGGTAGAATAGGGGTGCGTGGCGTAACAGTATCCTGCCTTGAATGAGCTTGTTGTTCGGTTACTTCGATGTACCGAGTCATTGCCCTGATAGACCCGTTCTTGATACTTGCCGTTGAACCCATAATGTTGTGGAACTGTCTCGTACGTGGAGCTTCTTCTTCTGTTGCCAATGCTGTTTGCCACTTTGTGCTTGTCTGCTTGTAGGCGTTTCTGAAATACCGAGAAATTTGATATAGTAAATGTCTGTTGACTATTTGGCATGCAAGAAATAAAAGACAAAAATGAGTGCTACTGAACGCTCTTTGATAACGGCAATGATAAGCACTCACGGCATGGCTTTGAGCTGCAACACCGAATATCTAAGTGGTAACACATCGCATGAAGCATATAGGATGCGGAGCCTACGCCAGCAATATGGAAGCTTCAAGTTTGTAAAAAGGAAATTCAACACCACTCGGATTCGAACTCCGGGCCCCATATTCCAAAATTTCAAAAAGACAATGTCAGCTATTGATTGGGAAATGCGATTGCGCACATAACACAACTGCCTTGCGACCTTGTCCATACTAGCAAAGTTTCTATTATCAATATATACCTCAACTTCATGGGCAGGTTATAATTATTCGAAAGTTCTCTACCACCAATGTTCTACCATGTTGCATTGTTCCTACTATGCATGAGGCCTAGCACTAGGTCACTCTTGAGAAGGAACGAAAAAAGGAGCAAAAGGAAGATAATGTTATAAGCCGAGACCATGACTCGAACTCATGACATAAAGCGAAAAATTTCAAAAAACAAGTTCAGCTGTTGATTGGGAAATGCGATTGCGCACCTAACACAACTGCCCTGCGAACTTGTTGATACTAAAGAAGCCGCTCTTATCAATATATACCTCAAATTTGAAGACAGATTATAAATGTTCAGGAGATCTCTACCATCCGCACCCTACTATGCTCTTACGTCGTTTCTATTACATTGAAAGACTCTAAGTGAGGCTTTGATGATGATGAAGCTACCTACTAATAAGGAGCAAAACGAAAACTCTTGTAAGCTGCAACCGTGACTCGAACCCAAGCCATAATGCAAAAAAACAAACAAGCTCAGCTGTTGATTGGGAAATGCGATTGCGCACATAACACAACTGCCCTGCGCGCTTGCTGTTACTAAGAAAGATGCCTATTCCTAATATATACACAATTTTTCTATGTTATGCCGGGTGGCAGGGTATATTCCCTTACACAACTCTCAGTCTGTGAATTAAGTACACAGCCACTCAACAAACCCGACACTTCACCCATACACTTTGCTTCTTTCTTCATCTCATCAACCACAAATTCAAATCACACCATATCACTCCTTCTTAACATTAATCCACATAGATATCAAGTCCTTTAGTAAAGCTATCATGGATAATGACAAGCTACAGGCTTCCAGTGGTCCTGTGGCTCGGCGTCGTGGTCGTCGTGGCGGACGTCAAAGTCGACCTAATTTATTGAACCGTAAGATCTATCTTTCCATCTCGTCCCTAATCCACCATTACACCCCAAAGCCCAAACTGACGTTCTCTTTTTACCGCTGCACAGCCGCAAATGTTGCCCACCAGAAGACCAGTACGGAGAATCGCCTCCGTAAACAAAATTATCGCTTCCTGCAGTTGACACGCCAAAATAGCCAAGTCTCTCATTCTGCGCAAGAGGAGCTCAAGCAATTCTTCCAGTTGTCTTTGGCGGACCAAGCAAAACGGAAAGAACTGTGGATGTTGTCGAGCGAGGTAAGGAGGGTTTGGGATCGGTTGAGTGAGGAGCGAAAGGCGGCTCAAGCGAAAGAGCATTATCTCATACCGGAGGATTGGTGGGCCCAAGGGAAGAAGTCGAATAGGGAAATAGAGCATATTCCAAATGAAAAAAAGGGGAAGGGGAAGGGGATGGAGGATGAAAAGGAGGGAGAAGATAATGGAGACGCTGAGATGGAGGTGTGGAAAGGGACGGAGGAGGAAGAGTGCGAGGGTGACGAAGGAGAGCGGATTGAAGGTAGTGGGGAGGATGACGAGGAGGAAGGGGGCGTTATGCTTGAATCAGAGGGGGAGGTGATTGCCCCCGAACCAAGAAGTCCATTTGGCGGCTGAGGGGATGAGATGGAGGAAGACTAAGTGGGAAACCGGGATCTGGAAGTAGTCCTATTGGAGGTCATCTGATTCGATTGGAGGGATCCTATGTAGGCAAATTACGATATGAGAATGATTCAATCAGAAAGGAAAACTATGTCTCCTATTTCGAACCTAATACTGCTTTAGTATCGTCATCCGCATCTAGCAATCCTAAATTCCTAATTTGCCCCGCCTTTGGCGCACTATCCCTAGGATTCGCAGCCTCTGCCCTTCTATATGCGGTCTGTAGCGCTTTCGTTCTAGCTGCCTGTGTTGTTTGTGACACATAGAGTTAGCTTTGTTCGAGCATCAATGGGTCTCGGGATCCTCCAGTAATGCGAATGTACCTCTTTCTTATGGTGTAGGCATTCATAGTAGTCCTCCAACACTGGCAAGCATTTTTTACCCCCAGAAATATCATCGGTATTGGTATTGACGACGTAGCAGGCTAGCAGCTCTTGCCAGAAGGGAAAGCAGCGTGATGGACCTGTGAGTTGCTCAGCTTTGACACGTCACACTGCCATTGAACAGCAACAAGAGCTTTACAGTGGACGAAGAGGTGTCCAGAAGCGCACTCACCACCTGCAAGTCCATAACCCGATGCCATATCTGCGAAATTGGCGTCTGAGTATCGAGTAGCAGTAATGGCAGCATAAAGGTCGGTCAAAGAAGCTGCGCGCTTCGCGCTTGGCGGCAATATCCGCGGGCATGCCTTGGATATGACATCACAAGCCCAACCACGTATCCTTAATCTAACTAAAAGATAACAGGTCGACAACACTCCTGACCGTTAATGTACCGACATGGCTACAATGGCCACAGGACATCTCACATTGAGGGGTCGAAACACGTCCGTACAGCTACTCTTCAAGGGAGGTTACCACCGAAATTCTATCCGAAGGTGGCCTCTAACCCCGCATTGTGCCTTTTACCATGTGCCGGTTCCAACTGGCTTCCTTTCTTCCTCAGTCGCAAAAGTTGTTGTGTTCTCTGACATTTAGCTTCGAGAATTCGATTTATACGTCTTCGATTACCTACGTTAGCCGCAATAGCAGAGGCCCAGCCACTGAAGCTTATTGCGACAAACATATCAATGACGATGCCGTCTTCGCCGTTAAATTCTCCCTAGTTGTCAATTTTCTTCCGTGTAAGGGCGATTCCAAAGCTAACTTCGAATTGCCGTACGATTTCAAGCTAGCCACGTTTGAGGAGGCTAGGAGAAATGGGGTGGAAGAGACGACGGAGGAAAGTGCGAGTTTTGGGGCAGAAATGGTTTAGGTGCCACGACTGGGAGCGATGTCGGGGATAGCAGTGGACCATAATGAATATTGGTTCAAAGCTTTTTTCAAGAATTGTATCGTATGGATAAGGAGATGAGCCTTCCATCGTTCGCCTAAAGCATACAATCAGGGGACCGATAGTTTTGCGGTTTAGGTACTTGTACCTTTCTCTTTGCACTTTTTCGGCTTGGAAAATTCATCAGGAAAATCCTACCATAAACTCTCTGTCCTCTCCTTATGACTTTCTCCCGATCGAAAATTCCTGTAGTAATTGTGCTATTCAATCGCTCGTATTTACCTGTTCCAAAAATCCCGCAAGATTCTTCGCCCACGATTTCGTGATAGATTTTACACGTTTCCTCTTTGGAAACGTCCTCATCGAATTAATGTACAAATCAAGCACTGCCATCTTCCCCTTTTGGAAAATTTCCCCTCTCGATTTTTCATTGATAATTCGGTGATTCAATCACTGCTACTTTGCTTATTAGGATTTTCACTCGAAGACTTTGCCAGACCAGGCTCGGATAGCAATCACTTCATCTTAGATACTCGCCCATATCTTTCCCCAGCTGGAAAACCTTGGCGGTAAAGGGCAACTCGTGTGTTCGAGTGTGTTGGTAGAGTAAGATCTGTCTGCTACCTGTGAAGTCCTACGAGTTGGAAACTATAGCTGTTGGTAGCCTTTCATTTGTAGCCACAGCGGTGATAGGAGCGTCGCTAGTGTGAAGCCTCTCGTTTCCTCAAGGACGAGCCCAACAAAAGAGATAGCATTGTACTGTTAACATCAGTTTCCTGCCGTTTGAATTGAGCTCTGGCGTTGTTTTGAAGGAACCTTATAATAAAAAGGATAAATATTTATAACAAGTGTTTCATATTTGTCGAGGACGGGAATGGCAGAGTAGACATATAGGCTCCCGCTCTATATACGCCCTTTTATTACATGCACAACCCTTGACCATCAGATGAAGGTTATTAATTTCAACAGAATTTTCTTTTCTTACGTATACATCAGCCAACTGACACTACGAGTGCAAACACAAAAGATTTCAGATATATCTTCGTTCAGGATTCAAGCACAAAAAGAAGCTTAAACCCGAAATCTTGAAGCCCAATTCGTTGAAACCCAATCTCACGAAACGCGATCTACACCCGTTTACCATTGCTGTTACTACACGTATAACGCTGCACCTAGTTATGTTGCCGTCTGCTTTGGAGGTAGGGATGATCGCTCCCTTTATCCCTTTCTCCCATCTTCTTTCTTCCCCACCCTACAACAAAAGATTGAAACGAAACGTAAAGTTCTTTTGACAAGAATGCACTGATAGACATGCCGCTGACGAAGGTCTGAGTTGAGTTGCGAACTAGACTCTGCTGATCGCTTTGAGGAGGTATACGTGTAAGAAAAGGGGTTGTTTCAAAAAAAGTTGCCAATATTCATCCCTAGTAGTGTGTTTGTACATTTCTATAGTAAGCTCGACTAATATGCTAAAATCGCGATCTGGATTAAGACTGTGTCATTCCATATCTTCGTTCCTATAATTCTTTCGATTGCACATGCTTTGCAGGTAGGAACTAAATATATGAATAAGCTCCTTCAAGAAATCGATAACAATAATTGTAGGCTTGGATAATTTGAAGTGAGACATGTGATTGCTCGCAAGGAAAACCATCAAGGACGCCAAGTGATCCGACAGTCAATCTGTAGCCACACCTCCTGTATCGAGCGGTTTTTGTTTACTCATGCTCGACTCACCCGTGTGCTTCAAGAGTTAAGGGGATGTCACAAGATCACGTGAAATAACCAAACAATAGGCAACATCATCAAAGGCCGATCAGGCCAATCAGCCATCTTGAACTGGAATACGTACTGTTTCAAGCTGTCACGTTCTAGTGGAAGTTTCATAGTCCTGGAACCCTTGATGTGAGATTTGTACTAACGCTCCCCCCTTCTATCCCCTAATGATTAGTAGTAGTCGTCTTCATCATAACACTGGGGTGGTGTTCTTGGCTCTGGGGCCATATAGTCTGGCTCCTCATCGAGTAACACGCCCCCGTCCTCTTCATCCTCCTCCATATCTTCGTCGTCGTCATCCCCTCCTAGGATTTCCCTCATCTCCACCTGCTCCTCGCATTGCCCTTTTCCATTTCCCTTCCCCTTCCCCTTCCCCCTCCCCTTCCCCTCAGTTTTCCCGATCCCCCCTCTCCCCGGCTCCCCCCACCAATCTTTTGGGCGCCATGTATCCTGCTTCTCCCGCTGCTCCTTTCGCTCCTGCTGAAAACGAACCCACCAAGCCCGAGCTTCCGCTGTCATCCTTATTCCCTCGGTCATTTTGACAGGCCGGGACTGCTCCTCCGTGGAGAGCTTGAAGAATTGGGAAAGCTCCGAACAGAACGCGTGGGACATCGCGTTATGCTCTCGGTGATGTCGAACTTAGTAAGGAGATCTTATTCATAGCCACGAGCAATATCTAACAAGGAAAATGAAAAGAAGATTGATACCATAAAGGCAACTTCCAATAATGAAGTACTATCGATATCGAGAATACTAAGAACGATAGAGAATTGATGAGTTCAGTCATGAACAGTTGTCGTTGAATTAGCGCTGGGTTGAAATAGCGTGCTTATGTAATGGCGACTAGCGCATCTTACCTAACCAATACAAACTCTGACCACATTTCGTTCTTCATCTTCTCCCATCAGCTCCTTGAATATTTTTGGAACTGATCCACCCTAACTAACGCACAGCATGGCGTGGCGCAACCAAGGAATAACTGGCTCGAACAATATCCCTCTCGGATCTCGTCGCAGGTTTGGAGGTAGTGACTCGCCGCCTCCAGCCGATGATGGTGGCTACAATCCTACCCAGCCGGAAACCGGGCTTGCGGACGCGAGCTACAAACGAGGACGTAGTCCAGAGAGACGTAGGCAGCATGAGTACTGTGATGGAGGAGCTCGCACTGACATCCCTACAGCCGAGCCTGTTGACGGTGGCGAACGAAGACGCAAGAAGAGGAACCGCTGGGGAGATGCTGCGGAAAACAAGGCCGCTGGCTTGATGGGCTTACCCACCATGATCAAGGCCAATATGACAAATGAGCAACTTGAAGCTTATACTCTGCATTTACGTATTCAAGAAATTAGTGAGAAGCTAAGAATCAACGACGTTGTGCCAGCAGATGGCGACAGGTAAGCTGATCCGGGTTCCTCACCAAGCCAACCGAAACTGACCGTTTTGCTTACCAAGATCCCCATCTCCTCCACCTCAGTATGACAATTTTGGTCGTCGTGTGAATACCCGGGAATATCGCTACCGCAAGCGTCTTGAAGATGAACGCCATAAGCAAATTGAAAAAGCTATGAAGATAATTCCCAATTATCATCCGCCGTCTGATTATAGACGCCCAACTAAGACACAGGAGAAGGTCTATGTGCCGGTCAATGATTACCCAGAGATTAACTTCAGTATGATAACTAACCCTCTAAGTCCTAACCTTTTCCTATATTCTTTTCTTCTGGTGATGCGTGCGGCATCCCTCGGAGGATGCAGCATTAGTCTTCACTAACCCTAATACTGCACAAACACATCGCTTGACCATTGATCAACAGAGACTAACACTTAGCTTGCGCCTTTGTACTAAAGTTGGACTACTCATCGGACCTCGAGGCAATACATTGAAGAAAATGGAGACCGAGTCACTCGCAAAGATTGCCATCCGTGGGAAAGGATCTGTAAAAGAAGGAAAGGGTCGATCTGACGCAGCTCATACGAGCAACCAGGAAGAAGATTTGCATTGCTTGATCATGGCAGATACCGAAGAGAAGGTTAACAAAGCCAAGAAGTTGATCCACAATGTTATCGAGACGGTGAGTTCGATGTCATTCATCCATATCTGGATCTGTGATGGCTAACATCCTCGGTCCCCAGGCTGCCTCTATCCCAGAAGGACAGAATGAGCTTAAGCGCAACCAGCTTCGCGAACTTGCAGCTCTCAATGGTACACTCCGCGACGACGAAAACCAAGCATGCCAAAACTGTAAGTATTTCCTTATCCTTTCGGGTTCCTTCTAGGGTGTTGCTCACATCTCTACAGGTGGTCAAATCGGTCACCGCAAATACGACTGCCCTGAGCAGCGTAACTTCACCGCTAACATCATTTGCCGAGTTTGCGGAAATGCAGGGCATATGGCAAGAGACTGTCCGGACAGACAGCGTGGAGCAAACTGGCGCAACGATGCTCCCGGTGGAGCTATGCCAGGTGCGCGACCTGCTGGACGCATTGGTGGAGGTGACGACGTCGATCGTGAATACGAGGTATGCCCTTTGGATGGACCTCTTCAACTAAACTTTCTGACTGCGTTCACAGCAACTTATGCAAGAGCTTTCTGGTAATGCACCTGCTGCCAACGGCGAAGCACCTCAGCGTATCGAAGCCGGACCCGGCGGTTACGAAAACGGTGGCGGCTATGGTGAAGGTGACCGAGATCTCAAGCCTTGGCAACGTGGACCCACCGGTGCAGCTGCTCCCTGGCAGCGTAGCGGAGGGGATCGACCAGACGATTTCCAAGGCCGTGATGGAGGTTCAGCGCCGCCATGGGCTGCTGGTGGCGCCGGCCGCGGTGGAGATGGTTACGGTGGCTATGGTCAACAGGGCGGGTACGGCGCTCCCCCACCCGGTCCCCCTGGCGGAGCTGCACCTTGGCAACGACAGCAGGACGCTCCTCCACCACCCCCAGGTGGCCAGCAAGACTATGGTTATGGAGGATATCCAGGCGGTGGATATGGCGCTTCCGGTGGTGGTTACCCTCCCCCTCAAAGCATGGGTGCCCCTCCTGGTCTTGGCAGTGGTGCTGGGGGGCTTGGTGCTCCACCAGGCCTGGGTGCTCTGTTCCAGACTTACAATGCCAATGGATCTGCTCCCCCTCCCCCGCCGCCTGGCGATGCTCCCCCTCCCCCAGTAAGTTTAGCCGGTGCAAGATTGCCTTCATCTAACGGTACTTGATACTAACTGTGTCTAGCCGCCGAGTGACCAGCCCCCACCACCTCCACCACCTGGAGCATAAACAAGCAGTCAATTGAACAATGGAAATCAGGACTTAGGGTTCCAATCCAGTTGCGAGTAGGGGTTGGCTTGCCGCTGCCGGTTCACGCCTTGTTTCAAAAACAACAATCTGTAGTACGGTGAGAAAGAAATCAATGGTGGAGAGTTTTGGAATTTTTGTGCTGGCTCGGAGGTGCACCCATTCGTCCTCTTTCCCAGTGATCCTACCGTGTGCTTGTTGATATGGTCTCATCAGAAATGTACTCTACTTTGCTGCGAACTCCACTAGAACAGACAGTCTTGCTTTGAAACCTCTCATCCCGTCCTTTGTCCCACACATGGGATCTGCCATGCTTGATGCACGCCTAGTCTCGAAACGGCGTGCCCGGAAGAAACCGACCACCCAGACTGGTGGTGTTCACACGTGTTCCAACCCCCACCGACCCGCTCGTGGTATCTCAGGGGTGTGCCGTGGTTGCAATCTTATTGTTTGATAAACCGAGATCTGAGTCAATCCGGGTTATTCGGCTTATTCGGACCTCACGATAGGAGCGCATAATCCCTCATCTCGAGTCTTCGGGACGCTGGCCGATGTCTGAAACGGTCGAGGCAACACCAGGGCCTCGCTTAATCCGAGTTGTGAACTTGTGAGTGGACGTGAGTGGGGGGTGCCAGTAGAGTCTGCTTACATAACGGTACCTCGGCGATCACCAGATCTTTAGTCGGACGGAACCGAATGATGATTGTCGAGTGGTAACGAGCATGAGACATGACCGGCATCCTCTGTCTCTCCATCCAAGTGCGTGGCTCGGTCAAAGGAGGGAGGGTCTCATCCCTCACCAACGTTGGTTTGTGGTATCAAAGTGACCGCTAAGCGCGCCAGAAGGGACCGAATCTGGAAATGACCAACCGACCCGCGTATCGCTATTGTTCTTTCTCATTCTGGCGGCTTGAAGCAAATCTCCGGTGAGGGCGCTACCAGCGTGCAACGACGTGGATAGTTCACCATCAACTGTCGTGGTTTCCACCACGCGCACACCCCACACATAAAACCCCCCCCGGTACCCCCATCATGGCTTTACCGCTTTCTCATACTCAACTCCTGCAGAAGCCTCTCTCTTTTGGCTCTGGTAGCACTCTGTCGTTAACTGTCCTTATTGACTGCTCACTACTGCTGTGCCAGTACCACGTTCTTTTTGTGCTAGAGAATTGAGATCTCCCATCATGTTTTCCAAACTTCTCGCTGGTTCGACCATAGCATTGAGCGTGGGCAATGCCGTCGCTGCTGGTGTCGCATGGGGTGGTGTCAACATCGGAGGGTTTGACTTTGGCTGCACTACGGATGTGAGTTCCTTTTGAGCCTGATGTCTTGAGTGGAGACTGACAGAAGCGTATAGGGTACCTGCCTGCTTAGTGGCGTCGATCCACCTGTTGATGCGGCTGCACAAATGAAGCACTTCGTTGACGATGATAAGCTCAATGTGTTCCGTCTGCCCGTCGGATGGCAGTATCTGGTCAACAACCAGCTTGGAGGCACCCTCGATGCTGGCAACCTCGCCAAGTACGACGGCCTTGTGCAATCTTGCCTGTCCACCGGCGCGTATTGTATAATTGATATTCATAACTATGCCCGCTGGAACGGGCAAATCATCGGTCAAGGAGGCCCAAGAGACGAGGACTTTGCAAGCCTGTGGACTCAGCTGGCTACCAAGTACGCTGCTGAGAGCAAGATTGTCATGGGTTTAATGAACGAGCCGCATGACAGTATGTCCCATCTCCCTTTTTTTCATGCGATTCATATGCTGAATTACTGGCAGTTCCTGATATGACCCGATGGGCTACCTCTGTCCAGGCTGTTGTGACTGCTATCCGCAAAGCCGGAGCTACTACTCAGACTATCCTACTACCTGGTAATTGCATCTCCTTCTTCGCCGGGGTCAGATACTAATATCTCTACAAGGCACTGGTTACACGAGTGTGCAAGCCTGTGCTACGGGCTCTGGACATGCTCTCTCCAAAGTGACCAATCTTGACGGCTCAACAACCAATCTAATCTTTGATGTTCACCAATACCTCGACGCGGACAACTCCGGTACTCACGCCAACTGCGTTGGAAACCAAATCGATAAAGCTTTCGCTCCTCTTGCGACTTGGCTTCGCGCAAACAAGCGTCAAGCCCTTCTCTCCGAAACGGGAGGCGGCAGTAGTGACTCTTCGTGCTTACAATGTAAGCGACCGTTCCACTGCCTCGAGCCGTTTCCCCCTCCAGGGTAGATGTATTAATCCGAATACAGACGTCTGCGAGGCTCTCGACTTCATCAACACAAATTCCGACGTCTATCTTGGATATCTTGGCTGGGCCGCTGGCGCCTTCTCCCCTTCATCCTACGTTCTCTCTTTGACCCCAATGTCTGGAAACACAGACCAACCGCTCATGAAACAATGTTTCGCGGCCAAGTTCTCCGGTGGAGGCGGCGCTGCCCCAGGACCAGCCCCTGGCCCATCTTCATATCCAGCATCCTCGGCGCATGCATCTTCAGCGACTGCATCTTCAGCGCCTGCATCTTCATATCCAGCATCCTCGGCGCCTGCCCCTTCAGCGCCTGCTAATTCAATGCCTGCATCTTCCGCACCCGCTTCATCCACCACAACCGACTCATCTACGGCCGCCGCCCCGCCAATCGGCTCCCCCATTCAACCCAAGATTCCCATCTCTTCAGATGTCCTTCCTCCCAGTCGCTCATCAAGTACAGACGCCGCTCCATATCCCACCCCCTCGGGCTTCCAACCATCTGTGTCGCCTTACGGATCTAGTGTGCCGACAACGTTGTCAACGAGAGTGAAGCCGACGAGTACGGAAGAGGCGAGGCCGGAGGAGACGGGCAATGGGGAGCCAGACGATGAGACCTGTGAGGCTTGATTGCAGGGTTATGTTTATAATATGATATCCTAATTTTCCTCGCAATATTTATCCTCGAACTTGATGCTCGAGTGTGTATATATATATCCTTCTCAACAAAAACGCTACCGAGCCTATCTCCAACGTGAAAACGGCTTGCTGTGCGTTTTTCCCCCTCTGAATGGACAGCATAGCTCAATACTGTACATGCATCTTCGTCCCCACACATATCCACACCTCCACCTCCATCTCCATCCCCACACCTCACCAACAAAGAACCCCACGAAAACGCATCCCACCCCTGCTGTTGTAAAACATGGCCACACATACATGATACAGTACCCGAACCGCACTGCCATTGTCCCACCCAAAGCATATCCACCAAATTTGGCCCCGTCCGTCATCGAAAAACCTGCCAGGTACTGTATGTAGGTCCCGCAAACAACCCTGTACACCCCCCTCAAAAACTACTATGTAGCATGCAAAAATTACCAGCATGCAAACATTCAACCTGAACTATCTTCATCATACATAGCGTGAGACGGGTGGAGTTTTTCCTGGAAAAGCTTAAGAACCGCGTAGGTAGGTTAGCTGTTTTGTGCGTGGGAAGGAAGGGTGGTTGGTACCGCGATACTCGTCGCGTCGTTCGTTGTTCGTATAAATGTACCTATGTTTTTTTGGATCTCTTCAAAGACTCTGGTCATGGCGATCGGACATCTACGTCCTCTCCTAGCGTCCTCGTTGCTCTCTGGCTCAGACTCCCTCCCTGCCTTCTTCATTACTAAGCCAGGTCTGTTGTCTGTTGTCTGTTGTTGTTTATCACGTCCTCTGGGTCTTTTATCTAGGGCCTAGCTCTGTTCGCTATCTCGATCTTATAGCGGTCCTTCCCCGATGCAGGTTTTTGTTCAAGCATGGGCTGCAGGGGCGGTTTGGTTTAGCTTCATCGCGGCATCTTGTGTCCATGGTGGTTTGGTAAGCGGTTTGAGGTTGCAATGCTTGCGGTCTTTTCGGCTGGTGGTTCTTTATGGCAGAAACAGCGTTTTTTATCTTTAGTATGTAGCTTTTAGCTGATCACGATGGCCTCTGTGGAAGAAACAGCGGCTGCTGAGACTGGGCGATAGTTGTGGTTTGTGCAACCTTTCTCGACGTGGAGTCGTAATAACTCGATGTCTTTAATGCTGGACCTGTGAAGATGGCGGATTCGACATTGATATAACCATAAGACCATGATAAGTATAAGGGTGATACACTTTGCGACAACTTAGACTAATGGAGATGCTATGCCATCTGAGCATTAGCGTGCTCTGTTCTCGCTTTCCATTTCATTAATCATGGATGCATAAGCCTGGGAGCACCTCTGCGTATCAGGATGATCCGGACCCAACGTCTTCAAAAACCCTGCTTCAGCTCTGAGATAGAGGACAGAAGCATCATCGTACTTTCGTTGAATGTCATATAAGTAGGCGCGGGACCATATGCTGTTCAATGTGTCTGGATGCTCGAGTCCCAGCAACTTCTCTCTGCCTTTCAGAGCTCGTTGAATCATCTCTTCAGCCGCCTCGTACTTTCCTTGATCCCGAAACACCGATGCCAGATTATGAACGCTGACCAATGTGTCTGGATGCTCGAGTCCCAGCAACTTCTCTCTGCCTTTCAGAGCTCGTTGATTCATCTCTTCAGCGGCCTCATACTTACCCTGCTTCTGAAGCACCAATGCCAGATTATTGACGCTGACCAATGTTTCTGGATGCTCGAGTCCCAGAGTCGTCTCATAGCCTTTCAGAGCCCGTTGATTCATCTCCTCAGCAGCCTCATACTTTCCCTGCTCTTGAAGAACCGATGCTAGCAAAGATAAGCTCTGCAAGGTGTCAGTCGCGACTTCTCCTAATTGTTCTCGATCAATATTATATGCTTCAGAGACTGCTTGATATGCCGACACATATCTTCCTTGCTGCCGATAATATAAACTTATGTTGGATAAAAGATGTGCACGTTTCCCCCCATCTTTTTCCAAGGTTGAGTCATGATTCAAAACTTGCTGAGCATGAGGTAACAAAGATTCACACATTTGCCAATTCTCATAATCACTGTGAGGAAATCGATTTGCCAAAAGCTGCAAAGCTTGCCTTGCATAGTGTCCTTTCCGGTCTTCATGCTCCAGCCACTGGCGCACAGAGAGCTGCACGAGGCGGTGCATTGCAAATGTCTCTTGATTGATCCCTTTGCTGACTAGAGAAAATCCAACTAGCGTCCCTATGGCGGTTGTGAAATCTATGTCCCTTTCAACCGCATTACATATCAAACTTTCAGGAATCTGCTGCCAGTCAAGCATTGCCATGAGTGAGAAGACCTTTGCCGTCGAAGGCTCTTGAGCTTGAATCTGATCAAACGATAATTTCCATGTTCGAAAGACCGAATTGGGAAAACCTGGCTCCCTTCGATGATCTCGAAGGTCTTCGCTCAGATGATCTACCAGATTCTGCTCATCTTTCTCGAGGGCTGCAAGATACTTTTGCAAAGACATGCTGTTACGGTTCATGAAAGCAGCGGCCTGAGTGATAGCGAGTGGAATATGACCCAAGACATCCAACAGCCTTTCCAAGCTAGATGTATCAAGAAGATCTATATCTTCTCTTAGCTTCGATCGCAGCAATTCTCGCGCTTCCTGAGACGAGAACGGTGATATTTCAACACATATTTCCCCCTTGACCAGCTCCTCACCTAGATGTCTGTTTCTTGTAGTAATAATTAGTAGCCTCTGAGGACTCAATCTTCTTGGAAGATAATCGATAAGAGACCTTGAAGTTGGTGTCTCAGTAGTGGGTGATACGTCTGAACGAAGGAAGAGATCCGCGTCGTCTGCATTATCCAAAATCAGGAGCCAATCGCCGCTGTCGTCTTCATTAAGCCACTTGAAGACCAGTCCACACGGATCAATCTTGGAATCATTACATCCGGAGAGTTTCAATGTCTGTGCAATATCTCGATAGGCCTGCATAAACCGAGTAGTGCTGGCCGCAAATACCCAGAAAACATGACTCTGCGGTCGATTCTGCCGAAACCTGTAAGCGTACTCGATTGCGATCTGAGATTTTCTGGTACTTTGTTAGTATATATGATAGTACGCTTGGAGGAAGAAGTATACCCAACTCCTCCTATCCCACATAACGAAGCACGAGAATGCATATGAAGCTGCTTCTCGATCTGAGCGAAAATATCTTGTCGATCAATGAACTGTTCATCTTTTTGAAATGGCACAGTGAAAAGGGGTTTAACTAATTTATCGTAGAAAGATCAGCGCTATATAACCTGTGATCTAGCATTTATCTTATGAAAACCAAGACAATCATCACGACAGTCTCACAAGCTTCGTTTCTCCCATAATAAGGAAGTAGAAGTTCTAACCTGCTCCTCCCAAGTGCCGACGTAGTAAATAGTATTAGGGTCTACTCACTCGTTTCTACAGCTATCGCAGTCGCCGTTTGCGTGCGCGTGATTTGATCTCCTGGGATAATGCAAAGAAGTTCCTTAGCATACGACGCCGCCGAGGCCGCCGCGTACGCTTGCCACACATCGTTCTTGTGTGAGTCCGAATAATCGCAAATGCCTCGGATAACAACGCACGGGAATTCATTCATAAGCCCTGCCGCTTCCATCTCAAAGCATAGAATATCATGCTTCTTGATTAGCTGATCGCGAGCAACCGCGTCTTTCATCAGTGTATCTGCTGATGCAATAAGGCCGTAATGCACCATCGGTGCATTTGGGTCAGGAGCTCGTCGTGGTCGGCGAAGCACAGGGGGAGATGCGCTATCACAACTACTCTCGCACTTGAGATCGTTGTCACGGTGAGCATAGCTTGATTCGTATAATCTGTCATGCTCTGCACCTGGATGTTGGTATTCCTCTGACAAGTTTGCATTCTTGGTTATCTTCTTAACCCATTTGGCGATGTTGTTGCCCTTCCTCTTGTGACTTACGCTGAGCTTGGTTACCGCAGTCAACAGTAACGTCGGCGGTGAGTTCAAGGAACCTGATTCCTGGAACTCATGATCTTGGATCGCCTTGCCAAAGTTGTAGGGAACCACACCACCCGCCCTATCCAAAGGGCAACCGACCACGACGTCACCGAGTCTGATATCATGCTTGTCGCTAGGCGCTCCCCCTCCGATGCCGACCATTAATCCGATCCGGATAGACTCAAAGCTGCGCAGCATGTCTTTGGCCACGCTGGCGGCGGAGGCGATGCCGTATCTCCCTTTCGGAAGACATGCAATGACGATGTGATGTTCGCCAATGCGACCGCGAGTGTAGGTGTTGTTGTCGTGAGGGTCGTGAAGGGAATCGCTCAGCGGAGCAAGATGCTCATCGTCCAGCATTTCGCAGGCCGCCACGCACTCCGTCTCCACCGCACAGATCCATCCCACTGTGTAGTCCTGGCGATACATATCTCTCCAGGCTCTTCCATATATTCTTATGAGAGGCACGCTGATGAGGGCTTGATCGATGGTGTAGCTTCTTAAGCTTTCATAGCTCTGTCAGTTGTCGTCTGATAGCGTGAAGCTCTGAAGAACACGGTGGCTAACCGTATCCATGTATAGCTTGCGCACCTTATTAGATGGTAGCCCCTACAGAAGCACCACGGCTAGGGTCAGAATTGTATTAAACATGCTTATTGCCTAACCGAATTAGGATAGTCAAAAAGCATGTTTTGTACACGTTTATTGAAACCTGTATTAAACACAGGGTCTATATAAATAGCATCAGTTATTTGGATGCTTCATAGCCACCTGGCCGTCGATGATGCTATTCAGAAATTCCTCCAGCACCTTCATTGTTTGAAGGATTTAGCCTAGCCATAGCAATTTCCTCCTGCAGCAGTCTATCTTTCATATCCAAAAGCTCCTCCTCATCGATTTCAATGCCCTGTGTATAGCGAAGCTTCTTTTTAGGTCCTTCGGCCGATTAAGCGTTCGTTCCGGCCATATGACAGTGACGGCACTGAACAGTAGTAAGCCTTCCAGGTACGATTATCTGCTGGAAGTTATCGACGACGAGCTGGTTCAAAGGCCTACCGCCACGTTGCGGAGGCATTGCTGGAGGTAGAGAGGTAGGGGTCTGCAAGGTTAGCTAGTAGAACTGACGACAGCGAGGGGTCAACAGCAGGGTAATCCTCCAATCAATGACCCTTGTATGCTTAGATAATAAGATACCAAAAAAGCGAAGCAAAAAAGCCGCTAAGAAGTATTATACACGCTTTTTGTAGAAAAAGCGGTTTTATTCTGACCCTAACCACGGCACACCACCCCCCTGCACTAAGCTTAATAGGGTAATTTCCAGGGTTCAGTGACCCCGTAAACAAACAACATCAACAAGATCAAAGTAAGTCCATGGAATATACATAATTTTGCGCCTGTCTACCACCAAATTCAATGTATTTTCTCGCCGGTCTCCCAATGCAAATTCAAACTTGAAACATATCTTTCGCATACTCAGAATCGACTTTTATTTCTCTAAATACATCTGAAAACTGCTCATGTAGAAGGCCGGAACATCGCCAATTTGACCCTCTGCAGTGCCCCCTCGGACACCTCTTCGTCCACCTCGCTGCCGACCCCCTCGCCCGCCTCGTTGTCGATCTTCTCGCTGACTCTGCGGCTGGCTGTCAGGGGAGCTTTGGGGTCAGCTCAAAGCCGAAGGGCTGGCGTTGAGTGAAGTTTTCAAACGCCTGTTGACATCGTGTCAGGTGTAATCGAGAGCTCGAGAAGCAGGGCCGCTAGTGGGTGACCCAGGACTTCCGTGAGTGACCCGTTGAAGAGTTATATTGTATTAGGTTCGATTCCTAACAGCGCTGCCAGAAGAGAAAGATAACCACAACACCATTGTACCAGCGCTGTTAGGAATCGCACCTAATAAACTACCCAACGACTTGACCCATGTCTTTCGGGACCGCTAGTGAATGCTTCCGGGAGCTACAGGGATCGTCCCTTCGCCCAGGCTCTAAGGCCTTCAGAACTCCCGGATCGGCCCGAGAAGCTCTGAGTCTGCGTCAAGAAATTGCCGATGTTAATTGATATGTACCTTAGTGAAATTATAAGGAATGGCTCTACCGTAGCAGCACCGTAGTACTACCATAAAATATTGTAACTGTAATCTCTGAGTTACATCGCCTTTAGGCGGTCCTCTTGATGACACGTTATCATAAAATATACGCTTAGAATTTCTAAACGACCTTGTAAAGGAACAGTTATGAAAATAAGCATATGTAAAATACAGTATCAGGTATCATAAGCAATATCTGCACCATTCTCCTGCAATGCCTCTCTGTATTCACCCACCTTTGTCCTTTGCCCTGCATCCACCCTCGCATCAACCTATCCATGATGACCATGCGCACATTACCCATGCAGCTCATGCAATGCGTCCCCGGGCAGAAATTGGCTGAATCGATCGATTCTGAGCTTGAAAATACAGAAGCGTTGATGTTATCTGAAATATTCTACAGTCTACTCGAAAATAAGGCTTGACAGTATTGTAGCAGTTATCTTGAAACAGTACACAGAGCTTCAGGTTCTACCGTAGCAACACTGTTCTATTTGATATCAGTGTATTATCTTTGAACGAATATTCAACTAGACTGTAAGAGTATCATTCTTTTTAATACTCAGTTATCATTTTGTCACCTATATAATGAACTACTGTAAGTCAGTATGTACACTATAATATCGCCTTTAGACGGTAATTTGAACCATTACTGAATAGATACAATTAAAGGAAACCATATATTCTCGCTAAGGTAGGTTCATTATTTATCATACAATGAATGTGTTGTTAGTTGCTAGAAATAATCAAGTCTTTCAACGATCTCTCCTAGAGTCCTAGTTTCTCTGAGGTCCTTACAACTAAAAAGGAGAGCGTCCGTAAATCGAGACTGCAGTTCAACCAGAAACAACTTATAAGTTCTCACACTACCTCTTAATCGAAGCCATAACGTTCGACAAAACGTTAATACTTTCGTCATAGTGGCCCAATACCTCCTGACGTTGACCCTGCAGAGTTTTCATAGCCTGTTTTATACCTCGGCAAATCGTCAGACAGTTTGTGGACTCTTCGCCTATTGGTGACGGGTATGTAGATGATGACCGAGAGGCTACAGGAGTTGCAATTCCCGTCCAATCAGGACTGCTGGAATATGAACTTGTCGTCTTTGCATGAACCCTCTTGAGATGCTCACGCATATTCCACTGCCGTGTGAACCCTCTTCGCCTGCGATTACAAGTGCTAACGGGGCATCTGTACGCATCTTTATGTGTGCGCCGACCCCTCACTTTCTTGGTCTGGACTTCTTGACGGTCGTTGTGCATAAGTCCACGGTTGTTGGTGCGCTCAACGTCAAGGCATGGCTCGAGTGATACGTAGGTGGAGATATGGTTGGGTCTGCGATATCTGTGTCAACCACCAATGATGTTCGGAACAGACCGGAATACTCACACCAGATCTGTTTCCACAACGCCGGTACTCTCACGAGTCCAATCTTCAGTATGAGGAGACAAATATCTTGCCAAGGTGTCGGACAACGCTGGGCTGTCTATACGTTCCTCCGCGAGGGAGATTTCATCGTTCGTCCTCCTGTACACCAAGCTCGTCAGCTACCAGATAGAGAGCAGTGTCGTACCTCGAGCTGTTTGGGCACACGATTGATCGAGACGTACTTGTAGTCCGATCGTAGACAGTCCGTATGAGCTGAAAAAGACGAAGACGCTATCCACGGTGTAAGTCAGGCTAAGAATTCCTGCTCCTCCAAAACCAGTTCTTACAATCGCACTGCCCAAAAACAGGGTCTAGGAATAAAAATGACTCGGTGTCTGCGCCTTGCGAAGAGGTATCGTGTTCGTTCCAATGAAGGAATTGTTCTTCTCCCGGTATGAGTCGACGAGGATGATTAAGCGTTCCGTATTCAATTGAATGAATTTCTGATGTAAAGGCGCAATCGTATGAGTCTTCGAAGCCAGTGCACTCTTGAAGATACAGGAACGAATCAGTATGTATGTGAATAGGATGAGGTACGCTGAAGTCAAGTTTGTGGATATTAGGGTCATACCCATTGTCTGTCCTGCACATCAAGATGCTTACTAAACCTATAGAGTCGAAACGGTCGGCCAAAGCGTACTGCCATATAAATGTTTCAACATTAAGATATGGTAAGCGCTTTACGATCCAGCCTTGCGCGAGGTGTTCAGGCGAAAGTCGGGCGAACTCGATAATTTAGCCTGCAGCGGGCTGGACATTGCCTTGTAAACGTTGTTAGGTAAGGGGCTTTTTGCTAATGCAATGTCCAGCCCGCCGCATGCCGATACTGACGGGAGTTTCACAACTCCCCACCCATACTAATTCTTAAAGAAAAATAGATCCGAACCCACGAGCTTCGCGTTTCTCTAGCGTATTAAGTAGGCACACCTGAATGGACCACGATCTGTCTATGACTGCCAATAGTCTTTTCATCCCGTTCCTTCTAAACCCCTTGAGCCTATTAGGGTGCTGGAAGTTGCGGGAATCATGCGTGGGTGTAACAATGCAAGCTTATTCGATGTTGTGCCTCACCCGATGGTAGTCTACTCATGACCAGTCCATTTAGGGGGCTTAATAGTAGTTAATGCTTAGCTTAGAAAGCTCAAGCAAATATTCCGAATGCTGAAGGAGTGTTGCTTCGCTGTGACTCAAAACTGGAGGTTTTGCCCGGGTCAGTCTACCTCTTCGCCTGATCGGAGACCGGGCGAAGTAAATGTGACGCACCAGGGCGTCATTAGTCAATGTCACTACCCCACCATAAGCGAGACCCTATTATACCTGATCTACAGCTCATCTACCTTCCTTCTACAGCTCACGTAGGTAGCTGAGTCGGTAGCTGAACATGTAGAACAGATAAATCTTTAATACATAGATAAACAGAGCGAATGACGCGAACAAAATGTAATCAATTCAATAATACGCTCATCCTTTAGAATACCGCATTAAGACGGGCTGGACATTGCATTAGCAAAAAGCCTCTTAACAAGGATTATTTGTCTCATCGGTTGTTTAACAAGCGGGTGTTGAGGAATCATGCATGCTGCTCTGCATTTGTACTGTGGGTATGAACAAGCCCGGCAACGCTTAAGCAATGTTCAGCCCGCTGCAGGAAGGACCTGTATGCCGCTGAGTTTGAAGCGCATATGTAGCACCTGTGAAGCCAGGTTTATGACGTGCATGAGGCTCAATTTGGGTTGAAACAGCGATAAGTGTAAGTGTGTTCGTTCTATGAAGCAAAAGATTCGCCTGAATACAGGGGGATCACATGATCCTACTAGTCTCAAATAGGCCTAAGCATCTCACCTGCATTTCAACAATTTGGAGTGTGTATGGGACTTGGTTTGAAACGTATATTAGGCCCAGTTTGAAGGAGGTATGAAGCTGGGCTTGGAGCACATATGAGGCTGAGTTTGCAGCTGGGTTTGAGCAGGGTTTGAAGCACGTATGAAGCTTGCTATGAAGCATGTATGGAGCCTACTACAGAACATTTATGGAGCTTGCTACGAGATAAACAGTGAGTTTACGATATGATGAATTTTATTTATTTTTAGGAATACAGCGATACAACGATACGTCACCGACTTGCCTTGGCGAGGGTTTCAATTCAGTTGTACAGGTACTGTCCAAGGTATGTAGACATTGCCCAACCCTCGAGGAAAAGATGCGCTGCAATAACATCTAATCACAGGCCGAGAACACTTCGATCCCAATTGCCCGTTAGAAAACTACCTACAATGAATTACTCAGCCCTTACAACGCGCCACATTTAATGAATATGTTGGCATACGAGGTCATATGGGGGCATATTGATATTTTGGTTGTTGCTGTAAGAAGGCTATCTAGGAGGTGGAAGGTGAGAAAATCTACTAGCGGGCCCCAGCTCTACCAGCCCTATGAAGCGAAGGTTACCAACTCCCTTATTTCCAACACTCCTCCTTGGGAATCGAAGCCTCCGTGGGCCAAAATTCGGACCTTCAAGCTCTCCTTTCTGAAGCTTCCAGCAACAACTATGTTCCTAATTGAACGACTGCTCCTCCTGCTCCTATTGCTTCAACACCCGACTGCCTACACGAAGCCGTACCACATGGAGCCGACCAGGCTCCCCCATCACCTGACGAGGTCACCCTGTTTGCCCTCATTCAGAGGCCTGTCCACGGTTTCCAGGTGGCTATGCTTTTATATACCGTTTGTTGGTTTACGAATCGGCCAAAATGTGAACACACTTTGGAACAATCCTATTCAGGTATGTATAGCATATTTCAACACTCCCCCATGTTATGCATACCTTATTCTTCCGATTGCCATGGTGGTTTAGATGTGTAATTAATTATGTCATAACATATTTCAACGCTCCCCTCCCATGTTATGCGCATATCGTACTCCGGTTGCCATGGTTGTTTTTCGAAAGTGTGATTAATTATGTCAGAGTTCGACAGCGACCGGATTCGAATAGTGAAGCTCGAAGCCCGCCTTTTTATTTTTGTGACGTCCAACGCGCCCTCCGGGCCCATAACCTGTTGGTTTACGAATCGGCCAAAATGTGAACACACTTTGGAACAATCCTATTCAGGTATCTATAGCAAATTTCAACACCGTTTGCCCTCGCCCGAGGTCTATCCACGGTCTATCGGATTCATTCAGGATGACCTCGTTTCTGCGTCGTTTCTGGCATTCTAGCCTCGTTTCTGGCTCATTCGGATATAACTGATGCATCACTTCATCTATCCACGATGACTGACTCGGCTCTGTAACCACCGGCTACGTGAACCTGACTTGACTGCACCGCTTCCCTCCATCGAAGACACATATCCACGATGTTTTTTATGCTTGGCTCTATCGCATAGAGGCTTCCGAGTGACGACGTCGACGACGATAGACATGGTCGATGAGTTAACGTACTCAGGAACGGAACAACAACTTAGGCAGCTTGCACTAACCCGGGCTCATAACCTGTTGGCATCCGAGATCATATGAGGATATATTGGTAAAGGGGACCAATATTTGCAAACTCAGTTTCCATACACGCATGCCCAATTTCACTACATAAACACCCATCTAAATTAGGATTAGTTACCGACACCTCGGTCGCCTAGAACCTTTATTTGTATGAGTGCCCCGCCAAGAATTAAGTACCTCTGGTCAACTGTTATTTCCAAGCTAATTTACACCTGAAATTGACCATAAAAGCCTCCACCACCTAGCGCTTACTCCTGAAACTCCGGAATCTGCTCTACAACAGCTGAACCTTCGTCACCCCCCCTACCTCGTCCTCCGCCCCTCCCCCTAGCTCCCCCCCTCCCTCTATCTCGCCTTAGTTACGACGGCGTAACCAGCCCTTCTATATAAAACCCGTCGTTCAGCTTATGTCCATGATCAGCCGACTTCTCTGCAAGGTCTCGATGCACTGTTGCTGCCGTTGCATCGACTGTGTCAATCGGGACATTTCGTTCTCCATTTCCGCAATTCTCACTGAAGCGTCCGGAACAGTAGTGTGGAGATACGTGGACGGTTGAAATGAAGAAGGATGAAACATGTTTGTGTTGAAAGTATTGTTTATACTTGCGTCGGCATTGGGCAGATAGTGTTCTGGAAGTAAGCCACTGGAAGATATTCCGTGAGACATAGCGCTCAAGCTGGGTGAGCCGTGCTCTATAGTAGACTCGGGAGGGTTGGCAACATTTTTGAAGGGCGGTGAGAAATCCATTGTAGAAGGAGCTATGGCCTTATTCGTGTTCAAGTCGGAATGAACGTTCTTGTAGTGGTCAATCAGGTGTTCTCTCCGCCGAAACGCACGAGAGCGACGTCCGCAACCTTCTACGTTACAGTAACAAGATGGAAGGGCAGGGCTACCATCCTCATGCTGCTTATGCACCTCTCGCAGATGACGGTCTCGGTCATCTTTGCTGCCAAATTTCGAGTCACAGCCCAAATTGCAAACAAACTTGCCTGTTTCCTTTGCAATATGGCGTCTAGAACTCGGTCAGCTCGTGACGCTCTAACCGCAGATCAAGTGTTGTATACTTTAGCTTGCCCTGCGACGCGAGGGACTCTCCACATAAACAGTCCCAGTTGTCGTTATTTCGCATCCAGAATTTATGCTGAATTTCTATACTGTTCACCAAATGCGTGCTTTCGGTGGGTGGACCGTACGAAGTGCCAAGAGAGTTCAGAGTACTTTGAAGTACAATGGTTAGCTTGGGTGGCCACGCAGGCAAAGGAAGTGTAATAAGTATCGAAACAGCAATTAGTGACGCACAGGTTTTGCTGCTGGAAGAGCTGTTGTTGAGCAGCTCCAGCGGTAGGAGTGAAAGCGCCCGTATTGACTTTGGATGTTAGTCAATGTAGTAGAAATAGGCTGATCTTATTGGAACAAGATTCTTACGATCTGGGTTGTTCCCAGCATTTGATGTTCCATGCTGCCCCCACGTATCATACGAGTAGCTGTCTGCAGTTGTTAGTGGGTTCACGGGACTCCGAGCACGTGACTACATACTGGTACCCATAGCAACGGCAACCGCTTAAGGTAAACACGGTACGGCTGACTACTTAATAATCACACTGCCATGATAAAACACGATTGATTCAAGTGACCGATGATATAGATATCTCTATGGAGTATATGGGCGCTAACTTTTCCGCCCTGGAACTTCGCACAAAGTCCGCCTGGACAACTGTGAGATTCAATACTGCCTTGGGCGAAAACACTGCCCTTGAACAGCGATCATCAATACAAGAGCCTGGACCTTACGAGAGCCGGGGGCAGATATGATGAGGTTGGGAATGTTAATGATGTTCTGGCTAATAGTACATTACAGTTGACTCTGTTTTGATCCTATTACAGAGAGTGCCGGCAGTGAGAGACTCACTGGTGAATTACCATGAGAGATATTTGTCTCCTATGTCGAGCTTGCAGGGAACTTTGACATTATGATTGTTCTGTTCGAACAGGATAAAAAGGTTGGCTCTGTTCAATGGATTCGTATTGATGTGTGGTGAACATTGCAGGCACTGATATAAGCTGGGTAGTGGTCTCTCATATATAGATTCTCATGATTCTTAAATCTACCTGATATCACCCGACATGTCTATGAACAAGCGAGTGCCCGAAGGAGGCGCATTCTGGCCTCATTCCGCCAAATTTTGCCATATTTCGCCCAAGACAGGCCCGATTCGCCTTGCTCCGCCACTTTTCACGTCACACAAGGCCGATCGATTCCTGGTGGCCTCGAGCGGCTCCTAAGGGTCAGTGTGTAGTGAGGTCTAGATACGTCAGGTGTATTCTGAAATGATGCCTCGGACCTTTTCATTGATAGCCCCTAAGATAGTACATCTCTTTCTCTACTACATTTTGTCATTCAATTTGGATAAGCATGGAACCAAGATGTCTAGGATTTTCTTCTTGCTCGAAGTTGGATATAACATAGAAATTGAAGACAAATCTTAGAGTAACTCAGAAGCTCTGACAACAAGTGCTACTAGAGTTTACATTTCCGGCTTCTCTCCAACGCCTTCAAAGCTTTTATATCTGCCCCATATCTCTGCACTAATTGCAGATTCTGATTCCTTTCCTGCTGCAAAGCCAATATCCTGTCCTCTAATGTTTGACGGGTAATAGCTCCTTTCTGTGTTCGGCTGAGAAGTGATGAGAGGAGGTCGCCATCCAGATCTTGTATCCAGGCCTTGCTAACAGTAGGCTTCCAGTCTGGTGATTCGAGACAGAGGCTATGGAGGCGGTGCTCGGTGTCCCCCAGATCGGAGATCCCTGCGAGTTTCTCCACCTGAGATTCTATGGGTAAATTGGCGCAGCTTCGACTGATTCGAAGCATCTATGAATCGGTTAGACACGTAAACATTCAGCACCAGAAATGCACACATACAGTAGCTGTCTGTAATCTCTGATTGACTTCGGTCTGGGTTTATAAGGTATCGTTGCTGTTTGACAGATCTCGTGGGTCTCTGTCCGAATATATACCAAGAATGAGTGTCAGCCTGGCGGGAAACTCAGCAGTCAGCTATTAAAAGCTAAGTGGCTATTAAAAGCTAAGTGACTGAATCAATAAGCCGAAGACTGAGGCAATTGCTACCAGACTCAGTTCTCGTTTACCAATCTGGTTCCACGATTGCTGTGCCGCGCGCCCGAGGCGTAACGTAGTCAGTCACTGCTTATTCTTCAGCACTATTGGCGAGCTACCACCAAGGGGTGCGAAAAGTCATTGAAGCATAAGCGGCCACTCCACCAAACATTGGCTGTTTACATCTATACTATACCAGTTGGGTTGGGTCTTACCCAACAAACCCTCCCAATCCACACCAATAGGTGGGGTTGGCCTCTAAATCTAAGATCTTGGGCCACCCTTGGGGTCTTACAAGAAGCGGGGACCAAGCACAGCATGTGCAATTCGTTTGATCACAAGGCCGCAGCCTAGTCCCGCTGTCATGTCCATCTCCCATTTGAAAAGAACCTCACTTCCTTCCGTCCTCATCCCGGGAGGAACACAGTCCCCAAAAGCGGCACACAACTATCACTAACCCCCTACACCCCCGCCTGATCCAAATTCGGCGTCCCCATTGTCCAAGCCCATATTCCATCCGTCGTTTCGATCCCATGCCATTGCCACAAAGCATAAATCGATATGCACGTCAGCACCGGAGGAGCCACCTTCGGAGCCGGTTGGGAGGCCCGTATTGGTGAGATCGAGGAGGCCGGAGAAGGAGTCGCTGCGGGAGATGGGATAGGGGGGTAGGGAAGGGAGGGGTAGGTGTGGGCAACGGGTCGCGATGCCGAATTGGGGGCTTAAAGGGGGCTGGTGGATATTTAGGTGGGAAACTGTGTTGTTGGGTTGGATATATTCGACGCTGATGGCTGGGGAGTGGCGAAGCTTGGGGTTTAAATATCTGTTGCCGAGTGTTTTGGATGCAATGTAACGAGGCCGAGTCGAAGGGAAAACCGATAGGTTTGTTGGAAAGAAGACAAGGGTGGCGGCGAAGAGAGGACGCTATGAGCACAATAGCAGATGGTCTTTCTGGCAATAAATGTGTAAGCCGAGTATTTGGGGACATTGGCAGGGTAGCTCCTGCGATACGATGCCGTCGTGGATCAGCAGCAAAAGGGGATATGTAGACCTGCAATAGTCTTGACCATCGTTCGAGTTCACTGCAAGAACAGAAGAGTTGCTGCATTCTCAACATATACTCGTACGAAGAGAGGAAGTCCAATCTCGATCATGCCGTGGAATTACTTAGCCGAAGATTTGCTGGTTACAGCACAACTTCACCCCTTATCAGCATATAGAAGCTCACCTCGATGGTCTTGTTCTCAAGCCTGAGCTATCACTCAACAATCATACTACTACCTAAGTATTAAAAGATGAGCACTTCGCAGCATTCCCGTAAGCGTACAGAACATCACATGAGAAAGGAATGACGGGTTAGAAATAGATCATGTTTCTTTTCCATCGTATTGACTGATAATGTTGAGAGAAAGCTTTATTCTTGAAACAACTAACCAGAGAGGCCTCGGAGGAGACGATTTGCGCTTTTCTTTTCAGGTATTGTTGAGATTTAAAGTAAATTCCTCAAGCATGCGTGCCATTGTATGAAATTCGGCTTCCTCGTCATCTTCCGAGAATGTACTCACAAGTATAGCGCTTTAATAAGTAGATAGTTACTAGATATACTGCATGGCCAGTGGGTGTCCAAAACCAGTCGACAATAACCAATAGCCAGGCACGCCAGACCAAAACATTCAGATCAAGTGGCAACTTGAGTTTGGAAGGTCAAGTTCCGTATACTTCTTTGCCCAATTCTCGCATCACGCAAGCTTCTCATTTGAAATCGAGTCTATTATCATACTACTGCACGAGAACAGTGAGTTGCTTTGCTCAATTAGATGTCTCTGTGGAGACGGATTTACAGACATACTGTGTCCCCTGGTGCATAAGTGGAATAGAGTCCCATCGACTAGAATGCCTACAAACTCTTAGTCTTCATCCTGACATTTATATTTTTCTATGAACCCCTTTGACAAAGAATGCGCTTACTGTTGCTGCTGTCTTGTTGCACTCGACTGCCACCTCCTTCATCGTTTGGGGTCCATGGTGTAGGCGCTCGCCACAGCTCCGAGTACGTCGCTGAGATGTGTTTGCTCTTTGTCGGTAGCGGTTTCTTTGGAAGACTCTCGTCGAACATGCCAATGGAGGTATCGGAGAAGTTTAGGGGCGGTAAATACGGCGCTGTGGACATGGAGCTTCTGCTACCGAGACCCTTCATTTGGAAGACCCGTACCTGGTTGCTGTCTGTGTATGCGGTTGGGGGCCTGTGAGACAGGCCGTGCCAACATTTCCGACCACTATTACTGCCACGATGGACTTCAGTGGTATCTGATGAGATGCTTCTCCTCTGATGAAATTGCTTGAAAAATCGGGGAAGAGTTGGCAGACAGCCCACGATAATCCCAATGGACATCTCAGCGAAACTACGTCGTGTAAGACGCCATGTATCCATTAGGGAAAGGGGTATTTTCATACCTCCACAGTCCAGTGATGTCTATAACAATCATGTAATCCGGACTGCTACTGGGAATATGCAAAATAGCGATGCTGTAGCCAACACGTACAACACTACCGATACAAGCCACGAGACCCAGACAGAAGCACCCATAAACCCTGACTCTTTTCCGGGTGGACATCTGTAAGCGCCGTATTATTGGTAGTGGAAGGACGAATATGGAGAAATCTGATACGACATTGACTGTTCCCAAGGCGACGCCAAGCTCATGAGTGCTAATGTAATGCCCAGGGGTTCTTGGATTCCACAACTTCTCTCTGGGGTTGCACTTAGGAATTTAGCATCTATCCTCTTTACCATGAGTCCTGATGCATACCTCGAAAGTGTATAAGAAGATACTGATGGTGTAGTAAACGAGGTTGGTCCAGATAAGTACATGTGTAGCAATGTAAGCCGGGCCGCGTCGGTGAGGCATGAATATGCTGATATATTGCAATAGAATGGATAGCTTGACGATCACAACAAGAAAGCAATACAAAGTCGACTCGATGGCGGCAAACTACGCAACGAATATCTCTTTCAGCGTAAATCATTAGAACGGGACTCTCTAAGTAGAACCTACATAAGCAACGTGAACAGGGTCTCCGCGGTTCTTACCAATATTAATCCAAGGCCCGATATAGGCTACGAAGCTCAGCTAGACTAGAAGTTATTATGCGCTTGAGGGTCTGTGGTGGTCTATAATACCCAAGCAAGGACCAAGAGATCTTTTTTGACTTAGCTATCAGGACCGCAAAGTAGCCGTCTTTATGCCACCAGTAGTACTCACAATCTTCTGCTCTCACGCACTTGGTTATAATGGCTTTGGTGTATATACGCGTGACTACAGCCATGGTGCTAAGCCCAAAACAGAACACGAAAGTAATGATTTCTGCTACTCGTAGGGAATGTGGAATGGCGATTTTTCCCAGCATTGCTGCAAGATCTAGATAGAACTATATGTTCGTAAATTTTCGAGCTAGAATAGAGATGGAGCAGTGTATTACAGAACTCCATAATCGCATCAGAGTCTGAAGTGAATTGAGCCTGGATGGCTCTAGCGGGCATTTGGAAACGCAAGCTGCCAATGAATCAGGATCTGGAGACTACTTCACATAGCGTCGAATCAGGTATATGCTAGTTGAGGTACAACCGCGGCGGAAAGAGCATGGCTGTAGGCTGTCAGAACAAGTGATATTTTGCTATTTTGTGGTGACTCGTCTGTCTCTTTCATTGTATTTAAATGAACATCCAGACTCATCGATATCTTGAGAAAGTGCGGTCAATAGTTTGTACATCTGCGAAAGATGCGTGGCACGAGAAACTGGAAAATTAAACAAATGGGACCCGCTGTAACTTATTCTGTTGGTCGGCCTGGCTGTTGGGTACTGTTCACTGAATTTGATTTCCTCCTAGTTAGTCAAATATTATAGAAGGTAAACAAGCGCGGTCCCCAGTGGTAGACTAATATCTCCCCAACGTGTTGATGCAGTTTCTCGTCGTTTGAAAAGGCCTTTTAGGCAGGCGTTCCGCGAGGGTAGATAACAAGTATTCCAGATGCTTTCCATCAGAAGCTACAGCTCGGAACTCATTCGGATTTTCTTCGACACCTCATGCAGCTTTTTGTTAGGGCAACTGGAAACATACCACGCTTCGGAGACGCGCAGGGTTTACCACTCCCAGCGGTGGACGAGCTGAGCAGAAGTTTGCGACAGAGATTGATCGGAATTTGTCTCATTCGGGGCGAGTCGTTGATAGCTAGATGTGGTGACGGCCTTGATAACAGAGATGACGGTAGAAGACCAGAAGAAGATTGGACTGGTCTGGTGGGTAAGGAATCTAATGACGGTGGTGAAGACACCCAGTTGGCCAGACCCCGGTTAGCAATTCGCCGAAATCTTGCCCAAATTGCCCTCGCCCAGCCCTAGCACCTTAGTAGATGAGTTCTTACCATGAGAAAGCTGCGAACTCTACAAGCAGTAAGGCCGGTTATGAATTAAAGTTAAGCATCAAGCGAGTTTCACATAAACGCCGCAAGCGCCTTGGCCAAGTTATCCCCGTAAACTGACGGTTTTACCTACAGGAGGTGGAACGCATCAGAAGTGCCCTATCTTTGTTCCCAGAAGCACCTTGTGGGTCCTTAGCCATAGAGGCCACGACCTTAAGAGTGTACAGTAGATGGCGGTAGGTTTCGACTAGTGCGGTTTTTTCCAAATGGTAGCTTTCCCAACGCGCTTCACATTATCACGCAAGGCAATCTATAATCTTGTTAGCTTGTTTTACAGTATGATAGTTCCATACAGTTGGGACGACTCTATCTGATGGCTGAGCTCAGCAAAGCAGGTTGTAAGTGTGGTTCTTGGGCGCGAAAATTCTTCAAAAACTGCTCGTCCGTTAAAAAACCCATTCTACTATCCTACGTTAAATTCTAGTTCTCGCGATCTTTGGATTTCTTAGCATGTTCTACGGAATGGTAGATTCGATAATTTTAAAAGTTCGTGTCCTTGTTCTTATTGGATGACCGCATTACCCTTGTGAATGGTGAAAAGGTGCTACCACTACCTATCGAGGGTCGTATCAGGGGAGAAGCTTTAGTGAAAGAAGCGGTGGTCTTTGGGGTTGCCAGATCGATACCGGGTTTCCTAGCTTTCCGTGCTGAATCTGCGAGGGATATGTCCGATGTAGAGTTTATCAGTGCTATCTGGCCGGCTGTCGAGGCTGCAAATCAGCATGCTGAGGGTTTCTCACAGATAGGCAAAGACATGATTGTGCCACTACTTGCTGGAATAGCGACTCCCTTGACCGACAAGAGTTCAATGATTCGGCCTCAGATGTACAAAGCTTTTGAGATGGTGATTGATTAGGCCTACGACAAACTCGAAGAAGGACAAGAGAGCTCTTTGACGCTTGATCTGCCAAGTTTGGAAGCCTACCTCATAAAGCTCGGCTAGCAAATCATTGGACCGCAGCTTCTTGATCCCTAGACAGATTTCTTCAGTGCTGGAATGGATAGTCTACAGGCGATTCAGATGCGAGGTCTTATCGTGAAGGATTTGAATGCAACGGCAAGAAGCTGACCCAGAATGCCATCTTCGACGCTGCAAACGTCTCAAACCCGGTGAAGCACCTCTTACGACTCCGCCAAAGCCAAGATGGAAATGACGAGGTAGGCGATCCAGTTGCGGAAATGGAGACCATGATCCAGAAGTACTCCATTTTCGAGAGGCACGTTCCCCGCTCTAGCACTAAGCCCGATTATCATGTTGTGGTTCTCACAGGAGTAACTGGCGCTCTTGGCGCACACACCCTATCCCAGCTCCTCTCCCACCCTTCCATCTCCAAGATCTACTGCCTCATCCGTGGCAAGGACCCCCTCTCCCGCATCCAAAACTCCCTTTAATCTCGTTGCCTCCTATTTCCCGAGGATCTTACCAGACTTTCTGCCTTGACCAGCGATCTCATTCACCCGCACCTCGGCCTCGACGAGCCAACCTTCACCACCCTCGCCACCCAAACTACCCTTATAATTCACTGCGCCTGGCCCGTTAATTTCCAGCTCGGTCTCCCTTCCTTCGAACCCCACGTCGCAGGCCTGCACAACCTCCTCAAGCTCTCCCTCTCCGTTCCCCATCCCGCATGCGCCCGCCTCCTCTTCTGCTCCTCCATCTCCGCCGCCATGGGCACACCCACATCAGCGCTCATCCCCGAAGCCCCCATTACCGACCTCGCGCATGCAGCGGATATGGGCTACGGCCGGTCTAAGCTGGTGGGCGAGCATGTCGTGCGGGCGGCTGTAGAAAAAGCGGGGGCGAGAGCGACGGTGTTGAGGATTGGGCAGGTGGTGGGGGATACGGAGCGGGGGAGGTGGAATGAGAACGAGTAGATTCCGCTGGTTATTAGGAGTTCGTTGACAATGGGATGTTTGCCGGAATTGGAGATAAGTTGCGAATGGCTCCCTGTCGACGTGGTCGCACTTACAATCTTGGAACTTGCTGGGTTGTCTCCAATCTTGCCGGACATGATGTGCAACAGGATGTCAAACGATACTCCCACAGTACCGGAGAGACCCAACCAACTAGTCTAAAACATCATCTCCCCCTACTCCTTCCCCTGGACCCACTCCCTCCTCCCCGCCTTCTCCCACGCCGGCCTCTCCTTTACCCCGGTCCCAACACCAACATGGCTGCACCAGCCCCGTTCTCTGTCACAATCTAGAGCCAGGAACGACGATCCAGCCACGGATCCAGAGCGCAACCCGGCGCTAAAGCTCGATCATTTTGAGAAGATGTTTGGAGATGACGCAAGAGGAGGAAAGGTGGGGTTTGAGATTGGGAAGGCGGTTGAGGATAGCCGGTCTCTAAGAGAGAGTTCTAGCGTATTGAAGAGCGGGCTCATTGAGAAAACGCTGCGGTGGTGGATGGCACGTTGGGAACAAGAGGAGGCAAGCACAAGGATTCATGCAGAGAGAAAGAATGAGCAGGGCAACGAAGGGAAGAAAGTTGTATAGACTAAAGCTACCTTTTGACGTCCTCCAAGGCAGAGAAAGAAGACGCCCGTTACAAACAAGGCTTATAAACCATGTAAAGAAAACAAGAAAATGACGTATTGAAAGAATAGAGAAACTATGCCTTTACCCTATACACATAGCTCCAAAAAAATAAGCACAGCTAGCGAGCGACCTTTACAGGAAAAAACCCCTCCTATCTACAAACCAGGGAAGACACACATTTGCTCCTCCTCCACCTCCGTCCTAACCTCCTCGGCAACCAAATCTCTCATACCGCTCAACCATACCAACGCCAAACCCAACCAGCGACCTTCCCCAGACAACCCCAAATGTAATCCCCGGGCTCAAAAGCCTCCGCATCCCCATCCCCACGCCACCGAACCCTCCCCTCATCAGCACCCCGCCACTTCCCTTCCTCCCAAACCATCCATTTCCTCCAACCCCCACCGCAGCCCGCCACACCACCGCAACCCCAAAACTAACCGTGCCCCCCCCCCAAAAAATAAACATCCAATCTACATAGCCACCATCAACCAATCACCACTTCTGCTGCCCATCAGCCCCAAACCCCCCAACCACTCCTCCTCCCCTTCTCCAAAACCACCTCTGCATCTCCACCCCCGCCAAAAGCTCAAACTTAACCATCCCCACCCCTTTACCCCTCCTAACCCCACACCCCAGACTCATTCGCCACACTCTATCCCCCCCAAAACCATCATCCCAGTGCCGCTACACCAAAAACTACAGTACCACACCACCTCAGCGCCATCCATTCCGACGCCCCAACCCCAGCAATATACCGTAGGGGTTCCGCGAAAGAAAAAAAGTATCAAGGCGTGGCAAAGCTCTTGCGAGAACTGGGGTACTGTAATATGGGACGCAAGACCGTAGGTACTTACTATAGCTGAGAAAGTTTTTTATTACTATTGGGTTCTTGAAAAGGATGAATGAATGATGATGATATTTTCTGCTTTTTTTGAAGAAAAAAATTTGGCGAGAGGGGGAGATATGAAAAGTGAGGACATGGGTTCATACAGTAAGTCATGCATAGAGGTAGTAAAGTTTTGTATGTTTTGGCCAATGTGCCACAGTAGCGAATTTTGCAGCTAAGAGATGGGATACACAGTAGGACTTGGCCAGAATGAATAGAACATTGCGCCTCTATGCATGACTTATGACCTATTCTCTTACACGGTGGAATTTAAGATGGAAAACATGAATCATGGATATACCCCGAATATACGCACCTAATTACCCTTCATGAGTACCCTATAGAGTCCCTAGCTGTCCCTGGATATCAGCGAGCAAAGACGCGCATTGTAATAACAGAAATAAGCCGAATATATCAGTTTATCAATTCCGTTCCCAAAACCGTAGTACAGTCATCCACACCCCTAAACCCCTTCCCATATCCTCATCAATAAGGCGGTTGCCCTCCCGCCTTAACCCCTTCTCCCGCTACCGCATCGATACTCCCCAGTAAGGCCCCTACATCCACCCCTTTCGTTCTCCTGCTTCGAGTGCCTCTTGCCCCCTGTCCTACTTTGCTGTCTCCCCCATAGCCCCCAATATTCGCGTTGCCACCTTTCTGCATCGTCACCCCAGCGGGCAAAGGTGGCACGGGCGGGACTTCCTCGTCAGCTGTCTCGCCAGAATTTATGGGAGGAACAAGATCACCCCGCAGAGCCTTGGCGTTTGCAGCTGGGTCTTCGGTGGCAGAGTTGGAAGATGAAGGGGGTCGGAGAGTAGAGCGCTGGGTTTGGGGCCTTGTGGTGTCCGAGTCGCGAAAGTAAGGTTGGGAAGGAAGCATACGCTGGTATCCGTTTGCGGCATCGTTGGCGTTTTCGCCATTGCTTTCGTGGTGGTTGTTGCTAACAGGGGCCTCGGAAGCCAAAGCGTGAAACATCTCGCCTTCACTAGCAGACTCGTAGCCTTCACCGCTGACGATGCTTTTGCTGCTCGCGCTAATGCTCCTCCCGTCGTCATCTACGAAGTCTCGTCTCACAGTACTATTGCGTAATGGACTAGCGCCTCTGGTCTTACTGAAAACTCCGGCCAGAGAGCCTCCAGCAAGAACGCGCTTAAGATCATCGACGCGGAGGGTTTGATGTTGATCGGAGCTGCTGGCAGGGGTTGGCGAGTCGGTGTCTTGCGCGCTGGAACGGCGAAGACGGTCTTGAGTATGAAAGGCGAAGTTGATCGTAGGGTTTTGGGAGGTTTGATTACCTTCGCCATTTGGTAGGAATACTTGAGGACTCTGAGCTCCGGTCGGTGAGCCGTTTCTGGTGGAAAAGCCAGTTGGAGCAAGGTATTTCTGACGAGCGGAGAGCCCTGTCCCAGTCCTCGACCCATTTAGAGAGACAGTGCGGGCTGTTTCTTTAGCGACGGTAGCTCTACATATGTCTTTAGACCAAGCAGACAGCATTGCTTCTTTTATTGTGCTGGGCAGCTCATTGTTTTCAGCGGAAGATGAGCCTGTGCTGGAGAGAACAGGTGCACTGAAAACACGACCCGGCGAGCTTGGAGGGCTAGAGGGCGGGGAGGTGGCAAATGCATACGATGTTGCAATCTGGTTGACCAGCTCGGGACGTAAGTCGAAAGGTTTTAGCGACTCTCTTGCTACCAATGGCAGGGGAAGTTTCTCGGACATTGGGATCTTGACAGGTGCGATTATCTGATCGAGCGGTAATGGGGGAACTCGAACCAACTCAAGCCACAGCTTGTGGCTTTTCCGCCTTGTAATCTCGCTCTGGATCGAGTGGCCCACTCTTGACATGTCAAGGTCGAATTTCTCGCTCAGTGTCCACAAGTAGCCGTGAACGAGGCTTCCAACATTTATCTTAGCTGTAGGGGTAGGAATGAGGTCGTCAATGTTAATGTCTTCTTGGAGTCGCATAATCATCGGCAAACCGGTTTTTACAGCGTTAACACCCAATTTATCCACTAGAGTATATAGAAGCAAATGCAGCGAGAGCAACTCTGACTCCGAGTCCGGCGATGCCAGGACGTTCTGGTAGATAGTAAAATGCAAGAGATGCAGGAATGTCGATTTGGCTGGCTTGACAGGCTTCTCTCTTTGTGACGCGTTGGAGACAGCTCTTTTAGGCAAACGACTCCAGGTATCGCCATCACCTGCTGGTTTGGCGGAGTTCTTCAAAAATTTCCGCTTGTCTTCCATGACTCGAAGATCCCCTCTACTCATCTCAAGCCTGAGCCAGGTACGAAGTGCATCAACATATGCTCTCCTGACCCTTCTATCTTCGTCGCTCAACAGCCATTGTGTCCCTTCCCATACTTGGACACTGACTCGATTCCGGCCTATTGCTGCTGCACCACTAACGGAAGTCCTCATGTTTGCAACAATCAAAACTTCCTTGATTGCTTTCAATGCTGTTACACGAGCTGTTCCGAAGGAGAAAAAATCATCCGTTTGTGGGTTTTCTTGCAAGTTAACTGACGTCGAAATGGCTTGGGCTGCAGCCCGGGGGTGTTCAATAGCTGCCACATCTGTGCTTATGCCTGAAATCGGTGGTGGCTTGAGACGAAGAAGAATTGCTGTCAGGATGTCCGATATCTGATCAGAATAGTATATGTGCGTGGCCAGATCTCCTATACATCTACGCAGCCTAGTAAGTAGTTCCTGTCGGTTCGTAGAAGGGAGAACCTCCTCTTTCTCGCCGACCTTCTCTGCACTGCTAGTCGATGATGGTTGGTCAATAACATCCTGAGTATCCTGGAATAAGTCGATGGCATCGGTTTGTTGGTGATGCGGAAGAACGTTCGAACCCTTGCCACCTAGCTGAAGGAGCAATAGAATGTGCTGTATAAGACCAAGTAAGACATCCATCACACTTAAGCCAATCATGTTGATATTCGACCTGAGCAACCATCCTATGATAGTTACAAGTACAAGTTGTTGCTCCAGATTCTCTTCTGCAATAGGACTCCTTATTAGTGTTTCCATAGCCGTGACGACTATGATGAAGCGATCTTGCACAGGTGCCCATCGTGCTATCGTCTCCATCAGCGTGGTGGTCCAAGATCCAGCATTGCCAGATTTCGAACTTCTGCTTGTTTGCACACGTCGCTGTGGAACATTTGTGCATATGAATCTTAACATGGAAGCTGTCGCAAGCCTTATTTGAATCCTGTTGTTGGCAACGAATATCTGCTTCAGGCTTTCCAAAGCTAGTAAGCCCACTTCTTCCTCGGCCATCCGATCTGCATCGTCGGCTGTCCCTGACAATGAAGCAGGGTTGGGCTCCGCAGGTTCGTCCGCGGTTCGGGCCGTGGCATTACTTCTTCTCCTATTGGAGGCTTCCTTCTCCGCGTCCTCCGTCGCTTTCATCAGCTGTTGTAGGACCAAAAGATGGTCTTCATCGGCTGGATGGAGATTCTGGAGAAGCATCGGTATAATGAGGTTTAGCTGCCTCCCACCGTCTGCCCCTATGGCCTCCGAAGATGCAATGCTCTTTAACGCCAATAAACCAGCGCTTCTCCATCGAATTGCGATTGGTGCGATGAGTGCGCCCTTCGGCTGTACGGGGGCGTTTCGCGCGGCGAAGCTGGCATATGTGCGAACGATTTCTTCGTATTGCCCGATATGCGTCTGGTCGGCTGCGAGCGTTGCCACATCGTAGTGCTGGCAGAAAGTCTCGAACATCGGCACCGAATCTTCCACCATGTTCAGATCCTTCGAGCGCAGCACAATCCCAAGTATCCGAAGTACGAACGGCGCGTATAGAGGCAGGTCTCGAGGTAGCTTCTCAATGAGCGCTTTAAGGATCTCAAGCGTGACATGGACGTTGCTATTTTAATACCCAAGGTCAGTATTGTGAGATCTGGCAGCTGGCTTTTGAGGTGGGCTTCGGATTTTATTCTTCATTAGACATACCCTATCCTGCCTCTCCACACGTCGCTTGCTGTCCGTTTCTCTAGGAAAGCCCCAACCTTCTGTAGCTTACTCCGTCGTGTGCTTGCATAATAGAGTAGGTAGCTGAGCTCGCTTGAATTGGGTCTGACGTCCACGGCATTCTTTTGGAATCTTGGGTAGCATTTCAAAATGAGGACTTGGTGCTTCGGACGGCATGACTGGCGGATTGCATGCATTGCAGCTGATGCCGATGCTATACCGGCGCTTTAGATATCAGCTCTCTAAAGGTGCAATGAGCTGCAATTGATATTGACGCAGGGACAGGATATAAATATACAGCAGATATCTAGAAATATCTGCGAATATCTGACATGTACGATCATGATCAAAAACAGTCACGGCGCAGGAAACAAGTGCAATAGATCGTGGTCGTGGTGACTGTGAGTTGGTAGGCTTACCAAGCATGAGGCTAAATACGCGATTTATCGTCATTCCGCTCCGAGGATAACAGAGCTGACACCAGGAGACAAATGAAAATTGCTTGATTATAGCCCAAACGGATGTCGAAAAGTAAGGTATTGTCCCATAGGAAACAGGAAAATTGCATCCAGACGCTCCGTAGGGCGAATAACCCTGAAATGCCTGAGCTCCTTCCGACAGCAAAAGGGGCCTGACAGACCGAGGGGACACGGTATTCATTAGGAAGTCACCCCGAACCAGCATCTCTTCAAGGGAGCAATTACAACCTTGGTCTCGAACCAACGTGAAATTGCAATGTGGTTATATAGTCACCCATAACAGTCAGCTATCCATTGAAATGTAAAGCTCATTACGGAGGCACTAGTTTAAGTTGGGGTTCCTATAAAGCGATTGCCTTCTACTTGTTTGATTGTAGTAGAAGACGAAAATCTATTAAATCCAGCAATGCGTCCCCATGTCATCGTTCCATCGTAGCGCGCGTACAAAGGGGAGGCTCCATTGTGGTAGTAGCGAAGCCAGAAGACCATGCACACGTACCGAAGAAGCTTCAAAGACGCCACAGACATAGGAAGGGTATGGCAAAAAGTGTAAAGAAGACACGGCTAGAATGAACCACGGATGCCATATGCCTGGTGACAGAGTGTTGATCAGGATACCAGCTAAAAGTGCCATTGCCCACAAACACATCTCGCTTTTCAACCTTTCGTCAACCAATCCTCAAATTTTCAGTTTTCTATGAGTCTACTTCTTCGCTCCAGCTTTGACAGCGGCCTCTGCAAAATGGTGGTAAGCATGTCTCCTGTGTTCAGCTTGGGGAACGTGGAAACTTACTTGTAACTTTACCCGCTTTATCGATCTGGGGTACGAAAAGTTAGTATGCCATAACAAACCAAACAGCTCATGAAGGAGCAGCGAGGTACTAACCTTAACAACCGACTTAATAACACCAACAGCGACGGTCTGACGCATGTCACGAACAGCGAACCGTCCAAGAGGTGGGTAATCAGAGAAGGCTTCGACACACATTGGCTTGGACGGCACCATCTTGACAATAGCGGCGTCACCCGACTTGATGAACTTGGGAGCGTTCTCAATGGACTTTCCGGTACGACGGTCAATCTTCTCCAGGAGCTCGGAGAACTTGCAGGCGATATGGGCGGTGTGGCAGTCGAGGACTGGTGCGTAACCAGCTCCAACCTGGCCGGGGTGATTCAGGACAATGACCTGGGCATTGAAGGACTCAGCACCCTTGGGAGGGTCGTTCTTGGAGTCACCTGCCACATTACCACGACGGATCTCCTTGACGGAGACGTTCTTGACGTTAAAGCCGACGTTGTCACCAGGGAGTCCCTCTGTGAGCTGCTCGTGGTGCATCTCAACCGACTTGACTTCAGTTGTTACACCTAAAAAATGGCTTAGTACCTAGAGGATTGAAAGAGTGATGAAAATACTTGCCTGCAGGAGCAAAGGTCACGACCATTCCAGACTTGATGATACCAGTCTCAACACGTCCTACGGGAACTGTGCCAATACCACCAATCTTGTATACATCCTGGAGAGGGAGACGCAGAGCTTTATCAGTTGGACGAGCAGGTGGGTCAATGGCGTCAATAGCTTCGAGGAGAGTCTTGCCGGTAGTCTTGGTCTTGGTTTCCTTCTCCCAACCCTTGTACCAAGGGCAGTTGTCGGAAACGTCGATCATGTTGTCACCGTTGAATCCAGAGATGGGGACAAAGGGAACAGTCTTGGGGTTGTAGCCAACCTTCTTAATGAAATTGGATGTCTCCTTGATGATTTCCTGGTAGCGGGCCTCGGACCATTTGGTGGTGTCCATCTTGTTGATAGCAACGATGATCTGCCTAACACCCAGAGTGTAGGCAAGTAGGGCATGCTCGCGAGTCTGACCATCTTTGGAGATACCAGCTTCGAACTCACCAGTACCAGCAGCGATGATAAGAATAGCGCAGTCGGCCTGTGAAGTACCCGTAATCATGTTCTTAATGAAGTCACGGTGACCAGGGGCATCTGCATGGAAAATTAGTGAATGCTATCAAAGTTTCACTGAAGACATACCAATGACGGTTACATAGTATTTGGGAGTCTCGAACTTCCATAGCGCAATGTCGATGGTGATACCACGTTCGCGCTCAGCCTTTAGCTTGTCGAGCACCCATGCGTACTTGAAGGATCCCTTGCCCAACTCGGCGGCTTCCTGTAGAAGACGGTGTTAGACAGCATGGAGGATCGAGTTGCCGATAAGAGATTTCGCGCAATCGCAAGCGCGGGGCAGATTTTGCCCCACCAAAGAAATCTCAAGGCTGTAAGATGGATCATAAGCAAGGAGAGTTTCTAACCTTCTCAAACTTCTCAATAGTACGCTTGTCGATACCACCGCACTTGTAGATCAGGTGACCTGAGAGACGTAAGATTGAGATGGGGAGGTCGGAAATGGGTTATTGCCTACCGGTGGTAGTGGATTTGCCGGAGTCAACGTGGCCGATAACGACCACGTTGATGTGCATCTTCTCTTTACTGTGTTGAAGAGCATGGTCAGCAGCCGTCCTGTGCACGATTTGCACGGTGGAAGGGGGTGCAGAACGGTGTAGGAAACAAGGCTACTTACCCCATGATGGCGGTATTTTTTCGTATCTGCTTTAGAAGTTTGGTATTTGTTGCGAGGTTTTAGAAGTTAAAGAACTGAAGGTCAAAGTCAGTCCTCGCTGCACATAACTGAGCGATGATAGATAACTCACTACTCAGATGTTCTGCTTGAGAAACGGTGTGAGGACGAAGAGGAAAAGAAGAGGGGCCATGGCGAAGGAATTTTCAGTTTTGTGCGTCAGAGTCTTAGCGGCAATTAGCGGCTAAGCTAAACTCCATTCTGCAATCCACACAATTCACTGCGTAGTATCCTTCAGTTGCCACAAAGTTGCCACAAGCTCACCGTTGTGTATGGCTTTGAGTTGCGAGTACAGTAGGCGCTGACAGTCATGGCTGCTGGTCAGACCATAGCACAGCTTGTTCAAACCACTTGCTACTCATTGATTCTATTAAGAGGCATTGCCCGACTGCGTGTGATTCTCGGCACATCTTTTTCCCAGGCATTAGTTTCATAATGTACATATATCGATTAGCCCCCTTCGACCCTGAAGATTGAGCCTTGTTGGTGCACAAACACTATTAGGATTTAACGTCACTCCAATGCTGCCTTCTGCAGAGGACTCTTAAAGCACCCTAACCGTAACCCTAAGTCTTTGGGTGAGAGAGACCCAGGTATGCCCAATTTGACCAACACAAGATAGTTTATGGAGCGTTGACCATTGGCAATCTGCGCAAAGGCCTATTAGGAGGGTAGCCATATTTCTTAGCCCTTTGGCAAGAATCCTCTCTGACATCTTAAACCCCACAACTTGTACCATAACTCTAGGATGTTCTGAGGTGAAGACTCATGACACGATTATCCGAGTCCCGGGAGTTGGTTGGGTCAATTCTGCAGCGTTGACTCACTCGTTTCGTACAGGTGGGGCACCTGGGATGTGTTAAAGAACGATCGTGGTAGTGGGATCATTAACTTGCCTAACACCCATCCAAGACCAGATGCTAAACCACCAGTCACCATGCTACTAACCATGTCCCTCTTCCTGACTCTTCCCTCGCCATCCTTTGCACTCAGGCTTTCGCTGTCACTTCCCCCAGCACTCATTGCGCTCCGAGGTCTCTGAGGTGACGTCCTATGACCGGAAGCTGACCCACCTGTTCTTGGGGCTCGCAATGGAAATGCGCTCTTGCTTAGAGCGGCAGCTGCACCCCTCGCCACGTCAAACAATCCCATTGGGGCTTCCTCATTAGCGGCTGCTCGGCTAGGGTCCCGTGGCTTCTGTATGATCGGACTGTTGTCTCTAGAGAAATCACCGGGAAGTCTTCGGTCACCTTTGTCATCCCAATTTTTTTCTTCCTCTGCCTCCCGAGCTATAAGAAGACTCATCTCTTCCTCACACCGGCGCCATACGCTTAATATTTCGGACAACGCTGACGTGGGTGCTAGAAGCAGTGCCTGAGATAGGAGCTCCATGCGTTGCTCTAAGCGTCGAAGGGATGACAGACCAGCAGACTTGCTAGATTGATGACGGCCAGCTTGATATGCAGCTCGCCATGAGATGTCGTCGCCTCCATTCGCTGAAGTGCTAGGCAAAGCGGGGTTATTTGGGTTTGGCACGTTAGACGGCGACAATCGATTAATCACATAAGAATAAGCTGTATCAAAATCCTCCTCGGTCAAGGCAGCTTCGATGGCCATGCCAGTAATCCTTCGCTTGGCAGTCAGCGATTCCTGATTGGGATCTGGCTCCGTTGATGAGGTAGTGCCTGAAGATTGTCCAAGGCCTGCTGCGACTAAGTTCTCACCAATTTTAACAAGGTCATCTAACTTTGCGTAGCTTCGCGGATTTTGATCAAGTACTTTTCCTATCAACGAAAGCGGATCTTGGTGAGCCCGGATGTTGACAGGCTGTAGCGGAACGCCCTGCTGGAGTGTCAGGGAATAGAATGACAGAGCGTGGGTGGCCAAGAGCAGCGATTGTATCTGGTTGAAGGATTTGGACTGAGGGAAATAGTCCCGGAATGTGGTTATACTAAGTCTTGAATCAGTCTCTATTACAATACCACATTGGTTCAAGCTCGTACATGTCAGAAGCTTTACGAACTCCACCACGGGTTCTGTTACCGTTGCTGGCGGCATCGTAAGACGACATTGCGGAGTTTAGCACAGTTTTCTCTAATATTTCTACAGGCAATGGTGATTGACCCTGTCTGCAATACGTATCTACTGCAAGCTTGTAACCTTTGTTAAAATGATTAGTATATAGGTCACTATAAGTAGTGACTTTAGGACATGATAGGGTAACCATGGGATGCAATAGTAAACTCACAGGAAGCACTTAAGAACGCTTTCAGTATTTCGATTTCCATATCTACTCTCCTAATCTTGCAGAATGCACCCCGAGGATCTTCGGAATCTCTTGAGTCTTTTGCATTCGGTTGCCAATTCCAATCGCGTAGCCAAAGTGCCTGATGCCGAATAGCATCCCATGCCTTCTCATCTCTTGTTTTTGCATGAACTTTAAATAAAGCTTTGCGCAACTCTGCTATCTGATCACTCTCAGTTCCGGAAACACTCAGCTCAGCTACACTTTTGCAGGTCTTCGGGTGCCCAAATGTCTCCAGAGTGTAGGCCGAAGCTAGGAGAAGATAAGCTAGGGATATCGATGACCGGCTGGGACTCGTGAGTGGATTCTGAGCTCCTAGTAGTGAGTCGTATAGAAGATGAGCTTGTGACAAATTGCCGCAATAGCCCTGAGATATATTGGTGTTCATAATGGTATCTGCGTCTTGTAAAGGAGGTGGGCTAGGCAGATCCATAAGTTGCGCTACACGGACAAGAATATTACGAGAACCTTCCAAAGTCTCAACAGTAGAGCTACTCGTAGCATATAATGTCGCTAAACCTGCTTGCATATATCGTTCCCTCCATGATTGCGGTAATCTCTCCGGTTCTTGTTGGAAGCCATCGCCCCAATCGCTGTAATCAACATCACCAGGTCCGTCCCACTGCACAATTGCTTTTACAGCTCGGGGAAAGTCTCTGACTGCCAGCTTCAACAGCCATTCGTTAACATGAGCCCAGCCACCGGTTGTATGGTCCGTGGTGTCGGACTCGCTGGGTTCGCTCATAGGTCCGTAGAGCGGGGCTAAGACAGAGCTGCTGCGCCTCTGCCGGTTATCCAACTTTCGACGCTTTCTTCCATTCTCTCCATACATCCAAGGACCAACTAACCCCCTTAAATCCCTCCCTATTTCCGACTGCTCATTCCCAGTCCTGATACGAGCGGCTTCGGAAAGTAATGAATGTATAGCGGGACTTCCATCAAGTCTCTCAAAGTCATCCAAAGAATATGCAGGGGCGCGATGTGGGTAGTACTCGTAATCCAGCCTGAGAAGCGGGCATAAGGTTGAAACCATCCACGTCCTTAGATACTCGGAATGATCCACAAATGGCCCCAACAGTTGTGCCACAAGTGGTAGCGATCCTGTCTCCGAATCTATTCTATGCGCTCGATGTAGGAGGAAGGTCGTAAAGGTGTCAGTAGATCCGTCTAAGAATGACCTTGGGTTAGCCAAGGGAAGTAAATGTAATTTTTGGACACGATGAGCTGCGTCATCTTCGGAGGATTCTTGCTCAGAGATGTTCAAAGTTTGTAAAGCTGCATCTTTGTGTCCAATGGAAGGATTCGCTGACAGGTGGCGTAGGAGGTTTACATATAGCGCCGGATCAGTACTTTCGGGCAGGAATGTCAAGATTATTCGAAGGATGAGTTCAAGCTTCAAGGTCTGCGGTTGTTGTGTCGTGAGTTGGTTTAATCGTGGTACATCGGCATCAGTGGCCAAGCGAACAGCTTCGAGGATTACTTGAGCTCTTTGGTAGGACGGGGAGCCTGCCATAGGTTCATTTACTCCAGAGCTTCGTTCATAATGGATGATAGCATGTGCTTGGGGAACTTGGAAGAAGAGGAAGCTCAAGGTTAAGTTACGGACACCTGCACAGACCAATCATGCAGCATAGGGCTAGAACTATTCTAATCACGCTATCTTTCTCTAGGGCTGATCCGCAAAGCTGGGTTTTATCTCAGCTTCTCAGTCACGAAAGCCGGTGTCACAGCTTCATCTCGAAAATTGGAGTCGTCCTCGACCGCCCAAACACAACGCATGCACTAAATTCGGCATTTCATATGTTTAGCAGATTTGCACTTTTCCAGACAGGCAAATCACTCAGTCATTATTCGATCGCGTCGTTGAATCACCGCATTAGTTCCTCATAGAAGTCCAAAGCTGCAAGACGTACGGAGGAGCTTTCAGCTATCAGCCGAGCCTATGCTCAGCTGACAATCCGTGAAACTGCAAAGTTCTACTTCTCTAGGTTTTTCTTTCTCGGATAGTCAAAATCAAAAGGGGGCCATAGTAGGATGAATAAGTCACCAAGCCTTTCTCTGCTCCAGAGAGAAATTATTCAAGATCGTATATACCCAGAAAAGGAAGCCCTACAGCTGCAAAAGACGAACCCACCGAAGAAGGTCCCGAACTCTGAATGAGCTTCCATATCCGCTGTCATGCGCAGCACCAAATCTCTACTGCTGTTCCAATGCAAACTGACCAACTGCAAGTAGTTTTATTGTTGGTAGGGCCTCTGTTGTTTGCCTTGTTGATACTTATTGGACATTTTTACAATCTCATCTAACTCCCTGTTCGGTCTTCCCAAGCTGCGTGCAGTGCTGAAATTTAATTCAACAATTTGAGACCGGGTTCCCGTTCAGATAAATTATTCTCCTTGCTTGAGCAGCTTGCTCTCCCTAAGACTTTGGGAAAGATCAATTGTGTAAGGGAGCGTTTTATAACAGAAAGCAAGCACGTTCTTCTCCGTTTGATGAAGGCTCCATTAGCATTCCTCAGAGCGACTTGGGCTACTCGCTGGTTTCAGCAACTATGGTCATCCATCAAAACTCCACAGATGGCTTTCGGAAATTCTATGAAGAAGAGCTTTGAGACAGGACGGCCAGCAGCATTCACGTGATCATTCAATGGCGTCATACCTTAAAGTTAGTACTAGGGTCACTTTAAGGTACTTTAGTGGGGCGGATTAACAATCATCAAACCAAAGGCTTCTTCTCAAGTCAACTCAGAGAATTGTTCCATTCTATGCTTCACCGAATCGACCAATTATCAAGTCAATTCACCAACAACATGGCAGTAGTCTTCGACGAAAACGTACCCGATATCAATCTGTACACCGCGCAGACTCCAAATGGCATTAAGATATCAATTACTCTCGAGGAACTTGGGTACGGTGCCTCTGCACGCCATTGAAATTCTCACTGATTGTTTGTGCGCATCTCAGCCTCTCATACAAAGTCAACGCTATCGATATGAAGACCAGCGTCCAGAAACAAGACTGGTATCTCGCATTGAATCCCAATGGCCGTATTCCCGCCCTCACAGACACCTTTACCGACGGGAAAACGATTCGACTCTTTGAGTCCGGTTCCATAATGCAATATCTGGTCGAGCAATACGACCCCAAACATCTCATTAGCTACCCCAAAGGTTCCCGTGAATCCTACGAAGTTAACAACTGGCTCTTCTTTCTTAATGCAGGAGTCGGTCCGATGCAAGGTCAGGCAAATCATTTTAACCACTACGCTCCAGAGAAGATCGAATATGGTGTCAATCGCTACGTGAACGAAACCAGGCGCCTGTACGGTGTGCTAGACAAACACCTCAGTGAATCCAAATCAGGGTACCTCGTCGGGAACAAATGCACCATCGCCGACATCGCGCACTGGGGCTGGATCGCGGCCGCGGGCTACGCAGGCATTGACATGTCAGAATTCCCGCATCTGCAAGCATGGGAAGACAGGATGTTGAAGAGGCCAGCAGTGGAGAAAGGAAGGCATGTGCCGAGTCCACACAAAATCAAAGAGATGGACAAGGAGTCTATCGAGAAGGCTGCAAAGGAGGGCAGGGAGTGGATACAGCGGCAGCAGGCAGAGGACGCAAAAAGGAAGCAATGACCGTAAAATCTTCAGTGTGATGGCATATCACGCTGCAATCTTTTAAGTATTCAACATTGAAAGCATTGGACCGTAGTATTTCCCTGAACTTCTGGTTTTGAAATAATGACCATCGTTTAATTATCTCTCTTTTCTTCAGCTGTGTTCTGATCTAGTTGTTCTTGTCCTCCGTTCGTATCTTCTCTCAGTGAAATACTTACTTCCTCCTGCTTTGCGATTACCAGCCGTCTTGCCACACGTAGGTTTTTTGTTCAGATGTTGCTCTTTCATGAGGATTCCGCATATGCGACCCTTCCAAATAAGGTAGATGTCCAGCCTACGTCATCATCTATTCGAAGATCGGGTAAAAGCGTCAATTATTTTCCAAATTGATGTCCACCGATCGGGCGTATCTGTGGAGTTTCTAACGGTCAGCGTGCGGACTACTGCCACTACTGCCTCTCGTTTTCACGACTTGCTCATTTTAGTTGTTGATGCCTGATGGTTGCCTGATCTTATCACGTGATAGCGCGCAAATCTGGCGTTTGCCTGTTGGTGCCTGGAGCCCCTCGCACCGACTCGGCGCTCCTCCGGCTAATCATGCACGATAGGAATAACCGAAGCCTACCGCCTTATAAACCGAGCACGCCGCTTTTGAAATCCAACAGACATAGAATCCTACAAACTTACAAACCCTTCCTCTTCTCAATTCGAAAGGAGCAATTATCCGACTAAAAACCAAGTGATCCAGTACAATGCCTCCGAAGCGTAAAGCTGCGCCAGCAAAGCAAGCGAGTAAAGGCAAGGCCAAGCAGCCGAAGCAGGATGGACAAAAGGCAGTCTCGCACGACATTGACATTCCAATTGATGAAGGCTTCAAGGAGGATGGTAAGATTCCGCCGTCGGAGGCGCAAGCGAGCTGTCGAGCTGGTGACATTGAAATAAGCGAGGCTGGCTGAGAATTGATACAGTCGACTCCAAAGTCTATGTTGATGAGGATGGAATTATCTTTGACGCTTCTTTGAATCAGACCAACATTGGGGGAAACAATAACAAAGTTTGTCGAGCTCAACCAGACAGATTGCCAAATTCTCGCTTATTCCTTTTTTCAGTTCTACAGATTGCAGTTATTGTGGAACGAGGAAGAAGACAAGTACTGGGTCCACACACGCTGGGGCCGCGTCGGCGAATACGGCCAAGCCAAAACCATGGGTCCGTTCTCTCTGGACGAGGCGCACAAAGAATTCAACAAAAAGTTCAAGGACAAGTCCGGCCACGCGTGGGACGACCGATCAGAGCCTGCAAAGAAGGGCAAGTATACCTTCCTCGAGAGGAGTTATGAGGATGACGAAGACGAGCCTGTCAAGAAAGAAGAAGACGAAGATGAGCCAAAAATTGACAGCAAGCTCCCGCGCCAGACGCAACGACTCATGGAGTTGATTTTCAACCAGAATCATTTCAATGCGGTCCTGGAGGGTATCGGGTACAACGCTAATAAGCTGCCCTTGGGCAAGCTGTCCAAATCGACCTTGAAACAGGGGTTTGAGCATTTGCATGAGCTGGCGAGTCTGATCAAACATCCGAGCTTGGCTGGAAACAAGTATAGTACCAGTCAAAAAGAAGTAAGTTGAAAACCCGCTCTTATGAAAACTTCCAGGCATTTAATTTTTCCATGGGCTTTTTCCATGGGCGGCATTGCGTCGTTTCTGCATCGTACTGTTTCCACCTGGAGTCTTGCCATATTTCGTCATTTTTGTCTCGGATTAAACCTCTCGACTATCCGTCCCTGCTCTGCTAACAACATAATGGTTATAGGCAATTGAGGATTTCTCGAACAAGTACTATTCCACGATCCCTCATGAATTCGGCCGCAATCGACCCACATTGATTGACAACAACGAGATACTTCGCAAAGAAGTGTCCATGCTGGACACCCTGACAGACATGGAAGTTGCCAACACCATCATGAAGACGACAGGCGACAAAGACAAGGACGCCGAAAGCGTCAACCTCCTGGACAAACGTTTCCAGGAGCTCAAAATGGAGGAAATGTCTCCCCTAGACCACATATCCAACGAATACAAAGCCCTCGCCGACTACCTGATCAAATCCTCCGGCACAAGCCACGGCATCCGCTACCGCCTCGAAGACATCTTCCGCATCGAGCGCGTCGGCGAATCCGAACGCTTCGCAAAATCCGAATTCGCCAAGCTCAAAGAAAAAGACAAGCGCCTGCTCTGGCACGGCTCCCGCACCACAAACTACGGCGGCATCCTATCCCAAGGCCTCCGCATCGCGCCCCCGGAAGCGCCGCTGAACGGCTACGCCTTTGGCAAAGGCGTCTACATGGCCGACATCTCCAGCAAGTCGGCGCAATACTGCATGGCCGGCATGAGCGGCGGCACCGGCCTGCTCCTCCTGTGCGAGGCCGAACTCGGCAAACCCATGTACGAGATCCCGTCGGGCGACTCCAACGCCCAGGAGCAGGCCAGGAAGCACAACGCCATCTCCACCCTAGGCGTGGGCCGTACGGCACCGCTGGGATGGGTCGATGGGGCGTTCGTTCATGAGAGCTTGGAGGGGGTTTCGGTGGTAAGTTAGCGCCTGCTGCTTTGAATTAAATTGGGTCTGAGTTGAGCTGAGCTGTGTGTACTGTAGCCGGATACGGACCAGGGCGTGGGGCCGAATAAGGCTGCGAATGCGAATGGCTATTTGCAACATAACGAGTATATCGCCTATGATGTGGCGCAGTTGCGGTTGAGGTATCTGTTCCGTGTTGGGATGTGAGGAGCTGAGCTGGTGTGTACAGGTTGAGCAAAAGCGGGCTGCATGGTTGTGGATGGCTGGTGGGTTCTCGTTTGGATGAGGATGGGATATGTGCTCTGCTGGGTGTAAATGATGTTGGACAGGTTTTTTATATATATAGATGACGGATTAGTGAAGCCGATGTACCTTTTACTGGTTGCATCCGAGAAGTATACTCGGGGAGTCAGTGATACCTCATGGAGAGGTGGTCGTGCTTGAAGAGCGAGCGTCTTCGCGCATGTTTATAGACTTCGTTCACTGTACGTGTGCTTCTGGTGTAACATGCTGCATATGCGAAGGAAAGAGTCTGAGAGAGAAAGTATGTGAAGCTAATCAATGAGAGGTATGTAGGTTTGGGCCCCACAATTTCCAAAACTACCATAAGCAGTCCCCGTTGAATTCGAGGATTAACAGATCAATCCCAGCTACCCTACAAGTCGTACTCGGGATCATTAATACAGCAAAGCCGATTCTTCTGCTGACTCCCTCGAGCCACGCACTACAACCCATCCCCAAAATAGAACGTCTTCATCCATCTCTGATCCAGCTTGCTTCCCTCCTCATAGAACCGCAAATCCGTCGCCAATCGAATCCTGCCGCTCTCATCCTCGTTCTTCGTCGCTCCGTGTATCATCCACGGGCTATGAAACACCACGTCGCCAGCCTCATAGTCGGCAACCAACCACCTCCTGCCTCTGCCCTCTTTTTTCAAAAACGCCTCTGCGTCATGGCTCAGATGCCCGCCCTCGCCCATATGCTTGTTGAACGCATTGACTCTCTCCTCCGGGCTCATATCCTCTGCCTCCTGCCGCTGCAGGAACTCCTTCTCGCAGGCTTCGCCAATCGCGCAGCTGTTCTCCAGATACATGAGGCCGCCGCCCGCGGCGCTACAGTCGCCGATGGGCACCCAGGCGGTAGCGAAGACCGGGTCGCCGGCGCGCAGGAAGAGCTGGTCGTAGTGGATCCCCGTGCTGAGGCTCTGCGGCACGTTGTGGCGCAGGAGGCCGCGGCTGAGCATCACTTCTTTGTCCCAGCCGGTCAGGGTGCGGATGAATGAGCGGAGAGAGGGGTGGGCGAGGAAGGAGCGGTAGGAAGGGTGCGAGTGGATGGAGTCGAGGAGGGATTGCGAGGCTTGGATGGGGGTGCCGCCTAGGCCCTGATGGTTGAGGGGATCGAGCGCGGGGTTGAAGATTCCAGCGCGGGGGGACGTGGAGGGAGCGATGATACCGGTAGGGCTGATGTGGGAGAAGTAGCTAGGTTGGAGTTCGAGGTTAGCTAGGTGAATGATGCTAGGCAATTGAGATTGCTGGGATCATGGACGCAGGGCGGAGTAGGGTTGGGAATACAGTGCTCTCATGTCGTAGACATCTTCTCGAGGGATGAGGTGCTTGACCCAGAGATAGCCGTCGGTTTCGTAACGCTTCCGCATCTCCTCCAGAGGCGTGGATAGGGCCGTGGGTCGCAGCCAGGAAATGGTGTTGCTATCCACATAGTTGCCATGGTTGGAGCGAAGTTTGGGGAGCTCCTTGGGGGCGAAAGAAAGCTCGTGAGCGGGCTGCAGGGGACGCTGGACTTCTGTCATAATGATGGTGACTTGGACAAAATCTTCTAGAACCTTGAAACTTGAAAATTAGGCAAGCAAGATGTAGTACAGAGGAGGTGTTTTGAGCGTATGGAAAGCAAAGTACAACCATGTATAAGACAGCATAGCATACATACTGCGACTGGCCGTTCAGACGGAATCGGATTCTGATGCTTCCCCACACAAGGCTATGACGGAAGCGGCGCAGTGACAAGAAACCGTACGGTACTTCAACCACTACTATGTACTACCTTCACCCTCTGCAGATGGAGAACCGCTCGAACGGCCATAGCCAGCCGTGCCAGCACATGGAGACGATGAGGGGCCATTCCCGATTGCCATACTCCCTACTGCTGAACCACAGCTTATCTGTGGCACAGCTTTGCGATTGTTCCAAACAGGAAGATTGAAAATACTGTGGTAGTATGGTGGTAGTACCTAAGGTTGATCGTTGGTGGGGTGGCTCGATGATTAGTGGCGACTGGCGAGATAGCAAACGTCAGCGTACGGAATACTGTATGATGTATCATGTATGGAGATTGACGCCAAAAGTTCTCGGAATCCGCTAATGCACCTTCATACAGATTTGTATGTATTGAAATAAATAGCGTCGAAGAAGATTACAGTCCTCCACCATTCTATGGACTTCAGCAGCTTCCTAAGAAGCTGTCTCACTGACAATATCACGTCACATACAGCAAATTATCGAAGTAGAAGAAGGTAATGACTATGGAGAAGGTAAATCAAAAGGTGACATATGGATCTACAACAGGACCGAGCGGAAGGAGCGATATCAACGCCGTAAGGCAGGTAGGAGGCCTGGCGGTAGCGAGATATTTTCGATCGATGAGGTGGAGGTTGATGAGGAGGACTGGTATTTTTGGTGTTGTGTTTTTGGTGTTGTGGAGTACCTTAAGGTATCGTTGAGTGCAAAAGGTTGCCTCAGGAGTCAGGACCTCAGACGGGTAAGGGCTAAGCCCCTTCTGGTTAGCCTTTGGATGAGGCAGCTAACCCAAAGGGGCTTGGCTGCCGGGGCTTACCAGAAGGGGCTTAGTTGCAACACCACGTCTGAGGTCCTGAGGCAACGATTCCGATTCAAGTCTTCTGAGCTTCAGACAGTCTTCAGGGCTTCATATTTTACCAGGCGCTACTAATGTACCTACTTTACTCTTATCGTAGTAGGCCAGCCGCGTCCTGTGTTGGCTACTCCGTTGACTACTCTACAAATACTCCACTCTCTCCTCCCTCGCCACTCCTTCACACAGCAAGACCTGCGTACCAGATAACCGATGGATCGACTCGCTGGCCCGTCACCTTTTCGGTCTGCTAGCCTAGATGCATGTCCCAAAACATGTCCAATTCCGCCGTCCCGGGTGCTCATGCTTGTCTATTAGCCCTGTGCCGGCACTTATCTTGCGGTGAGGAACAGGCCGAGATTGAGGCTGCGCGGAGAGTTTTACGCTCGTCTCCTGCTTCTTGCCATGCCACTCTTAGTCGAGCAGATAGGGAGCTTGACGATATTTTCCGCTCTCTTCCGCTGTATTCTCCCCCCCCCCCCCAAGACTTTCTTTCGCAGGTTCAATTGAAGAATCAATCCCATTCCTGGTAAGGGACCATACTGCTTTCACTGGGATGCATAGTTAATACAAGGGACTGTTTCAAATTGGCATGCAACTCAAAGATTTCCTGGCATGAATTATGCTGTGGCTTCGTATTCCTTTGCTCGGCTTGCTCATCCATGCATGTTCTATTCCCCAAAATACCAGATTTCGCTTATCCTTGTCTTTGCAATATTCAAATGGATGCCGTCTCTACGCCATGGTCCCACGATAATGCAAGCCTGCTTGTATGTGCCACTCAGCTGGAACCATTATCCTTCATCCAGTATCTACAATCCCACATACTTTGTCAGCTCATTGTAGATGCCGTGGAAGGAGATTGTCGTTTTACATGCTTCTTTTTCCTTGATATATTGGTGACAGCTGCACCAAATGTTCTTCTCCATTTTCAGTCCTGTCACCGGTGCTATCTCTAAATCCCACCTATACACCTTGCTTACTATCTCAAGATGGAAAACCCCCCACAGTTTGACCATGACTTGCCCCCTATGTTTTTTGTTCAGAGGCCCGCCGTCCTTACTGTTGGGATTTTGTTCCCTATTCTCGGAACAATCGTGGTTGGTCTCCGCCTATGGAGCAGCAGCCACAGGAAAGCAGGGTTGGGCATTGATGACTGGCTTATTCTGCCAGCGTTGGTCAGTGGAACTGATCTCCCCCGTCCAAGTTGAAGCCGAGTAAGGTTGCGCTTACGGCTTTACGCGACAGGTTCTCATGATAGGCTGTGGTATCTGCTTCATTGTGGGTTTGTTTACCGTGACGCTTTTTGCTTTCCTTTGTGCTAACAGTGGCATAGGATATGCAACCCACTCTATCGGTGCCGACTCTCCTCCGGTGAACTTTTTCGAGCTTGTTACATCTGATCCCCCTTCCCAAGTGGCACTTGAGAAAGTAAGATCTCTCTATCCGGTACCTTTGCTGAATAGCCATATCGAGGACGACGTGCACACCAATAGGGCGTCCAAGGGTCTAATCTGCTTATAGATTGAATTCGCGCTGAACCTGTTGATGCCCCTCACTCTATCATTTATCAAACTATCAATCGTGTTCTTCTATCGCAGGATCTTCCTTGGTCGAGCCTTCACAATCACAAGCTGGGTTATCATCATTTTGGTTATTGCCTGGGGAGTCTCCTTTTCCATCGCTGTTATCACCGGATGCGGCCAAAATGTCACAGCCTGGTGGAGTAGTCTTGCGTTTGCAGGTCTTAAGTGCGTCAAACTTTTCAATCTCTTGCTGGCATTCTCCGTCTCGGACGTTATCATCGATTTTGTATTATTGATAGTGCCAATACCATTGGTAAGCCTTCCCATAAAATTCATCAACGTAGTCTCATACTAGCCCGCTAATTTGGGGTGTAGGTTTTCCGCCTACAGATGGCAACGACGCGTAAGATTGCCGTCTGCGGCATTCTGATGGTAGGGGCTCTGTAAGCCTATCCTTCCCCGTCAATTTCAGCTTGAAGCCTGTTACTGAGCGACCGTCCAGGGCCATCTCCTGCGGCATCGCCCGCATGTATTACTGCATCCAGTTTCTGTCCCCAGCTCGTGAGTTCATCCCCCATCCCTTGCAAAGCAAGAACCCCCAGATACTTACAGAACGAAGTTCAGTTCCGCTATCCAAACTACAACGGTGACTCCTCCACACATCCTCCACAATACCACAGCTAAGCCCCTCTCCAGGCGTCGTCAGCGACCTCGTCTTCTGGCAAATGATCGAAGTCGGTGTCGGCGTCATCGCCGCCTGCCTCCCCATGCTCCGTCCCGTCCTGCACGCCGTTGCCACCTCCAACATCCTGCAAAAAGTCCGCAGTGCGCTATCCAACGCCAGACTCCTCAGAAGAAGCAAAGACAAGAGCAGGGATCGAACCTGGAAACCTACCCCCGGTAACGCAGAAACGGAATCTCAGTCCTCGCAGAGAAGGGTCGTTGGTTGTGAGGATACGGGGATGCAGAAGCCACAGCACGTCGAGTCGTACGCTTTGGGGCCAATTTCGGCGAGGGGCGGTTGGAGTAAGGTGGGGGAGACGAGCCCGGGGGGTAGTATTCACGTGGAGGATGAGACTTTTCGGTCGGTGGACCAGGTTTAAAAAGGACGGTTTAATATGGGTAAGCGGTGTTGGAACTGCGTACAATAGTGACTGTCATGAATATGCTCCGTTCGTCGTGTGGATCTAAACCATGAAGGACTCTACACCTTAGCCAGTACTCAGTAAGTCACATTTAAGGCACTCAGTAAATCATATACGAAGCACTAGACGAAGCATTTTTAAGGCTTTCTAGAACATATCAAGTATTACCGAGGTGCAGTGAAATTGTCTTACTGATTTTTACGAATTCTGCACTATTTGAAGATTTGCGCTCAATCTTGATGAGACTCTTGACGCAGATTTCACAATCAACGATTTATATTCGCGTCGCTTAAAATAACAACCGTAGAGATCGCGCTTCGCATTTATAACTCGACACCTTCCAAATACGTACAATGCCTCTCGTACGCAAACGTCGCGCAGTAAGTAATTCTTAAGATAGCTCAAGCCTTTACCAATCTTTCTCCCGTTCAGCAAGCCGAAGCCTCACCCACCCCCCCGCCAACGCGTCGCCGACGCTCCGCCTCGGCCTCAGAAGCTTCCTCCATAGACGAAAACATCGACGGAGAAACAGGACTAGACGGCGAGACCCAAGATGGCAGCAGCAATGAACAAATGGTCAAGAAACTCGTCCGGCTCGCGCTCGCCAGCGAATACTCGCGGCAGCCGATCCGACGAGCAGACATCACCGCCAAAGGTCCGTCGGCGCTTCCACCTCTATTAGAAGAGAAGTAACTGATTGATACTGACACCCGCTTCCCCAGTAATGGCCCCCAACACCGGCCGCCAATTCAAACACGTCCTCGCCTCCGCAAACCACCACCTCCGCACCACCTTCGGCATGGAACTCACCGAACTCCCCCAAAAAGAAAAAATCACAATCTCCCAAAAGCGCGCCGCCCAACGCTCTCAATCCTCCACCGCCTCCTCGAACGCCTACATCCTCACCTCCACCCTCCCCCCCCGCTTCCGCACCCCCGCCATCCTCCCCCCCTCCCGCATCCCCTCTTCGAGCTCCGAATCCGCCTACACAGCCCTCTACAGCTTCGTCATCGCCATCATCGCCCTCTCTCCGCGCGGCACCATCCCCGAATCCCGCCTCGAGCGCCACCTCAAGCGCATGAACGCCGACAACTACGTCCTGGGCGAGAAGACCGAAAAGGTGTTGAAGCGCATGGAGCGCGAGAACTACATTGTGCGGGTGCGGGAGCGGGATGGCGGCGGCGAGGAGAGCGTGGAGTTTGTGGTTGGGCCGAGGGGGAAGGTGGAGGTGGGGGAGAGGGGCGTGGCGGGGGCGGTGAGGAGGGTGTATGGGAAGAAGGATGCGGAAGCGGATGAGCTGGATAGGAGGTTGGTGAGGAGTTTGGGGGAGGTGGTGTTGGAGAAGAAGGGGAGGGTGGTGGGGAGGGAGGGGGAGGAGGTCGAGGGGGTTGGGGAGGGGGAAGGGGATGCAAGAAAGGAGCGGAGGAGGTTGGCGAGGGGTGGGAAAAGGGCGAGGGAAGAGGAAGAGGAGGAGGAAGAGGAAGAGGAGGATGAGGAGGAGGAAGAGGAGAGTGATGGATAGTGCTGGCGCCGCAATCATGCATTTCTTTCTTCTTGACGTTGGACTGGATGACCGATCTCCAGAGAAGCCCTTCACATTTCAGCCGAAGAGATTGCTCATCTCATCAAGTCTGCATTACCATCATCCCCAAACCCATCACGTCTATCGTACATCCCTCCCCAGCCGACCCGCTATGCAACACCCGCTCGCTCCTAACCAACACCAGGCTATGCATCTAAAAATCTAGTCACGCATGGCACTAGAAGATCAATCGCTATCACTCGCGGGACCGCCGTGGTCGTCGTCGTCGTCGTCGACCACATCAGCGCCGTGCATGAGGGCGAACTCCCCCTTTTGGAGGATATTGCGCAGCTCGGTATTTCTCGGGTCGACCAGCTCCATGGGTTTTAGCTTGGCTTTGTTGCGTATTCTGTAGACATCGCATCGTTCCTGTTAGCTACACCTCGTCTATAACCTCGCCGGTTTAGCGCGAAGGGTATGGAGAGCAACTGACCTCGGATCAGCCCCGGCGTCTAGCAGGAGCTCTACTATTGACGATGCGGAATCCAATTGCTCTTCTTGCAGCTCGTTGATGAAGCGGACGGCTTTGTGGAGAGGCGTGTCTTGCTCGAGGCGGTTGATTGGATCGACTTCGAGGCCTTCTTGGTCCAGGAGGGTGTCGAGGACTTCGTCTGCATTTCCGCGATCGTGTCAGCCAGAGACTCTGGCAACCAATTGCTTCTTTATTGAGAGCAAAGGGTTCTGAGCTCGTTGTGAGCACGAGGGAATTACGTACACGCTCCGTGAGCTGCCGCGACATGTAGGCAGTAATTCCCTACACCATCGGTGGACGTGTTGAGTAGGTGCGCAATCTTGTCGGGCGTAGGAAAACGGGCGAGGAGTTCAGCGAGGAGGTTGGTGTTGTTGCGGCGGCATGCTTCCAGGAGGAGCTCTCGTGGAGAGGCGCCCTGGTTTTGTGTCAGCGTAAGGTCTTGGCAAGTCACGGAAGCAAGACGAGGATGTCGGTAGCAGCTGTAGCTCAGGGATGGGGGGGCCCACCTCGTCGTCTTCCATGGTGAGGTGCAGAATGTGATTAAGAGCACAGACAGCTGTTGGGGGGCTTCAGGCGCAAAGGAGCTGTGCTGAGGTGAGGTTTGTTTGGCGGAAAAAGTGAGTTCCTGTAGCGGTTTGCCGTGTAGGTTGTATCTGCAACGCAGGGCACCTTCGGAGTAATTGAGCATCCGCAAGGAATAATGTTATGCAGCTGTTTATAACAACGTAGTACGTGTTCTGGTTGGTGATATGAAACATGAGATAACTCGCGTCACACGTCACGTGTCACGGCCTTTCATCAGCCCTACGAAACATAGACGTCAACCTGCAGCAGATCCTTTTTCTGCAGGGAAGTTGTGAAAGCCAACGGTCATCGTGGCTTTGAACATACCTCTACCTGATCACAACCTCATGTCTCGATACAAATCAACAGAAGCTTTAGTTCGACTCCCGTCGTTGTTTAACCTTTATTGGTTACCCAGCATGACTTATTTATGTAACCCTATTAAGTCCTCTGCATGGCTAGTAAGTGTCTGTGGATGGCCCGTTTCCTTAAGCTTTCACATCATAGAATGAAAGATACCTACTTACCGCATGCCGCTGGACTGAGTGGCATTGATCGGGGCCTGTCCTGTTGAGATCAAGCATGGAACACGCTCCTGAAAATCGAAGCAGACCTTCTACGGTGTTTGTGCAACCAATGGCCTGAAGAGCTGTCTCTGCTTGACTGATTTTTAGAGATTGTCTCGACAGATCTGGTTTTTGTGGTACCGAAAATCCCCATTCCGGTTCTCCCGGGATGGTTACATGATCGGACCTGCAAAGGAGCTCCTGGTGTCAATTCATGCATCAAGAGGTAGCTCTATTTATCTAAAGCGAGAAAGCATCCGCCATACCCTTTGCGGGCTCTTAGTTTTGCTCAAGCTTTTTAAAAATATCGCTTCTTCTATTGCATTCTACAGTACAGCGACCCCGTCGGATTCGAGTGTAGATCTAGGAGTAGAGCAGACACGAGCTTTGATTATATCGCCTTATGAGTGGCTTATTACTTTCTACTCATCTCGTATCAAGAGCTCGGCAAAACCCACCATGCCCTGAGATTGAGCACTTGCACCGCCAATTCACTATGATGGCAATGACCTGGGATACTCTCGATCTCAGTTTCGTGTCATCGCAAGTAGGCAAGGAAGCTTCCGATATGGCACGGTTGTTATTAACGGATGGCCCAGTGTACGACGAAGCTGATAAGACTGTTGAGGGGAATCCGTGGAGACGCGCAGAGACGAGTGCTAATAGTGAAGCTCATACTTTCACATGGAGTAGGGTAATGTACGATCTCAGAAACTGCTCAACCATCCGGATCGATGATGTTGAAACCGTTTGCTGTATCTTACAAGTAATCATGTTACTCTTTCGATTCGTATTGATTCGGCGTTCACTCGCTCCTTCGTGTCACACCTGCCACAGTTGGATCGTGATGACTTGGCTCGTACCTATCAGCTTTACAATTTCACCCAGTGCCTTGTGACAACATTACCTTCCCGCTTTGACGTTTCCTGCATTATACCAGAATCGATCTTTCTCTTTTCTTGAAACGTTGACACATCTTTTCTCTCGCCATTCTGCGCATTCCACACTCGATGGCGCGCCTCAATCTCATTCGAAACCCAGCCTTCATCGTCCGGAGCGCGTTCCCCTGAAGAATACTTTCTCTTCTCAAGCCTGTCAGGACTTCCATCGTAGTACCTAGAAGACAATGGGTGCCCTCAGTGCTTGTAATGCGATATTAAGCACCACCATCATGGAGTCAAAGTGAAACTTGCCTTAGTGATTGGCTTAACAGCCTTTTCTTACTCACAAAAAAGACCTTCCGGCGCCAGGACCATTAAAGAGCTGTGTTTGACCAAAATCTTGCGCCAAGCTTGGACATGTCTCTCTTGATAGGCGAAATGCGCTTCCGTCGAAGAGCTTGAAGGACCTTGGAAACGCAACACTGGGAGCATTTGTCTCTGACACCACCGACTAATTGAAAGACTGACCATGATCTGCAAATTTCGAGAGAGGTTTATGAGCTTAATATGCCACGCAGAACCGACAAGATTGATGCTGTGAGGCTGTCGGCATCTTTGACGGACTTCCAATTCGACATCATAGAAGGCGTCAGCGGTACCGATATCCAGCTAAAGCTTTGCCTGGTGTAAACTTCAACACATCTACCTTTGAAGCAGGATTGACTACTGGTCAAGTTCTTCGGGCATTCGCCAGGGACAAATGGCGTAATTGGCTGCTGGCGATCACACGTGGATTTCGCCAACGCGTAAGATATGTTCTGGACACTTCTAGAAAACATGCATCATTAATGCTAACTACCTCCATTCTTCAGCATTGTCGACAATCGGTTAACCACTGCCTTTGTAATGGAAGATGATACTGACTGGGACGTCGATTTTAGGTCACAGCCAGAGAATTTTGCCTTCGGGAACCAGCTACTCGCCAATACCCCTAGAGAGGCCATTGTGGGAATCAACTCGTGCCAGGAGATGAAAGAAGAGTCCTTGTCCAGAACGATCCAGCAGTCACGCCTCTTATACACCGCATAAACTTCGCCGTGGTTCCGGACATGACTCACTATAACAACACAACCATGATAATCTACGCAAGTCTGGTGAAACATACACATACGCTTATGCTCTTTTGTATCGCGGTGCCCAGAAAGTCCTGTTCTACCTGTCAATGAAGACATACGCAAAGCTTATCGACTGGGACCTCCACGAAATGTGCGACCACGAAGACCGAGACTTCAAGTGCATGAGCGTCTCCGCCCAGATAGTGGATACATATAGAGCAGCGGGTAGCTCGTCCAAAGACAGCGAAATTGCTGGGGTTGGAGATCAGCTCCGGAGCAAAGGCATAGCTTTTAACATTGTACGCAGTAAGGTATGAAACTCAACACCTCACATCTTATTGAAGGCAACATGGACTAGATTGAAGATCAATGGCCTGGGGAGGTACCGGATTTGACTGGCCCAACGAGAATAAATCTGCTTTTTGTTTTCGATGCCTGGTTGTATCAGTCCCAATGACACATGATATGAGAGGCGCTGCTGTGGCTCAGATATATCTCCTGTTAAGGTCATATATTCCCTTATTCGGATGTAGGCTCAGCCAGCCATGCAACAGGGTGTCCAATGGCTTCTAACTCTCTGCTTCGATTTCTGTCTATACCTGCTTCGATTTACTGTCCTTCTATTAACTGCGGCGGCAACCCCTAAGGGTTTTGGTGTACTCGCTGTCAAGACTTTGAGCGTACTTAGCAGCTACCATCTTCGTCCGCCAAGATGACAGCACCTGCAAGGAAAGCCAATAGGACTAAAGACCAATCGCTACTATATGATGGAAGAGGTTTAACTGGGCAAGAAAAAGTAAGAGTAAATATATCACTGAGTGAGTCTCGGCGACCTCGGCCATGTCGGCTAATCTCGGAAAGGGTTGGTGTTGTATCCCTACTAGTACTCCGATCATTGACGCAACCCCGCTAAGGGAGTTGCCGGATCGCCTCAATTGACTTCGCGACTCCACCCCGTCCAGACTAGAACCATTCACTAAGGTAGAGCTCCAAGATCACCCAACCCTCGATGTCGCTCATAACCAACTTTATCTGGAGTCGCATACTTCAAGCGTCGTCCTTCTCGAAGGTTGTCCTCTCAATTGAGACTTAGTTACTTGCAGAAATCATGTCCAAGTTATCTTCACTGCTCAATCCAGCCCCGAACCCAGACACACACGCGCCAGCTCCTCAGACTCAGCAGTTGGCTATTGACGGACAGCACGACGGCCATTCTAACGAGGTAGCTGGAGGTCTAGCTCATACTGGAAGTGGAAGTCCTCATCGTCTTTCTATCGCCGCATCTCCACTTGAAGCTCTCGCCGCGGCAGCAACGAGTAGCGCACCAATGCTGTCACCGAGTAATCCGAACGGTGCCCCCTCCATAACACCAGGAGCTCACCAACAGACTTTCCACCACCCACTGTCACGACCAACCAGTAGCCACACCTCACCTCCACCACATTTTGACTTTGCGCGCACCGCGGACCCTCCGGCGCCGAGATTCTCCCCAGGCCTAGAACAATATCACCACTCAACGAGCAGTGAGGTGAGAGCCAGGAGGATGTCAGGAATCACAGATAACGCGCCCGCAATACTTGCTCCTTTACGAGGCTCTCTACCGAATGAGAGCCGTCAATCGCCTGTTCCTCTACCTGCTCTGCGATCGCACAGTGAAGTTTCAGATGGGGCGGTCAGAGGAACATCAGCACAGCCAGATCACCAAACGTCAACAAGTAAAGAAGCTGAGCCAGGATACCTCAATAATGCGCCAGTGCTCACTCAGATTCGACAACCCTTACCCGGTCCCGCGCTACCTTCAGTAGTCACTGCCTTACCAGAAACCCAGCATGATCAGGTGAAAGTAAAGGCTGAAATAACAGAAGATACACCTCAGCTTCCACACAAGATACGATTGAGCGACTCACAATCAGTAAGTATGCAAGGTGTAACCTCAGCTGAGCATCTTCATAGGAAGGAAGTACAAGCAGTCTCCAAAGATGTTGGAGACTTGAAAAACGATGGGAGCTACCGACCTTCTCCCAATACTACAGAAGAACTCAATCGTAGCACATCGGCAACTCCAAAACCAGCTCCAACTAAGAAGCGAGCGGCGCCCAAAAAAGGAACAGCAAGTGCGGTCAAGCCTGCGGCAAAGAAACGCAAAATAGACACCGAGAGCGTTGACGGTACACCCTCTGTAAAGCGCTCGGCGACCCCAGCCTCAAGTCGTGCAAGTAAGACACCGGCACCCAAGAACCGCAAACAAGACTCCGCAACTCCTACACGTAGCTCTTCAGTGGCCCAGCAAGAAGACGACGAGGATATGGATGATGACTCACAGCTCTTCTGTATTTGCCGTAAACCAGACGACCACACCTGGATGATAGGATGTGACGGGTCTTGCGAAGATTGGTTTCATGGCAGATGTGTGAAAATGACCGAGGAAGACGGCAAAATCATTGATAAATGGATCTGTAGGCGCAATGTCTCTACGTCTTGCGACAACTGCTAACGACTTTTATTGCCACAGGTCCAAATTGCCAAGCGAAAGGCGAGGGTCCAACAACTTGGAAAGCAATGTGTCGCCTCGAAGGCTGTCGTGAACCAGCTCGAGTCACTGGCGCAAACCCATCGAAATACTGCAGTGACGAGCATGGAAGAGAGTACATGGCGCGACACGCACTGAAAGGGGAAACAGACGAGAAGAAGCCGACAGGCAACAACAAAAGAAAGAGGAAGAGCAACTGCAATACCAATGTTGGTAACGGGGATGGTGATATAGAGGCTGATGACGAACCAAGCTACCTCCATGGGGGCGTACTCAGGGCACCCGAATTGAAAGCTGTGGTCGCTGGCGTGAAAGACATTGACGAATTTCGAAAGATTGGAGAAGGTGTACTCAGTCCGCCTCGGACAGTCAGCCCTGACGGAAATGAAATCAAGATGGAGGATGGGACTCAGAAACAGAAGGTTGCCTACACGTCCGAAGAAACCGAAACAATAGCAGGCATCACGTCCTCCAAAGAGAGCTTACGAATGCGAAAATCCACGCTCGAAGATCGAGATACCTTCCTGGGACTTGTCAAAGCCCGTGGCAAAATTGTTCTCGATGAACTCCGCAAGAAAGAAAAGTCATTAAAGGACATCTGCGGCTACGATGCCCGCCTCAGCTGGTCGGACGAGGAGTTCAAGGCCTGGCGCTGTGGGCCTGAAGGCCAGAAGGCTTTCGACGACGACGTACTGGGTGCGCCACTGCCTAGCGAAGAGGCTGGCGAGACGGCCCAAGATGATGAGCTGGGACGTGGAGTCTGCCAAAAGAAGCGCTGCGAGAGGCATCGGAACTGGTACAAGTTGCAGCAGCAGGAGGTGGCGTTTGAGAAAGACGACGTTAGGCAAGCATTGCGAAGATTGGAGGAGGAGGAGAGGGGAGTGAAGGATCGAGCGATGATTCGGTGTTTGGAGGGCGGTGAGATGGAGGGTTAGCTTGAGATATTGGCGGTTGCAGAGGAGCTTGTAGGCTTTTGAAGCAACGGAAATGATTGTCGGGTCGCATTTACACTTTGACACGGCGAGTTATCTGGAGGTATGGCAGGATCTTGACGAAAGCGAGGTGTTACGGAGCTTTCTCGGCAGTAGCAATTGCAACTGCTACCTTTAACGAATTGCATAGGATTCTATTTCGGAATTGGCAATACCCCATAGCTTCAGTAGCTTCACATAGCGATTAACAGACTTTACATATGAATCAAAAGATTGTGCTTTCTGTGTGACCATTCAAGAACTTTGTGTATAGCGATTGCGCATATGATAGATACCTACTGTAGTTCTGCAGTTTCAACACCGCGATTTCAAACCACCATTTTTCAAATGAGCCGACACATCATCATCCCACCATCTCATACAATGTCTGTCAGCTAGCACGAATAGATATTAATTGCACTCATGTATGTTAAGTTGGATGCAGCCTCTTTGCCTCCGACTACCTACATCTCTCCGCTGCAACACAAGTTTCGCAAACCAAAGACCGAGTAGCAAAGTTCCCATCCCGACAGCTTGCAATTTCGCATGGTTAGACGTGATCCGATTGCTACTCTTTACTCGGTCAGATTACGGGGATTCTCGGTCTCGCCTAATAGTATGGAAAGTTTGGTTTGATATGGCTGACATGATAAGCGGTGGAGGTGCAGAAGGAAAGCTCGAAGCTACATGCAGCAGTCTTTAACATATATCGCCGGAACACTAACATTGCCGGTGCATGAACATCTTTGTACGAGCATTGTGTTTGTCCATAATGCACCTCCGCCGGGATACTACCAGGGGTTTCTGTACAAGTTGCCGCAGGGCTGATGGACTAGCTGGGTTCGAGTGGTGACTTATCATTAAAGTCTGGATAGAAAGGAAGAAATACGCAGGAAGAGTTCGGGTACGAAGATCCTCAGAGATAACCAAAGCAAATCATGCCTACTTGCTCTTCTGAACAACTAGATCCTACATTCCTCAATTCGTGTAGTTTCAGCATGTCGATGATGAAAGCTATTCCCACATGAGAAGCTTGAATGTTCCTTTTCTACTCACATACTTCAATGTTACCGCATGGAGAATTGCAACGCTGGCTACAGCATTGACCGTCTACAAGTGGTCAACGTCCGAAAAAGCATTGAGATTATATGGTAGCTTCTTATCACGACAGCACCCTTCGATTCCGATGCAAGGACACTCATGGTCATTGAGACTAGAGGGGTAAAAATACGCTGCATTTCGATCTGTTGGAGGTGCTGGTAGCGGGTAAGAAGTGTTCAGGGCAGTAAAGAAGTTCTGGTATTTGGTTGGGAAGGGATATTCTGGATGTGAATTGGTGGCTGCAACGAAGTTGTTGCTGGGTTGAGATGGAGGTAAAGAGGATCTGCTGCTGGACACTGACTATACTCTTAGGCCAATTGATCTCGTTCATATCTTACAATACTCGCCACTTGTTTCCTTTCTACGCCGTCTCTCTACTCTACAGCATTATCCTGCTCTTTGAAGCCTTCATGAAAATCAGCTATCAAGAATATACGAACTAGGCAACGAGTATAAAAAGCGGGGCGAGGTCATGTTGGTTCACGGCTTCGTCTATTTAGGTTTCACGCCCAGAAGGATCCATAGCACAAGGATCAAGCAATGGACATCAAGGTTGGTGCAGCCCCAAAGCTAGGGTTCCATCGCCGCACAAAGCCCGTCTCAGAATTTTGATCTCTAAGTAGGAGCCTCGCATGGAGTCCTTGAGGAATGCATAGGCATCGACGATACAAAACAGCTCTATAAAGCTCGTCCATAGAGTTCCGCTTTGCTGGTACCACGTGGAGACCTAGGAAACTCCACTAAAGGACAGACGAATACTGAAGTATGTTAATAAGAACTTCAGCTCCAAATATCTAGATCAACTTGCCGAGATTCAGTCAAATGAACCTAATACAGCGGACACGCGTATTGAGACGTCCTTGCTTGAAGTCAGTCTTAATTGATAGCCTTCGAAAAGAGAAAAAGGGGCTTGTAAGATATCCGCTCAGAAGGAGCCATGTTAGTTAACGCCACAGAATGGTTCCGCTGCTTCAACGATATTCGAAGCAGTCTCTCTATAAGTCGCCTGTATCCAACTTTGCTCCGTTACAAGATTGTTTTGCACAGATTTTCCAGCACTACTCTCATACCATCCGCTAGCTTCCAGAAATCGCGAGACTAAACCACCTATGCTTCCAGTACGGTTAATGACTTCTTCCATCCTTCTCGTACGTGCGCGTGCTGTGTTTACGCATTTGTGCCTTTCCTGTCTTTGCTGTATTCCTTTTATACCACGCTACCGCGCCTCCCCCCTTCACCATCATCAGCATCAACAAACCCACAAGCCCTCATGCTGAATCTTCATCTTCATCATCTTCCTCTGTGCACAGCCTTCACATCTATTTCCCCTACCCTCACAAATATTAATTGTGATTAAAGTTCCGCTGCAAGCTGGTCGTAGAATCCTCTATGTTCTTTATATGGATCGACACCTTCCCCATCTTGAAACCTTCCCACTGGTACTGCAAACACTCTGGATAACCTAGCTGGAACCCGGATGGTTTCATCGAAAAGTGAGAAGGCCGGCTCTTTGGGCTCCTTTGCGAACCTTACCGCTCTAATCCCTTTTGCTCTCCAATATGACCCACTCGGGAAATCCACAGGCACGAGCGCAGAGGTGGGCAGGGATGCCCATTGTACGTTGGTCTGCTTTTTCCGAGCGCCAAGGTTCGACGGCTTGCTTCTGGTATGAGGATGTTTTTGGAAATATAAAGAAGGTTAGAAAGAAGAGATATGTCGCCGTTGTCGTTATGCCCTTTGCATTGGCGCAGGCGAGATGAATTATTCGGCAATCGGAAGTGGTGAGGGCTGAAAGAAAGGGTGCGTCTGATGTTCCGTTTCGTCCTCGATTCTCGACGGCAGCGGGGTGACGAAAGGAATACGCCTTCTTGCCTGTCGTTCTCTAGGCCTGATGGGGTTATCTCTGTGTGTAGTAGATCCCGAACGAAGGGCGGTGGCCACTTTGTCTTTTGTTCCGCACTCGGCGGTTTCCAGATTGATCCCGTCGTTTGAGCATATGACGCGTTGATGACTTTGAGGGACCTAGAAAGTCGATGACGATGATTCATTGCATGTACGGAGCCTGTAAGAGGCTCCGGTCGTGATGGAAGAGCAAGAGCATTTTTGACCTCGGCCAAATCCTTTTTTTAAGGGAGCAGATTTTGAGAAATGGTAGGGTTGAGATTTGGTGAGGATTTTGCTGGTTTGGTGTATTCGAAGACCACATTTCAGTCGTTAATGGGTTACAATCACTGGATTCATCGGTTGCGGAATGCAGTCCAGAGGGCTTGGTCTGTCATCGCCTGTCCGCTCATGATTGTGTACTTGAAGCCTCTCAAACGCGATCATCAGCGTCGGTGGTTTTTGCCATCTTAAGAGATAGTGTTTTCTCTTCGCACATCATATTGATGCCTCACCCTTGATTCTTCTCACATGTCTTCTTGGGTTACTATTCGACAATTGCATTTCCATTCTAGCCAAGACTCGTTGTTCCCGTCTTGAACGGCAGAGGGAATTTTTTCTCTTCTGGGATTTTTTTTGGGGAATGGCTATGGTTGAGCGGTGATTGAGCATTGCCCGCTTATAGCGTATCCTCTTGTTTCATTGAAATTTTCATGCTTTTCCGAAATCGGAATTTTCATGACGGTCGATGTCGTTTCAGACTTTTGCGTTTTGGTATGAGATCAGTTGAGGATTGAACATCGAACTTGTGCTCAACTATCCTCGATGCTTGAGTACGGCTGTGGTTATGCTTTCCTCCAATTGGCTTGGAAGAGCTTCCTTGTTGTTCCATGTTGATGGGTTCTGCATGGGTTCAGGTTATTAATAGGTGAGCTGTCATTTTATCTCAATGAAACCAATTACTTGGGGAGTTCAGGGAAGTTGTGGGATGCACCGAATGTCTGTTGTCGTCACCTTTCATCGACATATCATTATCTCTTGTAGCTGCAGCTTTCTTCACGGAGAAGATAACGAGGGGTTTTCAGTCATTGTGTTCTTGACCTCCCGTGGTCTCGATGCCGGACCACGGTCTCAAGATAGCTGCGGGAAATGTTTGAGAAAGCGCATGATTCGGCCACCTATATTGCTGATATACACTCTTATAGCTGGCGATACCTCAAAGATCTTCATGCTTTTTATCCTTCAGCCCTTTTATTGAATAATCCACAACCTGTCCCGTTCGCTCATGCCAGTCTCAGACTCTCCGATACCAGAACAGGCCATCTTTTTCTCGCGCTTCCTTGGTCTTTCTAAACTTCTTTCATTTCCTTCTTGTTGACATTCTACGCTATAACCCCGGTTTATCCAGCTATTCTTAGCCGTAAGTCTTTGAAAACCTCTTCTGTAGTTGCTCGAGGTGGTTTCCGGAGCCTCTCAAGAAGTTTTGTTGCTGCAGCGAGAAATAGGTGCTGGATGATGTCAAGGAAAAGGTCCGAAAGAAGAATGAAGGCTGAGGGCAGGTCTCGTGGGTTGGTGCAGCGTCAGCAGCGTTATAAGTCGCTGAAGGAGATCGCTGTTGTGGGGTGAGTCAAGTCATTCTTCAGGCAATGCTCTTAAATACTGTAGCTGAGGGAATCGCTCTGAACAGTCGTTTCTTTTGAACATTATCTGTGAATCAGAAGGGAGAATCCCATATTCTTGAAAGATTCATGTCTTCTTTTTGCTTTTCGAAGAATAGAAAGCGTTTAAACATTGAAAGAAAAGAAGTGAAAAACCAAAAGTAAAAGATTAAAATTAGTTATCGGAATGAAAGAATATGACTTGATGTTTCGTTCCACAGCGTTTCTCAAGCTGAATTCAAGAAACCTTAGATTATGAAGTCCAGCCATATAATATACTTCTGATATAAGGGAACAACTTTCGTGTTTGAATGAGACTTGTTCAATATTTTCCTGCTCGGGGTATCGTCTATAGCAATAGGTAGCAACGACGTGCTGAGGCTAACACCTCTCCAAGAATTCGGCTTAAGCGTTCGAGTTGGCATTCTTCGCTTCTTGAAGTAGATGGCGAGATCTATTATATGCACAATGCTTTAAATCGAAGCTTTCACAATCTTCTTCCAAAATATCTTCTTCGAGCCGATCATAGCCAGCGGCGAGTATTGTTGCGACTGCTGCGAAATGGCATCTTTCGATCTTCATGTTGAGATTTCCGCTATGCGCTAGAGTATTCCTACTTGCATTCATTCGTAATCGGATCATGAGCTCTGGCTTGTTGACTCTCATCTCGTACGCGAAAATTCTTCTTTGCGATGTATATTGTTGATCAGGGTATGGATACGACGGGGCGGTAAAGGCATTGTTGGACCACCCTGGTTTGCTAATAGACAGCGCCTGTGCTTCTGTGGGTTCTGCATGTTCTAGAGAGGAACCATAGGTGGCCAATACCTGGTCTACCTTTGGGCGAGCATCCTGGCGAGGGGAATTTGAAGGGAAAGTGATCGGATGCTCTGGCAGTTTAGAGTCCTTTTTCCATTGCTCTAGAGCTTCGCTTTTCTTTTCTAATCTGCTCACGACGTCTGTGACAAACTTGTGGTGTAGAAATTCATTCTCCGATACTTCGGACCACCATACTGCAGAGGATGTAGATTGAAACCTTGGCCCATGACGACAGAATGGGTGAGTCTAGTGCTTGTATAGCTGTTATGTTGATAGACTGTCGCGACGAATGTTTGAAACCGAGTAATCTCGTCACTCGGGACGCTTTTGAAAGTATTTGCAAATTCAGACACTTAAGAAAGCCTTATACTTTTGGCTGTCTTCCACACGCATGTTGTGGTCCGCAGCTCATTAAGAGTCGTATGCGCTTTGAAGCATTTTCCGGTTGTTTTTGTCAAACAAGTTTTCTGGAAGCTTTTGGTTGACATATAAAATTGACAAAGGTAGCAAATTGATAGAAGGAATTTCAGCGCTAGCATTCAGTAAGTCGACATTCATGCTCACGAGAATTGTCTCAGTGTTGATATATTACAATGACCGAAACTAAGAGGCAAACCTCTTTCGGTGTTCCTGAAGTAGTGTCCTGAATCCTGATTCCGTCATCGTGTGCTGATATGGGATGACACGACTCGGAAACACGCCAGCGCCTCTCATGTGCTCGTGGTTATATCTTTAAAGCTTGTACAGATAGTAGAGTTTGCATCATGCTCTTCACTCTTACATTTCAATCTGCTTTTATATCTTTCTTAATCTTCTTCTCATCAATGTCAGTACAGCTTAAATCTCGCTTTCAGAACTGACTTGATGAATAATAAGACTGAGCTGAGTTTTTCTTACTTGATCAGATGAGCGAACTTCTTTGTCTTTATGCTTGTTGATTTACCTCTCTTTTTACTGTTGATTCATCTTACTCATTCTACAAGACAAGCATCTTTTCATTTTGCTTAACTTTCTTCTATCAGCAAATGTGAAAGTTCAGCATTTATGATTGTGACAATCTTTCTGACTGTCTTCTTTTCAGTTTTATTATCAAGCGAAGTTTCTAGTAATTTCGTGTCTCTCAGCATTTGTTTAATGTGCATCTTCAATGCATTGTGCTTATCGTCGTCAATGACAAGATCTTGCGTGATGATCATCTTCATTCAATTCAACGAAATATCATCATAGTTGAAGTTTGTAAACGTAGAGTTCTAATTTGACTCATCTCAACATCATCATCTCAACCGCCTTCAACAGCTCCTCTCTTTTGGGTCCCGTTGATAATCGTGCTGACACAATTGGACGAAGTAAGACGTAATAGTTAACGGAAGCGAGCCCCGTCCTCATCATCCTCATCGTCCTTATCGTCCTCTTCGTCCCCTTTCCTCTCCCCATCCTACTTTTCCTTTCCAACTTTGTCATTGCCACCAGTATTACTACGCAGCCAATCGTTATTGGTGGAAACCATGTCCATGAAGTGTGAGGGTAGCATCTGATATACTTCCCTGCAGAATGTTTTGGCCGCTGCAGATAACATGGTCCTGATGCTCAACAAGCCCATATTCCCCGCCTATAGGGTTGGCATATGAAGGCATTTTGTGAATGAAGTGAAGGGCTAACCGAGGTCAATTTTATTGGAAAGTTGTGCAAGCTGAGCAAGGCAAGCAAATCACCGCAGTGAGCAATCGATCAGCACGGAAGGTCTTATTGACGAGGTTTGTTGTAAATAGGAAGAGACGCGCGTCTTCTCCAAAGTCTTTCACTTCTTTGAGTGTCACCATTTGCCCTGCTATTTAATGTCGCAGGCTTTCTATCTTTTTCTTGATCGTCTTCATGTCATCTCGACATTTCGCATTCTTCTTATTTAATTTGTATCTTTGAAGACTAAAGTTATCTTGATTCAGAAACAGAGACCATCAGTCTCAGTATTGCTCAAGCCTAGTTTCACACAACTCGGGAACGGTCGAGATTTATTGCTTGACCTCGGTTTGGTTTTTCATTGACGTTACTGTGACATTGTGCATTGGCGATGTTTCAGCTGCGTCGTAAGCGGTCGCCATTCTTGACTTTCTCTTGGTGAACAGTTCGGTCTTTCTGAGTATCAGCAGCATTTCCGCCTTATTGAATTCTCTGTCATTACCATTGTCGTGTGAGACGGTTGTGATGTGCTGCCTTTCAGGTTATTTCGAGGGTGGTGTCTAACTTCACTTTTATCAGGTTTCCTTGTGCAGTGTATCGATGGGCGAGTTTGACCTGGGCCATGACCGTTCTTTCAATTAAGTGGAAGAAGCGGACGCTGCTGGTGCCTCTCTCAACAAGGTCCTTTAGCGTCGCGATTGCTTAGTCTTGCTTTAGTGTGGTAAAAGGGGCAGGCAACAAAAATACGGTAGGAAACAAATACCAGAGTATCATTGTAGTCATTGCCGGATCAGGCTCATGTCTATCTCCTTTTCCTCGTTGCTTCAAGCAGGCGATGAGTACAATCTCAGAGAATTTCTCGGCTCCGAAGGCCAATGTAAGATCCAATATCTGGATTGAATCCAGGGACGATGGAGACCAATTCAGAGCGCGCCTCAAAGCGCTCCTCGAAAGCTGGCCGTGTCTAAATAGAATTTGTCTGATCTCTATTAATTCTCCGGCCGTCATACTGAACTCAAAGAGAGGTGCAGAAGCGACTCAATAGAAATTCTTTGAGTTTATGGTATTGTTCAAGAACGCAGGGTGAACCTATTTGCCCCTGAATGGATCAGGTGGAGTATGTTCAGTCGACTTGTCCAGATCATGCTCACCCCAAGAGGTCTAGGACTAGAAAGTCCCGATGCAACTTAGTTGTAAAAGCCTAAAAGGCCAAGGAAACTTGAAATGGATATATATATTGGACAAGAACCTCCAAAAACTAGTCGAAGACGAAGTAAAGTAAGGATTCGTGATATAGAATATTGTTCTGTATCTAGGAGAACACGAACGACGACTTTTGGAAGGCAGATCGAGTTACCGATCTACGGCAGACGTTCCTTGGTTGAAACCCTAGGTTTGAGATCATTCCAGCAGTGGCACAAGACTTACCTGGCTTGTTCACCGCAGATCACCTATTTGGTAAAGTACCCACATCGAAAGAAGCGTAGATATGAGCCGTTGTCGGACACCAAAACATTACCCGACTGCTAGCAAGACGATTCGTACGCGTGACAGACTAGCTGTCGATACCTGCTTTGAGATAGAAAACAGTTGGTTTTTCGTTAGGTGTAAAGGCTGGCTATCGTGCTTGATGATATCGAGGCATTCCTGCATTTTTGCTTCGCGAGCATATTACTCTACCACTCCGCTCACCCTCCAAATGGCAAGAGTCACACTCTCAGGAGGTAACATTCGTGCTGATAAATAAACCTTGCAAAGTCTTGCACTGATGTTGTTAAGGCTATGTTATGGGACCGAGCCAAGTAATTCTGAGGAAGTAGTATTGATTCAGCCAAGCGATTTGGCGGTGGAGATCGACTGCTTGTTGGGAATGTGATGAGTTCGTTGGAAGGCTCTGATCAGAGACGGTCGACAGTGCTGAGTATGATTAGTAGATGAGTAGGGGAGCAAATAGCAGCTTGAAGGATAATCAATAGCTGGGAAGGAATACGAGGAAAGATTGGTATACCTTTGTTGTTATTTTCAGATTCGAACGCTTCTAGTTCCCTAATATTCAAGGACCTCAGATATAATACAGGAAACGTTGTCATTATTTTATGTAATGTGTAAGGAATATTTACGATTTATTCTGGCATGATAGAAGGACATGTGTGAGGTCGAGATATAGGTAATCTCGGTCTGATGAAGATAACGCAAGGTGTGCTTTTTGACAGGGTAAGCGGTGCGTGCATGTTTATGTGGATGATGAAGTAGAATATGATGGAACGGGGTCATAGAAAAAGGTGATTGTTAACGAGTTGATGAAAGAGAACAGAGCGAAGATAGTCTCTGAAAATCTGTAATACTGATTTGGGTAGTCGATGAAAGATGATCGTTGGACAAGATCTGAATAAAGAGTAAGAAGAACGAGTCATGATCTGTTTCGTGCCAAATTATCGCCTTATGAATGAGAAAGAATGCGTAGGACTCATGCTTATCACGTCTGATTTCGATGATTTGAGTAGTTCAAGACGTTCACCCGATTTGATAATACCAGAATCTCTGTCGATCTTGCTGAGTTCTTTGATAGAAAACATCGGCTGCTGAGAACCCCATATTTGCTCGTAACCGTACCTGTCTGGATCGTTTCCGTAAAGGCCTGGGTCGTTAGCTTGAGGCAATATTACCACGCCGGTCTTCTACTCTAGGGTAGCAGCTCTGAATGCATTTGTTGCGAAGTGGTTCAAGACGGCAGTGGAAGCCTGCCGCTAGGCACATGGATGGCGGCAGAAGTCCCTTCTCGAAGAGTTTCAATGTTTGTTTCAATGTTTTGTTCCCCGTGGCTTTGCTATTGAGACCTAGTCTTGGAAAAAATGTTTTCAAGCGTACGGATATCTGCTTGATTTGCTTAGAAAGCCACCTATAATAAGTACTGGCTTTAGTCCTTTGTCAAGAACCTGTCATGTCTAGCAAGGACAGAATTTCAAGAAATCTATATCTGTAGCCATGAAAGACGTTCCACTTCACGGTTCTCACCTGTACTCGTGGTTGTAAGTCGAAGACTATTGCTTCGAGTCCCGTAAAAAGAACACAAATCTTGCAACTTACAAGACCAACATGATGAAGCTCGATAGTCACGTCTCAGTTTCTAGTCTTGAGTTCGTATCTCTCCGGTTGCCGCAATGTTTTAAGGTAGAAGGGGGCTTGCACAAGTCGTTGCGTGGCTTTAACAAGACTCGCAGCTTCCTCGTATTCGATTCTAATTCTTTCGCCTGTATAAAAGCAAGAACGAAAGATCTCGGTCTTTCAAACGAAAATCTTATTGTCGAACTTCGATGTTTCCTTCACAGCAAGGAGGCCCTCGAAAGTTGAGGACTTCATGATTCGCTTGACCTTGTCGATCTTTATGCATGGGATATTGGGAAATTGCTGCATCGACTCGGCAGAAGTTCCGTACTAAATTGAGCGCATGCTGTGATGATTATATCTTTACTGAAAAGACTGCGTCGGATTTGGCAGGGATTGTATCTTCCCATCTTAGCCGTGAGACTAAGTTTGCGTAGTGCTTGGTTCTAAAGACGAAAATGGTGGCTCGAGATTCTATACATAGTTGTCGTTCAGATCAAGTGTACTATTGTTCAAGGGTAAGCCATCGAATGTCTTCGAGTGGTCATTGGTAATCGATCGTCATCATTTCGTACGTTCTTGCTGCTCACTGCCTACCTGTGAATTCTTGGATTTTCATCACTGATTCCTAGTTCTGGGCCGTTGCGGCCTGCCTGGTTCCGCTTCTTGATGGCAGTATTTAATTTCTTGCATTCGTCGTTAGGGTTATCGGATGCTGCTTGAAAATGAACCCTGAGAAAGTTGTGAAAGAGTAGCAGTCTCTTTTCGATTGAACCAGCGCAGGTAAGTTCATGTTTTGGTTATGAACCATTGAGCACTTCCGAGTAAATATATTATAGCAATTTTAAAGACATTAATAGAAGCCATTACTTGTATCATAGCTTGCTTGAAGCTGCAATATAGAGGGCAACTTGGGTCTGAGTCCCCCTCTTTGTCCCCGACGCGTGCCTTCTTCGCTTGGCGACTGGGGTTTTCAATGTCCGGATCCTCCTCGGCGGTTCTTTTCTGAATATTGACCTTTTGGTTCCGTAGATTGTCTAGGTCTTGTAGCATATTGGACGAAGGGTTTCCTAGCGGTGTTTTCCTAAAAATTTGGGTTGTTTTGGGGTTTTGACCGGGGAACCTAGTGGAGAGTTGAGAGTGGAGTTGGGCGGCGAATTGAGCGGGGTTTTGGTTGGGGATCCGAGTGGAGAGTTGAGCGGAGTTTTGAGTGGGGATCTGTGTGGAGAGTAGATTGGGTTTTGGAGCGGCTTTGACCAAATCCCCTCGCCCGAGGTGTTTGTTTGCGTTGGGTGGCATTGCTGTTTTGGTCACCACCAAATTTTGAAGTACACCTTCGGATCCGTGAAGCTGATAACAACCTCCTGCTATTGCTTGCCTCTAGCGCAGATTTATCACACAGGTAACTACCTTCTCGCCGTTCTATTCAATGTCGACGAGGTCGAAGTAGGTCGGGAATATTAAAGGTGGAAACTTGTCCAGTATATGATAAGTGATGGTTCATCCCGGTTCAGCAAATTGTCGATGAACCTGCTTTCCGTTTGACGATTACTTGCGGGCCATACTTTCAGTCCCAGTCTAAAGGACTTCCAACAATGAACGAACCGACCTAGTAGGCTAATCACTCTTGGATCCGGTAATGCCTACCTCTAACGTACGGGAGCCAATTTCGATCTACTAAAGAAAGATCAGTTGATGATTTGATGATGATATTCACAAGCACGTACCTCAGTGCCCTGAAGGAACGTATTTTGACGTCTTTAAGAAAAAAGCTGAATCCAGCCCACTTCCGTCAAATCCTTGGGATCTAGTTCTTTATGTTCGCCATTCGTACCGATCAAGGTTTGGCTTCATTTGAAAGATTTATTTAAGTCTATCCCAGCTAAGTGATTCTGAAGATCGTCGCTTGCCAAAATCCTTGGGTATCCTTAGCTTCACTGCTTCTCCTTGCTAGATACCCCCCGGTAGCTTTTTAATTGAGATGTTGGAATTTTTCTGTCGGCAGACTCAGATCCTCATCGGGTTTTCTATCAGGAGTTTCCAAGACCTGCAGGTAATGTTGGAGTTTTTCAGGGAAATCTCGAAGGGGGTACAAGACAGACCTCAGAAGCTCAGTTCGGGATGATGTCCTCTCATGACACGTAGCACTCTCATCATTGTTGACTGGCTGCTTCTTTCTTTATGAAACTCGTCGCGGATCACTCTGCACCAGAGAAGACCACTGAAAAACCACGCTTTCAATATGCTTTTGATTGGGCTTTCTTGCGACTCGGAACCCAAGGCAATCCTTTTGAGGGCGTAGGTTCATCTCTTGCTTCTTTAAGCATTCTTTTTAAGCTTTGACAATGTCATTTCGAGCATTCTTTATCATGACTGAGTCAGCTGATGAGTTCTTCATATCAGTATGATAATTCAACTTTTTAAAAACAATGTTCTCAATTGTATTCACTTCAATAATCTCAGCAATTGCTAACGAAGCATCTTTGTACCCAAAGAAATAATCATTCATTCTCATCATCTTTAAAGTATAAATAAATGCAACATTGAACTCTGCAAATAATCTCTTATGTCAGAGAGCTTCTTTCATTGAGAACTCTTCACACTCATATTGAAACAAGTGCTTAATATTGAAGAATCTTGATTGAGGCTTACGACATTAAGACGTGCTCTCACATGTACTGTTGTTCAGAGCATAGTTGCCAATTTGTTTGAAAGAATCAGTTTCAGATTCTTGATGTTACGATCCTAGCTACGCACCTATGTTGGTAGCTATGTTGATGACTATGTTGATGGCTATGTTCCTGGCTATCGCCGGTCGCTCGTCACTAGGCTATCGAGTTGTTCCGAAGCCAACCCTATTCAGGGTTAGCTTATGTTCTCCTGAGCCATATAGATAGCCGGCCCTTCCCTCCTAGATACTTTCCTTCCTTAGCATTTATATACTCGTTACATTACACCCATATGACTCGCTCTATGCTGGCCCCTAACACTTGACGCGTTGAACAAAAATACTTACAAAGTCTAGTCTCAAGACTGAAAGTGCTAGCTGTTGTTGAATCTCATTTCTTCACTGTTCATCATTAACGTAGTACTACGAGAGTTGATATTCGAAGTGCAGTTCTTCAACATCATAAGAAGATTTACATCAATATATTCAGTAATATGTTCATTCAACTCATTGATCATATATCGTGTGAATCAATTCTTGTTTGGTATCAGTACAAAAGACATCGCAGATATAATGAGAGATTGATCGTAAATGTTTTGTGACTCAGACTGATCTGAGTCACGCATTCATGCTGACTTGTGAATCTTTAAGTTCGAAATCCTACAGGTGTCGCCAGAAATGTGATCAAGGCAAAAAGTACTGGTAGTCAGGAGCAAATCAGAATCGAATAGTAGCTATGTAAGAAGGGATACAGGTTAGTTACAAGAAATGCTCGGGTATTTGTTGAGCTCGACCTTTCCCGAGGTCCAAATATGACAAGCTCCTCACCAATATTGAGCCCTTTATTTAGTGAAACTCAACTTATTCAAACTGAAAGGTCGATAAACGTGCTTGTCGTACGATTTAGAGATCGTTAATATAACTGCTGTTCTTGAACGTGGGCGTCATATTTTTCATTGATCCGAAGGAGCTGCCTTATGGTATCGGCCAGCGAAAGCTTAGTATCTGCCTTTGCCGTTCTATGGCCTAGAAGAGTTTCATGTCAAGGATACAATGTGGTGTAACATGTTATTCAGCTGCGTGGCTCAGCTTTCAAAAACCATAGAAAGTTTAATTGTGTCTTGTGACTGTTATCAGAAACATCGATCAGGAGGTTCTTTTGGTATTGTACATGGAGCGGTCTGAGAGCCAGGGTCTCAGACACAAGAAGGGCCAGGTACTCTCAGAGGGGTATCTGAGCCTCACATGCTTGGCAAGGTGCAGGCTGAAGATTCATTTTAGAACACATCCTATCGTTGTGGGCTTGTCGATATACAAGAGTTGGTTTCTTTATGCTCCGGTGAGATCCTCGCGTTGATATTGGGGAACTGACATCGACTGATTGGCGGCACTTGGAGAAGATCTGACAAGGACATCTCCCGCTGCTGTATTGTGGTTGGCGGCCTAGTCTGACATAATGCCGTATATTCTCTTTCAAGTATGCTCCGAATCCGCATTACTATCTCAAAATGTGAAATCTTCGAGCACGCCATAACCGATAAATATTAATGTTACCAAGGACCAGCGCACGTTACTTGGGGAAAGAATGGCATAGCTGTTACAGGTCGTCCTAATTCGTCTTTCCTTTGAAGAAGTAATTCATGCCTAGCAGTCTCACTAGGTGAGGTGCATGAATTTCTGATGATAGTGATCAGCAGAACTATGATTGACTAGAGAATAGCTCGTATTCCGCCATGGGCTATCTTAGTGGCGGTATACGGTTTGAATGCGCCGTCGAAGTGGCATGCAGTTTTTAGCTGAACAGAAACTCGAATTTCGCGAATGCCTTTTTTGGCACCAAGACTCCAAAATCGAACATCAAAACTAGAATGTTCTGCTAGCCTTTCGGATCGTTAAACTCATCCAGATATCTGGCCTGTTCACTTTACTGAAGACCAGTGCGTACCACCGCAACGCCACTGTAGAAGTGAGTCAGAGCGGGTTCAGTTTAAAAGACGTAGCTCTCGAAGTCGTATCTGATATCTGCATATAAGGCCTCTAGGGTGTAGAGATTATATCTGGGAGTCTTCTGGAATTCTTTATTGTAAGGAAGATTTGTTAATCTATGACAGTTGATACACGTTCTGCTGCACCGTTCCTCATTGGCAGATTGACAGACCGTAGGCTAGAGCAAGGAAGCCAGTTTTCCTGAGGGGTAGGTCACACCGCACGCGTTGTTTCTCGGTCATTCTAATAGATCTCGTAGCACATAATGTATGTGTTATTTAGCCCCAATAATTCTAAGCAGTCTTTCTCTGGCTAAATCACCATTTTATTTGCAAAAGATTGTGTAAGATTGTGGGTTCTCTTCAAGCGTTCACCGATTGCCGTGTCCTTCCGAAGAAGCATAAAGAATCAGCAGAAGCGATCAAGCCAGTTCACGAATACCTATGGTGAAGAAGCTGTTCGATCAGTATTTGTTACCGCAGCCCGTTAGATGCTAGGTTAACCGTAACCGTGGTTGATTAGAGAACGAGGTAAGACTGTATAGTATGAAGCACATATCGTGGAGAGATCGTGCTGAGTCGGCGGGTTGTAGTATATACAACTATATGCAGAAGAGATAGAAGCACAGGGAGATTTGCGGCCTTTTATCAAACAGCGGCGAAGGCTAAAGATGAATGGGTCTGGGAAAGGCCGGTGAATTGGAGATATTGAGTGAACAAGATGATGGGAAGTGGGTTAAAGAATTGGGAAATCAATGGTGAAAAAGTGAGTGCAGTACGATGTGAGCAAGGGCTCAACTTTGTAAAAGTCTGCTGGCATCACCCGTGAAGCCTACGGGAATAGCACTGGCGTTCGCGCTTCCTGAACCGGTTGTCACGGTCAACCCAGCTCCCACCCCAAACCCACTAATTATCATCCCACCCAATCCCACACTCTCCGTACTTGTACCCAGAACGACATCCGTACCTTTTGGGCTCAGTGAAATTTCCGTCCCTGACACCGTAATTGCGGCTCCAGGAGCAAGCGTCTGACCGTCGATTACAAAATCGGAAGCACTGTTTGCTGTAAAAGTAGCCTCAACAATGGTGATTACCCTTCCGGCCCCGTCTGTCGGCACCGAAGGCGAGAGGATTGAAGTGCTAGTACCAACTATAAGCGCTGTGCCCGAAGGCCCGGTCGAGGGAAAATATGGGATGGAGTTGATGGTGACGGAGGGACCGTTAGGAGTGAGCGTCTGGGAGCCAGTTATGTATCCGGAAGCAGAGTTTTTTAGAATAAAGACCACCAGCGATTGATAAGGGGGCGTGCAGGGAAGACGATGCGGATGCTATTAGGATAGTACTGCTAACCGATATCAAGACAGTTCCAGTTGGGGCAAGAGAGTATCTGATCTCATCTATGGTGATTGCAGCAGCGCCCGGGATAAGCGTTTGGGAGCCGTTGAAATATCCGGAAGTTAAATCTAGGGTATAGGTCTTGCCAGCGATCGTGAGTACATCTGGGACAGACGGAATTCCTGGGTAGAGAGGGATAATATTGTTTCCAGAAATGAGGGCCGTTGGATGAGCTATGTACAGAATATGACATATCATTGATTGTTATTGCAGGACCACCCGGGCCCAATTTCTGGCTAGCAGTGATGAATTGCGAAGCAGAGTTTGCAGTCTGAGGTCGCCCGTCTATGGTAAGTATGGGAGTTGGTGATTGTCTGAGCAGGAATGAAGCTTATGGTACTGCCGCCGGAGAGGAAGACAGTGGCAGAGGGAGCAAGCAAGTATGGCACAGCGTTGATGGTAATTGCTTGACCGCCTGGAATTGAAGTCTGACTGCCAACCACGTAATTCAAAGCTGAGTTCACGGTGTATCCTTGGTTCTCAGTTGTGATGAGTGGCGGGCTTGGGACTAATTGGTTTATTGCATTTTGAGCTGGAAGACTGAGAGGAATGGTATTGGCTCCAACAACAAGCTCAATTACCAAAAGAGCCAAAGAGTAAGGCGCATTGCCGATTGTGATTGGTTGAGCACCGGGTACAAGTATATTTATGTCGATGTATTACTTTTAGTTGGAGTTCGCTGTATATACTGAGAATCCGATTTTTAAAGGCGGTAAAACCCCTGGCTCATACGAAGCAGCAGACGGGACAGATGGCGGCGCTCCAACATTCGTGGAGGGTAGGGTCCTTGATCCTGGGCTTGGCACATATTGGCGAGGAGTCGCTGACTGGTTACGGGACTGCGAATTGGTGTCCCTAACGTAAGAATTGGCAGGGATGTTGGATTGACCGGGTGGTTGAGATGCTGACTGAACTCCTGTACGCTTCCTGAATTTGGACTCGGATATAGCGGTGACGTGGAAGTAGGTACTCCCGGTCCTTGAGGAGTTGACCTGATGCTGGAATTTCGGTTGGAGTGGCAGGTATTGGAGCACGGGTCGTACTGTAAACGCCAGGTTTCGAGATAGTGTTGTAGCTTTCTGCTGTGAGAGCACCGACACGAACTTTCACGGAAGGAATACCATGCCTGTAGGCCGTGAGGAGGGTTGAATTCGACATGATGTGATTATAGAAATTGGATGGAAAGGGTTGCACCCCTCCTTTCCCCTATGTTGTTAATATTGGAACTTAACGTTCCGTTGGTGACTGGTTGATAAATCGTGCTGCCTAGCTGAATATCGCGGTCCCATTGCATGCCGAAGACGTAACTTTAGTCGGACGCAGGAGGAGTCAAGCATGCCCCATTTCCGGTATAATACTGGAAAGCATTGTATGCATTTTTGACAGTGGGATAGGTCCTGGTCCATGGTTAGTTTTTCGTTCTCAGCTATCGTATGACCATGGGTTGGTCTAACATTGTGAGTCCGTTGCCGTCAATCATCGTAGATTCATTCGAGAAGCCTAGAGTACCATAAGAACCTCCACCAAATGCACTGGAAAGCTGATCAACTAGGGGAAAGGTTTTTTGCAATTCTTGAGAGTGAAGTCGCAAACCTTGTCATAGTCGTCATATGAGGTTTGAAAATTAGTGATTGTAGCTAAAGGACCATCAGAATTACTTAACCAATGGACTTGCTCCGGAAGTGAACTCGCAGTTGTTATATAGCGTGACGTCGTGTTGGACGGTCGCCATCGTGATTGGAATTGGAGAGCTCCACCAGAGCTGGTCAAAAAGCGGCGTTACAGCGATAGCGCATTTCACACATGAAGTTATATTTTTTGCGCGAGACAGAGGATCACCAGACGAAGAGGAGTTGGCAGAAGGATAGGAAAATGCAGGACGGCATCAGTAACAGAAATCCTTGTTCGAGGAGTGACACACAGATCTTGGCTGACGCAGAACCATGGTACAACTTCCCACTATTGCGTTGAAGATAATAGACATATGTACGATAAAATCACAGTTGCGATCTTTACAAGAGTGAAATGCAAACAACGAATGCAAAATAGAAACGCGGGTGCCCAGAGGGCAGTATCGGACACTGTCAGCTATTTCAATGACGAGGCAAAGCAAAGAATAGTATGAGGCTTTGCTAGCTCTATCTTTGATCGCACATTTCCCAGTGCGAAGGATCTATCCCCTGAAAGCATAGCGAGTCAAGATGGCCCGGAGGAAGCTCAACCATGGAGCTTTCACAGCGTGACGATATGTCAGACGATTTAGGCTGTCAGAGCACCCTTTTGGGTTGAGCTCATAGTCTTCCATGTATTTATGTTGTCCTTTGTGCGAAGGGACATTGATGGGTCCATGTTTCCAGCATGATCCGTACAGCCAGCTCTTACTGCTGATGAAGGAAAGCTTTCTTCGCGCACGAAAGAGAAGGAAAAACGAATCTGCAAAATGGACTGGCACCTTACGAAAGGGCGAACAGCCTGGATTGTTGTTGGAGGGAGCTCATGGGCGCAGTCTTCAAGGCCTTGTAGGATTGACTGGTGGCTGGATAAATCTTATGAGCAAGTGAAGTTGGAGGAGCATTTGGAGCCTTAAGCTCGGTAAGGCTTTCTCATTGGCTTGAAGCGGAAACTATTCCGCAGTCTTGATCTTCCTCCCATTGTACGAGTACGTGTTCCCAGATCTTATCTTCAGAAGAAAAAATGCTTCTCTGTAAGTCTAATAAGCCCAGCATTCCCATTGTACAAGCTAACCGCCCCAGTCTGTCCCTGCTGCAGCAACAGCATGACCATTTCCCGCAGCGCTGGAAACGACGATTACCCAACAGGCCAGAACCGCCTCGAGTGTCGGACTTGCCCTTACCAGTTCCTCATCGATCAACAATACTTTGAAAGAAAAGAGATGAAGAGGAAAGAGGTGGAAGATGTAATGGGAGGGAAGGATGCTTGGGCAAACGTGGATAAGACGGATGGTATGCTCTAAACTTCGAATTTACAGCAGGAGAGAAGTACTCTCGTGTATCGCTTCGAGAAGGATTTCACCAACGACTGTGAGTGCCGGCATGGGTGAAGCTGACATGCAGTTTCTACAGCGCAATGCCCCCGCGAAGGCTGCGATGGATCACAGGCCTTTTTCTACCAGGTCCAGATACGAAGTGCTGACGAACCGATGACTACTTTCTATAAGGTATGCTCTTCCGAGAAGGGGTGCCTTATGCTTGAGATGTCAATCGCTGATTCTGACTAGTGTACGACGTGTGCACAGAGGTGGAAAGAGAATTGAACTGTCAAGATCGGGTCTACCGATATCTTTCCCATGACGAAGACTGAATCTCGAACATTCCCAAATACATTTGCTCTGCAGCTCCAATTGTCGATTGTTCCCGTCAATTATCCCGAGAGTCATGGTCACCGTGGTTCAATGCTCGCCAAAACCTGGCCTTCCGCCAATTGTGCCACCGTATCCGGACTCAGGATATCCTGTCTGAATCTTTCCTGTTGCAGTAGCACTAGCGCCTTAAGCGTAGGCCCTGGATATAAGAGGTACTTGGTGTACTCGGGTTTTGCGAAGTATTGAAGGTAGTGGAGATAGGCGATGAAGCAAGGGTCTTGCAGGAGTTTCTGGGAGGCGAGGTGGTTGAGGTAGAAGGGGTTTGCGAGTGATTGAACAAACTACAGATGAAGTGGTCAGCGGATGTTGCATCTCTCTTACGAGACACAGGAGGGTTAGTCGATTAGGCACAACTTACTTCTAATTCAAGTTCAAAGCGGGTGTAGCCGCCATAAAGAGGCTCTTCTGGTGGTTCCGTCGATGCCGTAGCGGGTAACTGTGTCGCGATTGATATGGTCTCGTTTTGGGCCTCTGCCATGGTAGTTGGATCCATCGCAATCTGATGGTCTAGAGTGCAGCTACGTCGCTTCAGCCTGCTTGGCGCTCCAACAACACCTAATTGCTTGGTATTGTTCGGGGGCTGCAGTCAGCGCATGAGACGATTGTGCATGAACATGCAGATGCGTAGTGGCTGAAAAGGGACGCCTCTTCGTAGTTCTAGGCTTCAATAGTGGGCACGACGCGAAATAGGTCTTTCCCACCGTCCCACGGCTGGTTCGGATCAACTTAAGGACCAATTTGGGTGAGTCGCTGCCCAAAAAGGCGTCAGTAGTTCAGTAGTGGATGGTTCTAATTCAATGGTTACTTTACCTTATATTCAGGGGTACATGCGGAGAATCCCTGGAACAGTAATAACTAAATGCTTTTTGCCCAGAACAAAAGAAAACCCTCTCGGCAGGTGCCTTCACCTAGCAGAATTCAATCCACTGATGTTTAAATCCTTCCGTTGTTGATTAAAATAACATCCTCGCACCTAGACGATAAATTGCTTTCTTATTGATCCTCTCTGCAACCCCCATGCCATCCAATACTTCATAACATCGGATACCTGCAGCAACGTCATACCTTGTATCTTTCGTGACATATTATGGCAACCTTCTGATCCAGAAAATCCGGTTCTTGTTGGTTGATCGTCACCTACCAAACACCCCCCTCATTCCAGTGTCGAAACGCCACCAGCATTCAAGTCAGCATACACATCGAACATTTAGATCATATCTGTCGGCGCGTCTGAGATAGGACAGGGTCAGAAGCGTACGAGATAACGTGCCAGCATGTCGCTTATCCAGGTACAGGGAGCAGGTGTGTGTGACAGTGTTTGCTGTAGATTAAGCGCCCCTTGACACCCAATTCCTTGCCCTCTTTTCACCCATCATTCATGTCGATAGCCGTTTCATCTGCACTACTAAGACAACTTTCTCGACCATTGCACGCTATCTTCCTATCATTTGCCCCTTTATTAACATCAATTGTCCTGCAGAAAGACACACGTCTCCCCTACCTTCGCCTGGCCTCACTGACTTGGCCTCGAACAACCCATTTCGCAATCGAGCTGCATCTCCCGCACTGCCTTCACCTCAGAGTCCTTATTTCAACTTCAACGTGTCGAGTACAGCCCCTGACCGGCCAAGGTCGCGCAACCCGTTCCTCGACCAGACGGAGAGCGCCGACGTCAACAGCCTCCAGCAAAGGTCAACATCGCCTAATAAGGGGTCGTCCGTTATGGCCGAATCAAAGCCAGCGTTGTATGGGAACGCTGCAGTTCTCTTTGTATGTTTCCCTTGACTCGTTGATGGGATTCACTACGCCTCAAGGTTTCCAGGCGACTCAAGTTTGCTAATCAAAGCGTACAGAATAACCTATCCCTTGATGATAGGCCCAGCAGCAACGATTCGCACCCAGCAATGGCTCCACCAAGTTCGAAACGACCGCTTCGATCGGAAAATATCCCCCCGTCAGTAAACGGCAAGAATACTTTCGCAGGCCACCGTCCGTCCCGGTCAAATGAGGAAGAACAAAGGCGATTGAATGGTGGAAAACCTACAGGTCCACCACAAGGACTAGATATCTTCGCAGATCCCCCAGAAGCCAAACAACGACGGCCACGACGCAACTCGGAGTCTTCTCTGGTGGATAAGTCGGGAAAACCTCTTGACCCTGATGCTGGACGAAGGCGTAGAGAGCGACGCCATAAAGAGAGGGAAGCTAGACACAAAGATGGCAAAGGCAGAATTCATGGATCGTCGTCTAAATCGAAAAAGCCAAGCCAGAGACTGGATATCATCGATTCCCTTGACGTGACCAGCATCTATGGGACTGGCTGTAAGGGCTCCTAGTTGACATGAGCCGCTTCTGCGAATTATAGACTGACACCATTGGCAGTATTCCATCATGACGGCCCTTTCGACGCTTGCAACCCACATCGTAACCGCAAAGGTTCCCAACGTGCCCCAATGCAAGCTTTCGCTAAAGATTCTGCCAACAACGTTATTGGCGGATCTGGACCCGTTAACAAGAACATTGACATGGCGCAGTTCCACGGCCGTGGTGCCGAAGGCTTCACCGATTACGCCGCATCAGGTGCCACTGCCGAGCAAGATTCATTTGTATCTTATGCAGGGGCCAGTGCGCCAACGAGAAGCGGACCCGGCGTTAGGCCTGGGGTGGACAGAACGACAAGCTTCAATCCAACGGCTCTGGTGGACCCCGTTTACGGCGACGAAACAGTAGGTCTTGGTGCAACCACTTTCCTCGAGGGCGCACCAGCACCTCGAGCAGCAATCCAGAGACGCGAGTCTGAGTCTGATGCTAACACGGCAAATGGAGGCGGCTTGAGCCGGACAAGGAGTTTGGCACAAAAGATTCGAGGTATGAACCGTGGTCCTGGCCCTCTCGGTCGGGTGACAAGTCCGGATGTGTACGATCGTCATCGTGCTACCTCGCCAACTAGTCCAATCGAACAAACAGTGTTGAGCGCTGGAGGCATGCCTAAGATTCAGGAGAGGAACCCATTCTTCAATGACCACGATGACGCTTACGAAAAGAAGGGGGCTAAGATCCAGATTGCTGAAGATAAGAACCGTGTTGATAGCAGCGTGGGCAGAGAAAGAGCCATGAGTAGTCCAAGGCGGGCGCCTTTGCCTGGTTTGTTGGAGAGGAGGGTCACGAATGATGGCACAGGGGCGTTGGAGTCTGAGGGCAAGAGCGGTGGGGGCTTCTTGTCCAGAGTCAAGAGTCTGAAGGGGGGTAGGAGGGCCAGACCCGAGAGAAGGGAATAAATGGGTTTGGCGGAGACTCGCTCGCAACAAGTGGGTCAATTAGGCCGACTTGGCATGGGTTGGATGGCGACAATTAGTAATTCTCGCGTTGGATATGAATTCGACATCAAGTCTGATTCGACTTTTATTCGAGGCACGAAAATGGTAGGGCTTTTAATATGAGTGCAGGACTGCAGGTTACAGTTCACCTCTTCTTTGTATTATAGTTGTTAGAGAGAATGTTTAATTCATTACATTTTGATGAATCGTGGTCTGACTGGAGTGGTTGTGGAGGCAATGGAACGTTTGATATTGAGGGGGGGGGCGAAGGAAATGCATTGGATAACCTTCGGATGAAATTTGCCTGTGAGTTCGATGGATGGAGAAGATTGTCATCGAGGATTGGGTGTTTATCAATCGCTGTCCATTGAACGGATCCAACGTATCTATCCACTGCTTCGAGCAAGCATCTCCCCTCATATCCCAACCCTTTGACCAGCCACACAACTCCCTGCCAATGAATACCATTCCATCGCTCCTCCGCTTATCATTGTCGCGATCAGTCTTGTACCTGCACTTTTATCAGCCGCAGTCTCTTTTCGGCGTTGGATCCCCGAACTCACCTCCGGCGGTTTCCCAACCGGCTGTATCATTTTCTACCACCCCTGTCAGCGCCATTTCATCTCCCCTTCCTTCCCCCGTAATAAACCGACCCCGACCCCGACCCCGACATCACACCCACTCACCTCAACCAACATCCCCCTGACCCTCTCCCGCGGCTCCCCCATCCCCACAGCCATATACGCCAGCAAAGGCGGGTGTCCGATGTACGACGCGTAGCTGTCGCGGTGGATGTTGGAGGTCCATTCGTGCTTTGTGGTGTCGGCGTGGCCGGTGCCGATGTAGCGCGCTTGGAGCTGCTCCAGTTGTTGTTGGGTGCGGAGTTTGTCGGCCTGAGGGGGGTTAGCTTGGAGTGAGGTGGAGAGTGGGGGGAAGGGGAGGGGCTGAAAGGGAAGAAAGGGGGCGGGAAGGGAAGAGAAAGGGAGGGGAGGGGGGAAGATGGGGACGTACCATGGTTGGTGTGTATAGAAGTGGAAGATGCGAAGGGCAGTGAGGTGGAGATTGTAGGTAGCTTCGCGTAATTTATGTTTGTATTTTTTGGAAATCTGTAATTTACTCATGTCAAGCTATGTTCCACCTTCCATTCAACACCACCGCAATTTTGTATGTGCCTATGGATAAACCATCACCATGATACCCGCTGACTTGAATTGCTGAGAGCTTCATCCTCACCCACACTTCCATACACACTGGCTACCGATCCCCACACCCGCCCCCACCATGACAACCCCTCCCTCCCCTCCGCCAGCCTCCCCCACCCCCACCCCTACCCCGATCCCCTTGACCTCCCCCCTCCGCACCCACCCCAAACGCGGCCTGCCCCCCACCCTCTCCTCCACCATCCCCCACGGCCACATCTCCGGCCACCCGCGCACCGGCGCCGCCCTCGCCGCCTTCGAAGCCCGCAAAGCCGAAATCATGCACACCATGTCCGCGCAGCAGATCGAGGCCGAGTACGAGAAGGTGGTGAAAAAGATAAGGGAGGTGTTGGAGGCGGATGAGGAGAGGGGGAGGGAGGTGGAGAGGGAGGTGCATAGGTTAAGGATGGAGAGGGAGATGGAGAGGAGGGTTTTTGGGAAGTTTAAGGGGGGGAAGGAGGGGGTGTAGGGGTGAGGGTGAGGGTGAGGGTGGGGGTGGGGGTGGGACGTTGTTGATTGGGGAAGAAGCGTTTTGATTGGGATTTGGAATGATACTGTTAGGGGAACAGCAGCACAGCTTTTAAAGGTTCGGCGGTTAAGATTACTCGGATGCAATGGAGCCGCAGGTGGGACTATCAAGCTCTTTCGGTTCTATGGCCTTCAGGATCCAGGTTGCACTTTGAAATCATCTTCTACATTTCGGACCCAACCGCTGAGCGCTTCGTTCTTCGTCTCTTCCTTGACTTGTCTCCGGTCTTCGAACGCTTCCGAGTCCTTCATCCTCCGGTACGTGGACAGCTGCAAGATATTCTGCAATATAGGCATATCTATCAATGCCATCACATTCGAGGCTACTCTCCACATGTGTGCGTTACACAATGCGCTTCCTCCACTTGGATCGGTTTGCTTTCTGCCCTCTAAAACGCCGTTGATGAGGCATTCCTGCAAATGGGGAGTACACACGGCCGAGAGATTGGATCCAGCCGCTGGCGATGGGACACGACGGCGTGAAAAGGCAAATTCTTTTTCCGTTGTCACGACATTGAATGCATGAAATGCATACCCAGCATTCCAAGTTCTACCAGACACAGGCTCCATGCGTCCTGATGTACCAAAGGCTCGATCACAAGCTGCTCCGTTGTATTGTGAGAGTGGAAGAACAAGACTTCCAAGATAAGCATTCGAAGGTGAAATTAAGAGGGACGTCAAGGAAGAAAGTAGAGAGGTGCACTGTTTCAGAGCAATTTTATCTGAGCATGACTTGGAGAGGGTTGGTGGACTATCGGCTCGAGCTGTGCTACATTAGCTACTGCCAAAATGAACAGAGTACAATTGAAGTACAAGGCTTCCGGCGAACAATGCCCAGTTCGGAAAAGTACTCTCGGCCTGGCAACGACTGAATATCACCCTTTGCAACCGCAACAGGCAGCGCAAGAGGCCACGGTGTAGCGTCCTGTTGAGCATCCATGACCAGCTCCATACTGGCATCTCCACACGGTGCGTCAGAGCAGTACATGTGAATCTTAATATTCTCACAGATAGTGAAGGGCTGAAGTCCTTGACTCCCCGAAATCTCTTGGGCATCTCTTCTCCGGAGCACTGAGGATGATTTGTGAGGACATGCCGCCAGCTCAAGGCATTCATCTAGGAGCAATCGATTGAAAGCGCGGATGGCAATGACTTCGGCATGCCAGTCGTGCAGAAGGAAACCTCTAGCTTGTGGGACCTTTGCTGCAGGTAGGCATTTCATGCCAGTGCTGGTTTCATGCTAGGTTAGTCACAATTTGTTGAGATGGTGCATGCAAAACAGTACTTACCCCAGAGCTAGACATGTCATGGTATTGTCATCATCTGTATTGATGGTTTAGTCTCTATGCATATTCGCATCATTTCCTGAACGTACCATTCGATACAACGATCCCACTTAATGGAATCCAGGAAAAAACTCCATTCGCACGTACTGCTGGCTTGCACTTCGCAGGCAGTGCATTGAATCTTACCAAAACGGCATCTGCTATCCGGTCTTGGAATCCTCTCATGGGAATATGTATAGCAATCAAAACAGCTGTGAGAGACGGCTGTTAGCATAACGGATTACTAGGTCCAGTAATCGTAATTGTTAAGTAACAATGATCTGAGTGAGGTAGGCTTTGAACGGGCTCTTGGACTCTTGTTAGTTGCGAGATAGGGCGCGATCAAATTAGCCTTGTGTATCAACAGATGAAAAGGAGCTTTGGGTATCTGGGACAGCCGATTACATGCTGTTGGGAGCTTTTAGAAATCCGGGGTGCTGGGGGTTTGTAGGGATTCTCCTTATCTTATCAAGATCTTATCAAGATCTTATCAAGATCTTCTCAAGTCCCGAACGTCCTGTCTCTGACTCCATGATTTTGTTTGGAATGATACCTCAAGCTTGTAAATCAACTGGCAAGGATGCGGGTATCTGATATGTCTGCCAGCGTCTGCAATACTATCACCGACTGTCTAAATCTACGCAATCCATAATGAACATCACAGTTCCAAAGACACGAAAAGTATGCCAGTCACCGAGATCTTTTAATGGGCCTACGATGCTGACCGAAACCCTAGCCTAGATTTGAGCTACATTTGAAGGTTAGTGGCTCTTCTGTTTAATCGGTCGATTTTCTACAGTCGCTGAGCAAAGAGCTAGATACTCGACCTCAACAATGTCCCCCTCGTCTCCGGAACTTCATATGTCAAATGGCACGTACATAGCTCAAGCAAAGCCGAGCATCGCGGTCGAACCATGAAGGTGACCATTAGAGAGCACAAGGTTATATGGGACTACGAAAAGACGTTACCTCTTCGGCTTATAGTAGACCGTAATGGCATGTTGCAGGACTTGGAGATGCATTTCGAGGTTTTGCAGGAGTACTCGTCTGGTGCTCGAGGAGAGACAATCATACTTGGGAATATCAAATTGAATCTGGCAGAGTTTGTGGAAAGAAGCGATGATGGAGAAGCAGGTGTGACGCGGAGATATCTCATGCAGGAAAGTAAGATCAACAGTACTTTGAAGGTCAGGAGGTAAGTCACCTAAGTCAGAAGAGTTCACCCTGACGAAACGCAGATTGGTTTCGCTATAAAACAGACAGAGGGAGATAGAAATTTCATCGCGTCCGTTTCTTTCCTAATTTCCCGCTACCACCAGTGCTCACGAACCTAGACCCTCCCTCAAAACCGCCCCCGTCTTCGGCGGCATCGCCGGCATCATGACCGCTGAACAAACCGAGCCCGACGACCTCGGCCACATGCCCTCCATGTCGACCAAAACGCGCGAAATCGGCAAACTCCAAGACATGTACCGCCGCACGCTCGCCGCCTCCTGGGCCGCCCAAGCCGGCGAGCTCCCCGCCGACAAATGCATCGAAGACATCTTCGCCGGCGGCGACGGCTGGGGCGGTGCCAAAGACGCCGGCATCGCGCCTGGCATCCGCATGTCGGTCGATTATACGGACGGAGCTGCAGACGAGGACGGCGCGAGGAGGAGATATGGGCATCAGCGGAAGCAGGAGAGCCAGGGGAGTAATAAGACGACTAAGACGACGAAGCCGAGGGGGCATCGGAGGGGGGCCAGTAAAGCGGAGGTGGGCGTTAGTGGCAGGAGCAATATTGAGCAGCAGGTGCAGTCGAGTAGTGCGGAGACGAAGAGGAGGGCGCAGGGGGTGTCGCATGAGATTGATGAGTTTGAAGCTAGGGAGGATTTGAGGAGTTGGGCGATTTTTTCGCGGGGTTGATGTACGAGGTTTTAATGAACTGTTGCAATCCTTCCCCGTCCGCTGACGGATCTCTCTTTCTCGTCCCTGTAGGCTTTCTTTCACATCGACTTCGTTAAAGACAACTTCTACCTGGAAATATATAATTTTACAACCCGAATTCCTTTGCTCGGATTCTGATACTCAATGATTGGATGCTGGGCCACTGCCGCTAGAGAAAGAACATAAAAGACCGGCAGAACCAGCTCAAAAAGTAACTTCTCTCAACTCAATGCCATCCACAATCTCAAAAGCCCCCCACCTCCCCTCCCTCCCCCCATTCCTATCCCTCAGCACCTCCATAACCCCCACCTTCTCCCACCCCCCATCCCCACTGCCACCACCAAACGCCGCTTCCGCATCCTCCTTCCTCTTCGGTACCGTCGACAGATAGATCGATGTATCAATGAGATATGCAAACGTCTTGCCCAGCGCCGGTTTCCCTTGCGTAGACGCGAATATGGAGGCGTTTTCTTCGGGGCGCCGGGGGTAGGAGGGGTTGCTGGGGGAGAGGCCGACGGCGGCGTTGGTGAGGAGGGTGAGGATGTGGTGGCGGTGGGTTAGGTGGTGGAGGGTGCGGAGGGAGGTGGTTAGGAAGGCTTGGCCTGGGGGGGTGTTGGTGATGCAGAATCAAGGGGGAGTAAAGCAGGGTTGTAGGGATAAGGGATATTAATACCTTGGATCTGGGACTTTGACATCATGGACGAAACGACGTTGGTGATTGTGTCGATGACTATGACACCGATTTGGCCAGCGCCGTCGGTAGTGGTTGACGTTAAATCCTCTTGGGGAATCAATCTCTCTGGGTTTGCTAAATCGTCCAGCATCTCTTCGCCTTCATCCTCGCTATCGGAAATGGCCTTTATGGCCTTCTTACTTTGCGCTTTTCTTTCCTTGGCGTCGTCCCATTCCAGTGATACTGCTTCCCACATCTCGCCAACTTCTCCAATAGCCTCAACCACGCCAGCAAAATCAAAGACTCTCATGACCTTTACACGATCAAGCATTGACGTAGCTTTATCCGTAGCCTCATGTTCGACAGCATCAGGCTTCTTTAGCACTTTCTCATACATGTAGCCTGCTTGCTGGTATCTTGCTCTTCGAGACTGTTCACGTAGACGGAAGGCCAGGACATCCCGTAGGCGTAGAGGAGAGAAAGCCCCAGTGGTATCAATGAGCGCTACTTCACCTTTGTCGTGACTGATGAGGTGGCTTGCTATGGCATGGAAGGCTATCTAATTCTACAAGTCAGTCTTCCCTTCGGCTTTACGCTGGTACAGAAGACAACCCACCATAGTCTTCCCCATACCACTAGCCCCTGCAATAGATGTAATTTCGCCATACCTGAAGCCGCCTGCAAGCGCTGCGTCGTCTAGTATAGTAGAGCCTGAGCATGCAGGTGCTGGCTTGAGACTTTCATGAGATTGAGCGAGTGCGAGCAGACTCGAGCCTAGTAATCCTATGGCTGCCTTCTGATTTTCGGTCATCATATGCTACCCATCAACCCATCATCTATAACCTTGACTAGAGACTTCAGTCCAGGTCAATTTGTAAAATCTGGGACATCCTTACGTCTCGTCAGATCCATCTAAATCTTCCGCATGTGCGGATCATAGGACGAAGAGTCATGCACAAGAGCGTAGTACCTGATCCAGCTCGGTGAAACAGTGGAGGAGGAGAACGCAGCGTCCTCTGCCCATTTTAAGAATATGATGGATGGGGATTGGTTTGGCTCACGATCTATCCCTTTGGCTGCTGTCGGGTGGATTAATTAGCGTATTCGCTTATTCTACCAATAGGAACAATAGAAACAATAGAACTATCATTCTGAACCCATTTTATTGATGCTATTGTGATAGGCAGCCCAACAAGGACCGTCTTTGCATATGGGGATATCGCAAGTATCGCAGCCAAAAGTAGTACGCTTTCCCCGCTTGTTACCACCCAAATTTGGTGTGATTTCTCCGAGAATCCTTCGCCTCTTAGGCGTTGCTACCTGTCCTATCTCCTTGCATCCACGACAGTCACCAAGACTCTTTCTTTTGCAAATTCGATGATCATCTAGACGTACCATAGAACGTTCAATTGCAGACTCAGTTGACGTCCTTTTTCGCTTCAGAAACTGTCTTTCAGATGCCTGAATTAGACCTGTAGCCAGAGCCGTTCTGAACTCGCAATGAACAGTGTATTTAGCCTCCTTTGAAACATCTAAATGCAAAGAAAGTTTGTAGGCATTGATAATGCTGTTTTCAATCAAGAACTCATACAAGGCATTGTGTTCTTCTGATCTACATCGACGGTTGTATGCGTAGATATATTGACTCAACTGACGTTTGGAGGTATCTGAATAGGCTCAAATCGATCGCCTATATCAGTGATAGGACGCAGATTAGGACGGTCAGTTCCTAAATCAGTTGAATCAGGTACTACGTCGCAGGAAGGCATTATCGAGGTGGGTCAGAACAATAGGGGGCTTTGTTGACATTGTTTCTATTTACAAAAAATAACCTTTTTGACGGAACCTTACCGAATCTGGTTAGGGTTAACCTTAAAAATTAACCGAATCCTAACAGCAGCCAAAGGGATAAGTAAATGACGCTAGTCATTCTTACTAACTCCGGGGTTTCTCCGGGCGTAGCCTTGTAGGGCAGATCTAGCGAGAAAGATTTGATGGCTGCTCTACAGCGAGCTTCTAGCTCTAAAGAAAGTTATTGCAGATGTCCCCCTATCACCCTACCGTGCAGGACGTGTCAGTATGTCTCAGATGTCAATGGCGTATGGCTACTCGCAGACCGCTCGTAAGAAACGCCCTGAGCCGCACAAGAGATCTCGTACTACCACGATTCATAACCTTGGGGCAGGACCACGTTGAACCTGACGGTCCTGTGCCAGGCAACACCGCTGAGGTTCTGGAGAATATAAAACAGAAGAGGCGTTATACACCAGACCGAAGTCTTTCCAAAAAATTAGACCTTCACATTAAAGATCCTATCGGTATTGACGCTCTGGGGAAACCTGCAGAAGTCCTTCGCTTGCGGAATGAGCTCCAACAAGCTTTGAAAAGACCAGAATACACGACATTTGGCATAGCAAATATTGCACTGGGCAATTCAGCAAGCTCAGCGAGCTCAGACGAGCTCCTGGACTCGATAAATTCAGAAAGGGGGATTGCTGGTGCGGACCGCGTACGAGAAAACCTAGAGAGCGTAAAGGAAACCTGGGTATCCGGTCTAAGAGACCGCTTCGGCCCACCCACTGCATCTGAAGCAGAGGACCTTGCTCGCAGACTTCGTGATGGCTTCACCACGGATCAACTGCTAAATTATTCCCACAAAGCATGCACGCGCGATCCTTGGGAAATTGATTACGACTACTCTTCAGATTTGTACAAGCGGTCTGCGTGGACACCAGGTACCACGCCTTTTCATGGTGATGTATCTTCTCGACTTTCTATACGCAGGCATGTCAAGAATGACGCGATTGCTATACCACCAGGCGAAGTACTAGCGAATAGAAGCAAAGGACGTCCTCTCAAGCAGACTGTGGCAAACAAAATCATACGGCAGATCTGGCACATACAAAACGAACAAGAGAAAGACTCATTGGGCGAGCTAGATGTGTGGATACAACCTGAACATCTGGACCTAGTCCTCAATCATAGTAAGCCCTATGAGTCTGCCGTCGTTGGTGATGATCTAACCGTTACGCAGGGAGGGACGTCCTCAAGCGACTGTCAGAGGCATATGGCGTAAAAGTTGAAGCTTCACGATCTTACGGTGTTCTCAGAATTACTGCAGATCACGATTCGGCAAGCGATGTGCTGAAACTTCTCCAATATATACTCGAAAATATCAGACGTGCTGAGCTTGATCTTCCTAGAGATGGGCGAAAGCATACAAAACAAATCGCCGAACTGAGTACTCTGTTGAACAAACCATTGCTGGAGCAAATAGAACAGCTTACAAGCACCATCATCAAGACATCAAGTACAACGCGAATTAAAGGAGACCCGGAAAAGGTAGGCACGTTACTAAATAATAATCGACCAGAGCTAATTGTGAGAAAGCTGGTCGTTTATTACCTTGGCCCGGGTGACGGGGACTTCGAGGATGTACGCAGGCTAATCCTGCAAGCCCTAGAGCCAGCTGCAACAAAAGAAACTCAGGTTCACTGGGCTGGACCCCTCAATGCAGAGGGAGTGATCCGCTTTCCAGTTGACGTGGGCACTGGTATGCCGTTGAACGAGCGAAGTACGGAGTGGTCAAGATGGAGCAGCGGAACAAAAAAGAGGTTCGGGCATAATACGAATGCGGAGTATCCTCTACTGGCATTGGGATCTAAAATCACTCAGCATAACAACAACAGAACGCTCTCTGGTGCAATTGCGTCGGCATCTAGTTTTCTTTACAGGAAAGTACAAGGGGAAGTATTGACAGCTGGTCAGAAGACTGGTAGTCTTGCATCAAGCTGGGATACAGAGCTGCGCTACAATACATCAACAGTCTTCGGCCAGGTCTTATATCCCATGAATGTACCGGCTGGACAAGATATTGAACAGCAAATCCAGTCTCGCCGTGAGTTTCTGACCACTGTTCCAAGGCTACGTCAATTTTTGACGGAAATGGGGTCGAAAAACCTGAAACAATATGAGGAGTTGTCCATCAAGTTGATACCATCTCATCTGTCTGCGTCCGATACGGTTTCTGCGAAAGACTTGCCTGATCTGGATATACGGATTGCTATAATTACAGATAGTCAAACAACAAGTCTCCGCAGCGTCAGATTGATCGTCGGCGAAAGGCAGTCTGATGTCCTTCTACCAGATGAATTAATGGATCTAAGGTTCGTTGTGGAATCTTATCTTCCTGCTTCGAAGCAGGTTGATCAGCGAATCCTTGACTTTGTGGAAGCCAGCAATCTCAATATCCTGGGCCAGGATCGTCTCAAGACGCCTGCAAGCCTTACAATATCGATTCCACCGCATGCCATCCGATCTCGAGCTCGAACATCAAATGCTGATTTAGATCCTGGCTCCGAGATTCAGGTGAACTACATATTCGCTGGTCTAAGCCACAGATCTTTCCTCCAAGACGACTTCCTAAAGTATCGTCTAGAATACAGTACCATTGAAGCAGGAAGAACGGGTGGGAGAAGGGACGAGCTTCGTCTGAGTCTACCAGAAACTATCCACGCCAACGACACTACAAAAGTCTTTGCCTCGTTCTTCAAAGCAGCACATGTAATGGTGCAGGATTTCAAGCATCCGGGAGTGTTATTGAAAGAAAGGCAGGGGCTATCCGTAGTGACTACCCGGGTCGGTCGCATCCGCCAAACGGTGATAAGTCGGCGCCCTCTTGTTCATCGGACAAGATCAATTAGGCCCGGAGCCCGGAGATGATCGGAAGCACACGTATCACAAGTGTTCAAGGAAATGAATCCTTTCGATAATCAAGTGGCCTGAACGTACGCGTGTATTCACTAATTTCCAGCCTGGCTGCCCGCCTATTTGGTTGGAATGCCACTTCGCTCGATCGCATGCCGCCGTTGAGATGGGAAGCAAGCTTATCGATTCAGCTTTGGTTGTATTGGTCATAAGTCTGCGAGTTGACGGGTTTTGAGTGGTTATCGGCTCGTTTGATTGTTGATACATGAGCATGCAACTCTTGATTCCAGCTCAGGTCACTACGCGATAGGTATGAATTGACCTGCAGGGAATGAGCATACCGGCAAAACCGCCATAAATATTGCCAGCCGGTGTAGTGATGCCATTTTAATAGAGACTTTAGCAGACACCAAGCTCAAGAGGCGTCGACACTGATAGAAGCGGTTCAAACAAATTCACATGTCCATGGCACGGAAAATTCTAATAAGTAGACCTATATAAAAGCCTAAGACACATCGATGGATGGCTGGTCTTGCGAGCAATATGTCACAGTGTCCTATATTCATATTCAATCGTCCATGACAGTTTGACTGATAGGTCCTACTTCCCATAACTCTGATATCTGAATGCCCGCAAGATCGTTCAATTGTTTCATCTCAAGGTACTTGACTAACCTTGTTCTGATGAGACGCCATTCAATTTCGCTGACATCCATTGCTAGGAGCACAGCTTCCGCGAGGTACAATGCTCTTGCCGGCTCACCTAAATCTACTCGCTGGCCATGGAGCATGGCAACCATCAGCCAATACAATGCGCGGCCTAGTTTCGTATCCATGTCAAGGAGGTTTGCTTTGACAGCTCGAACGTTATGGCCACTGTAATTCGGAGAGCTAAAGGCTTCGCGCATCATGGTATCAACCAAGATCAGAACCGCCAATCGACAACATCCTTTGACTAGACCCGAGCCTTCATCTGTTGCTACTCCAGGCTCTCTTCGTAGTAGTCGACGTACCAAACCTTCCAACAGTTGTTTGAAACAGAATTTCTCGGTCTGTTCCTGGATGGACTTGGAAGTCCTTATCAACGATGCCACGTCCTCCACACCATCGAAAAGAGCAATACAATCTCGGCAGAAATTATAAGCTTGTTCGAATCGGCTGCCTACAAGATTTTTGATATCCTTCTCACTCTCAGAGTTGAGTCCCAACTGTTTGCCTAGTGATGGGAGACCCTGACAAACTTGAAATTGAGGGAATCGATGTCTTGATACTGTAGCATACGCTCGCATTAAATCTAACCTGTTATCTCGGTCAGCCTTGACTTTTTTGAACTATTGCTTGCTTGGATCAGCAGTTTAACGCACCGCATGATGATGGATCTGAGCTCTGGATGTGCATCAAACCATTCCATACCACCGCGTGATTTGATCATTTGAGCCAGTCCTGACATATGGGTGACCAAATCCCTGGGTTTTCCCATCACATACTGACCGCAATTAGTCGCTGGCAGATACCGTGAGAACAGATTCAGATTTACCTCATGGCCTGCAAGATTGATGACTGCTCCTATGTTAGCGTTACTCTCGGCCTTTTGAGGATCTTGCAGCCGTTTATTGATCGTTTGTAACGCCTTGGCCCTGTGCTCAAAAGCCAAAGGCGGCTCTTCGACGTAACGCAGGCGAACCATGTGCCACAAAGCGAAAGCAAAACACACCGGGATAGGTTCTGGGTCATAAGCTGCGATATCGCTATAAAGCCAAGCTATGCGATGGAAATCGGTGCCTGCCGCCCACAGATCAAACGCTCTTGGCCCGTTCCATACGTCTAGGATGCGCCAGATCAGTACCGGACCTTGATTAAGTTAAAACCAAATGAATTTACATTGATGTAAGAGAGCTTGCATTGCTGGTGCAGCGCCAAAATTAATCTTGCTAAAGGGATCCACGTCTGCTGCTGCAACGGCTGCCCATGGATTGAAGCGAAACGGTAAGGATCCGTTGTCGTTTTGACAACTCTGTTCAGTCTGGGTCTGAAAGTGTGGGCGTACTGCTCTGGACGACTCGGTCTTAGTGACCGTTGTGCAAGGAGACCAGTCAAGCCTTCTTCTCTTTCCCACAACCAGCGAGGACTCTGGATCCGAGGACTCCTGTTCGCATGGGCCCCCGTCCTCGGCAGACAATGGGGATGGAAGCTGCCGTCCTTTGCCGAATGAGAAGCTTGCATTCCTCTTACGTTCGCCAATACTTTCTCCCTTCTCCCACTGCTCCCTCCTCCGGTACTCCTGCATGACATGCTTTCTTACCGACTTCCGAGCCTGTACGGGATCATTGCCGAGAATGAATTCGAACTTGGTCGAGAACTCCTTCCCTACGCTAGGTCTTGCTGATGCCACCTGACTTGGTGCTGGCTCTCCTTGGCTACAATCTAGCACGCGTTCTACAATACTAAAAAAGTATGCTTTACTGATCAGATCCCGGGAAAGGGCATACATACCTGAACCCTTCAATGCATTATTGTATCCATACATCAACGCGAAAAGGGTAGCGGGTAACTCCTGCCCTAACTGTTCAAGCCTCTTCTCGTCTCCGCTCAGGCTTGCGCTAGCTGAAAGAAGACAATGCTCAAATGGATGACCGTGAGGATTATTCTCCGGGCTTTCCGACTTCAGCTTCCTCGGCGATACTGGGGCTGTCACCGGCTCTGGCGTCTCAGAATCCCGGCCTTGAGATTTTGAGGCCTTGGGCTGCTAAACGGAGTCGTTGAAGGGTCGTTGGCTTGTTCTGAGACAAACTCTCTATTGTTACAAGTATCTGTCACAGAGATTAAACACGTTTGCTTCTTCCGCGCGTTCTGGAGAAGCAGCTGTTATTTCGATATGGTCCACCTTACAGCTGTATCTCTGCGGTCATTGTAACATCTTATAATTGTAACATCTTATAATTGTAACATCTTATAATTGTAACATTTTCTGAGCATTGAAATCGTAACATTTATATAAAAAAACTTAACTTTATTACACGACGAAATCGAAAGTTAAAATAATGTAATTGATAATCTTAAAATATAAATCTTAACTTTTTTTTATCATCGCTTCTTGGTCGAAATTGTAACACAGGTCCCTTCTTTGCAGCTGTAACATGATCATACAGTTGAAACTCCTTCGCCTTCTCCCTTCCCATTTTCGCGCCGGGCCTTCCCTCACCTGTTATTCCCTCGGTACCATTCGCAACCTTGTAATCAAATCTGCACAATATTCCAGCAAGCACGCTCATCAGCTCCATCATCGCCAGCCCCTTTCCGATGCAGGCTCGAGGCCCGATAGAAAAAGGTGTAAAGGCGCTCCGTGCCAGTTCGACGGCCTCTTGAGTACTGTATTCTTCGCTAACGAGCCATCTTCCCGGGGAGTAGACGAAAGGTTCAGGGTAGTACTTTGGATTATGGTGGATACTGTAGATCCCGGTCCCGACATCGCAGCCGGCTGGGAGTTTCTCACCATCCACGGTGATCCCGCCCGCATCGACTTCACGGAATGGAGAACTGCCTATTGGTGGAGACATGCGCATACTTTCATCAATGCATGCCCGAAGGTAGATGATGCACGTATTGAGTTTGGGGCGGTTGTGGACATCCGGAACAGAGGAGAAGCAACGACGAGTTTCGGATGCAACTTTGTCGTAGACGGTGGGGTAGCGGCTTGTGTAGAAGAGGAAAGCGGCCAAGACGGTGGAGGTTGTGTCGAAGCCTAGTGTTCAACGGCACAACGGAGTCAGCGAGGGTCCTGGCAACCGGCAAGTCAAACTTGAAGGCACAACAGCTTACCTGCCGTGATGAGATTGGTGGACTCGGCTGCAATTGCACTGTCACTCAAACCTTCGCCATTCCTAGCACCCATCAAAATCGAATACACACTTTTCCCCTCCTCGGTCTTTTTCTTCTCAGCCTTCTTCTCCGACAAAAGCTCTCTCACAAATCCGATAAACTGATATCGAGCAAGTATGGAAGATGGGAAAAGATACCTCTCGACTCTGGTGCCCTTTAGGAAATGCAGCGGGATCATAACACCAACCCGGATGTTGGATGTTGCGATTGCGTCGAGAAGAGGCCGGTTTTTGGAATTTCCCAGCATGTCAGTCTTAGATCTGTAGATGATGTCGAGCATTATGTCAAAGGTTAGGTAGTCGCACCAGCGTGCCATATCCTTAGGGCCTGACCAGCCCTTGTCGAGCATAGCGGTGCCCTTGGTCTGGATTTCGTCGCTACGGCTGAGATGCCGGTAGAATTCCTGTGTATGCGCAGCCATCGACTCCTCGTAACTACGGAGCGCTGCATCGGAGAATCCGTGACTCAGGATGCGGCGTTGTTGAGCGTGCAAAGCCTTGTTCCGTTGTGTTATGGTGTTTGGTACTCTATGCATCATTGACAGGTAGCCTTTGGATTTCCGAACGTTTTTCCCGGCGCTGTAGATATCTAAAATGAATCGGTTTCGTTGGCGAAAGGTTATGGCACCACACTGGCACGGGTTCAAAAGCCCTACCTCTCATTTCCGTCACTGTGTTGAACAAGAGACGATCAGGCCCATAGCGGATGCGATCCCCTGTGCCCTCATCAATTCAGTCTGTACAGTTTGGTCTACTCATGCTTTTGATGAATTAGTGCCTTACCATATTTCTGATGGCATCTCCACATGTCAATGTGCAAATCGCCTTTCCACGAGTGATATGCGGCATATCCATTCGTGAGCCGGCCCCAAAAAGGGCCTGGATACTTTGCGAGAGGATGAAATCATAATCTATGTGCACAGATGAAAGATAGCTACGAGTATATTAGTTTCTGTACTTTCGTGACAAAGCCCAATGTGGGAGAGCGTTTGACATGGAGACCGCCCGTCGCCACCAACTCCCAGCTACTCGGGCAGGATAACTTACAGCAATTAAGCTAGCAGACAGCAGCAATGCCACGGCCAGTAGAGAGACTCTTAACAAGTCAGTTGTATGTATCATGTCGAAGAGAATGCTCGTCCGTGGATTCTCGCCAACGTCCACGTTCGATTCTAATTCGCGGAGGGACCTCCAAGCTCCGAGGGACATTACCATCAACCTGGTGCTCGAGATGGACGATATCGATTGTCTAATTCGGAACTGCAGCTGAAAGTGTAGCCATAGCTTCAGAACAGGAAATGTTGGACTGAAAGTCTAAGATATTCGTACGGACCGTATTGAAAACTATACATTTACTTTACATTTCATGCAGCGGCAGAAAGATTGCGCAGCGATACCTTACCGTAAACAAAAGACGGAACAATGTGCAAGGAGCACTACACCTACAGGACATTTCAGCTCCCTATCGTACTTGGTAACTTAACGATGCACATCAGAAGGCGCGGAATTATCCGTAGGGCGTGCCGATCCTAATCCTACTGTACCTTATGCATGATGGGGACTCGGGCCGGTGTTTAGTCTCCGACCAGCAACGTTTTATGTTTACCTTATGGGGCCATAGCAACCCCCGGCTCGAATGTAGCTACTGCAGTACCGGTATGCAACCTTTCAAAGCATGTCAAAGAATTCTCCGAAAGCGTTATCGCTTGCATACGATTGCTACGTTAACACTATTGCCTCGTTGCCTCGCTCAATCAGACGTCCCTTGCGCGGCAAAAAGCACCAAGCACCACGCACATACGATAGCTCGGCCCAATACTGCTTTGAGCAGAGTTTCACAAGCCACAATGGAATGTAGTACGTGGATAGACTGGAGTTGTTTTGGGTGTCGTGCTCTTCATTGGGATCTCATACAGTCAATCAGCGTCCATAAACTATGTTTAAGGCGATAACCTTATGGATAGAGCATCCTGTCCCTAGGTGGGTAATATCGACCGATTCGGATTTGCCACCTTGTATGCTTTACTAAGCTCAGCTTGGTACGCATCAATGGTGATCTTGCGTTGAACCGTTCCTTTGCCCGCACGAGACATAGGCTTGGCTTTAGTTACGAACACAACGGCGCCTTTTGGTACTCGCGCATGGATGGGGCCGATTTCGTTTGCTGTCTCAACAGTAGGCCAGATGTCCTCAAGCAAGCAAGCGATATCGTCATCACAGACGGGAGGGTCCCGAACCTCTATTAGCCATGCGACTTGCGATTGGCCATCAGTAGTGAGGAGCGCGAACACAACCCTCGGGTGACTTGAGACAATGCCTTCCATGACCAATGGGTTAATCTTTAATCCATTTGCCATGACTATGGTGTCGTCACTTCTACCTCGATATCGCCATATCGGCTTAGTTGGGTGTTTCGAAAAAAGGTCTCTGGACGGCCATTCCAACAGTTTAGGAAAGGTAAAGAAGACGAACTGCGCGGCCTCGATCTTTGGCTGTTTGACCAACACCAATTCATAGAGATCCTCGGAGTAGTGGCGGAATGTAGCACCAACAAGCGGGCCAAAACTCATGTATTCGTGAAATTCCTGCTCTTCCATCTGAAGTTGTAATGGGCCAGCTTCTGTCGCTCCGTACGCGGGATATATCGTGACGTAGGATCTAATTTTTTCTGGGACAGCGGCAGAAGTGAAAGGCGAGCCGACCCAGATTAAATGTTTTAGTCTTCCAAGTCCTTGGAGTTGGTCGTGATTTTCGACCATCTCCTGAAGTAATGCAGGCGATAGAATACTTGCTTGACAAATGTTCAGCTCATGGATCCGTGCCGCAAGCTCTGCCGTGGGGATCGTGTCGCAAGGTCCAAGGATTGGAGGCATATTCCAATAGACATTCAATGCGGTGAGACACAGTGTCCCAATCATCTATACTCCTTCAGCAAAGGCACCAAGCTGTCCCTCGCGTTCAACAGAGATACGGACATGGAAAGTTGGGAAAGCTAAATAGTGGCAGTGGTTCACCCATGCACTCATTATTGACTTCGGAGCGTCTGGTATCATCACTGCCGGATCGAGGTACTTTCGAAATACTCCAAGTGCGCCAAATGTATAGGTGATTGGTTCCGGCAATCCTAGATATTATCGGACAGGACAAGGAGAGCGAAACAGCTAGACACACCTGTAGATCCGGATGTGTGAAGAATCGCATATGGTCGGTCTGGATTATCGCTCAGCTTAGTATCAAAGTTGTAGACAGGTACTTTCTTGCTTTCAAGCCAATACTTAAGACTCTCGACTTGAATGACGTTCATAGACCTTTCGGATAGGATAGCGGAAATGGTAGGACCAAAGGATGGGAAGTCTTTTGCTACCATAAAGGTGTTGCAATCCGTTGCCTTCAGTAACTTTAGCTGCGCCGTGGTGGAATTCCGCGGAGCAATCAGCATGGCCTAGAGCAGTAAGTAACCATCGTCAAGTGGCTACTTGAACAGCCTCACCTTATAACCAATTTTCACAGCCGCCAGTGTCATAATGGCATATCGAATATCTGATGGTCCAACGTAAGCCAGAGTTTCGAAGTTTTGTCCTTTTCCTAGTTCTTTCTCCAGCCACCATGCGCATCTATTGACCGAGTTTGCGAAATGGCCATAAGTAACCTTCCTCAGGCCGTCTTCAACACTCGCATGCCCTGGCTCGATGTAAGCACAATAGAGTCTATCCGGGACGGCATTGGCTCGGTCATCAATCAGTGTCGGCAGTAGGATATCATCATCCTCCTTCTTGATGCTATTGTGAGGCATGGCTAAACGAGGTAAGTGACGTTCAGTCTCAGTGCAGAACAGATAAAAAGGGAGAAAAAAGCTCCGAATTATTCAAGGTGAGAAGACCATAATACTGATTGTACGGAAGTATGCTTCATCCCTTCCCAAAAACATTCATTTGCCGTCGTTCGAAATTGAATACCGCTCTTAGCGTATCTACCGGGGTATCCAAGTCTTCGGTTATGTACACTGAGTGGTTGCGGTTCTGTAACGCTTTGGTGTTATGGTGAAAACCTTTACTCTGGACATCAAGCGGCCGGTGACTTATCCAGACTCGGTTTGTGAAACTCTGCTTCAGTACGTATTTATGGTACATACTCTGATTGCTTTGCTGATGCATACAATTTTCGGTCTTCAGCTCATCATCGCGAACCGTATCTTAGAGGTTCTACCTGACCGTTACTACGGTATCACGTCTATCTGGTCGCTGCGGCAGCAGACCATCGTCGCAGACCTCAAAGGGTATGTTGTGTTCTTCGACTATACCAAGGGCAAGCCGGCGAATCTACTCGAGGTGAAAGGTGTCTACGCCAAACTACACGCTGGATTAACAAGAAAGATGCTGAAGGGCAATGAGTTGGCTGCGAAGTGGGAATTAAAGCATTCCAAAAAGTTCAGAGCGAAGATATAATAATAAGATAATTGTTTGGTCGCGGGAGGCCAGCGCACACTTACTGCGAGGTACTTTATTTATATAGAGGGCCTCACCAAAAGCGGGGTATATAATGGTTGAACCTCGCTGTCATCAACCCAATCGACTACGAACGCTGCATTTATAACCGTTCGTTCCTTCATCTTCTCAGCATTACGCTGCGCAAAGGGGTAAGGGAATCTCTTATTCTCACGTTGGGGTGGGTTTCATTTGGGTTCCCCAGGTGACAATATACTATTAATAGTAGTATAGTAGGTGGGGTAAAGGGGTGAGGTAAAGGGGTAGAGGAAT